>SR_TP_S13solDRAFT_1000422_pt1 | contig 17815 bp, 18 predicted proteins | sample SodReaTP_S13sol_FD_11159 | JGI IMG/M metagenome (IMG submission 11159)
GGCATTCTGCGCGGACAACAGGCCGTTATCGACTGGCGGGCTCTGGGCTGGCAGGTCGAGGTCAGTTTGCGCATCACGCTGGACAAGACCAACCCGCGCGCTTTCGACGAATTCATCACCGCCGCACGCCACGTTCCTGAAGTTCTCGAAATCCAGAGTTTTCTTGGCCGTGTCGATGTGCGGCTGAATGTTATCGCCCGTGACATGGTGCATTATCAGGACATCTACCGTGACCGGATTCTGACCCTGCCGCATATTTCCGATCTGGAGGCACTGATGCACCTGTCTGACATCAAATCCGAAGAAAGCGTGCCGATATGATTTTCATCTTGCGCCAAATACTCCGGGGTGAATGGGGCCGCAGGCCCCAGAGGGGCAGCGCCCCTTTGCTGGCATTGCACTATGATTGAACTTGATGACACCGACCGCGCCTTGCTGCGTGCCATGGCACTGGACAGCACCCAAAGCGCGGGTGCACTTGGGCTCAAACTGGGTCTAAGCCAGCCAGCAACATGGCGCAGACAAAAGCGGCTGCGCGATGCGGGTGCCATTGCACGCCAGCGCGTTGATCTGGATGTGGCCGCGCTGGGGTTCGGGGTGACGGTGTTTCTGGGCATCAGCCTTGCCGCCAAGGGGCGTGTCTCGCTCGCGGATTTTGAACGCGCAGTCGTGGCCATCCCCGAAGTACAGACCGTGCAACATGTTCTTGGCCTTTATGACTACCGGTTGCGTGTGGTCGCGCGCGACCTGTCGGATTTTGAACGTATCTTGCGCCGCCGCATCATGACCCTGCCGGGCATCGGGGCCGTGGACGCCAATGTGTTGCTTAGCGAAGAACGGCTGCCCGGACCCTTGTAGGGAATTGACCTTGGCGCGTGTATTGGGCAAGACCACCTTATGCTGATTTACAAAATATTCCGCCGCCCCGAATGGGATGACATGGTTGCACAGGGGCACACATCGGGTGCGCCGGTGGACCTGCGTGATGGCTATATCCATTTCTCAACCGCCGCGCAGGTGATGGAGACAGCAGCCAAACATTTCGCGCAGGAAAGCGATCTGGTGCTGATTGCTGTGGATGCCGCTGCCTTGGGCACGGACCTGAAATGGGAACCTTCGCGCGGCGGGGATCTGTTTCCGCATCTGTACCGGAAATTGCGCAGCGCGGACGTGCTTTGGGATACATCCCTGCCGCTTGGCGCGGCTGGACATATTTTTCCGAAAGGGTTGGTATGAGTATCCTTGAACCTGCGGGACTGGCGCTGCTGCGCGGGCTTGACCCCGAAACGGCACATGGTCTGGCGATCCGGGCGCTTCAATCAGGGCTTGTGCCCATGCCGCGCCCTGTGGTGTCGCGCCTGCTGCAAACGCGGGTTGCAGGGTTGGATTTGCCCAATCCCGTGGGGCTTGCCGCAGGGTTCGACAAGAATGCCACCGCGTTAAAAGGGCTGTCCCGCGCAGGTTTCGGATTTGTAGAAGTGGGCGCCGCGACGCCGCGTGCGCAACAAGGCAATGCCCGCCCGCGCCTGTTCCGGCTGACGCAGGACCGCGCGGTCATCAACCGGTTCGGGTTCAACAATGAAGGTGCGCAGGCCATCGCCGCGCGGCTGGGCACGCGGCCTGCGGGTATGGTTCTGGGTCTGAACCTTGGGGCGAACAAGGACAGCAGCGACCGCGCGGAAGATTTCGCGACTGTGTTGCGCATGACGGGGGCGCATATTGATTTCGCCACGGTCAATGTCTCCTCGCCCAATACCGAGCGGTTGCGTGATTTGCAGGGTGCAGACGCATTGGCGGCACTTCTGGCGGGCGTCATGGCCGCGCGCGCGGATTTGCCCCGCCCGATTCCGGTCTTTCTGAAAATCGCGCCGGACCTTTCCGCGCCGGAGCTGGCTGAACTTGCACAGGTTGCGATGTCGGCCGGAATCGACGCGATCATTGCCACCAACACCACCTTGTCGCGCGACGGGCTGCGCAGTGCACATGCGCACGAAGCCGGCGGCTTGTCGGGCGCGCCGCTGTTTGAAAAATCCACGCGTGTTCTGGCGCAGCTATCACAGCTGACGGACGGGAAACTGCCGTTGATCGGGGTGGGCGGCGTGTCCTCGGCGCAGCAGGCCTATGCGAAGATCAAGGCCGGGGCCAGCGCCGTGCAACTGTATTCGGCGCTTGTCTATGAAGGTCTGTCACTGGTGTCGCGCATCAATCACGGCCTGATCGACTTGCTGGAACGTGACGGGTTTGCAAATGTGGCAGATGCTGTGGGCACGGATCGGGACAAATGGCTGTAAATTCATCTTGCCACAAATACTCAAAAATCTGTTGTTAAACGCCGCTCCAGCCTTGGGTATAGCGCAGCCAGAAACACACCACGCAGAACATTCAACACCATTAAGGCCACCCAAAGCGCGTGATTGCCCCAGACCGGCACGGCCCACCAGATTATGCCCGCATAGATTGCCACCGCCAGCACCACGCTGTTGCGCATTTCACGCGTGCCGGTTGCACCGATGAAAATGCCGTCCAGCATATAGGCCCCGACCCCCAGCACGCAAAGAACGACAACATAGGGCAGGAATATGCGCGCGGTTGACTGAACGCCTGCATCCTTGGCCATCAGGTCAATCGCAAACGGACCCAGCGCCCAGAACCCCAGCGCCAGCACCAGCGCAGCCCCGACCGCCCATGCGGAGGCGCGCAGGGCGGCCTGTCGCATGGCCACCACGGACCGCGCCCCCACCGCATGGCCAACCAGCGCTTCCGCTGCGAAGGCAAAGCCGTCCAGCGCGAATGCCGTCAGCATCAGGAATTGCCACAACACCTGATTTGCGGCCAACTCGACATCCCCGAACCCTGCCGACATGAACATGAACCCTGTCATCGCGCCTTGCAACGCGATGGTGCGCACCATGATGTCGGAATTGACTGCCCACATACGTTTCAGGCGCACGCGGTCAAATACCCGCGCCCAGTCCCGCCATTGCGCGCCTGAAAACGCCGCACGACACAGATACAGGCCCAGCATCAGCGATGTGGCTTCGGCGATCAATGTGGCAATGGCCACACCCTGCACCCCCCAGCCAAGCCCCAGAACAAACCATAGGTCCAGCGCGATATTCAGCCCGTTCATCCATAATTGCAGCACCAGCACCGAACGTGTGCGTTCCGTACCGATCAACCAGCCATTTACGGCAAAAAGTGCGATTGTCGCAGGCGCGCCCCAGATGCGGATTGCCAGATACTCGCGCGCCAGCGCCTCGACAGCGTCGCTTGCGGGCGCAATGCGAAAGGCTGCCGCCATAATCAGCACCTGTGCCATAACCATGACCACACCGGCGGCCAGCCCAACCATAACCCCGCGCGTCAGCACCGCGCCGCTTTCGGCCAGATCGCCCGCGCCGCTGGCCTGTGCCACCAGTCCGGTTGTGCCCATGCGCAGGAAACCGAAAATCCAGTAGATTGACGCCAGAATAATGGCCCCTAACCCCACCGCGCCAATGGGCGCAGCCGCCCCCATCTGGCCCACAACGCCGGTATCCACCGCGCCCAGCAGGGGGACCGAGATATTGGCCAGCACAATCGGCACGGCAATGCGCAGAACCCGCCTGTTCGTCACAGTCTGCGGCGCGGTCATCGGGGTGGACATGTTATCCCCTGTCGGTCGTGCTTTGCAGCGGTTGCGGCATCAGGAAATGGCCGGTCGCCTGCGCGAACAGGCGCGCGCGGTTGTCCTGCCATGCTTCGACATGGACGCTGGCATAGCGCCGCCCCGAACGGTTGACACGCGCGCGCGCATAGGCATCGCGCGGCAGGCCTGTGCGCAGGTAATCGATTGTGAAATCAATGGTTTTAGGCAGGCGCGGCATGTCCTGCGCCATACTTTCCGCGCTTAAGCGGCCGGATTCCAGTTCTTCCCACAGCATGGCCCAGCTTAATTCTACAATGGCCGTTACTTCCAGAAAGGACGCAATCACACCGCCATGCAGCGCGGGCAGGATAGGGTTGCCGATCAGGCTGTCATCATAGGGCAACACGGCAGTCAGTTCATCGCCGTGTCGTTCAAACTGAATGCCAAGGAATTGCGCATAGGGAATTGCCCCCACCAGCGTTTGCAATGCGGTATCACGGCGGTATTTGACCTGCTGCACGGGTTCGGGGCGTTTCATTCCGGCACCTTTTGTGCGCGATCAAATGTGAATGCGCCTGCGGCTGTGGCGACAGGGTTGTCTGTATCCTCGTCGTGGGCGGTGGCGCGCACAAAGGCCACATTGCGCGTCACATGGTAGCAGATGGCGCGCGCTGTTATACGCTGTCCCGGTGTTGCCGCGCGCATATAGTCGATGCGCAGGTCAATGGTGGCCGTCGTTGTCGCACCGGGATAGGACATGACCGCGGCCCCCCCGCAGGTGTCCATCAATGCCGATACCGCCCCGCCATGAATGACACCTGTGGCCGGGTCGCCCACGAAACGGGCATCCCAGCCCATGGAGATCTGCGCCTCACCCGCGTCGATGGCTTCCAGTTGCATTCCCAGCGCGCGCGCAAAGGGCAGGGCCGAGATGAAACTTTGCGGATCTGGTGACGACATGGGAACCTCTGGCAATTATGGGAATTCTATCTGTGCCCTATATCGCACAAATGGCAAGGGGGCTGTGGGGAATTGCATCAGTGCGATGCTGCGCGTAGCATGGAGCTGGATTTAGGGGGAGCATGCAAATTGACTGAGACCAGACTGGGGTTCAAGCAGATGTGTGCGAAGTTCGACGTAACACCGCGCACCCTGCGGTATTATGAATATATCGAGCTGCTGTCCCCGGAAAAAGAAGGGCGCAACCGGTTTTATACCCCGCGCGAAGTCGCCAGAATGACCCTTATCATGCGCGGGCGGCGGTTCGGATTCAGCTTGGAAGAGATTCGCCAATGGCTGGAAATATATGAAGAAGCCGGAACCGAAACCCAGTTGCTGGCCTGGTTGAAAATGGCGGACCGACAACTTGTCGCCCTGCATGATCAAGCGGTCGAACTGGAACAGACGATCAGCGATTTGCAAAAGCTGCGTGCAGATGCAGCCCGACTTCTGGATCGTGACGGAACGTGACGTAATCTGACTTTCTGACGTTGCGTTTAACTTTACCTTCACGTCAACCTGCATATCTTCCCCTTTATAGCCGCGGGTCGCAAGGCGCGCAGTTTTCGAAAGGGGGTAATCATGTCGGAAGACGTGAAAACAATCAGACAGATGTGCGATGCGTTCGGTGTAACACCGCGCACCCTTCGTTTTTATGAGGCGAAAGAACTGTTGTATCCTCGGCGCGACGGTCAGCACCGGCTGTTCACACGCCGCGATCAGGCCCGCCTGAAGCTGATACTGCGTGGCAAACGGTTCGGGTTCAGTCTGGAAGATATCCGCCAGCTTCTGAACATGTATGAACGCGATGACAGCGAACTGAAGCAGTTGCGCAAAACCTATGAAATCGCGTTGGAGCGACTGGCCGATATGGAGCGCCAGCGCGACGAACTGACCGAAGCCATCATTGATCTTAAGAAAGAACTGTCATGGGGCGAAGCGGTCCTGCGCCAGTCTGACAAGCCCGCCGCCGCCGAATAATTTTCAAGAATTCCGGGCATGCGCCCGAAACACCGACGACATCAGGGAGAGACGTGAATGCCCATCTACGCTGCGCCGACCAAGGATCTTGACTTTGTCTTGCACGACTTTCTGAGCATCAGCACCTCGGAGGTTCCGGGCTATGCTGATCTTGACCGCGAATTTACTACGGCCATCCTGGACGAGGCCGCGAAACTGGCAGAAGGTGCACTGGCGCCCTTGAACGCAGTTGGGGACCAGCAGGGGTGCCGTCTGGAAAACGGGGTCGTGCGTACGCCCGAAGGGTTCAAGGCTGCGTTTGATCAGGTCAAGGCAGGGGGCTGGAACGGGCTGGACCTGCCCGAAGAATACGGCGGCCAGAACCTGCCATATGTTTTGCAAACGGCAGTGGGCGAAGTGTTTTCGGGCGCCAATATGGCGTTCAACATGTATCAGGGCCTGACACATGGCGCGATTTCCGCGATTATCGCGCATGGGTCGGATGAACAGAAAGCGCTGTTCCTGCCAAAGATGATCAGCCTTGACTGGACCGGCACCATGAACCTGACAGAACCGCATTGCGGCACTGATCTGGGCATGATCCGCACCAAGGCCGAACCGCAAGATGACGGCAGCTACAAGATTACCGGCCAGAAGATCTTCATCTCGGCGGGCGATCATGACATGGCGGACAACATCATCCATCTGGTTCTCGCCAAGGCGCCCGGCGGGGGCGAGGGCACCAAAGGGATTTCCCTGTTCATTGTCCCCAAGATCATGGTCAAGGATGATGGCAGCCTTGGCGCGCCCAATGCCGTTTCCGTGGGCAAGATCGAAGAGAAAATGGGCATTCACGGCAATGCAACCTGCGTGATGAATTATGACGGAGCGACCGGCTATCTTGTGGGCGATCTGCACAAGGGGATGCGCGCCATGTTCACAATGATGAACGAAGCGCGCCTTGGCGTGGGCCTGCAAGGCTACGCGCAGGCCGAAATCGCCTATCAGAATGCGCGCGCCTATGCGATTGACCGGCTGCAAGGGCGCGACGTGACAGGCACCAAAAACCCCGACGGTCCTGCCGATCCATTGATCGTGCACCCCGATGTGCGCCGCATGCTGATGGATCAGAAAAGCTTTGTCGAAGGGGCGCGCGCCTTCACCATTTGGGGGGCTGGCCAGATTGACCGCGCCCACCGCATGAATGACGCGCAGGCCGATGGCCTGATCTCGTTGCTGACACCTGTGATCAAGGGGTTCTTGACGGACAAGGGCTTTGACATGTGCATTCAGGCCCAGCAGGTCTATGGTGGGCACGGCTATATTGAGGAATGGGGCGTGTCGCAATATGCCCGTGATGCACGGATCGCGATGATCTATGAAGGCGCGAATGGCATTCAGGCGCTGGACCTTGTGGGCCGCAAACTGGCACAGGATGGCGGCAAACATGTGATGGCGTTCTTTGCGCTGGTCAAGGGTTTCATCAAGGACTGCGACGGGGATGCCCGCCTTGAGGAATTTGTGATCCCGCTGAAAACAGCCTCCAAGGATTTGCAGGCGGCGGCGCTGTATTTCATGGAAAACGGCATGAAAAACCCCAATGATGCCTTGGCAGGGTCCAATGATTTCATGCATATGTTCGGGCATGTCTGCCTTGGTCTGGTGTGGGCGCAAATGGCAAAAGCCGCGCTTGCCGCACTGGACAATGGTGCGACAGATCAGGCATTCCTGAATGCAAAACTGACAACGGGGCGCTATTACATGACGCGCCACCTGCCTGCGACAGCCTTGCACCTGGCACGCATTCGCAGCGGGTCTGATGCGATGATGGCACTAAGCCGAGACCAGTTTTAAACCTGCACACAAAGGCACCGCCTGCCGCGCGGTGCCCCCTTTTCGATACCAGGAGGTAGCATGCCCAAACGCTTTCGTCTGACGCGCAGGTTCAATATGGCCATGACCGAAGAGGGCTACCGCCGGTTGCGCCGCTTCGCACAAGAAGCCGGCCTTGAGGAGGGCGAGGCGCTGTCTTTCCTGTTCGAGAATTTCGAGTCGGTGACGCATGCGGAAAATCTGGGTCACCGGCTGCGAATGTTCAACTCGGAACTGGAGGCGCGCAAACGATGACTGCTGGTGCCTTCGGCGAGAGTATTTTGGGCAAGATGAAAGCGCGTACAGAATGATGCGCCCCGTCCCTCCGCTTGTGGCATCATCAGAACGGGGCGGCTTCACCTTGCGCGGTCATCGGCTCTCCAGCCTGTACCGCGTCACCAAGACTGCCTCATTAACGTTAACAAAGTCTGAGCGTTGCACTCTTCATCTTGCAAAAAATACTCAAAAAAACGCTGCTGCCCAAGCGGTACGCGGGTTGGCCCCTTCAGGATCTGGCGCAGTGAAAACAGCGTGTTCGAAGGGCCAGCCTCAGCGAAATACAGTAACGACAACGGAATACGGAGGAATACATGAGCGACGCTTATATCTATGACACCATCCGCACGCCAAGGGGCAAGGGGCGCGCCGATGGCAGCCTTCATGAAGTGACCGCCGTGCGTTTGTCTGCCTTGGTTCTGAACCATCTGAAATCCCGCAATGATCTGGACACCCGCGCGATTGAGGATCTGATCTGGGGCAATGTCACGCAAGTGGGCGAACAGGGGGGCTGCCTTGCGCGCACGGCAATTCTTGCTTCGGATTTCGACGAACAGGTGCCGGGGCTGGCGATCAACCGCTTTTGTGCATCCGGCATGGAAGCGGTCAATATTGCCGCAAATCAGGTGCGCGGCGGCGCGGGCATGGCCTATGTCGCGGGCGGGGTCGAGATGATGAGCCGCGTTGCCATGGGGTCGGACGGGGCAGCGGTGGCCGTGGACCCGTCTGTCGCGATGGAGAAGCATTTTGTCCCGCAAGGCATTGCCGCCGATATCATTGCCACGCAATACGGCTTCACCCGCCAGATGGCCGATGAGCTGGCCGTTGAAAGCCAGAAACGCGCAGCCAATGCGTGGCAGGACGGGCGTTTTGCGCGTTCCGTCGTGCCGGTCACGGATATCAACGGCCTGAGCATTCTGGAGCGTGACGAATACATGCGCCCCACAACGGATATGGACAGCCTGTCGGCCCTAAAACCCGCCTTCAAGGATATGGGCGAGGTGATGCCGGGCTTCGACAAGGTGGCCTTGATGAAATACCCGCATCTGGAGCGGATTGAGCATATCCACCATGCAGGCAATTCATCGGGCATTGTTGACGGGGCGGCGGGCGTCTTGATCGGCAACAAGGAATTTGGTGAAAAATATGGGCTGAAGCCGCGCGCACGCATTCGCGCCACGGCCAAGATTGGCACAGACCCGACCATCATGCTGACAGGTCCCGTGCCGGTGACCGAAAAAATCCTGCGCGATTCCGGCATGCAGATTTCCGATATCGACCTGTTCGAGGTGAACGAGGCCTTTGCCGCCGTTGTGCTGCGCTTCATGCAGGCATTCGACGTGGGCAGCGACCGTGTGAACGTCAATGGCGGCGCGATTGCGATGGGCCACCCGTTGGGCGCGACAGGGGCCATGATCATCGGCACGCTGCTGGATGAATTGGAACGCACCGGCAAGGGCACGGGCCTTGCAACCTTGTGCGTGGCATCCGGCATGGGTGCGGCCACGATCATCGAACGCGTGTAAGGGGGGGCAAGGAACATGACCGATTTTAACTATTCCGTAGATGCTGATGGCGTTGCGATCATCACATGGGACATTCAGGGCAAGTCCATGAATGTGCTGTCGCTTGATGGGCTGGCCGAGTTGGAAGCGCATATCGACACCGCGATTGGTGATGATGCCGTCAAAGGCGTCATCATCACCTCTGCCAAGGCGGATTTTGCGGGTGGTATGGACCTGAACGTCATTGCCAAGATGAAGGACATGGCGGGCGACCAACCCGAAAAGGGCTTGTTTGACGGGATCATGTCATTGCATCGTTGCCTGCGCAAAATTGAACGCGCGGGCATGGACCCCAAGACCCTGAAGGGGGGCAAACCGGTTGTGGCGGCCCTGCCGGGCACCGCGCTTGGCATTGGTCTGGAAATCCCGCTGGCGTGCCACCGCATCATCGCAGCCGATAACCCCAAGGCCAAGATCGGCCTGCCGGAAATCATGGTCGGCATCTTCCCCGGCGCGGGCGGTACCACGCGGCTGGCGCGCAAGCTGGGTGCAATGGGGGCGGCGCCCTTCTTGCTGGAAGGCAAGCTGTCGGACCCCTCGAGAGCCAAATCGGCGGGATTGATTGACGAAGTTGTCCCTGCACAAGACCTGATGGCGCGCGCGAAGGACTGGGTGCTGGGCGCGAAAGACGCCGATCTGGTCAAGCCGTGGGACGCCAAGGGCTATAAAATGCCCGGTGGCGCGCCCTATCATCCGGCGGGGTTCATGACATTCGTCGGCGCGTCAGCCATGATCAACGGTAAGACCCAAGGGGTCTATCCTGCGGCCAAGGCGCTTTTGTCGGCGGTCTATGAAGGGGCGATGGTGCCCTTTGACGCCGCCTTGCGGATCGAGGCGCGCTGGTTTGTGCATGTGCTGATGAACCCCAGTTCCGGCGCGATGATCCGGTCGCTGTTCATCAACAAGGAAGCCCTGGAAAAAGGCGCGAACCGTCCCAAGGTCGAGGATCAGAAAGTCCGCAAACTGGGCGTTCTGGGCGCGGGCATGATGGGGGCAGGCATTGCCTATGTCGCCGCCAATGCCGGTATTGACGTGGTGTTGATCGACGCGGAGCAGGCCGCAGCGGACAAGGGCAAGGCCCATGCCGAGGGCATTCTTGACAAAGGCATGAAGCGCGGCAAGGTCACCGAGGCCAAGAAGGCCGAGGTGCTGACGCGCATTGTCGCCACCACCGAGTATGACGCGCTGAGTGGCTGCGATCTGGTGATCGAGGCTGTGTTCGAGGATCCGAAGGTCAAGGCCGAAGTGACGGCCAAGGCCGAAGCCGTGCTGCAGCAAGATGCGATTTTCGCCACCAACACATCGACCCTGCCGATTTCCGATCTGGCGAAAGCCAGCACGCGGCCCGGTCAGTTCATCGGCATCCACTTCTTCAGTCCGGTGGACAAGATGCTGTTGGTGGAAATCATCAAGGGCCGTGAAACGGGCGACCGCGCCGTCGCGAAGGCGCTGGATTTTGTCCGCCAGATCCGCAAAACCCCGATTGTCGTGAATGATGCGCGGTTTTTCTATGCCAATCGCTGCATCATTCCCTACCTGAACGAAGGTATGCGCATGGTGCGCGAAGGGGTGGCGCCTGCGCTGGTGGAAAATGCGGCCAAGCTGATGGGCATGCCTTTGGGGCCGCTGCAACTGGTCGATGAAACATCGCTTGATCTGGGGGCGAAAATTGCCAAGGCCACGCGCGCCGCCATGGGCGAGGCTTACGCCGATGGTGATGTGGACGAAGTTGTGTTCTGGATGGTCGAACAGGGTCGGTTGGGGCGCAAATCCGCTGCCGGTTTCTATGCCTATGATGACAAGGGCAAGCGGCAGGGGTTGTGGCAAGGGATCGCAGACCAGTTCCCGCAATCGGACGATCAGCCTGATGTCATTGAGGTGCAGCACCGTCTGATGTTCGCCCAAGCGCTGGAAGCGGTGCGCGCGCTTGAAGATGGCGTGCTGGAAGATATCCGCGAAGGGGATGTCGGCGCAATTCTGGGCTGGGGCTTCGCGCCATGGTCCGGCGGTCCGTTTTCATGGCTGGACATGCTGGGCGCGGAATTCGCGGTGTCGGTGTGCGACGATCTTGAAGCGCGCTTTGGGCCGCGCTTTAAGGCACCTGATCTGCTGCGCCAGATGGCGGAGAAGGGGCGCAGCTTTTACACAGGTCGTGCCTCTGACGCCGCATAAGTGAAATACGCGGCTTGCGCGATATGTGCCGCGCAGGCCGCATCCTGTTTTAGGGAATTGGCGATCCGTTGTAATTGTGACAAGCTAAGGCGGGGTGTGTCCAGCGTGCCAAGGGCTGCTGCAGCATGCAGGGGCGAAAAATCGCTTTCGGCGCGGGCGCTGACCAAAGCTGCACCAGCGCAATGAATGACCTGTTCTGATGTGAACGTCAGCATATGGATGCTAAGATCATCTGTGATTGGTGCGCGGTGAATTCCGCCATAGCCTTCCAGCATCAGGGCCTGAATCAAAACGAAGGGTTCGCCAAAATCGATTTCGGCCATGTCGGATTCGACAATGACTTCCTGACAGGGCAGTAGCGAGATTTGCTTGCGATTGCCCAGAACACCCGCAGGGACCACCATCATGAATGCCTTATGCGCGGGCAGGCTTGCTTGGGCAATGGTGATCGTGTGATTGGCTTCGACCCGTTGCATCCCGTTGTCGAAGGTTAGGACCAGATCGCCGGGCAGGATGGTCTCGACCCCGCGCCAGCCTGAGTCTGTTCCGATCAATGTGCCGGGCAACAAGCCGTCTTCGCGCAGCGCAACGTTGTAAAGTCCTGCATCCTTGTGCATGGCCGCAGCGATTGCGGGCGCAAAGGCTGACAGACTGCCAATATGTGCATGTGCATTGGTTCCTGACTTCAGCATTCCGTAACCCTTTTGTGTATCTGCCCGAACAGCGATGAGAGAGTGACTTGAGTGTCAGTTAACCCCGCCTTAAGGACGAAAACAGGGAAATAACCGGACATTTTCAAGGCAAGGAATTTTGTTTCATTTCAGCGCAAGATTGGCTAATTTCATAATACTACGCGCAAATGCCTGTTTCGCAGGTCCATGCGCTGACAGATAGCAAGGCAAAGGGGGCGCGATGGGGTGGCTTGCAGATGAGACCGGACTGGAACGAAACGCTGCGAACTATGTTGCCCTGACACCCTTGTCACATCTGCGCCGCGCTGCCGATGTGTTCGCGGGCCGCGAGGCGCTGGTTTATGGCGCCATACGCTGTACATATGCCGAATATGCCCAAAGGGTGACGCAACTTGCTGCCAGTCTGAAGGCGCACGGTGTCGGTTCGGGCGATGTGGTGGCAACAGTTTTGCCCAACATACCTGCCCATGCCGAAGCGCATTTTGCAGTACCGGCCTGTGGTGGGGTGCTCAATGCCATCAATACACGGCTGGATGTGGACACTGTTGCCTATATTCTGGAGCATGGCGGGGCAAAGGTCGCGCTGGTTGACACAGCGTTTCTGCCACTTGCCGAAGCCGCCTGCGCAACGCTGGATCATCCGCCCGTCGTGATCGAGGTTGCAGACACCGAAGCCGGGTTTCACCCGACAGGGCGGCATATCGACTATGAGGATTTTCTGAAAGCAGGCGATGCGCAATTCAACTGGATCATGCCGCAGGATGAATGGGAAAGCATCGCGCTGAACTACACATCCGGCACAACCGGACGGCCCAAGGGCGTGGTCTATCATCATCGTGGTGCGTATCTGTCCACACTTAGCCAGCCGGTTTCATGGCGTATGACCCTGTTCCCACGGTATCTGACCATCGTGCCGATGTTTCATTGCAATGCGTGGTGCCACCCTTGGATGATTCCGGCGCTGGGCGGCTGCATCATTTGCCTACGCGATGTGACGGCCGCAGGTGTTTATCATGCCATAAGTGTGGAAAAGGCGACCCATTTCGGCGGTGCGCCCATTGTATTGCAAACCATCATCAATGCGCGCCCCGAAGACCGCCTGCCGTTTGATCATATTGTCGAAGTGTTTACCGCAGGCGCGCCGCCCCCCGCTGCCGTTCTGGCCGCGATTGAACCGTTGGGCTTCAATGTGACGCAGGTTTATGGATTGACCGAAACCTATGGCCCTGCAACCGAATGCCTGTGGCATGACGGGTTCGATACCTTGCGCGGTGACGACCGCGCCGATGTGAAAGCGCGCACAGGCGTTCTTATGCCCTTCATGGAAGATGTGCCGGTCATGGATCCCGACACGATGACGCCTGTGGCGCGTGACGGGGTTGCCCTGGGCGAAATCATGCATCGCGGGAACGGGGTGATGAAAGGGTATTACAAGAACCCGCAAGCCACTGCAGACGCCTTTCGCAACGGGTATTTCCATTCCGGTGACATCGCATTCTGGCACAGTGACGGCTATATCAAGATTGCCGATCGCGCCAAGGATATCATCATTTCCGGCGGCGAAAATGTCAGCTCGGTCGAGGTGGAAGGCGTGTTGATGAAACACCCCGCAGTCGGGCTGGCTGCGGTTGTCGCCAAACCCGACGAAAAATGGGGCGAGATACCCTGTGCCTGCATCGAGGTGAAAGCAGGTGCGCAGGTCAGCGAGCAGGACCTGATCGCCTTTTGCCGCGAACGTCTGGCGGGGTTCAAGACACCCAAGCAGGTGGTGTTTATGGAACTGCCGAAAACAGCGACCGGCAAGATTCAGAAAGGCGATTTGCGTGCGTTGGTGCGCGCATTGTGACACGCTGGCCTTGCGTGCGAAGTTGCGCTAAAGTGCCCGCAAAACGACAGAGCAGGCAAGCGGCATGACGACCGCGCTTAAGAAATATCATAAGCTTGAAGGCATGGGCCTTTGGTCGGGCGGGGTCGAGGACCAGCGCCGTGAAGTGGTTGTGTCCTTCGGGGATGCGACGCTTGTGATCATGGACAGCCGCAGTATGCACGTCGTGTCGCATTGGTCGCTGGCCGCGATTGAACGGTTGAACCCGGGAAAACGGCCTGCGTTGTTCAGCCCTGATGGTGACGCCAGTGAAGTCCTTGAACTGGATGAAGACCTGCTGATTGATGCATTGAAAGAACTCCAGCTTGCACTTGCCCCGCCGCGCAGCCTGTTCGACCGGCTGCGAACACAAATCATGGTGGGGCTAAGTCTGGCGGTCTTGGCTGCGGGCGCAGTCTTGCTGCCACCGGCCTTGGTGGATCACACAGCGTCGGTTGTGCCAATGGCCAAACGGGTGGAAATTGCGGATCGCCTGCTGGCCGATCTGGTGCAGACGGGTGCCGCATCGTGCCAAAGCAGTCTTGGAACCAGCGCGTTGGGGGTGTTGCAACGCCGTCTTTTTGATGCGCCTGCGCGTCTGGTTATCATGCGTAACCTGCCGCAACAGGCCCCGCGCATACAGCATTTTCCCGGACGCCTGTTTGTGGTTGATGCGCGGCTTCTGGATCAGGCAGAAAGTGCCGAAGCCCTGGCCGGTGCGTTTGCGCTGGCGGGGGTGCGCGCGGCCGCAGATGATCCCTTGCGCCCGCTTCTGCGCCATGTCGGGGTATTCACCACCTTCAGATTGCTGACATCGGGGGAGTTGCGACCGGGCGCTGCACGTGGATATGCGCGCTCAGTCCTGAATGCGCCGTTGGCCGAACCTGACATGGACGCGGTGCAACTGCGTTTCGACCGGCTGGTCCTGTCGCCGCGCGCCTTAGCCGAGAATCCGGTGTCACTTGATCCGGCAGCGGCAGGGGTGGTCGAAGGCTTGCGTGCCCAGATGGACACACAGACCGAACCAGCGCATGCGGCGCTTTTGACGGATGGGCAATGGGTCAGCCTGTTGAATATCTGCGACGGCTGAAGGGGCGGCCTTGAAGCGTGGTGCACAAAAGTGGGAACCGGTTTTTCGCAAAAAAGCACGAAATCAATAAGTTAGAGAAAGTCGCGTGAATGCGAATGAACATGGCGTGCTCTAGTCAGCGGCCTGCACCTGCCAGGGTGTGTCAAACCAGTATTCCTGAAGGTTCGGCGTGTCCCCGATCCGGTCGATGACGGCAAACCTGCCGGGGTGGGACAAGGGCGTCAGAACCCCGTGCCAGATATTGCGATGGAAGTTTATCCCTTGCGCCCCGTTTGTCACAAAGGCCAGAGGGGTGGCCGGGCGCCCGTCATTATCTTGTGCGACGATCACAAGAAAGGCTTCGCAATGCATCGGGATAAACGCCTGACTGCCATCGGGGTGACGTTCCATCATCTCCAGCCGGTAGGGCAGGGCGCGCGGTTGGGCGTCGAACAGCGAAATTCCAGCCCGCCCGCCCACGCCGAAATCAAGTGTCGCGCGGTCATGGAAACGCCCGCACAGGCCCTGATTGATCAGTTTGTCAGGCGCGCCCTGAACGTCAAGGACATCACCGAACGGGGCGAATGCAGCCGCATTTAAGGGGCGTATGAATAGGCTTTGCATCATATCGGGCGTGGTGATCCGGTGATGGGGGCGGGTTTGAGTATTTTTAGCAAGATGAAGCCAGAAGGTCGTTCAGCCGCAATTCGGCAATGCGTTCGACCTGCTGGCAGGCCGTGGTAAATTCGGTCGCGCTGTCATGCTGGATGCGTGTCTGGAAGGCTTCAAGAATTGACGCCTTGGTATTGTCACGCACGGCGATGATAAAGGGAAAGCCGTGTTTGTCGACATAGGCGGCGTTCAGGGTTTGGAATGTCGCGCGTTCCTGGTCTGTCAGCGCGTCCAACCCTGCGCTGGCTTGTTCCTGTGTCGATTCGGCCGTCAGGCGTTTGGCGGCGGCCAGTTTTCCGGCAAGGTCGGGATGGGCGCGCAGCACCTGTAGGCGTTCGTCATCGCTGGCCGCGCGAAAGGCGCGCGCGAAGGCATTGGCAAGGCCGGTCGCAGTGTCATGGGCAGGGCCCAGTTCCAGCGCATGGGCACGTTCCGCAACCCAAGGCGAATGTTCATAGATGCCGCCAAAACGCGCCACGAAATCCGCACGATCGAGCATGCTAGGGCGGGTGCGGCGTTGATGGGGGTGCGTCGCGGCCCAGTGTTGCGCAATGTCCATACGCCGCGCGAACCACACGCCTTCATGTGCCTGCACATGGTCCAGAAAACGCATCAACCCCGCAATCTTGCCCGGTCGCCCGATCAGGCGGCAATGCAGCCCGATAGACAGCATTTTGGGCGCGCCGGCATCCCCTTCGGCATAAAGCACATCGAAGGCGTCTGTCAGATAGGATTCAAAATCACCGCCCGTGACCCAGCCCGGTGCCGTTGCAAAGCGCATGTCATTGGCTTCCAGCGTGTAGGGCAGGATAAGCTGGTCGCGCTCGCCGAATTCCATCCAATGCGGCAGATCATCATCATAGGTGTCGGAAATCCAGTCAAACTGGCCCGTTTCCGCGGCCAGCCGCACCGTGTTGACCGAACAGCGCCCCGTGTACCAGCCGCGCGGGGGTGTGCCCACCGTTTCGGTGTGCAGGCGAATGGCGTCATGGATGGCGGCGCGTTCCTGATCCTCAGACATGTCACGGTGCTCGACCCATTTTAGGCCATGGCTGGCGATTTCCCAGTCCGCGGCCTTCATGGCCGCCACTTGTTCGGGATTGCGCGCCAGCGCAGTGGCCACGCCATATATCGTAATGGGCAGGCCCCGCGCAGTGAAAAGCCGATGCAGCCGCCAGAACCCGGCGCGCGCGCCGTAATCATAGATCGATTCCATGTTCCAGTGCCGTTGCCCCGGCCATGGCGCTGCCCCCGGAATGTCGGACAAGAACCCCTCTGATGCGGCATCGCCATGCAGCAGGCAGTTCTCGCCGCCTTCCTCGTAGTTCAGCACAAGCGATATGGCGATTTTCGCCCCGCCCGGCCAGGCGGCGTTGGGGGGTGTTGCACCATATCCGGTCAGGTTGCGGGGATAGCGTTGCAAGGGGACCTCCAATCATCAGACGAACACTGTGATAAAACAAGATTACCACTTCCGCTTTCAGTCATTTTTTGAAAGACCTGAAATGAAGCGTCAAGGCAAGAGGCTGGTGCGCAACTGCGCTGGTGGTCTACGCTTGTCAGTATCTTTGCACAAAACGGAGACGCGCAATGTCCGGTTTTCTGACCACCCATGTTCTGGATACGGCCCGCGGATTGCCCGCGCATGGCTTGCAGATCACGCTTTACCGGCTGGAAGGGCCTGCGCGCGTGGAACTGGCGCGCATGGTTACCAATGTGGACGGGCGCACCGACAGCCCGATTTTGCCAGTGAGTGAGTTTGGCACCGGCCAGTATGAGCTGGTTTTTGCGGCGGGTGACTATCTGCGCGCGACTGGTCAGGCAGGCGCTTCGCCGCTGTTTCTGGATGAAATTCCCATTCGTTTCGGGATCAATGACCCGCAAAGCCACTATCATGTGCCGCTGTTGCTGTCGCCTTACGGGTTCTCGACCTATCGCGGCAGTTGAGTGTGATCGCGACGGGGGGTGTCGCGGAGATGATTGATAATGGCCTGAGTGAGGGGCGTTAGTGCTTGGACAAAGCCCGCGCCATCGGTGGGCCGCGGG
>SR_TP_S13solDRAFT_1000423_pt1 | contig 17806 bp, 19 predicted proteins | sample SodReaTP_S13sol_FD_11159 | JGI IMG/M metagenome (IMG submission 11159)
ACCCGGTACAGATTCACTATCAGACCCTCGCTGTCGGCTAGAGATACCGGGAATTTACCATATCTCATACGACAAAGGAAAGTTGACATGACACTACGATGTCTCGCAGCTTCCGGTGCTCGACGGTGATCGCATCGTCGGCATCATCGACGAATCCGACCTGCTGCTGGCGATCTACAATCAGGAAGAGCGCTTCAACGACGAAATCAGCTCGGCCATGGTGACCGAGCTGGAATCGGTCCAGGTCGACGAACCGGTCGACGCCCTGCTGCCCATCTTCAACCGCGACCTGGTCGCCATCGTGCTCGACGGCGAAAAGTTCCTCGGCCTGATCACGCGCGTGGACCTGCTGAACTACCTTCGCCGCCGCGCCGACCGCTGATTACAAAAACCCGAGCTCGAAGGACTTGAGCACGGCGCGGGTGCGGTCGCGAACGCCGAGCTTGGAGAGGATGCTGGAGACATGGTTCTTGACCGTGCCCTCGGCCACATTCAGCGCGTTGGCGATTTCCTTGTTGGAATAGCCGCCGGCCATCAGACGCAGGATTTCGGTCTCGCGCTCGGTCAGCGGGTCGGGCCGGTCCAGGCTGGAGAATTCCAGCCGTGACTTGCCCAGCCCGGCCAACAGGCGCTCGGTGATGGCCGGCTTGACCATGGTCTGCCCGGACGCCACGCTCCTGACCGCACCGACCAGCTCTTCCAGCGAAACGTCCTTGAGCAGAAACCCGCGCGCGCCGGTGCGAATGCCGTCGAGTACCAGTTCGTCCTCGTCGAAAGTGGTCAGGATGATGGTCGGCGGCAGCGTGCCGGCCTGATGCAGCTCCTTTAGCACCTCCAGCCCGTTCTTTTTCGGCATGCGCAGGTCCAGCAGCATCACGTCGGGACGGACCTCCGGCGCCATGCGCACCGCCTCGTCGCCGTCGGTGGCCTCGGCGACGACTTCGATGTCGTCGGCCAGTTCGAGCAGCGATCGCACGCCCTGGCGAACCAGGGTCTGGTCGTCGACCAGCATCACCCGGAGGCGGCTTTGATCAGGTCCGGTATCGCTCATGCCAGCTTCTCCGGCGGCATCCAGGCATTGATCCGGAAACCCGAATCCGGCCGGGTCATGATTTCCAGCCGGCCGCCGATTTCCTTGAGCCGCTCGCGCATGCCGCTCAAGCCGTTGCCGGGCAGCAACTCCGCCGCGCCCTTGCCGTCGTCGCGCGCTTCCAGTCGGAGCCCTTGGTCGTCGGCGGTCAGCCGCATCCAGAGATTGCGTGCCTGGGCGTGACGCACGGCGTTGGTGATGATTTCCTGGGCGCAGCGCAGCAGAATCTGTGCGCGTCTGGGATCAGTCAGCGATAGCTGGTCGGGAATATCGAGGTGAATGGCCGGCTCCGGCACGCCCGAGGCCAGTTCACGGATGGCCTCGCGCAGGTCGACCCGGTCATCCCGGCGCATGTCGCTGACCACCTCGCGCACGTCCGACAGCAACAGGCGTGCGATCGAGGCGGCGCGGTCGACATGCTCGTGCGCCTTGCCCTCGGATGTGTGGCTGGCCACTTCCAGGTTCAGGCTGAGCGCGGTCAGGTGATGACCGACCAGGTCGTGCAGCTCGCGCGCAATGCGCACGCGCTCGGCGATGCGGGTGTTCTCGGCCAGCAGCGACTGGGTCGCGCGCAGCTCCGAGTTGACCCGCCGGAGCTCATCGCGCGCCTTGAGCTGGTTCAGCGCCAGCAGCGAGGCGGCATAGGCAAACAGCATCAGCGCCAGCGTGATCATCAGCTGCGGCAAGGCGTAGGACCAGCCGAATTGCGGAATCAGCGCGGTGTAGAGCGAAAACCCGATCGCGATGCCCAACAGCCAGCCCAACGCCAGCACGCGCGGCAACAGCCACGGCAGGATGCCGGCGATGATGGTCGACATGATCACGCCCAGCGCCGAGCGCGTGAAGTAGCTCAGGGCGAACACCGAGGCCACCATGACGGCCAGCACCAGCAGGCGCTGCCACAACGCCACCTGCATGCGCGGACGCGCGGCCGGGTGCAGGAAAGCGAGAATGAACAACACCGCCGCGGCCCACCAGCCGAAGATGCGCGGGGCCTCGACCGGCTCCTGTGCGATGAACGAAATCAGCAGCAGGGTCAGCGCCACCAGCGTCCAGGTTGCCAGCCCGGCATAGCGCAGCCACTTTGTCGGATGAATTTCGCGCATGCACCGCTCCGCTCGCTCACGGTCGTGAGATTTCCAGGGTTTCATTGTAGGCTTTTGTTCGAGCAAGAAACATGGGAGGAAAGTCACGCATGCCGGCCACCCCGTCAGGCGAAAGAAATCACGCATCGGCGCCGCAGGTCGCGCGCTGGAACGAAGCCGACCGGCACTCCATCGGCCGGCTGCTGGCCGGGTTCGGCCTGGAAACGGTCGAAACGCCCGCCGGCCAGCCCATCCCCGGCAGCTATTGGGGCGATGACGAGGCTGGCCTGATCGGCAGTCGTGTCTACGTCCGCCCCGACACGCCCGTGCATTCCGTCCTGCACGAAGCCTGCCACTACATCTGCATGGACGACCGGCGCCGCGCCGGGCTGCACACCGATGCCGGCGGCGATTACGACGAAGAAAATGCGGTCTGCTACCTGCAGATCCTGCTGGCCGGGAAAATCGAGGGCTACGGTTCCGAGGCCTGCATGCGCGACATGGACGCCTGGGGCTACAGCTTCCGGCTGGGCTCGGCCCGCGCCTGGTTCGAACACGATGCCGAGGACGCGCGCGCCGGGCTGATCGCGCGCGGGATCGATCCGGATAGCCTGGATGGCCGGATTGGCGGCCTGTTGAGGCTCTGACCAGGGGCGAACTCATGGACGGCGCTGCCGGAACCGGCAGCGCCTCTCCTCATCGGACGGGGCCGGCTACTTGCTGATCTCGATCCGGCGCGCGCCGGGCTTGTCGGCCTGCTTGAGACGCGGGATCCGGATCTTCAATACGCCGTTTTTCGCATCGGCCCTGATGTTGTCGACATCGGCATCTTCAGGCAACGCCAGCACACGCCGAAACTGGCCGTAGTGACGTTCGACGCGATGGAAACCTTCCTCGTCGTCTTCGGTTTCCTGGCGCTTCTCGCCCGAAATCACCAGCGCACCTTCCTGGACCTGCAGCTCGACCTGCTCGGGGTCGATGCCGGGGACCTCGACGCTGATCCGGTAGGCCTTCTTCGATTCGGCGATATCCACGCTGGGCCGCAACAGCAGACCACCGCCGTTGCCGGCGCGCGCGGTACCGAGGAAGTCGTCGAACATGCGGTCCATTTCCCGATGCATGCGGGTAAACGGGTCGGATGTCCGTTCGGCCGGCAGATAATCCGCGCCGGGCTCCACATCGCGGCGGAACCAGTTGAAGGGAGTGAGATTCTGAAGATTCATCATGCGACACCTCCTGAACAATGAATCCTTGCACCATTCATGGTGGGGTCGAGACGTCGGGTTTCAAGGACGGCCAGATGCAACTCGACACCACCCCATCGCAATTGGAACACAGTCGCAAATAAATACTTTGCGCGGGGTCAATTCCGAAGGCAAGAGTCCACGGATGGACACGGATACCTTCGGATGGTGACTCCGTTCACTGGCGGCGGCGTCATTGAGCGCGGGAGGGCGTATCGAGCTTTCGTAAATCGTGAATGGTAAATCGTAAATGGAAAAGTCAAACCCGGCCAGGGTTAGTGGCGCGGGCGTCTTTTTGGTTGGACCCATCCAGGTCAGGATGATCGGGCGATGCCGGGTGAGAGGAGGGAGCGTTGCACCCAACTTTCAGCGGGGAGTGGTGTTGCCTGGTGGTGAGTCGTGGGTCGCGGGGCAGATGATGATCTATCAGCTTCTATCCGATGCCGCCGGGTTTCAAGGATGGCATTCAGGTTGGGATGCCCTGGTGGCCAGTCCGCTGGCACCAAAGCTCCCTTGAACCTGAGTTTTTGCGGCAAGGCCGATCGACCCGCGGCTCGCCGGCAGGCGATGCCACTGCCCGCCAGCCTCCTCGGCCGGCCCGCCGGCGATAGGCTGAGTCATCTACCTGATCAGGTTTCTATTTACTATTTACCATTCACGATTTACGAAAGCGCAACACTCGCCAGAACCCAATGACAGCTTTACCAGTGAACGGAGCCACCATCAGAAAACCATCCGTGGATTCATTCGCGCTACGATTCCGGGTATGCAAGCCGAATCCATTCTCAATCAGTGGCGCGCCCAGGGCGGTTTCGAGGAGCTGGGCGGGTTGGACTGCTTCGTCGTCGAGCGCGCCGGCACCGGCACGCCGGTTCTCTGGCTGCACGGTTTTCCGTCCAGTTCGCTGGACTGGCACCGGGTGGTCGAGCATCTGCCCGGCCGGCGCATGCTGCTGCCGGATTTTCCCGGCTTCGGTCTTTCCGACAAGCCGCTTGCCGGCTACAGCTACTCGCTGATCGACCAGGCTGACCGAATCGTCATGTTGCTGGCCCGGCGCGGCATCACGAACATCCACCTGATCGCCCACGACATGGGCACCAGCGTTGCCTGCGAGCTGCTGGCGCGGCGGGCCATGGGTCTGCTGCCGGTGGAAATCGCCTCGCTGGTGCTGACCAACGGCAGCGTCTACATCGAGCAGGCCCGGCTGACGCCGTCGCAGAAGCTGCTGCGCTCACCGGCCGCCGGCCTGTACGCACGCCTGGCCTCGTGGCGCATGTTCCGCTGGCAGATCGGGCGGATTCTCGGCCAGCCGCTGCCGCCGGGCGAGCTTGAGGCCATGTGGCACCTGATGCAGGCCAACGACGGGATTCATGCGCTGCCGGCCACCATTGCCTACGTCAGCGAGCGCTACCGCTTCTACCAGCGCTGGACCGGGCCGCTGGAAGATCTGGATCTGCCGACGCTGATCCTTTGGGGCGGACAGGACCCGGTCGCGGTGCCGGCCATCGGCCAGCGCCTGGCCGATACCATTCCGGGTGCGAGGCTGGAATGGCTGGAAGGATGCGGGCATTTCCCGATGCTTGAGCAACCGGAAGCGTTCGCTGCCATCGTGCATGATTTCCTTGATCGACAAACCGAGCCATGTGCCTGATCGCGTTCCACTGGCAACCAGGTAGCGATGTTCCGCTGGTGGTGGCGGCCAACCGCGACGAGTTCCACGAGCGCCCGACGCGAGCACTGAACTGGTGGCGCTGGCCCGACGGCATCCTGGCCGGGCGCGACGAGGCCGGCGGCGGCACCTGGATGGGCGTTCGCCGCGACGGGCGTTTTGCCGCGGTGACCAATTTTCGCGACCCGGCGGCCGGACCGGCGCCGAAATCACGCGGCGAACTGCCGCTGCGGTGGCTGGAGGCCGAAGCCGCAGGCGAGGAACTCGGGAAGCGGATCTTCCGGGAACGCGGCAACTACGGCCCGTTCAACCTGATCTTCGGCGAGCCGGCCGGACTATGGATCGTCGGCACGCATACCGAACCGGCCGCGATTGCACCGGGCCTGCATGCGCTGTCCAACCACCTGCTCGACACGCCCTGGCCCAAGGCCACGCGCGCCGTGGACCGTCTGGAGCGATGGTTTCAGGCCGGCGACGGCAACATCGACAACCTGCTGAATCTGCTCGACGACCGCGAGCCGGCACCGGACGATCAACTGCCCGACACCGGCATCGACCGCCAGTTCGAATCGCTGCTCTCCGCACCGTTCGTCGTCAGCCCGCGCTACGGCACGCGCGCCTCGACCGCGCTGGTGCTGGACGGCACCGTGACCATGGCCGAGCGCAGCTTCGACGGCGAGGGTCACAGCATCGGCGAGCGGCACTTTTGCTGGCGTCGCTGAACGATCCTGGCGGTCGGCATCAGGCCTTGCGGAACAGGAAAATGCCCCAGGCAAGATCGCCCTTGTTGCCTCCGTCGACCCAGTGCTGCAGGCCCGATTGCATGCGCTCGATGTAGTCTCGGCCAACACCCTTGTCGAGCAGTTCGGACTGATTGCTGACCAGTTCCTGGCGCACGCGGGCGTAGTGCCGGGGCAGTTGTGGCGTGTGATCTTCGAACGCGGCCTCTTCAAGACCCAGTTTCTGCAATGTCTGCCGATAGAATCCCGGCGAACCCAGCGAATCCAGATGAATCCGGTCGTAGATCGGTTGCAACCGGTCAACCGGAGCATCGTCGCTTTGCATCGGGTCGGTAAAGATCAGCCGGCCGCCCGGCTTGAGCACGCGAACAGCTTCAGCCAGGACTCTCTCACGATCACCTGAATGCAGAAAAGCATCCTGCGACCAGATCACATCGAAGCTGTTCGAGTCGTAGGGCAGGCTGGTGAAATCGCCGTCGACCACCTCGATCAGATGATCCAGGCCCTGCTCCCGATTGATCTCGCGATCGCGCTTGTTCTCGACCTCGCTCAGGTTCAGCGCCACACAGCGGCAGCCGAACTGCCGTGCCAGGTGACGCATTGAGCCGCCGTAACCGGCGCCCAGATCCAGCACATGGGTCTTCTCGTCGAGCTTGATACTTTCACTTTCGAGCAGATCCGTCATGTGCCGAACGGTACGACGGCTGGCCTCGGCGATCGGCTCGTCGTCGCTCTCGTACAGGCCGATGTGGATATCCTCGCCGCCCCAGATATGGAAGTAGAAGTTGTCGGCATCGCTGCTGTTGTAATAATCGCGTGCGGTTTCGACCGCTTCCGAATAGCGTCGCTTGTCCATGTCGGCAACCGTGCCCGACGAGGCAGGCGGTCTTGCCGCACCCTGGTCGGTGGGTTCCAACAGCACCTGCTGATCGGATTCATCGTCGGCGGACTGGTACTTCTTCTCGGCGACGTGGATGTAGAAATCCGGGCTTCCCGAGCTTTCCTCATCCTCGAAGTCGGCGTAGGTCGAGATTTTCTGAAAGCCCACTTCCTGCATCAGCCGGCGCGTGTAATCGCGTCGAATCGGACACATGTTCAGGTAGTAGACAGAATCATCCGGGAAGGTATAGCGAAATCTTGCCAGCCCTTCGTCGATGTACTCCGGCTCGGCACTGACCTGATGCCCGCAATAGTAGTACTTGTGCTTGGTCGAAAAGCCTTCGTCGAGAATCGCATCGTAGTTGCGCTGGTCGAGAATCAGGCAACCGTCATGCTTGAGCACTGCGTAGAACTCTGCAAGGGTCTTGCGCCGGTCGCGCTCATCGAACAGGTGATTGAACGAATTGCCCAGGCAGATCACTGCATCATAAGCGGCATGAACGTCGCGGTTCAGCCAGCGCCAGTCGGCCTGGATGGTTCTCAGAATATGGCCGCGTTTCTTGCCGTTCTCGAACGCCTTGGCCAGCATTGCCGCCGAGCCGTCGACGCTGCAGACTTCAAAACCGGCTTCGATCAGCCGCACCGAGTGGAATCCGGTACCGGTAGCAACGTCCAGCACCCGCCTGGCGCCGCGTTCCTTGAGCAGCTTGATGAAGAAGTCACCTTCGCTCTCATAGCGCGCATCCCAGTCGATGAGCTCATCCCATTTATCGACAAAACCCTCGACGTATTCCTGCTGATAGTGATCGGTGTCGCGAACCTCGACCGGATCGTGACCAAAATCCTGAGACGATTTTTTCTGTTTCATTGCTGAGCTGCTGATGACTGCCTCCGTTTGCTTGCTTTTTTTGGAATGTGACGCATCGGCACTGAAACCACAGGACCGGAAGTCCCTCTGAAGTCCATCAGTAGTGACGATATTCAGTGCATATTTCGTTCGTGTTGCGCTGCCGGGAACTCATCACCTGCGGCCTGATCCGGCCGGCTGGGTCATGTGCCCGACGAAGTCTGGACGTTGTCCGATAAAAACGCTCGGATCACACCATCATAACGAATCGGCGGCCCGATTTCAGCCGGCCCTGGATTCAACCCGGATTCAACCGGCCGAGTTGATCCAGTCCAGCGTGGCCTGCAGGGTTGAATCGGGGCTGCTGCCGCCTTCTGCCAGGACGTCGCGGAACTGCCCGGCCAGGCGCTTGCCTTCCTCGACCCCCCACTGGTCGAAGGCGTTGATGTCCCACAGGACCGACAGCAGGTAGACGGCGTGTTCGAAGTGCACGATCAACTCGCCCACGCTGGCCGGGGTCACGCGGCGGGTCAGCAGCGTCATGACCGGGTTATTGCCCGGCATGTCCTGTTCCGGACGCTCGGCCTGACGGCCGTTGACCAGCGCACTGGCCTGGCCCAGCAGATGGGCAAGCTGCTCGCGCTGCCAGTCCTCCAGCCCCGGCCGTACCTCCACGCTGCCCAGCAACAGCATGGGGTGACGTGTCGTACCCTGGTGCAGGGCCTGGAACAGCGAATGCTGCAGGTCGGTACCGGCGCCGCCGAAGACCAGCGGCGATGTAGATCCGCCCACTTCACCGCCATCGAGCCGCACCGACTTGCCCAGGCTTTCCATCACCAGTTGCTGCAGGAACTCGGCCAGCAGGCGCAACTCCGGAGCGTAGGAGACAACGCCCAGGGTGGCGCTGCCGTGGCCGCGCACCAGCGCATCGATGGCCAGCGCCAGGCCGGTTGCAGGTGATTGCCGGAGATCGCCGGTGAGCATTTCATCGGCCCGGCGCGCCCCGGCCAGCAAGGCCTGCCAGCGTTCCGGCCCGATCCGGGCGGCGGCACTGAGGCCGACACTGGACCACAATGAATAGCGCCCGCCGGTCCAGCCCGGAAAAGCCAGCACATGGTCTGCGGCAAGCCCGAACTCCAGCGCCCGGTCGACGTTTGCGGTTGCCGCCCAGGTTCGATCGCCGGCGTCCTCACCCAGCCAGTCGCGGATCAGGCGCGCCTGGGTCAGGGTCTCGACGGTGGAAAAGCTTTTCGAGGCAATCACCAGCCCGGTCCGGGCCGGATCCAGCCGATCCAGCAGGCGTCGGATGCGACGTGCATCCAGGGTCGTCAGCCATTCGACCGAAACCGCCGAATCGCCGGGATCGAGCGCCTCCGCTACCAGCCGCGGACCAAGATCGGAACCGCCGATGCCGGCGTGCAGCAGCGTGGTGACCGGCGTTTCGCCGCGGTAGAGCCGGCCGGACAGGTCCAGCAACTGCTGGCGCGCATCGCGCACCACTCGGGCTTGTTCTTCGCCAGCCAGCGTGGATGGATCTTCCGCGCGCAGCGCCATGTGCAGCGCCGGCTGATTCTCCGACGGGTTGACGATTTCAGCGCCAAACAGCGCAGCGACGGCCTGGCGCAGATCATCCGTCGACGCCAGTCTCGCCTGCCACTGATCCAGCGGCAACGGCACCCGGCTGGCATCGAAACGCCAGTCGGGAGACTCGATGATCATTGCGCTGGCGCGCTCCGGTTCGGCGCGGAAAAGGTCGCTTGTCGAACGGTTGTTGTTTTTTTGCAACACGCGGGTATTCCGGTCAGGCGTACTCGACGATTCCCGAGGCCTGCAGCAGATCCTCATCAATGGCGCAGGAGCCTTCGTAGTCGAGTTCGGCGTGGGTCACCGTGGCGCGGTGAATCTTTGCTTTGAGCATGTTGAGCTGCATTGAGTACTTCCCGTTCAATTTGCCCATTCGGACTGATCATTACCTGATTAGGTATATGTCTCAGCCATCGCTAAAAACCTCTCCACAGATTACGCAGATTTACACAGATTATTGAATATGAAGTTTTTTCTGTTCGTTGATCACTGCTGCCGTGATTTCTTGCCAGGACGGTACACGTCGATTCTCAAATCCGGGACGAATGGTTTGCCCCTTGGTATTGAATCGCTTCGATGCGTTGGCCGCCCTTGGTCGATGCCATGCTGATCTTTTTCAACAAAATCAATAATCTGTGAAAATCTGTGTAATCTGTGGCCCCAAGGGTTTCGTCTTGGTGTGGCTGAATCAACTACCTGGTCAGGAATCATTATACTCCGCCCAAAAAAAAGCCTCTCCTCGAATCGAGGAGAGGCAGCATGTCGGAGTGATGTACCTCAAATCGCGCCCTGACACCTTGATCGCCGCGCTGGCAATGTCAAGGTTCGTGGTAACCATACCACAAACGTGACCGGATTCCAAGCCCGAATTGCGTTTCAGCGACAGTTTTGTCGCGAAATCGCCACATTGTCGATCAGGCGGGCAGTGCCCAGTCGGGCCGCGGCGAAAACCCGGTCGACCTGGCCCTCCAAGGCCAGGGTCTCCTGATCGCGAAACTCGAAATATTCCGGTTCGAATCCGGACGCTTTCAGACGCATCCATACAGACCGCCGAATGGCCTCGAAGGTTCCGGCCTCGGGCGGGACTCCTTCCTGCTGCAGTTCCGCGGCCTGGCGGGCCGCTTCGCGAAGCATCCGGTACAACTCGGGCGCCCGGGCGCGTTGATTCTCGTCCAGGTAGCGATTGCGCGAACTCATCGCCAGGCCGTCGGGTTCGCGCACGGTCGGCAGCGACTCGATCGCCACCGGGATCGAGAATTCGCGAACCAGCGCACGGATGATGACCAGTTGCTGCCAGTCCTTCTCACCGAACACGGCGTGGTCGGGCCGGACCTGCCAGAACAGCCGCATGACCACGCTGGCCACGCCATCGAAATGGCCGGGGCGATGCGCCCCGCACAGGCAATCAGCCAGGGCGGCCGGCACATGCACGCCGAAACCGCCGGCCGGACCGGCCGGATACATCGTCTCCTCGTCCGGCATCCAGACTGCGTCACAGCCCGCGCGCTGCAGACGATCCAGGTCTTCTGCGGGGGTGCGCGGATAGCGCTGGTAGTCCTCGTTCGGCCCGAACTGGGTCGGATTGACAAAGATACTGGCAATCACGCGGTCTCCGATCGATCGCGCATGCTCGATCAGCGCCAGGTGGCCGGTGTGCAGGTTGCCCATGGTCGGCACCAGCACGGTTGACGGGCCGGTCGACGAGTCAGTCGCCGCCCGCCATCGCCGCAGGTCTTCGAGGCGTTCGAAAACCTCCAGGCCCATGTCAGTCCTGCCAGGATTCTTCGGCGGCTGGAAATTCGCCCTCACGCACGGCCGTGACGAACCGCGAAACGGCCTTGGGAATGGATCCGGCTTCGGCCAGAAAATCGCGCACGAAGCGCGGCGGCCGCGGATTCAATCCCAGCGCGTCGTGCAGCACCAGCACCTGGCCGTCGACTTCCAGCCCGGCACCGATGCCGATCACCGGCGTGGCGACCGCACGGGCGACTTCGGCCGCCAGTCCGGACGGGATGCACTCCAGCACCAGCAGCCCGCAACCGGCCTGCTCGAGCGCGCGAGCATCATCGAGCAGGCGCGCCCGCTCGCGCGGTGCGCGAGCCTGCACACGATGACCGGACAATTGATGAACCGACTGCGGCGTCAGCCCCAGATGTCCGCAAACCGGAACGCCAAGCTCGACCAGCCGGGCGGCGATGCCGGCCACCGGTGCGCCGCCTTCAAGCTTGACCATCTCGGCCCCGGCCTGCATCAGCCTGCCGGCCGCTGCCAGCGCACGCTGCTCGTCGGCATAGGTCAGAAACGGCAGATCGGCGATCAGCAGGGCGCGCTCGACACCGCGCCGCACGCATTCCACGTGGTAGGCCATTTGCTCCAGCGTGACCGGTACCGTGGTTCCGTGGCCCTGGACGATATTGCCCAGCGAGTCGCCGACCAGGATGCAATCGACATCGCCGCGATCCAGCACGCCTGCCAGCGTGGCATCGTAGGCGGTCAGCATGACGATGCTCCGACCCTCCTCCTTCATGGCGCGCAGCGTGGCCAGGGTGATCTTTTGGCCCCGCTTCATCGCGCCGGCTCTCCAACCGGTGACACCGGCTGCCGGACGCAGCTCACGATGCCGGAATCATCAATGCCGGCCAGCAGCTGGCCGATCCGGCCATGCCCGGGCACGCTCAGCATCGGGGCCAGGTCGGCCAGCGGTTTGAGCACGAATGCGCGCACGCTCAGGCGCGGGTGCGGCACGGTCAGGCGCGGGGTATGAATGATTTCATGACCGAACATTAGCAGATCAAGGTCCAATGTTCGCGGCCCCCAGCGGCGCTTGCGGTCGCGCACACGGCTCTGTTTGTCCTCGATACGCTGCAACTCGTCGAGCAGCTCGATTGCCTCCAGCCCGGTTTCAAGCTCGGCCACGGCGTTGAGGAAGTCGGGCTGATCCAGGTCGCCGATCGGGCGCGTGCGGTACCACGGTGACTGTGCAAGCAGAACGCTGCGCGGCAGCAGCGCAAGCGATCGCAAGGCGAGCTCGAACTGGAGTTCGGGATCGCCCTGGTTGCTGCCCAGGCCAACGAATGCCCGGGTCATGGCGCGGGGCGGGTACGCGGTGGCGGGTGACCTGGCTGGTCGAAGATCATCCGGTTGCGCTGTTCGGCATCGACCTGCTGAACCTCGGTCCACCATTCGGCCAGTTCGGCCGCCTGCTCATTCTCCTCGGCCCTGAGCAACAGGAAATCGTAGGCGGCGCGAAAGCGGCGCTCGTTGAACAGGCGCATGGCGCGCTTGCCGCGCCGCTTTTCGAAGCGCGGCTGAAACATCCAGATCTCGCGCGCCATGGTCGAAAACCGCCGATGGATGGCGACCCGGTCGGAATACTGCGCAAATGCCTGGTCGCCGGCAGCGGCCAGCGCTTCGACCGGCGGCGTACCGGCAGAGACGTGATCGCGCGCATCGACCGCAACACGCGGCCAGAACAGCGCGGCGAACAGGAATCCCGGCGTGACCGGCTTGCCCTCGGCGACCCGCTGGTCAGTGTTGCGGAACGCCTGCTCGACCAGCCGGGGCGGGTTTTCGGGATCCTCGAGCAGGCCGGGAAACAGCTCCTGCCACAGTCCGTAGCGCACCAATGTCCGGAAACCCTCCCAGGCCGCTCCACCCAGCAGCAGCTTGAGCAACTCGTCAAGCAGCCGGGCCGGCGGAATGTCGGCCAGCAGCGGCGCCAACGAACGGATCGGCGCTTCGGTTGCCGGATCCAGCTGAAGATCGAGCTTGCTCATGAAACGCATGGCGCGCAGCATCCTGACCGGATCCTCTCGGTAGCGCGTTTCCGGATCGCCGATCAGGCGCAGCCGGCGTGCCGCGATGTCGGCAAAGCCATCGGTGTAGTCGCGCAGCGTTTCGCGGCTGGGGTCATACATCAGCGCATTGATCGTGAAATCGCGGCGCACCGCATCCTCGGCCTCGCTGCCGAACACGTTGTCGCGCAACACCCGGCCGGAATCCTCGACGCTGCGATCGCCATCCACGCCGGTGCCGCGAAACGTCGCGACCTCGATCACCTCGCGCCCGAAGCGCACATGCGCCAGACGAAAGCGACGCCCGATCAATTGCGCACGGCGAAACAGATCGCGCACCTGTTCCGGGGTCGCGCTGGTGCCGATATCGAAATCCTTCGGCTTTCGCCCCAGCAGCAGGTCGCGCGGCGCACCGCCGACGACATAGGCCTTGAAACCGGCCCGCTGCAGGCAATCGGTCACTTCGAGTGCTGCACGACTGATTCCGTGACGACGGATGTTGTGCTCGCCGACCGGTATTTCCGTGTAAGAAGCGTTCAAGAGGTTTCGCGTGAGGTCTTATATAATTTAGAGGTCTGGGGCCTGCACACCTGCAAGCTGCATGAGTGCCGAGCTCCCTCGGCGTCCAAGTTTACCACCGGCTGCATGAATTGCCGTGCCGGCCGATTCCCGACTACAGGAAATACGAATCAGCCATGACCTTTGTTGTTGTCGAAAACTGCATCAAGTGCAAATATACCGACTGCGTGGAAGTCTGCCCGGTGGACTGCTTTCACGAAGGGCCCAACTTTCTGGTCATCGACCCGGAAGAGTGCATCGACTGCACGCTGTGCGAGCCGGAATGCCCGGTGCAGGCGATCTACCCGGAAGACGATCTGCCGGCCGACCAGCAGGACTTCCTGGAAATCAACGCTGAACTGTCGCGTGAGTGGCCGGTCATCACCGAACGCAAGGATCCGCCACCCGACGCCGCCGAGTGGGAAGACAAACCCGGCAAGCGCGACCTGCTGGAGCGCTGACCGGCGTCCCGGCCGCAGCGCGAAGGCGCAGCAAGCCAGGTCAACAGGGCGGGCTCAACCCAGCCGTCGCTGCAGCCGGATCAGCACATACTCGGCCTGCTCCATCGGCAGGATCGATCCGTCTTGGCTGAAGATTGCGATCCGCGTGGTCTGCGCGGTCTCGCGCAGAACCTCCAGCACGTACAGGCCGCTGTAGTCGATCACCTCGGGCGAACGCCAGAACAGGAACAGGCGGCTGATGAAACCACGCTCCTCGGCCACGATGGGCTCGTGCTCGAACCGGGTCAGAAAACGCCGGTCGTCGAACAGGACCTCCTCGATCGACATCCCGCCGCGGTTGAGGGCAAACCCCAGCCGCCGCCAGACACTGGCCGCATCGTCCTGGACTTCCAGATACAACCCGGTCGGGCCGAAACGCACGCGCGAACGCATCTGCTCGGCCTCGCTGGAAGGCAAGACCTGCGGCGGACGGGATTCATCGCCGCGTGCAGCCAGCTCGGGAAGCGAGAACCCGGGGATCTCGAACGCGCTCTGACTGGCCGGCCGGGTCAGACCCTCTGGCACGCGGATCGGCGGCAGCTCTTCGCTGGCAACGTACACCGGTGTGCGCGAGCCGGAGCAGCCGGCCAGCATGCCGGCCAATGCGACCAGCGCGCAGACCGTACGGATGGAAATATGCGAATGTTTCAGGCTCTGCCCCTTCATGAATTTACTCTACTGTTGAGTTCCGGGATGGACGCGATCACGGCTTCGCCGGATGCGTGATGGGCCGGATCGAGTTCGACCAGCGGCAACCGGAGCGCCGGATTGCATTGCCCCAGGCGTGCCAGCACCCACTTGACCGGCACCGGGTTGGACTCGACCGACAGGAAATCGAATAAACCGCGCATCGATCGCTCGATGACTGCTGCCTCGTCGTACCGCTGTTGACCGGCCAGTCGACACATTTCCGAAAAGCTCCCGGGCACCACGTTGGCGGCCACCGAGATCACGCCGACCGCACCGTGGCGCATGGCCTCGAGCGCACTGGGATCATCGCCGCTTGCGACCGCGACCCCGGCTGCGGCATACCGTTGCACGCGGTCCATGTCGGCCACCGCTTCCTTGATCCCGGCGATATTGGGATGCTCGGCCAGCGTCAGCATGGTTTCCGGCGCGAGGTCGCAGGCCGTCCGGCCCGGCACGTTGTAGACCACGACCGGCACCGGGCACTGGTCGGCAATGGTCCGGTAATGCGCCAGCAGTCCACGCTGGGGCGGTCGATTATAGTACGGCGTGACCACCAGCACCGCATCGGCGCCAAGCTCCGCGGCGCGGCGGCTCTGCGCCAGCGCCAGCGCCGTCGAGGACGCGCCGGTGCCGGCAATCACCCGCATGCGACCGCGCACTTCATCCAGCGCATGTTCCAGCAACCCATCGCGCTCGGCGGCCTCCAGCGTGGCCGATTCGCCGGTGGTGCCGGCCACCACCACGGCATCGGTACCGGCCCCGGCATGCCATTGCAGCAAGGCCCGCCAGGCCGCGTAATCCGGCGCCTGTCCATCGGCCTCGAACGGGGTGGCCAGGGCAACGACCGAACCGGCAATCAATCTGTCATTCATTTTTTCCATGGGCGCGGCATACTACTTGTGTAATGGTTTGCTGGCAAGTAAGCTGAGGAAAATGAAGCGATCTTTTCCGGAAGCGCCGGGAGTATAGCAAATCATTGATTTCCCGAAATTTTTAACGTAATTTTTACCAAACCACATTGACTCTCTGACCCTTGATGACGAAATCGGACCCGAAACCCATCCAGACCCCCGCCCTGCCCGCCACCGGTGGCCGGGAACTTTCCATCCAGGACTTTCGCGGACAGCCGCTGGTGCTCTACTTCTACCCGCGCGACAATACGCCGGGCTGCACCCGGCAGGGCCAGGATTTTCGCGACCATCATGAACAGTTCAGCAAACTCGGCTGCGCCGTGGTCGGCGTCTCGCGCGACAGTCTGCGCACCCATGAGAACTTCTCGGCCAAGCATGAGTTCCCGTTTCCGCTGATCGCCGATCCCGACGAAACGCTGTGCAACCAGTTCGGCGTGATGAAAGACAAGAACATGTACGGCAAGAAGGTCCGGGGCATCGAGCGCAGCACGTTTCTGATCGACGCCGGGGGGCACATTGTGCGCGAATGGCGCAAGGTCAAGGTCCCCGGGCACGTGCAAGAGGTGCTCGAAGCCGTCAGAGAACCGGGCTGATCGCGATCAGCGCCAAACCCGACAAGTTGCAACCCGCGGAGCACGCCATGAGCGAAGGCGTACGCCTGTACCTGCTCGATACCAACGTCCTGATGCACGACCCGACCTCGCTGTTCCGGTTCGAAGAGCACGACATCTATCTGCCCATGGTGGTGCTGGAAGAACTGGACGCGGCCAAGAAGGGCATGACCGAAGTCGCGCGCAACGTGCGCCAGGTCAGCCGCTTCCTCGGCCAGATGATGAACGGCGGCCAGGAACACGGCCATGACCTCGAGGCCGGCCTGGAGCTGAAGATGCCCGACGGCCTGGACATCCGCATCGGCTCCGGTCGCCTGTTCTTCCAGACATCACCGCACGACGACGACGAAGCACCGGCGCTGCGCCGGGCCAAGGCCGACAATGAAATCCTGCACGCGGCAATGAAGCTGCGCGAGAAGTTTCCCGAACGCGAAGTGGTGCTGGTATCCAAGGACATCAACCTGCGCATCAAGGCCGCCATCCACGGCCTGCCGGCCGAGGATTACCATAACGACCGCGCGCTGGACGACCTCAGCCTGCTCTACACCGGGCTGAGCAGCCACGACAACGCCTTCTGGGAGCGCCACCCGGTGCTCGATTCCTGGACCGACGCCGGCCGCACCTTCTACCGGCTGGGCCGGATCGAGGGCGATGACTGGTACCCCAACCAGTGCCTGCGGCTGACCGGCGACAACGGCATGGAAGCACTGGTGCGCGAGGTCACCCACCAGCATTTCGTACTGCAGGTCAGCGATGACTATCGTCATGGGCCGAAATCGGTCTGGGGCATCAACGCGCGCAACCCGGAGCAGAACTTCGCGCTCAATCTGCTGATGGACCCGGAGGTCGACTTCGTCACCCTGCTCGGCACCGCCGGCACCGGCAAGACCCTGCTGACGCTGGCCGCCGGCCTGGCCCAGACGCTGGATGAACAACTCTACCGCGAGATCATCATGACCCGCGCCACCGTTTCGGTCGGCGAGGAGATCGGCTACCTGCCCGGCACCGAGGAAGAAAAGATGACGCCGTGGATGGGCGCGCTGACCGACAACCTGGAAGTGCTGACCGAGAACGACGGCCACGGCGGCGACTGGGGCCGCGCGGTCACCAACGACCTGCTGACCAGCCGGATCAAGATCCGCTCGCTGAACTTCATGCGCGGGCGCACTTTCTTCAATCGCTACCTGATCATCGACGAGGCGCAGAACATCACGCCCAAGCAGATGAAGACACTGGTCACGCGCGCCGGGCCCGGCACCAAGATCGTCTGCCTGGGCAACATCGAGCAGATCGACACGCCTTACCTGACCGAAACCACCTCCGGCCTGACGTTTGCCGTCGACCGCTTCAAGCACTGGGCGCACGCCGGCCACATCACGCTCAAGCGCGGCGAACGCTCACGCCTGGCCGACTTCGCCTCCGAGGCGCTGTAGGCCGGAAACTGAATAAACAGTTGACTCAGCCACCTTGGTCGCGTTCCGGTGCTCCGGTGAGAAAACCATTTAAAAGCGAGAAGCAGGACACGAAGAGCACGAAGAAGGCACGAAGCTCACGAAGAAAACTCTTTCGGAATTGAACTTCGTGAGCTTCGTGCCTTCTTCGTG
>SR_TP_S13solDRAFT_1000424_pt1 | contig 17769 bp, 17 predicted proteins | sample SodReaTP_S13sol_FD_11159 | JGI IMG/M metagenome (IMG submission 11159)
ACTCGCACCCTCCAGGCGACGGTTGAACTGGGCGCCCTCGGTGGTGGCGGCGCGGATCTCCGCCACCACGGCGGTGAGGGTGCGGCGGCGGTTGTCGCGCACCACGTCCAGCTGCACCTCGCTGCCCACCCGCAGCAGGCCGATGGCGTTGCGCAGTTCCGTGGCATTGCGCACCCGGCGCTCGTTGACCCGCAGCACCACGTCGCCCTCCTTGAGCCCGGCACGCTCGGCGGCGGAGCCGGGCTCCACCTGGGCGATCACCGCGCCCTGGGTCTGGGAGATGCCGAAGGCCTGGGCCAGCTCCGGGGTCAGATCCTGCACCGTCACCCCCAGGCGGCCGCGGCGCACCTCGCCATGCGCCACCAGGTGGTCCTTGACCTGCAGGGCCATGTTCACGGGAATGGCGAAGCCGATGCCGATGTTGCCGCCGCCCCCGGAGAGGATGGCGGTGTTGATGCCCACCAGCTCGCCGCGCAGGTTCACCAGGGCGCCGCCGGAGTTGCCCGGGTTGATGGAGGCATCGGTCTGGATGAAATCCTCGTAGGACTCGATGCCGAGCCCGCTGCGCCCCAGGGCGCTCACGATCCCGGAGGTCACCGTCTGGCCCAGGCCGAAGGGGTTGCCGATGGCGACCACGAAATCCCCCACCCGCAGGGCGTCGGAATCGGCCACCTTCACCGCGGTGAGGTTGTCACCCTGCACCCTGAGCACCGCCAGGTCCGTGGCCGGGTCGGTGCCCACCACCTCGGCGTCCAGACGCCGGCCGTCGTGCAGGGTGACCACGATCTCGTCGGCCCGCTGGATGACGTGGAAGTTGGTGATGATGTAGCCCTGCTCAGCGTCCAGGATCACGCCGGAGCCGAGCCCCTGGGTCTGGCGCTCACGGGGCTGCTGGGGCAGGTCGAAGAAGCGCCGGAAGAAGGGGTCCTCCATGAGCGGATTGCGTTCCACCACCCGCCCGCGGGTGGCGATGTTCACCACCGCGGGGATGGTGCGATCCAGCATGGGGGCGAGCGAGGGCAGTGGCTCGCCATCCACCTCCACGGGCAGGGTGGCCGAGGCCATGGGCGCCATGGCCAGCAGCAGGAGGCAGAGGAAAACGGTCAGAGTATTGCGAAGCTTGGAATGCACGGGATGCATGGGACCTCACCAGTCGATGACTCGCGGTTGATACCACCGAATGCCCCTGTGACTGCCGCGCGGCGGAGGAAGTTCACCGCTCGCTTTCGTTCTGCAACTCGCTGCGCTCCCGGCGGGTCTGTTCCATCTCCTTGGAGAGGAAATAGCTCAGGGCGATACGGATGGCGACGATGGCCGCCAGGATGCCCACGTTCTCCCAGGAGGGCGCCAGGGTGGACTTGATGATGTCGGCGGCGACGAAGAAATCCAGCCCCAGCAGCAGATGCGCGCCGAGGCGCTCGCGGATGAAATCGGTCTGCAGCAGCAGGTGGGCGTGGCCGCCCTGGCCGTCGAAGCGCAGGCGCAGGAAGCGCCAGGCCGCCTCCACCACTCCCACCAGCACGATCAGCACGCCGATCCCGGAGACCGTGTAGAGCAGCACCCACAACAGCGTATGAAAGATCTCCATGTCACTCCCCTGAACCGCCCGCCACTCGTCATGCCGAAGCGATAAACCGGCTGACATCATCCCATGGCCCCCATGACACATGCCAACCCGCAGCGCCTGCGGGTGGCGGAGCAACTGCTGGGCCTGAGCCGGGAACTGGAGAAACGCATGGGGCAGTTCAAGACTGAGTAATTCAAAATTCAAGATTCAAAATTCAAAGGTGATTCGCGTCCAGGTTCCCTTTGAATTTTGAATCCCGATATGCCCTCACCCCAGGTGCGCCCTGGGGTCGAAGGGCATCTCCTTCTGCATGCGCTCGTAGAACTTGCGCGCCGCTTCGCTGCCGGCCGGCGGCGTGTGGATCTGCAGGGTCACGTACTGGTCACCGGGCGGCTTGCCCGCCAGGCCCTTGCCCTTCAGACGCAGGCGCCGGCCCGACTGGGAACCCGGCGGGATCTTCAGCTCCACGCGACCGCCCAGGGTGGGCACGTTGACCGTGGCGCCCAGGGCCGCCTCCCAGGGGGTCACCGGCAGGTCCAGGTGCAGGTCGCGGCCCTCCACCCGGAACCAGGGATGGGGTCGGATGGCCACCTCCAGGAACAGGTCCCCCGAGGGACCGCCTCCGGCGCCGGGACCGCCCTGCCCCGCCAGGCGGATGCGCTGGCCCTCGGTCACGCCGGCCGGGATCTTCACCTGGAGCTTGCGGCCATTGCCCAGCTGAACCGGCATGGAGCCCCCATGGGCGGCCTGCTCCAGGGTGATCTCGATGCGCGCGGTCTGGTCCGCGCCCCGGGCCTGGAAACCACCCCCGGGACGACGTCCGCCGGCGCGGCGCGCACCCCCGCCGAACAGGGACTCGAAGAAATCGGAAAAGCCGGCCTCGCCACCGCCGAACCCTGGTCCGGCCCGACCGGCACCGGGTCCCGCACCGCGGAAACCACCGGAGAAGATGTCCTCCCAGCCCGGCGGCGGACGGAAGTCCTGACCCGACTTCCAGTTGGCGCCCAGGTCGTCGTAGGCGCGGCGCTTGTCCGCGTCGCCCAGCACCTCGTAGGCCTCGTTGATCTCCTTGAAGCGCTCCTCGGCGTTGGGTTCCTTGCTCACGTCCGGGTGGTACTTGCGCGCCAGCTTGCGATAGGTCTTCTTGATCTCGTCCTGGCTCGCGGTCCGGGAGACACCCAGCAGCTTGTAATAGTCTTTGTATTCCATGATCCGTCTACGATAGCGCAAACGACTGCGCCGCGTGGGAACGCGGCGCAATCATGAACACGAACTCCGCCCCGGCGCGAACACCGGGACGGGAACCGACTCGGGCGGGATCAGCCCTCCACGGAAATGCGCCGGGGCTGCACGGTTTCCTGCTTGGGAATACGCACCTCCAGCACGCCGTTGACGCTCTTGGCGCTGATCTTCTCCGCATCCGCCGTATCCGGCAGGGTGAAGCGGCGGTAGAAGCTGCCGCGCACCCGCTCCACGCGCTTGTAGTTCTCGCGCTCTTCCTTGGTCTCGGACCGACGCTCGCCGCGAATGGTGAGCACGCCGTTTTCCATGTGCACCTCGATGTCCTTGGGGTCCACGCCGGGGATGTCCGCGTGGATCACGTAGGCGTCCTTGTCCTCGCGGATGTCCACCGCCGGGGTCCAGTCGCTGGTGGCGGCGGACTCGCCCGCCTCGGCGCCCGGGTACAGGCGATCCAGTTCGCGGGTCAGCTGGTTGAGCAGACTCCAGGGTTCGTAACGCATCATTGCCATGGTATGACCTCCTATGCGTCCGGGCCGCCACGGCGGCGCCGGGGTTGTTCATCAGTGGTTCGCTGTTGCTCTCGATGATGGGGTCGGTCGAGAAGATTTCAAGCGCGTGGCACGCCTGAAAATAGGACTGCGGGGACAGGCCGTCCTTGATCCAGATCAGTCTTTATAGACCAGCGCTGGAGAGGCGGGGGGGGATGATGCGAGGGGACGGCGAACAGCGGCCGGCCAGGGCTAGAGTCGCTCCAGGCGCAGGAGCTTGTGGTTCTCGTCGGTGACCAGGCAGAAACTGCCGCTGATGCCCGTGGGCGTCACGTGGCCGCGCAGCGCCGAGGCTGGGAAGCGCACGCCGCGGCCATCGCGGTCCACGACGCGCACCGCCGTCGCTGCGCCCTGGTAGTAGCGCAGGTATTCCTCACGGCTGATGTGCAGGTCGAAGTAGTAACAGGGCACGGCTCACTCCACGTTCTGCACCTGCTCGCGCATCTGCTCGATGAGCACCTTCAGCTCCACCGCGGCCTTGGTGGTCTCCATGTCGTTGGACTTGGAACCCAGGGTGTTGGCCTCGCGGTTGAACTCCTGCATGAGAAAATCCAGGCGCCGGCCCACCGGCTCGTCGCGCTCGAGGATCAGGGCCACCTCTTTCAGGTGTCCGTCCAGCCGGTCCAGCTCCTCGTCCACGTCCAGCCGCTGGGCCTGCAGGGCCAGCTCCTGCTCCAGCCGGCCCGGCTCCATGTCCACGCCCAGGTCGGCGATGCGCGCGCGCCATTTCTCGCGCAGGGCCTCCACCACCCTGGGCCGGCGCTCGCGCACCTGGGCCACCAGTTCCGAGATCGCCTTGCAGCGGGTCTCCAGGGTCTCGCGCAGGCGCTCCCCTTCCCGCGCCCGGGTGACGGCCAGTTCGTCCAGGGCGGCATCCAGCAGCGTCATGGCCTCGCCGTGCAGGGACTCGAGATCCGGGGCCGGCTCGCGCACCACCCCCGGCCAGCGCAGGATCTCCAGGGCCGTGATGCGTGCCGGGTTCATGACCCAGTGCTCCACCTGACCGCACACCTCGATGAGCCTTTTCGCCAGGGGTTCGTTCACCTCCAGCCCCGCCTCGCCGCCGGCGGGCGCCTGGTGACGCAGGGACACCTCCACCTTGCCCCGCCCCAGTCGGGCCTGCACCCGCTCGCGCACCGCGTTCTCCAGGGCACGGAAGGCCTCCGGCAGACGCAGGCTCACCTCCAGGTAACGGTGATTGACGCTCTTCATCTCCCAGGCAAGGGTGCCGTTGGGGGTTTCCGCTTCGGCGCGGGAGAAGCCGGTCATGCTATGAATCATGGAGAGGTCCTTCGGACAAGTGACAAGTGACAAGTGACAAGTGGCAAGTGGCAAGTGGCAAGTGGCAAGTGGCAAGTGGCAAGTGGCAAGTGCTGAGTATAAAGCCCCAGACAACCCCGCAAGGGGTTTCCCTTGCCACTTGAGACTAGCCACTTGCCACTTAGGCTATAATCCGCCCCCCGCACGCCCCCAAGGAGTTACCCATGCGACCCAGTGGCCGCCAGCCCGACCAACTGCGCGAAATCCGCTTCACCCGCCGGTTCACCAAGCACGCCGAAGGCTCGGTGCTGGTGGAGTTCGGTGACACCCGGGTGCTGTGCACCGCCAGCGTGGATGACCGCACGCCGCCCTGGCTGCGCAACAAGGGCAGCGGCTGGGTGACCGCCGAATACGGCATGCTGCCCCGCTCCACCCACGAGCGCATGGCCCGCGAGGCCGCCCGCGGCAAGCAGGGCGGGCGCACCCAGGAGATCCAGCGCCTGATCGGCCGCTCCCTGCGCGCCGCCGTGGACCTGGAAGGCCTGGGCGAACGCCAGATCACCGTCGACTGCGACGTGCTGCAGGCCGATGGCGGCACGCGCACCGCCTCCATCAGCGGCGGCTACGTGGCCCTCCACGACGCCATCACCCACCTGATGAAACAGGGCAAGCTCAAGCGCAACCCCCTGTTCGGCGCCGTGGCCTCGGTATCCGTGGGCATCTACCAGGGCGTGCCGGTGCTGGACCTGGACTACGCCGAGGACTCCAACGCCGAGACCGACATGAACGTGGTGATGAACGACGCCAACGCCTTCATCGAGGTGCAGGGCACCGCCGAGGGCCACGCCTTCCGCATGGACGAACTCAACAGCATGCTGGCACTCGCCCAGAGCGGCATCCAGGACATCATCGCCGCCCAGCGCGCGGCGCTGGAACAGGGTTGAACCGAACGCCGCAGAGAAAAGGCAAAGGCGTTTGACAGGATTAACATGATTTACAGGATTAAAAATACTCCATATTAAGGGCCTTTAAATCCTGTGAATCATGTTAATCCTGTCAGATCCTGTGCTCTTTATCCGCCCACAGAGTAAGCAACCATGAAGATCGTGCTGGCCACCGGTAACGCGGGCAAGGTGCGGGAGTTGTCGGAGTTGCTCGCCGGCACCGGCATCACCATCCTGCCTCAGTCGGACTTCGGCGTGCCCGAGGCCGAGGAGAACGGGCTGAGCTTCGTCGAGAACGCCATTCTCAAGGCGCGCAACGCCGCCGCCCACACCGGCCTGCCCGCCATTGCCGACGACTCGGGCATCGAGGTGGACGCCCTCAACGGCGTGGACGCCCTCAACGGCGCCCCCGGCATCTACTCCGCCCGCTACGCCGGCCCCGGCGGCGACGCCGAGGCCAACAACCGCAAGCTGCTCAAGGCCCTGGAACACGTGGAGAGCTCCCAGCGCACGGCGCGGTTTCGCTGCGTGATGGTCTACCTGCGCCACGCCGACGATCCCTCGCCGGTGATCGCCGAGGGCAGCTGGGAGGGCCGCATCGCCAGCGAGGCCCGGGGCCCGGGCGGCCACGGCTACGACCCCATCTTCGAGATCCCCGAACTGGAACTGACCGCCGCCGAGATCAGCCCTGCGGAAAAAAACCGCCGCAGCCATCGCGGGCAGGCGCTTCGGATCCTGCTGGAGCGGCTTCAGGGGCGCTGAAAAAAGACCAAAACCGTTTCTCTCGCAGAGGCGCAGAGACGCGGGGAAAAGATGATTGAATGGGTTTTCTTGGCGCCTTCGCGGCTTTGCGAGAGACCTGGTTTTTTCCAACGAGGCTGCTCAAAGAAAAATCCGATCCTCTCACGGAAGCACAGGATTTTTTCTACAAGATTTTCCCCGCGTCTCTGCGCCTCCGCGAGAGAACAGCCTTTGACTTTACCCCGCCAACTCAGGCCAACGCACGATACCCCAACAGCACGTCCACCGCCTGACCGGTGCTGCCGTCGGTGCGCTGGAAGCGGCCTACCTGGGCGATGAGATCGTCCTCGTTGAGCGCCTTCTCGGTGTTGACGTAGGCGAGATGAATGGCGCTCACGCCCGCGGTCTCCAGGGACTTCAGATGCTGGGTCCCGTCGGCATCCATGCGGAAGAGTCGCAGCCGGTCGAACACATTGTCGCGGGCGTCGATGACGCCGTCGCCGTTGCTGTCGAAACGGGCCAGTTCGTCGAAGCCGTTGGCGGCACCGTGCTGGTCACCGAACAGTTCGCGCCCGTCATCGATCACCCCGTTGCCATCGCGGTCCAGGGCCAGGAACCAGGAATTGCCCGACACGAAGCTCACCTGCTCCTTGCGGCCATCGCCGGTGATGTCGAAGGCCACGCCCTCATCCACCCCGGTGGTCGTCACACCCTCGCCGCCCAGGTCCAGCAGCAGGGGGTCGGCCCGCTGGGGCTGGTCCTGGATGTTCAGGCTGACGCTCAAGCTCTCCTGGCGGAAGGCCTCGAAACGGATGCGGAACTCGCCGGTGACGGCATTGCCCTCCACCTCCACGCTGATGAAGGTGGTGCGCTCGAAACGCATGTCCAGCTCCAGGCCCACCGTACCCCGGGCCGCCGCACCCTGGGCCGGCGGCGCGGACTCGCCCACGGGCTCGAGGCCACCTGCCGCCTGCTTCGACGCCTCGGCCGGGGCCTTGTCGTCATCACCGATGCGGAAGGTACGCTTGATGATCTGGAAGTCCGTGTCCTTCTCCAGGCGCGCCTTGACCTCTTCCAGCACCCGCACCTGCTCCGCCTCGGGCGGCTCGGCCGGCACCCGCGCCGGCGGCACCGCCGGGACGGCCGGGGTGGCCCGCTGACCGGGACCGTTGGGCTGGGCGGGGATGGCCGGGGTGGCGCGCAGCGGCGCATTGGCAAGGGCGGCAAGCATGATTCGGGTCCTGCGCAGGGGATATCTGAACCGGATATCGGCCAGCCAGGGAAAATCTTTAAGCCGAGCGTAGGTCGGCCTTCAGGCCGACGAACGAGGCTCCGATGGACAGCGGCGTCGGCCTGAAGGCCGACCTGCGGGCCGTGTCAGTAGGGCTTTCAACTTCCCACTTCCCCATTCACACTTCGCACTTCCATTCCCGACCTCCCCTGCCCGCCCCATGCTCCTGCCCCCCCTGAGCCTCTACATCCACCTCCCCTGGTGCGTGCGCAAGTGCCCCTACTGCGACTTCAACTCCCACGAGGCCCGGGAGGCGGTGCCCGAGGCGGCCTACGTGGATGCCCTGCTGGCGGACCTGGAATCTGAGCTGCCCCGGGTCTGGGGGCGGCGCCTGGAGTCGGTGTTCCTGGGGGGCGGCACGCCGAGCCTGTTCTCGCCGGAGGCCCTGGACCATTTGTTCTCGGAACTGCGGGCGCGCCTGCCCTGGCGGCCGGACATGGAGGTGACCCTGGAGGCGAACCCGGGCACCACGGACGCGGGCCGGTTCCGGGGCTACCGGGAGGCGGGGGTCAACCGGCTGTCCATCGGCGTGCAGAGCTTCGATGACGACCAGCTCAGGCAGCTGGGGCGCATCCACGGCGCCCGGGAGGCGCGGGTGGCCTTCGAGGCGGCCCGTTCGGCGGGCTTTGAGAACATCAACATCGACCTGATGTTCGGCCTGCCGGGGCAGACCGTGGCGGGCGCGCTCAAGGATCTTGCCGAGGGCCTGGCCCTGGGCCCGGAGCACCTGTCCTGGTACCAGCTCACCCTGGAACCCAACACCCGCTTCGCCGCGCAGCCCCCCGTGCTGCCCGAGGAGGACACCCTCTGGGACATGCACACGGCCGGTCAGGAGCATCTGGCCGAGGCCGGCTATACTCAGTACGAGGTCTCCGCCTACGCCCGCGCCGGCCGCCCCTGCCGCCACAACCTCAACTACTGGGAGTTCGGCGACTACCTGGGGATCGGCGCCGGGGCCCACGGCAAGATCTCGCTGCCGGCGGAAGGCCGCATCCTGCGGCGCTGGAAACACCGCCAGCCGCGGCAGTACATGGAGGCGGCCCGCTCGGGCGAGGCCGCCAGCGGCGAACACACCCTCACACGGGAGGAGACGGTGTTCGAATTCATGCTCAATGCCATGCGGCTCAACCAGGGCGTGCCCCTGGCGCTGTTCACCGAGCGCACCGGGCTCGCCCCGAGGCCCTGGAGCCCATGCGCGGCGAGGCCGTGGCACGGGGCCTGCTCACCGATGACCCCGAACGCCTGGAACCCACCGAACTGGGCCGGCGTTTCCTCAACGACCTGCAGGCCCTGTTCCTGGTCGACGGCGATGCAGCCCCTTGAGTTCGTCAGCCTGATCTGCCCCCACTGCGGCGCGGGCTTCGACACCGAGGTGGACCTCACCACCCTGCCCGCCAGTTACGTGGAAGACTGCCAGACCTGCTGCGCCCCCATCCTGATCACCGCCACCGTGGACGGCGGTGGCATCGCCATCCACGCCCGTCGCGAGAACGACTGAACGATGACGTCGGATTACACCCCGATCTCCTGCGAGCTCTACAGCGAATACGAACTGGCCATCATGCGTGGCCGTACCCTGAAGGTGAGATGGAAGGACCGCTACGGCATGGATCGGGTGGAGACCCTCAGGCCCACGGATCTGCGCACCCGCCGGCACGCGGAATTCATGATCGCCCGCAATCAGCTGGGACAGCGGCGGGTGTTGCGCCTGGATCGGATCGTTGAAACGCAGGAAAGGGGTGAGGCGTGAGGAGGCAGGCGTAGGTCGGCCTTCAGGCCGACGACGGAGGCCTGGCGAGGCAACACTGTCGGCCTGAAGGCCGACCTACGCCTCACACGCCTATCCTTTCCGCTTGCCGAACAAATCGTGTTCTGACGCCGCCGTGATCTCCACGTCCACGATCTGTCCGGCCTCGAGCCCCTCGCCGTCCTCGATCACCACCACGCCGTCGATCTCCGGGGCGTCGCTGCTTGAGCGGGCGATGATCGCGCCGTCCTCGTCCTCGCCGTCCACCAGCACCGTGAGCGTCCGGCCCACCCTGGCCTGCAGCCGGTCGGCGCTGATGGCCGCCTGCACCTCCATGAAGCGCTCCAGGCGCTCGGCCTTCACCTCCTCCGGCACCGGGTCCGGCAGGGCGTTGGCGGCGGCACCCTCCACCNGCGAGTAGGCGAAACAGCCCACCCGGTCCAGCTGCGCCTCCTCGATGAACGCCAGCAGTTCCTCGAACTCGTCCTCGGTCTCGCCGGGGAAGCCCACGATGAAGGTGCTGCGCAGGGTGATGTCGGGGCAGATCTCCCGCCAGGCACGGATGCGCTCCAGGGCCTTCTCCGAGGCGGCGGGGCGACGCATGGCCTTGAGCACCCGGGGACTGCCGTGCTGCAGGGGCACGTCCAGATAGGGCAGCAGCTTGCCCTCGGCCATGAGCGGGATGAGCTGGTCCACATGGGGGTAGGGGTAGACGTAGTGCAGGCGCACCCAGACCCCCAGGCTGCCCAGGGCCTCGGCCAGCTGCTGGATGTGGGTGCGCAGGGGCCGGCCCTGCCAGAAGCCGGTGCGGTATTTCACGTCCACGCCGTAGGCGCTGGTGTCCTGGGAGACGATCAGCAGTTCCTTCACCCCCGCGGCCACCAGGTTCTCCGCCTCCTGCATCACCTCGCCCACCGGGCGGCTCACCAGGTCGCCCCGGAACTGGGGGATGATGCAGAAGCTGCAGCGGTGGTTGCAGCCTTCGGAGATCTTCAGGTAGGCGTAGTGGCGCGGGGTGAGCTTCACGCCGCCCAGGGGCACCAGGCTCTCGAAGGGGGCATGGGACGGGGGCAGGTGACGGTGCACCTCCGCCATCACCGCCTCGTAGGCGTGGGGACCGGTGACGGCCAGCACCCCGGGGTGGGCATCGCGCACCTTGTCCGCCTCGGCGCCCAGGCAGCCGGTGACGATCACACGGCCGTTCTCGGTGAGCGCCTCGCCGATGGCCTCCAGGGACTCCTCCACCGCCGCGTCGATGAAGCCGCAGGTGTTGACCACCACCAGGTCGGCGTCCTCGTAGCTGGGCGAGATGCCGTAGCCCTCGGCCCGCAACTGGGTGAGGATGCGCTCGGAATCCACCAGGGCCTTGGGGCAGCCCAGGCTGACGAAACCCACGCGCCCGCCGCCAGCGGCCTGTTCAGACGATTTACTCATGCACCGACCTCGACAAAATCCTGACGTTTATGCACATCAATGGGGCAGACAATTCGGCAGATGACCGGTTGATGAAAATGATGACAGCCCCCGCGCAGGGAATGCTAATAAAGCAAGCATTTCAGACACTTAAATAATTGGCTATTTTTTAACCGATCCAACAGCTCCCCTGATCCGGCAAGCCCCGGGACCGGTTGACCCCATTTCTTCCACAAAGTTATCCACAGGTTTTGTGGAAAACCCCTGAAGCGCTTGGGGGACAAGCACTTACCCGGACTTCCTGTGCCTGGGGGCATGACTCTGGGGCAGCGCAGCATAGTGCCCGGCACCGGTCCTGTGAAGCCCTGACCCCTTGCCCCCGGGTTCCGGATTCAGTATATTGCGCCTCTTTTCCTTGCCAGACATGGTTTTGAGGACGCTTCCATGAAGCCCGATATTCATCCCGATTACCACGAAGTCGCCGTGACCTGCAGCTGCGGCAACAATTTCAAGACCCGCTCCACCTACCAGGGTTCGGAGCTCAACGTGGAAGTGTGTTCCGCCTGCCATCCGTTCTTCACCGGCAAGCAGAAGATCATGGACACCGCCGGCCAGGTGGACAAGTTCCGTCGCCGCTACGGCATGTAATACCTGCTCATGGTTCTCGCTCGAACCATGCAAAGGGCGCACGCACGGTGCGCCCTTTTTTTTGCCGCCCTGTTCGCCGCGCTGCTGCTGGCGACAGCCCCCGCCCTCGCCCAGCTGCCGGAGAGCTGCCTGCCCCCGGGCCAGGACCATGGCAAGGCGCGGGTGGACTTCGTCTATGACGGCGACACCGTCAGGCTGGTGGACGGGCGGCGCATCCGCCTGATCGGCCTGGACACGCCGGAGTTCCACCACCGGGACGAGCGGCGCGAGGCCGAGCCCTATGCCGTGGAGGCCCACGAGGCACTCAAGGCGCTGCTCGCCGAGCACGGCCAGCAGGTGCTACTCGTCCACGACCGGCAGCGCCACGACCGCTACCAGCGCACCCTCGCCCATCTCTACACCCCCGACGGCCGGAGCATCACCGCCCTGATGCTGCAGCAGGGCCTCGGCACCCGCCTGACCATCCCGCCCAACGACTGGAACGTGGACTGCTACCGGGACGCGGAACGGGAGGCCGGCATCGCCCAGCGGGGCATCTGGTCCCTGAGCCAGAATAGCCTGTTCGACGCCACCGAACTGCCCCGGGACGCCACCGGCTTCCGGCGCGTGGAAGGCCGCGTGACGCGCATCGGCGAGAGCCCCCGGGCGATCTGGATCAACCTGGAAGGCGACGTGGCCCTGCGCATCGACCGGGAGGACCTGCAATTTTTCCCGGATCTGGATGTCACAAGCCTCATGGATGCGCGGGTACGGGGACGCGGCTACGTCTATAATCATCGCGGCCAGCTGCGCATCCGTCTGCGACACGCGGCGGACCTCGAGATCCTCGCCGTGAACGGATCCTGAGCCCCGGCCCACGGCAGCCGCCCCGATCACCCACACCTGATCACGAAGCACCGCCATGACAAAGCGCACCCTGAGTCTCCTGCTGATCCTCCTGGGCCTGGTCAGTCTGTTCATGGCCGGCTGTGCCACCAACCCGGTCACCGGCCGCCAGCAGCTCATGCTGGTCCCCGAAAGCCAGGCCATCTCCGCCTCCCGCCAGGCCTATGCCCAGATGCTCGCCCCCATCCGCGAGGAGGGCCGGCTCAACAGCGACCCGGCAGTGAAGGCACGCATTGACCGCATCACCGGCCGCGTGGTGGCCCAGGCCATCGCCTACCGTCCCGAGACCCGCAACTGGGAGTGGGAGATGCAGGTGATCGACAACGACGTGCCCAATGCCTTCGCCATGGCCGGCGGCAAGATGGGCATCTACACCGGCATGATCACCAAGCTCAACGCCACCGATGACGAGCTGGCCCAGGTGATCGCCCACGAGGTGGCCCACGCCCTGTCCGCACACACCGCCGAGAAGATGTCCGTGGCACTGGCCACCAACCTGGCGGTGGCCGGCTTCGCCCTGTCCGGCGAACGCTCCCAGGTGGCCATGACCGGCGCAGTGTTGGCCGCGGCCCTGGCCGTGCAGCTGCCCAACAGCCGGCAGATGGAACGGGAGGCCGACGTGATCGGCATCGAGCTGGCCGCCCGTGCCGGCTACGACCCCCGGGCCGCCGTGACCCTGTGGCAGAAGATGGCCGCGTTGGCCAACGGCAGCCCGCCGCAGTTCCTGAGCACCCATCCGAGCACCGAGAGCCGCATCCGCGACCTGCAACAGCTGGCGGTGAGGATGCAGCCCCTCTACGAGCAGGCCCGTGCCGGCACCCCGCCCAGCCACCCGCTCAAGTAACCCGTACACCCGACACACCACACACCACACACCACACCCGATAACCGATAACAAAACACCATGTCCAAGAAGAACCTGAACGAACGCGCCCTCGACTACCACGCAGCAGCACCCGCCGGAAAGATCGGCATCACCGTCACCAAGCCCACCGAGACCCAGGACGACCTGATCCTCGCCTACACCCCGGGCGTCGCCGAACCGGTACGGCGCATCCACAAGAACCCCGAGGACGCCTACCGCTACACCGCCAAGGGCAACCTGGTGGCGGTGATCACCGACGGCACCGCGGTGCTCGGCCTGGGCAACATGGGGGCCCTGGCCAGCAAGCCGGTGATGGAGGGCAAGGCAGTGCTGTTCAAGCGCTTCGCCGGCATCGACGTGTTCGACATCGAGGTCAACGCCCCCGAACCCGAGGACTTCATCAACACCGTGGCGCGCATCGCCGGCGGCTTCGGCGGCATCAACCTGGAAGACATCGCCGCGCCCCACTGCTTCGAGATCGAGCGCCGCCTCTCCGAGCGCCTGGACATCCCGGTGTTCCACGACGACCAGCACGGCACCGCCATCATCGCCGCCGCCGGCCTGCTCAACGCCCTGGAACTGCAGGGCAAGAGCCTGGAGGAGGCGCGCATCGTGTGCCTGGGCGCCGGCGCCGCCGGCATCGCCTCCATGCGCCTGCTGCTGGCCCTGGGGGCCCGCAAGCAGAACATCTTCATGGTGGACCGCAAGGGCGTGATCCACACCCGCCGCGAGGACCTCAACGAGTACAAGCTGATCTTCGCCAACGACACCGAGGCGCGCACCCTGGCCGATGCCTGCGCCGGTGCCGACGTGTTCGTGGGCGTATCCGGTCCGGACCTGTTCACCCCGGACATGCTGCGTTCCATGGCCGAGAAGCCCATCGTGTTCGCCCTCTCCAACCCGGACCCGGAGATCCTGCCCGAGCTGGCCCACAAGACCCGCTCCGACCTGATCATGGCCACCGGGCGCAGCGACTACCCCAACCAGGTGAACAACGTGCTGGGCTTCCCCTACATCTTCCGGGGCGCCCTGGACGTGCGCGCGCGCACCATCAACGAGGCCATGCAGATCGCCGCGGTGCACGCCCTGGCGCGCCTGACCCGGGAGCCGGTGCCCAAGTCGGTGCTGGACGCCTACGGCCTCAAGCACCTGGAATTCGGCCCCGAGTACATCATTCCCAAGCCCCTGGACAGCCGCCTGATCGAGGTGGTGCCCCCCGCCGTGGCCCGCGCCGCGGTGGACACCGGGGTGGCGCGCATCACCCCCGCCAAGGGCTAACCTGCCTCCTGCGGCACAGATCTGTGTCGCGAGCCCATGGGGCGGTCCATGGCCGCCTGCTGACCCGGAAGCGAGGGCTGACGGCGGGCACGGCCCGCCCTATGGCTGCGCTTGTCCAGGAAGACGACGGCGCGAGACAGGCCGAGAGGCCTCACCCATCGCGATGGGCCGGGAGGGGTTACCGGTCACCGGCGTTATGTGTCTACACTTAGGTGAGGCCCAAAACCACGGGGGACCCCCATGGAAAAGATAGCGATCATCGGCGCCGGCCGGGTCGGCGAATCCACCGCGCAATTCCTGGCCAAGAACGACACCTGTCGTGAGCTGGTCCTGCTGGACGTCAGGGAAGGGGCGGCGGAAGGCGCGGCCCTGGACATCCAGGAGACCGCGCCCCTGTTCGGTTTCGACACCCGCCTCAAGGGCGGCACCGATGCCGCCATCCTCAGCGGCGCCGAGCTGGTGGTGATCACCGCCGGCATCCCCCGCAAGCCCGGCATGTCGCGCTCCGACGTGCTGGACACCAACGTGGCGATCCTGGACAAGCTCGTGGACGGGATCATGGAACACGCCCCGGATGCCATGCTGCTGCTGGTCTCCAACCCCGTGGACGTGCTCACCTACCGGGCCTGGCAGCGCACCGGCTGGCCGCGCAACCGGGTGTTCGGCCAGGCGGGAGTGCTGGATTCCTCGCGCATGGCCTCCTTCGTGGCCCTGGAGACCGGGCTCTCGGTCAATGACATCAACGCCATGGTGCTGGGTGGGCACGGCGATTCCATGGTGCCCATGCTGCGCTACTCCACCATCAACGGCATCCCGGTGCGCCATTTCCTGTCCGAGGAGGCCATCGCACGCATCGTCGAGCGCACCCGCCACGGCGGCGCCGAGATCCTGGCCCTGAAACAGACCTCCAGCGCCTACGACGCCCCCGCCGCGGCCATCGCCGCCATGGTCGACGCCATCGCCCTGGACCGTAAGCGGGTGCTGCCCACGGTGGCCCTGCTGGAGGGCGAATACGGCGAGCGCGACGTGGCCATGGGCGTGCCCTGCATCCTGGGCCGCAACGGCGTGGAGTCGGTGATTGAACTGCCCCTGGAGCCCAGCGAACGCAAGGAATTCGATCAATCCCTGGCCGGCGTGCGCGACGACATCAACCGGCTCAAATAGGCCCCATGCGACTGCACCCCACCCTTGCTGCCGTCTTCTGGCTGCTGCTCCTGTCCCTGGCCTGGGCGCCCGCCCAGGCCCAGGCCCAATTCCAGACACTGAACAGCGGACAGGTCAGCGGTGAGACCCTGCGGGTGGGCATCTACGTGAACCCGCCCCTGATCGGCATCGATGCCGAGGGCCCCCGGGGCCTGGTTATCGACCTGCTGGAAGATGCCGCGCGCCAGGAGGGCTGGAAGATCCATTACGTGGCCGCCTCCTTCGCGGAGCTGCTGGAGATGGGCCAAAACCGGGAGATCGACCTGATCGCCGCCATCGCCTACACCCCGGAGCGGGCCCAGGTGCTGCAGTTCAACCGCGAGGCCATGCTCACCAACTGGGGCGTGATCTACAGGCACCGGGACGTAGTCGTGGATTCCGTCCTGGACCTGGCCGGCGCGCGCATTGCCGTGAAGGCCGGCGACACCCACGCCCGGGCCCTGGAGTCCCTGCTGCGCGAGTTCAACGTGCAGGCGGAGCTCCATCCCGTGGCCGACTACCGGGAGGTGATGCAGCTGCTTGCCCATGGCGAGGTGGACGCCGCCGCCGTGAACCGCCTGGTGGGACGCCAGTTCCGGGTGCCGGAGGGCATCCCCACCCACATCATCTTCAACCCGGTGGAACTGCACTTCGCCAGCGCCCGCCCGGAGATGGCGCCGGTCCTGCAGGCCATCGACCGGCACCTCAGAGAGCTCAAGACCCAGCCCGGCTCTATGTATCACTTGAGCATGAACCGCTGGCTGGGCGATACCGGAGAGATGCCCAGACAGCTTCCCGGCTGGCACCCGGTGATTCTTGCCGGCATCGTGCTGCTCACGCTACTGGTCATCGGCCTGGCCCTGTTCCTGCGCCAGCAGATCCGCCACCACACCCGGGCCCTGCGCGCCCAGTCCGAGGCCCTGGCCCAGGAGGTCCGGGAGCGCGAGCAGGCCCAGGAACGGCTCAACGAACTGGCCTACTCCGACAGCCTGACCCATCTGCCCAACCGCACGCTGTTCCAGGACCGCCTGCACCAGGCCATGGAATACGCCAAGCGCCACGAGCGGCTGATCGCCCTGCTGTTCATCGACCTGGACGACTTCAAGCGGGTCAACGACAGCCTGGGGCATGCGGCCGGCGACCGGCTGCTGCAGGAGATCGCCCGGCGCTTCGGCCGGGTGCTGCGCGAGACCGACACCCTGGCGCGCCTGGGGGGCGACGAGTTCACCGTGATCCTCACCGACATCCAGCGCCCCGAGGATGCGGTCACCTTCGTGCGCAAGCTGCTGGACACCCTGCGCGCGCCCTTCATGCTGGGCGAACAGAGCATCACCATGAGCGCCAGCATCGGCATCACCCTCTATCCCAGCGACGACACCGCGGAGGCGGACCTGCTCAAGGACGCCGACACCGCCATGTACCAGGCCAAGTCCCGGGGCAAGAACACCTTCGACTTCTACGCGCCGGAACTGACCCAGAGCGTGCGCGCCCGGTTGACCATGGAGGGAGATCTGCGCGCCGCCCTGGACACGAACCAGTTCCTGCTCCACTACCAGCCCATCGTCTCCCTCAACGGCGCGGGCGTGCAGGGGCTCGAGGCCCTGGTGCGCTGGCAGCACCCGGTGCGCGGCCTGGTGCCGCCGGACGAATTCATCCCCGTGGCCGAGGATTCCGGGCTGATCCACGAGATCGGCGACTGGGTGATCGATGCCGCCTGCGCGCAGCTGGCCCAGTGGGACGCACGGGGGCTTTCACACCTGACCCTGGCCATCAACCTCTCCCCCGTGCAGTTCCGCCGCGACGGCCTGGTGAGCCGCATCGCCCGCCGCCTGCGCCAGCACAGCATCGCCAGCGAGCGCCTGCACCTGGAGATCACCGAGTCCCTGCTCATGGAGCAGAACCGCCACGTGGCGGAGACCCTGCAGACCCTGGATGCCATGGGCATCGGCCTGTGCATCGACGACTTCGGCACCGGCTATTCGGCGCTCAACTACCTGCGTCACTTCCCCATCCGGCAGCTCAAGGTGGACAGGAGCTTCGTGGAGGACATGCTGCACGCCGAGGACACCCGTGCCCTGGTGCGCGCCATCGTGCTCATGGCCCACGCCCTGCGCCTGGAGGTGGTGGCCGAGGGCGTGGAGGAGAAATCCCAGCTGGA
>SR_TP_S13solDRAFT_1000425_pt1 | contig 17763 bp, 16 predicted proteins | sample SodReaTP_S13sol_FD_11159 | JGI IMG/M metagenome (IMG submission 11159)
GGCTGGTTCGGCCGCGGCATCCGCCGGGCTGACCGTGTCGGCCGGTTCGACCGGCGGCTCGTCGACCGGATCCATCTCGTCCGTGGCATCCGTCTGTCCAGCCGGATCGGTGTCCGACTCGGATGCCGCCCCCTGCTCGACCTGCGCGGCCGCCTCGGGGGTCGCTTCGGGCTCGTCGGCCTCATCCTGCGGCCACGCGATCGTGGCCGCGAGCAAAGCCGCCAGCAGAATCACCAGCTTGATTGAAGTTTTCATTGAACTGACCCCTCTAAACTCATGATTTGTGGATTATCTTTTATGGCAGGATGTTAGCACAGCGCTTCAGTCGGCGTCACTTGTGCCCAGTGGCCCGACGCGCCGACCTGAACCTGCACGGAGTCGGCCTGCGACCGATCGCTGCGGAGCACTGCCAGCCCCACGGTCCGGTCGACTTCCTTGAGGCCGTACAGCCAGTGGCCGAGTGCCTGCCCTCCGGCATCGGTGACGCGACTCATCGGCTCGGGCGCCACGCTCGCAGCAATGCACAGACCCTGCAGGCGGTACTTGACCGTGCCGCGATAATGCACCCGGGCAATGATCTCCTGTCCGGGATAGCAGCCCTTCGTGTAACTCAGTCCGCCCAGTGCTTCGAGCCCGAGCCATTGCGGCAGGAACACGCCGCTGCTGGCCTCGCCCAGCCAGGGCAGCCCCTGGCAGAGATCGAGCTGTCGCCAGCGCTGCGACCCTGCGCGTTGACCGTTGGCGCCTGCCTGCGCCCGGGGCGGTGGTGCCGCCATCATGGCGCGGGTGGCATCACAGGCCAGCACCGGCATGCCGGGTTCGGGTTCGGGTTCGGGTTCGATACTGCCGACCAGTGCACACGGATCGGATACCGATACCTTGCGGCCAATGGTGAACATCCGCAGCCGGCGGGCGACGGCTTCGGCCTGCTCCAAGGGCAGCGCGAGCTCGACGCGATCTTCACCCGGGCAGGCGAGCATGAAGGCGAGTACTCGACCCTTTGGATCGCACCATGCCAATGGTGACCACGTCCGTCCCGGCATGTCGTCGATGCTGGCGGTGAACTGCGATTGGGCGAAGGCTCTGGCATCGATACCTTCCAGCGCAATGCAGGTGACGTGATCAAGTGAAAAACGAGTGGGCATGCCGGGTAAAATAGCGGGTCATGAGCGGTTACAATTCTACATCGTCCGGCATGAACCCGGACCCGCACGCCGCCGAGTCGGCCGCCAGCAAGGGGCCCGGCAACGACGTGGGCGCGTCACCGAGCCAGCGCAAGCCGGACAAGGCCGACCGGCCGAAGGAGTTTGGCGGACGCAGACAGGGTCTCGAGCCGACGCGTTACGGCGACTGGGAGAAGGACGGTCGCTGCATTGATTTCTGAACTTTCCTTGCTACCGGGAGTATCGAACCCATGGTGACGGACAATCGCCCGCTTTCCCCGCACCTGCAGGTGTACCGCCCGCAGCTGACTTCGGTCACTTCCATCCTGCACCGCTTCAGCGGCCTCCTGCTCAGCCTCGGCATGGTCCTGGTGGTGGCCTGGCTGGTCGCTCTGGCCGCCGGACCGCAGGCGTTCGGGACCGTAACCGGATGGCTGGCCAGCCCGCTCGGGCTGATCGTGCTGTTCGTATGGACCATCGCGCTGTTCTATCACCTGTTCAACGGCATCCGGCACCTGCTGTGGGATGCCGGCTGGCTGCTCGAACTGAAGGGCGCCCATGCCTCGGGCTGGACCGTGCTCGTCCTGACCCTGGTGATGACGGCGATCGTCTGGGGAGGCCTGCTATGAGCACGCTGCGCAATCCACTCGAGCGCGCCCACAACCACGGCTCGGCCGGTGACGGCGTCGGTCACTGGTGGGCGCAGCGCCTGACCGCGATCTTCCTGGTCGTGCTCACCGCCTGGCTGGTGTGGGCACTGACTTCCCTGGTCGGTGCCGACCACGCGGCGGCTGCAAGCTTCATCGCGCACCCGGTCAACGCGGTCCTGGCCATTCTGTTCGTGGCCATCGCGTTCCACCACGGGCAGCTGGGCCTGCAGGTCGTCGTCGAGGACTACGTTCACAACCGCGCGGTCGAAGTCTTCCTGATGATCGCGATCAGGGCGGCTGCGCTGTTCGGCGGCCTGCTGGCGATACTGGCCATCCTCAAACTGGCTCTGGGAGTCTGATCTTGAGCAATTACGACATCACCCGGCACGAGTACGACGTGCTCGTCATCGGTGCCGGCGGCGCCGGCCTGCGCGCCACCATGGGCCTGGCCGCCACCGGCCTGAAGACCGCCTGCATCACCAAGGTGTTTCCGACCCGCTCGCACACCGTCGCCGCCCAGGGCGGCATGAGCGCCGCGCTCGGCAACATGGGCGAGGACGACTGGCGCTGGCACATGTACGACACGGTCAAGGGTTCGGACTGGCTCGGCGACCAGGACGCGATCGAGTACATGTGCAAGAACGCCATGCAGGCGGTGATCGAACTGGAACACTTCGGCGTGCCGTTCTCGCGCACCGAGGAAGGCCGGATCTACCAGCGCCCCTTCGGCGGCATGACCACCCACTACGGCGAGGGCACGGCGCAGCGCACCGCCGCGGCGGCCGACCGCACCGGCCATGCCATTTTGCACACGCTCTACCAGCAGTCGCTCAAGCACGACGCGCAGTTCTTCATCGAGTACTTCGCCATCGACCTGCTGATGGACGACGACGGTGCCTGCCGCGGCGTGCTGGCCTGGGATCTCGGCACCGGTACCCTGCACGAGTTCCGCGCCCATGCGGTCATCCTGGCCACGGGCGGCTACGGGCGCTCCTACTTTTCCTGTACCTCGGCCCACACCTGCACCGGCGACGGCAACGGCATGGTGCTCAGGGCCGGACTGCCGCTGCAGGACATGGAGTTCGTCCAGTTTCACCCGACCGGCATCTACGGCGCCGGCTGCCTGATCACCGAAGGCGTGCGAGGCGAGGGCGGCTACCTGACCAACTCCGAGGGCGAGCGCTTCATGGAGCGCTACGCGCCCAACGCCAAGGACCTGGCCTCGCGCGACGTGGTCTCGCGCTCGATGACGATCGAGATTCGTGAAGGCCGCGGCGTCGGCCCCAGGAAGGACCACATCCATCTCAACCTGCAGCATCTGGGCCCGGAAGTCATCAACGAACGCCTGCCGGGCATCGCCGAGTCGGCACGAATCTTCGCCGGCGTCGACGTGACGAAGGAACCGATTCCGGTGCTGCCGACCGTGCACTACAACATGGGCGGTATCCCGACCAATCATCACGGCGAAGTGGTCACGCTCAGAGACGGCGATCCAGACAGCCCGGTACCGGGCCTGTATGCGATCGGCGAGGCGGCCTGCGTGTCGGTGCACGGCGCCAATCGCCTGGGCTCGAACTCGCTGCTCGACCTGATCGTGTTCGGCCGTGCCGTGGCGATCCACTGTGGCGAAAACATCGAACCGGGCCAGTCGCACAAGCCACTGCCGGAGGGAACGCTCGATCGCCTGGTCGACGAGTTCGATCGCCTGCGCCACGCCGACGGCGACCTGTCCACGGCCGAGATTCGCGGCAGCATGCAGCAGGTGATGCAGAACAACGCCGCGGTATTCCGCACGGGCGAGACCCTGTCGGAGGGCTGCGAGAAGATCGCCGAGGTCGCCGCGCAGTTCGAGAAGGTCAGGGTGTCGGACCGTTCGCTGGTGTGGAATTCCGACCTGGTCGAGACGCTCGAGCTCAGGAACCTGCTGGGCAACGCCGTGACCACCATGGTGGCGGCCGAAAACCGCACCGAAAGCCGCGGCGCGCATGCGCGCGAGGACTACAGCGAGCGCGACGACGAAAACTGGATGAAGCACAGCCTGATCTGGATGAACGAGGCGCACCAGACCCGCATCGACTACCGGCCGGTGCACATGCACACCCTGACCGACGACTGCGAGGTCATCCCGCCCAAGGCACGGACGTACTAAACCATGGCAGAGTTCAGACTTCCCAGGAATTCCCGAATCGGCAAGGGTCAGCATCATGCCGCCCCCGAGGGTGCGAAGAACGTCAAGACCTTCCGCATCTACCGCTGGGATCCCGACAGCGGCCAGAACCCGCGCATCGACAGCTACGACATCGACCTCGACGACTGCGGGCCGATGGTGCTTGACGCGGTCATCAAGATCAAGAACGAGATCGATCCGACCCTGACCTTCCGGCGCTCCTGCCGCGAGGGCATCTGCGGCTCCTGTGCCTTCAATATCGACGGCACCAACACGCTCGCCTGCACCAAGGGCATCGACGAAATCAGGGGGGACGTCAAGATCTATCCCCTGCCGCACATGCCGGTGATCAAGGACCTGGTGCCGGATCTGACGCATTTCTACGCCCAGTACGCCTCGATCCGTCCCTGGCTGCGCACGCAGAGCCCGGCACCGCCGGACAAGGAACGCCTGCAGTCGCCCGAAGACCGCAGGCACATCGACGGGCTCTACGAGTGCATCCTGTGCGCCTGCTGCTCGACCGCCTGCCCGAGCTACTGGTGGAACGGCGAGCGCTACCTGGGCCCGGCCATCCTGCTGCAGGCCTACCGCTGGCTGGTCGATTCGCGCGACGAGGCCACCGGCGAGCGCCTCGACGACCTCGAGGACCCGTTCCGCCTGTACCGCTGCCACACCATCATGAACTGCACCCGCACCTGCCCGAAGGGTCTCAATCCGGCCAAGGCGATTGCGGAGATCAAGAAGATGATGCTGGCCCGCAGGAGCCTGTGAGAGCTACTGCCCTGATTGGCGTGACTGAGCATGGGTAAAGCGTGTTTCGAACCGCCGTCGAGACTGCGCTGGCGTTGCCGGCGCGGGATGCAGGAGCTCGATGTGATGCTTGGCGGGTGGCTCGATTCCTGCTGGAGCGAGGCGGACATCGAGCAAAGGCGAGCGTTCGACCGGATGCTCGACATCGAGGACGATCGACTGTGGGACTGGCTGCTGGGGCGTGCTGTTCCGGAGCCCGAGTTCGAAGCCGTCGTGGAGCGCATTCGTGCCTGTCACTTCCCCGGCTCAAGGCGGTGAGTGGCGCATCAGGCCGGCACGCGGGCCGGCGTTGCTGGTGGGGCTGGTCACGCTGCTGGGCATCCTGTCGGCTTTCAACAACGCCCTTTCCCTCTGGGTTCAACTACTCATCGCCGGGCTCGTCCTGGCAGCGGGCGGCGTCGCCGTGCATCGACTCCTCGCCCCGGTCGCAAAGGGGCTGCGGGTCCAGTCGCGTGAGGTTCGCCTGCGCATGCCGGGAGGCGCCACGCTCGAGGGCGAGTTGCAGGGCTCGCCATTCGTCTCGCCCCTGTTCGTCGGCTTTCGCTGGCGACCCGAGGGCCGTCGCCTGGCCGGCTCGCTGGGCGTGTTCCGCGGCCAGATGACAGGCGAAGACTTTCGCCGCCTGTGCGTGGCGCTGAGACAGACAGGCCAGTGATGAGACGGCTCCTGCGCCGTGCAATGAAGTGGTTCTGGCGACTGGCGCTGCTGGCTTTGCTCGTGCTGATCGGCCTGACCCTGCCACTGCGCTGGATCGACCCGATGACTTCGGCCTACATGGTGATCGACGGCAGGAACGATCAACGATCCGTCCGCCAGCAGTGGGTTCCCTACGAACAGATCTCCGATCATCTCAAGCTTGCGGTGATCGCCGCCGAGGATCAGAAGTTTCCACATCACTTCGGTTTCGATCTCGACCAGATTCGCGATGCCGTCGACTCGCGTCTGGACGGCAGACCTTTGCGCGGCGCCAGCACCATCACCCAGCAGCTGGCACGCAATCTCTACCTCTGGCCCGGACGCAACTGGCTGCGAAAGGGGCTGGAGGCAGGGATCGCCGCGCCACTGGAGTTGTTCGTTCCCAAGTACCGCTTGCTCGAGATCTATCTGAACATCGTCGAGTTCGATGAGGGTGTATACGGTGCCGAATCCGCCGCCCGGCATTACTTCGGCAAGCCCGCCTCGTCGCTGAACCGCGCCGAAGCGGCGTTGCTGGCCGCTGTGCTGCCTGCGCCCAAGCAGCTGGATGCCGGTCGCCCCGACGCCTATTTGCGCGAGCGCCAGCGCTGGATTCTCGAACAGATGGACAACCTCGGACCCGAGTGGCCGCCACGGCCCTGAGAGGCCAGAACCCGATCACTTGCCGGAGGTGCCACGCGGTGGCTGGGCGACGTCCAGCAGTCTGGCGCCACTGTCGTGTGCCATCACCAGCAGCAGTTCGGCGCAGGACAGGGCATCGGCGAGCGCATTGTGCTGGCTTCTCGAAACCAGGCCGTGGTGGCGGCAGGCCGCTTCCAGGGTTGCCGCACCCCGGTTCGAACCATCGCTTCCGGACAGGTGCCGCCGGCGCCGGTACCAGGCCAGGGTGTCGATGCTCGGTGTTCCCCAGCGAATACCGAGGTGTTCGTCCAGCGCGCGCGCCAGGAACGCCAGATCGAGCGGTGCATGGTGAAAGACCGCGATCCGTCCGTGCAAGGCCCTGACCAGCGCACCGAGGCCATCTGCCGCTGAACGGGCATCGTCCAGGTCGCAATCGCGCAGGCCGTGGATGGTTGCCGATTCGCCGACGGTCCCGCGCCGGCCGCGCGCGAGACGATGTTCCCGCGCCCCCTCGAGCTCGATCACGCCGGCACTGATCGGCACCCAGCCGATGCTGACGATCTCGTCGTGCTCCGGATCGAGGCCGGTCATCTCCAGGTCGATCGCCAGCAAGGGTGCTGCGGCAACGGGCAGGTCGGGTGCAGGCCAGTCTCCCCCATGGCGCTTGTTCGAGCGTTGCCAGCGAAAGAAACGCAGCGGACGCCAGAGCGCGGGGTTCACAGCAGGTAGCGCTGGGACATGGCGCGCTGGCTCGAGTTCACGATACTGAAGGCCGACCGCAGGTAGCGGCGATGCAGGCTGGAAAGTTCGTCGGGATCGACCAGGTGATCGGGCGTGTCGCCGCGTTCGAGCTGTCCGGCCTGGTGCTGCAGCCGAACATTGCCGATGAAACGCAGGGCATGGATCAGGTCGTCCGCATCGCCACGGGTCATCAGGCCGGCTTCGCCGGCCGCGCGAATGCGCTCTTCGGTATGAACCACCGAAATCGCCGCCTCGAGGGCGTGCACGCGGGCCAGGTCGACGATCGGGATGACCCCGCGCTGCTTGAGATTGAGTCCCTTGCTCTGTGCTCCGCCGCGTTCCTGCACGAACTGCCGGAAAAGCCCAAGCGGTGGTCGATGCGTCAGGGATTCGGCCGCCAGGAAGCGGCGGAAGATATCGCTCTCCCGGGCCTGTTCGAGCACCTCCCTGTGCAGGGACTCGGCGAGCGAGGCGTCACCGCGCACGGCGCGCATGTCGAAGAAGATGCTGCAGTGCATGACGGATTTGGGTTCGGGCTCGCGCATCCAGCCGTCGAAGCGTCTTCTCCAGGCTGTGCGCGACAGGCGCCATTCGCCCTGCGCCATGACCCCCCCGGGGCAGTAGACGTAACCGCACTCATCGAGCCCGCCGCAGACGAACTCCGCCAGGTCGCGAAAATAGTCCGCAGCCTCCGGGTCGGGTTCCTCGGCCAGCAGCAGGCCGTTGTCCTGGTCGCTGACCAGTCCCTGCTCCAGGCGGGCCTGAGAGCCGAAGGCCAGCCAGGACCAGGCCATGGGCGCGGGGCCGAAGCGGTCGGCGGCCAGTTCCAGCAGGCGGCCGGTGCAGGCGTCGGTGATGCGACCGGCCATCCGGCCGATCTCGGTCACCGACATCCCGGAGCGTGCCAGGCCGGCCAGCAGCCCCGGACCCTGCCTGGCAATCCGGGCGATGCTGTCGACATCGTCGGCGCGGCCGATATCGCGCACCAGGCGCAGCGGATCGGGTGCCCGAGTCTGCATCAGGTCGCCGGCGCTGACCACCGACACCAGCCGGCCATCGTCGTCGACCACCGGCAGATGGTGGATGCCAAGGCGCATCATCTCGACCCGTGCCTCGCTGGCCGGTGCCGCGGCCGGGACGGTCGAGGGATTCGGCGTCATGACCGCTTCAACCGGGATATCGGCCGAGACCCGCTTCGCCAGTACCCGGTTGCGCAGGTCACGATCCGTGACGATGCCGACGATGCGACCGTCGAGGACGACTGGGAGACAGCTGATCCGGTGCTCGGCCATCAGAGAAGCGCATGCGGCGATGGATCGCGTCGGCTCGGTCGTGATTGCAGGGCGAAGCGACAGGCCGGCAAGCGTGTCGTTGCCGACCGGATCGGAGCCGGCCGCCAGCCGGGCACCCGGGCCTTCTGCAAGAAAGCGCGCGACCCTCGCCTGGCTTGCGACCAGACGATCGACCGATTGCTGGGGCAGCTCCCAGATCAGGCTGTCCTCGATGGCATGGACCGAATAGTCCTCGACCGGCGGGTCGAAGGCAATGCTGTGGCCGAAGAGCTCGCCTTCGCCGCGTCGCTCGAGCCGCTCTCCCTGCCCGTCGCGCAGTTCGACGGCACCCTTGCGGATCACGAACAGACCGGATCTCCCGGGCGGATCGAACCGGCCGATCGCCTCGCCGCGTCGAAAGTAGTGAATCCGGAGCAGTTCGGCCAGGCGGATGGTGTGGTCCATCGCCAGGCGGTCGAAGGGAACAACCCGTGCAAGAAAGTCGGCGATGTCGGCGGGTAGCTGGCTCATGACCCCATTATCCGTGCCCGAAGGCGAGCAAAAAAGGCCGGCAGCGGTGCTGCCGGCCAGGGGGAGATCCTTCCGGAGGGAGAAGGATCAACGGGGGAGAGCCCGACCGGGCCGGCCAGCGGCTCAGTGACCGTGAGCCGCCGCCGCCCCGCGCGGTACGCGGATGTCCTCGATCAGGTCGCGAATCTCCGCCGGTGGCGGGGCGGTGAGTCGACTGACCACCGTGGCCACCACGATGTTGAGCAGGGCACCAATCACGCCGATGCCTTCGGGCGAAATGCCGAACAGCCAGTTCTCGGGCACGTTCTCGGCCAGGGGCGTGATGAAGATGCCCTTGAAGTAGAGAATGTAGCCGAAGGTGAAGAACAGGCCGGCCAGCATGCCGGCGATGGCGCCCTCGCGATTGATGCGGGTAGAGAAGATGCCCATGATGATGGCCGGGAACAGCGACGCGGCTGCAAGCCCGAAGGCGAAGGCCACCACCTGGGCAACGAAGCCGGGCGGGTTGTAGCCCAGGTAGCCGGCGATGCAGATCGCCACCGCCGCGGCGATTCGGCCGGCCAGCAGTTCGCCGCGTTCGCTCAGGTCGGGTGCGAATACTCCCTTGATCAGGTCGTGTGATACGGCCGAGGAAATCACCAGCAGCAAGCCCGCTGCGGTCGACAGGGCCGCGGCGATGCCGCCGGCGGCGATCAGCGCGATCACCCAGTTGGGCAGGTTGGCAATCTCGGGGTTGGCCAGCACCATGATGTCGCGATCGACCGTGACCTCGTTGCCCGCCCAGCCACGCGACTCGGCCACCGGTGCGAACTGGTCGTTGGCGTCATTGTAGAACTGCATTCGCCCATCGTCGTTCTTGTCCTCGAAGCCGATCAGCCCGGTTCGCTCCCAGGTGCGGAACCAGTCGGGGCGCTCCTCGTAGGCCAGGGGCTCGGCTTCCTCGGTCGTGCCGCCCGGCCAGATCGTCTCGACCAGGTTGAGGCGGGCCATGGCGCCCACCGCCGGGGCGGTGGTGTAGAGAATGGCGATGAACAACAGCGCCCATCCGGCCGAACGCCGTGCATCGGTCACCTTCGGAACGGTGAAGAAGCGAACGATCACGTGTGGCAGCCCGGCCGTTCCGACCATCAGCGCAAGGGTGATGCAGAAGACATCGATCCTGGCCTTGCTGCCGTCGGTGTAGGCACTGAAGCCGAGGTCCTGGACGACGGTATCGAGGCGCTCGAGCAGCCAGGTCGATTCGGCGCCGTTGACCGTCGACCCCAGACCGAGTTGGGGCAGGGGGTTGCCGGTGAGCTGGATGGAGATGAAGACCGCCGGCACGGTGTAGGCGAAGATCAGCACGCAGTACTGAGCCACCTGGGTATAGGTGATGCCCTTCATCCCGCCGAGCACGGCATAGATGAAGACGATGCCCATGCCGACCAGCAGGCCGGTGAGGATATCGACTTCGAGGAAGCGCGAGAAGACGATGCCCACCCCGCGCATCTGCCCGGCCACATAAGTGAATGAGATGAAGATCAGGCAGATGACGGCGACGATACGCGCGGACTTCGAGTAGTAGCGGTCACCGATGAACTCCGGCACGGTGAATTTGCCGTACTTGCGCAGGTACGGCGCGAGCAGCAGGGCGAGAAGCACGTAGCCGCCGGTCCAGCCCATCAGGTAGACCGAACCGTCATAACCGAGAAAGGCGATCAGGCCGGCCATCGATATGAAGGACGCGGCCGACATCCAGTCGGCGGCCGTGGCCATGCCGTTGGCGACGGGATGAACCCCCTTGCCGGCGACGTAGAAGTCACCGGTGGAATGGGCACGCGACCAGATCGCGATGCCGATATAGATCACGAAGGTAAAACCGACAACGATGTAGGTGAGTGTCTGCAGGTCCATGTCGGCTCCTTATTCCTCGTGGAAGTCGTGTTCGCGGTCGAGCTTGTTCATGCGCCAGGCATAGAAGAAGATCAGACCGAGAAAGGTGTAGATCGAACCCTGCTGGGCGAACCAGAAACCGAGCGGGTAACCAAACAGCTGGAAGCGATCGAGAAAGTCCACGAGCAGGATGCCGAAACCGTAGGAGACGACGAACCAGATGATCAGGCAGATCGCCATGAGCCTCAGGTTGGCTTTCCAGTAGCGATCGCGCGTTGCTTGATCGGACATGGCGTTAGTTCCCTCTGTGATTGGATTGAATCTGCTCCGGAATGTAGCAATCCGCGAACCTGCCTGCCTTTCGACTTTAGTCGAGCAGGCGGGGGCGGGGCGGGCCGGAATTGCTATGATGTCAGCGCCTCCAAGGACCCGGCCCGATGTTCTCACCGCCACTCATTGCCGCCCTGTCACTGGCCTATGTCGGCCTGCTGTTCGCCATCGCGTGGTGGGGCGACCGGGCGGCGGCGATTCCCCTGGGTGCGCGAACCCGGGCGGTCATCTACTCGCTCTCCCTGGCTGTCTATTGCACTTCATGGACCTTCTTCGGCGCCGTGGGCAGCGCGGTCGAGAACGGTTGGTTGTTCGCCACCATCTATATCGGTCCGGTACTCGTCGTGATATTGGGGCACGACCTGATGCAGCGCATCCTGCATCAGAGCCGGACGCAGCGGCTGACTTCCATCGCGGACTTCATCGCCCACCGCTACGGCCATTCGCGACCGCTTGCGGTGACGGTGACCCTGGCCGCGGTGCTGGGTGCGATTCCCTACATCGCGCTTCAGCTCAAGGCCGTGACCATGGGCCTGGTGGCCATCAGCGACGAAGGACACGGCGGCCTGTCGGAGCAGACCCTGGCGCTTCTGCTGGCTCTCGGTCTGGGCGCGTTCTCGGTACTGTTCGGTGCTCGCCGGCTGGAAGCCAGCGAGCACCATCGGGGCATGGTGCTGGCCGTGGCGTTCGAGTCGCTGGTCAAGCTGGTCGCCTTTGCCGCGGTCGGTCTGTGGGCCCTGTTCGCCGTGCTCGACGGTCCTGCCGGCATGGTCGAGCGCATCGCTGCGACCCCCGAATATCGCGAGCTCTTCCTCCCGGCGGCTCTGCCCGAAGGGTTCTGGGTCCAGACCCTGCTGGCGGCCGCGGCCATTCTCTGTCTGCCGCGGCAGTTCCAGGTCAGCTTCGTCGAGAACGAGGACGAAGCGGACCTGCGCACCGCACGCTGGCTCTTTCCGGTCTACCTGATCATCTTCACGCTACTGGTCATTCCGATCGCCCTGGCGGGCCTGGAGCGTTTTGGCGGCGGCGAATACAACGCCGACACCTTCGTGCTGACCTTGCCGATGGGCGACGGCCAGGGCTGGCTGACCATGCTGAGCTTTCTGGGCGGTTTTTCGGCAGCGACCGGCATGGTCATCGTCGCCACGGTGGCCCTGGCCACGATGGTCAGCAACGACCTGCTGGTGCCCATGCTGCTCAAGCTGAAAGCCGGGCACGGCAGGGACTTCAGCCAGGTGGTGCTCAACTCGCGTCGCATCACGATCATCGGTCTGGCCATCCTCGCCTGGCTCTACTACCTGGTGTTGCAGAGCACCGACCGACTGGCGGCGATCGGGCTGATGTCCTTCGCCGCGGTAGTCCAGTTCGCGCCTTCCCTGGTCCTCGGCGTGTACTGGCGCGGCGCCAGTCGCGAGGGCGCGATGAGCGGACTGGTGCTCGGTCTGGGAGTGTGGCTGCTGATGATCTTCATCCCGTCCATCCTGGCCGGCTGGCCGGACTGGCTGGCAGCCAGCCTCTACCGGGCCACCATGCTGGGCCTGACCCTGAACATGCTGGCCCTGGTGCTGGTGTCGTTGTGGATCCGGCGCAGGCGGCCGGTTCTGCCGCGCCTTCTGGGCAGTCGCGGTTCGACCCGACCGGTGACCATCGGCGAACTGCGCGAGCTGGCTGCCGGCTTCATCGGCCGTGAGCGCGTCGATACCGCGTTTGCCAGCGCCACCGGCAGCGATCGCGGCGAGCTCCCCGACGAAGGGGCGCCGGCCGACCCCGAACTGATCGGGTTTACCGAACGCCTGCTGTCCGGCTGCATCGGATCGGCTTCCGCGCGCACCGTGCTGGCGGCGGGATTGCGCCGCAGCGGCATGCGGACCGACGACGCGCTGGCCCTGCTCGAACAGACTTCCAGCGCCATTCAGTTCAACCGGGACCTGCTCGATGCCACGCTTGATCACATCAGCCAGGGGGTCAGCGTGGTCGACGCCGACCTCCGCCTGGTCAGCTGGAACCGGGCCTATATCGAACTGTTCGACTATCCGCCGGGCATGGTCTACATCGGCCGGCCGGTCGAGGAGTTGATTCGGTTCAACCTGCAGCGCTGGCATGGTGGTTCGACCGTCGAGATCGAGGAAGGCGTCAACCGTCGCATGCACCATATGCGGCGGCGAACGCCCTACGTCTACGAACGCCAGCACGGCGACGACCGGGTGATCGAGATCCGCGGCAATCCGATGCCGCGCGGCGGCTATGTCACCACCTACAGCGACATCACCGGTTTCAAGCGGACCGAGCGTGAGCTGAAGCGGGCCTACGGCACGATGGAGCAGCAGGTCGCCGAACGCACGCGCGAACTCAACAAGGCGATGGAGGCACTGGCGGCGGCCAAGCGTGAAGCCGAGGCTGCCAACGAGAGCAAGTCCCGCTTCCTGGCCGCTGCCAGCCACGATTTGCTGCAGCCCCTCAATGCCGCGCGGCTGTTCTCTTCTTCCTTGAGACAGTCGGCCGACCGCCTGCCGCCCGAGGAGGCCAATCTCAGTCGTCGCGTGGACCACAGTCTGAGCGTGGCCGAAGATCTGCTGTCGGCCCTGCTCGACATCAGTCGCCTCGACCAGGGGGCGCTGCAGCCCCGCTGGTCCGAGTTTCCCGTGCAGGTGCTGCTCGACAAGCTGGAACGGCAATTCGCGGCACTGGCCAGCCGCCGGGGACTGAAACTCAGGCTGCGTTCGAGTTCGGCCTGGGTGCGCAGCGATCAGAAGCTGTTGCAGCGGATCCTGGCCAATCTGGTCGGGAATGCCCTGCGCTACACGCGCCGTGGCGGCGTGCTGGTCGGCTGCCGGCGCCGCGGCGATCACATCGCGATCGAGGTCTGGGACACCGGTCCGGGGATCGCGGAATCGGACCGCGAGCGCGTATTCGACGAGTTCGAGCGGCTTGCCGGCGAAGACGAGCCGCACTTCGCCGAGCAGGGACTCGGACTGGGCCTGGCGATCTGTCAGCGCATCAGCCTGATGCTCGACGCAGCGCTGGACCTGCGCTCGAGGGTTGGTGTCGGCAGCGTGTTCTCCGTGCACGTCGCCGTGGCCGAGCCCGGAACCTGGGTACAGGGAACGGTGCCCTCCGCCGATGCGCCGGGCGAGTTCGAGGGTGTTCGAGTCCTCTGCCTGGACGACGATCCGGACGTGCTCGACGGCATGCGTGCCATGCTCGAGCGCTGGGGCTGCAAGGTGTTGACCGCGACCGACCGCAACAGCGCTGCCGAACAGATGGCACAGGATCCGGCCCTGCTGATCGTCGACTATCACCTGCAGGGCAGCGACAACGGTCTCGACGCGGCACTGGCCATTCGCGAGTCCGGCGATCGCGCCGTCCCCGTGCTGGTCGTCACCGCCGACCGTGACGATGCCCTGCAGGAGAGGGTTGCCGGACTGGGTTTTCGCCGTCTGCTCAAGCCGGTCAAGCCGGCGGCGCTACGCGCGCTCATGCAAAGACTGCTGGACGAGACCGGTGGGCCACGCCGCTGACCAGCCGTCCTAGTCGAGTTCGCGCGGCGGGATCTGCAGACGATTGAGCAGGGTGACCGCCTGGGTACGGTTGGAGACTTCGAGCTTGCGCATGATTGCGGTCATGTGAGCCTTGACGGTCGCTTCGGTGATTTCGAGTTCCCAGGCGATCTGCTTGTTGAGCAGGCCGTCGCCCAGCATCAGCAGAATTCGGTACTGCTGCGGGGTCAGCTCTCCGATTCGTCGCACCAGATCGGTCTCGTCGTCGCCATGTTCGTGTGATTTCAGACCGTCCGGCACCCAGGTCTGGCCTTCCAGCACCCGGCCAATCGCCTGTTCGATGGTTTCGGAGTCCGCCGACTTGGAAAGAAAGCCGGCGGCGCCGTCGGCCAGGGCGCGCTGAACGATGCGGGCGTCGTCGTGGGCGGAAATCAGCAGCACGGGGATTTGCGGGTGGCGGCCGCGCAACCAGGCCAGGGCGGAAAGGCCGTGCCGGCCCGGCAGATGCAGGTCCAGAAGCACCAGATCGAAATCGGATTCTTGCTCGAGCAGGTTCTGAAGCTGTTCGAAGCTGGCTGCCGCCGACACCCGGCAGTCGGGATGAAGTCGCTGCAGGGTGCCGACGAGCGCCTCCCGGAACAGGGGATGGTCGTCGACCACCACCATGTGCTCGGCTGCCGTCATGGCCGCAGCTCTAGGCGCCGCGCCGGTTTTCGATCAGATGCTCGACCACGTCGGGATCCGCCAGCGTGGACGTGTCACCGAGCTGGTCCTGCTCCTCGGCCGCGATCTTGCGCAGGATCCGGCGCATGATCTTGCCGGAGCGGGTCTTGGGCAGGCCTGGCGCCCACTGCAGGTGGTCGATGGTGGCGATCGGACCGATCTCCTCGCGTACCCACCGGATCAGCTCCTGCGCCAGCGCATCGTCTCCCTCGCGCCCGGCCATCAGGGTGACATAGGCGTACACGCCCTGGCCCTTGATGTCGTGCGGAAAGCCGACCACGGCCGCCTCGGCCACCGCCGAGTGCGCGACCAGCGCGGATTCGACCTCGGCCGTGCCCAGACGATGCCCCGACACGTTGATCACGTCGTCGACGCGCCCGGTGATCCAGAAATAGCCGTCCTCGTCGCGGCGCGCACCATCGCCGGTGAAATAGCGGCCCTTGTAGGCCGAGAAGTAGGTTTCCCCGAAGCGTTTGTGATCGCCGTAGACGGTTCGCATCTGCCCCGGCCAGCTGTCGGTCAGCACCAGGTTGCCCGATGCCGCACCTTCGAGTTCCCTGCCGTCGGCGTCGAGCAGGGCGGCCTGGATACCGGGCAGCGGGCGGGTGGCGGAACCGGGCTTCAGGTCGGTGGCGCCGGGCAGGGGGGAGATGAGGATGCCGCCGGTTTCGGTCTGCCACCAGGTGTCGACCACCGGACAGCGGCTGTCGCCGACTACCCGGTAGTACCATTCCCAGGCTTCCGGATTGATCGGTTCGCCCACCGTGCCGAGGATGCGAAGCGAGTCGCGGTGCGTTCTGCGTACCGGCTCGTCGCCGCCGCGCATCAGCGCTCGGATGGCCGTCGGCGCGGTGTAGAAGATATTGACCCCGTGCTTGTCGACCACCTGCCAGAAGCGACTGTTGTCGGGGTAGTTGGGCACCCCCTCGAACATCATCGTCGTGGCACCGTTGGCCAGCGGACCATAAACGATGTAGCTGTGGCCGGTGACCCAGCCGACATCAGCGGTGCACCAGTAGATCTCGCCATCGTGGTAGTCGAACACGATCTCGTGCGTCCAGCTGGCCCAGGCGAGATAACCGCCAGAGGTATGGAGCACACCCTTTGGCTTGCCGGTCGACCCGGAGGTGTAGAGGATGAACAGCGGATCCTCGGCACTCATCTCCTCCGGCTCGCAGTCGGCATCGACCTGATCCAGTTCCTCGTGCAGCCAGTGATCCCGGCCGGCCTTCCAGTCGATCTCGTTGCCGGTATTGCGCACCACCAGCACCGATTCCACCCGCCGGCCGGCGTCCTCGTTGGCCAGGGCGCGGTCGACGTTCCTCTTCAGTGGGGTGGCCTTGCCGCCCCGTACGCCTTCATCGGCAGTGATCACGCACTTCGAATCGCAGTCGACGATGCGCCCGGCCAGTGCATCGGGCGAGAACCCGCCGAACACCACCGAGTGTATGGCTCCGATACGGGCACAGGCGAGCATGGCGATCGCCGCATCGGGAATCATCGGCATGTAGAGCGTGACCCGGTCGCCCTTGCCGACGCCCAGTCGCTTGAGCACGTTGGCGAAACGGCAGACGCGTTCGTGCAGCTGGCGATAGGTGATCTTCTCGGAGCGGTCGGGGTCGTCTCCCTCCCACAGGATGGCGACCTGGTCGCCGCGCGCATCGAGGTGACGGTCGACGCAGTTGGCACAGACATTGAGTGTGCCGTCGTCGAACCAGCGGATATGCAGGTCATCGAGTTCGAAGCTGACATCCTTGATCCGGGAGTAGGGCCTGATCCAGTCGAGTCGCTGTCCGATGCGATTCCAGAACGCATCCGGCTTGTCGCGCGCCTCCTCGCCGAGCTGCTCGAGGCGGCTGCGGTCGACCAGGGCAAAAGAAGCGACATGGTCGGGAACCGGGTGGATCTGCGGCTGGGAATGATGCTCGGACATGGTTCGATTTCCTCTTCGCGTATCGGCCTGGAATTTCGTTTCCCAGTGTCCCCGAAGCATTCGGGCTTGTAAAGAACACGGGCCCGAAGGCCGCTTACGACTTTGGTCGAAGCCGGGCCCCACTACGACCAAAGGCGAATTGCCGGGCGCTGCCTGGGTCGCAAACATGGCATCCAATTCAATTGCGCAATCAATGCGAGAGGGAGCCCACATGTCCGAACGACCGTTTCGCCGGGTCAATCGCCCGACACGTCCCGCCTGGCGCCGCAACGTGCTGGCTCTGGCCATCTCGATGGCCTGCATCAGTCCGGCCCTGGCCGACGACGCCGATCGCGTGGCCGAACTCGAGCAGCGCGTGGCCGATCTGGAAGCCATGGTTCAAAGGCTGCTCGATGAGCGGCAGACGGCCGGGGCAACATCGACCGAAGTGCAGCGCCTGGTTGAAGAGTCGCGGCAGACGCGCGAGATGGTTGACGACATGAAGGAACGTGCCGAGCCGGTGCTTGCGGCCGCCGCGGAACAGTCCTCGGGGCCGCAGTTCCGCTACGGCGGCTACGTCAAGGCCGACGCCATCGTTTCCGACTTCAGCGACGGGACGGTAGCCGGCGGCAGCATCGGCCGGGACTTCCTCGTCGCCAGCACGATTCCGGTCGGCGGAGAGGGGGAGGGTGCCGTGACGGACCTGCATGCCCGCCAGACCCGATTCCACTTCGGCGTCGATCACCAGCCCGATGAGCGCCACCGGCTCGGCGCCTACG
>SR_TP_S13solDRAFT_1000426_pt1 | contig 17744 bp, 18 predicted proteins | sample SodReaTP_S13sol_FD_11159 | JGI IMG/M metagenome (IMG submission 11159)
GCTGGCCGGCATCGAGGCGATGCCGGAAGCGTCAGACTGATCGAGCGCGGCGCAGACCACGGCCGCCGAGCAGCAGCAGCGTGCCGATCAGCAGGATCAGCGCCCAGGGCTGGTCAACCGGCACCGAGATCGGTTCGGGAGCAGGTTCACCCTGCGGCTCCGGCAGCGCGCCCTGAACGATCCAGTCGCGGATCAGGGCGCGATCCTCGAGCGAGACGTTGCCCATCTGGAATCCCGGCCCGCCCGGCGAGCTGCAGTTGACGGCCAGCAACACGGCGCTGTTTTCCGGCACGAAGGGCTCGATGCGCTGGCGCGTCGGGTTGGTCGTGCTGGTCACCCCGACCAGGTTGTCGTAGGACTCGCCCGGGCGCATGTCCAGGCCGGCGAAACCGCCGTCGCCGTGATAGCCGGTGCAGTTGTCCAGAATCGGCTGGATCTGTGATTCGAAATCGACCTGCGGCACCTCGGCGAAGCCGCTGAGGTCTTCGCAGCCGGTGGCGGCGACGCCGGCCAGGGCGTTGGCCGAGCAGACCATCAGGATGGTGGCAAACAGGCAGGCTGCTCGCCGTCGGATGTTCGACATGTGATATTCCCTCGGTTTGATGACGGTGTGGATGCTTGATTCGGCGGATTATGCTACTTGATTCGGGCAGCTCGTGTCTTGCCTGCCGATCAGCTGCGGTTCGGCCTGCAGACACACACCGAAGTGCTGCTGCACCGACGCGGTGATGCGTTCGACCAGCTGCAGCAGCTCGCCGGCAGTCGCCTGGCCGTGATTGACCAGCACCAGGGCATGGTTGCGGTAGACGCCTGCATCGCCGATCGATTTTCCCTTCCAGCCCAGTTGCTCGATCATCCAGGCGGCAGCCAGTTTGACCCGCCCACCGGGCATGGGCCAGTGCGGCAGGTTCGGGTGCTGTTCGAGCAGGGCGGTAGCGCCGGCCGCGTCGACAACCGGGTTCTTGAAGAAGCTGCCGGCGTTGGGCAGTCGGCAGGGGTCGGGCAGGCGGTGGCGCCTCAGTCGCATGATCGCGGCGACCAACTGGCGCGGCGACGGGCGTTCGATGCCGGCCCGGTCGAGCGCCTCGGCCAGGCTGGCGTAGCCGGTCTGTGCTTCGAAGCGCGGTGACAGGCGCAGGCTGACCGAGGTGATCAGGAATCGATCGCGATCGCGCGATTTGAAGCGACTGTCGCGATAGGCGAATTCGCACTCGTCGCGGGCCAGGCGCGCGACCTGGCCGCTCAAGCGGTCGACGGCGCTGAGCGACTGGAGTACGTCGGACAGCTCCACGCCGTAGGCGCCGATGTTCTGCATCGGGGCGGCGCCGACCGATCCGGGAATCATGACCAGGTTTTCGACGCCGTAGAGGCCACGGTCGAGACAGGTCCTGACCAGCCGGTGCCAGTTCTCGCCGGCCGCGGCGGTGACGCACACGCCGTCGCCCGATTCCTGAAAGTCGATGCCGCGCAATCGATTGACCAGCACCCGGCCCGAGTAGTTGCCGATGAACAGGGTATTGGAGCCGCCACCGAGGACCAGTTCGCCGTTCTCGGCCGGGGGCAGGGCGTCCAGCTGCCTGGCGTGTTCGATAAAGACCAGTTCGGCCGCACGGGCCGGTAGCCGGAAGCTGCTCAGGGGCGACAGGTCGGCGTTGCGGAAGATCTCAGGCGCGGCGGTCGGTGCCATGGCCGTTCCAGGCGCGGACGCACTCGGCGATGAGCGCCGGGCCGCGGTAGATGAAACCGGTGTAGAGCTGCACCAGGCTGGCGCCGGCGCGTTGCTTGTCGGCCGCGTCCTGGCCGTTCGTGATGCCGCCCAGCCCGATGATGGGGAAATCCGGCCCGAGCACGCGGCGGGCCTGCCGCAGCACCTTGTCGGCGCGGGGCTTGAGCGGCGCGCCGCTCAGTCCACCGACCTCGTTGGCATGCACATGACCGTTGACGCTGGCACGCTCGAGCGTGGTGTTGGTGGCGATCAGGCCGTCGATGCCCGACTCGCCGATGACCTTCAGCGAGGCGTCGAGTGCCTGCTCGTCCCAGTCCGGAGCGATCTTGATCAGCACCGGCCGCTGGCCGTCGTGCTGCCCGGCCAGGCGGTCGCGTTCGGCCGTCAGTTCGGCCAGCAGCTCGCGCAGCGGCCCGGTGTCCTGGAGTTCGCGCAGATTGGCGGTGTTGGGTGAGGAAATATTGACCGTGACGTAGTTGCAGTACGGATAGACCTTGGTCAGGCAGGCGGTGTAGTCGCCGGCCGCCTGGTCGACCGGCGTCTCCTTCTGCTTGCCGATATTGGCACCGATGATGCCGCTGTAGCGGGTCTCCTTCAGTCGTTCGACCAGGTGGTCGACGCCCTTGTTGTTGAAACCGAGCCGATTGATCAGGGCCTGGTACTCGGGCAGGCGGAACATGCGCGGCTTCGGGTTGCCCGGCTGCGGCCGCGGCGTGACCGTGCCGACCTCGATGAAGCCGAAGCCGAGCGCGCCGAGCGCGTCGATGTGGTCGCCGTTCTTGTCCAGCCCGGCGGCCAGGCCGACCGGGTTGGGGAAGCGCAGGCCGAGCAGTTCGACCGGCTTCGATTCGCTGCAGCCGCCCAGCAGCCTTGGCAGGCCGATGAAGCGGCCGGCCGATAGCGCGTTCAGGGCGAGATCGTGGGCTGTCTCCGGGGGGAGCAGGAACAGGCCGTTGCGGAGCCACTGGTACATCGACGGTTTCCGGTTTCCGGTTTCCGGTTTACGGATCGCGATTCGCGGGAACGCGGGCGTCCCGTAAACCGTTCACCGTAAACCGCAAACCGTAGTCTTCTAGAGGTCGAACTTGATGCCCTGGGCCAGCGGCATTTCACGCGACCAGTTGATGGTGTTGGTCTGGCGGCGCATGTAGGCCTTCCAGGAATCCGAACCCGACTCGCGGCCGCCGCCGGTTTCCTTCTCGCCGCCGAAGGCACCGCCGATCTCGGCACCCGAGGTGCCGACATTGACGTTGGCGATGCCGGTGTCCGAGCCCTTGTGCGAGAGGAAGAACTCGGCGTTGCGGATGTCGGTGGTGAAGATCGACGACGACAGGCCCTGGCGCACGTTGTTGTGCATGGCCATCGCTTCTTCCAGGGTCTGGTAGGACATCACGTAGAGAATCGGCGCGAAGGTCTCTTCCTGCACGATGTCCCAGTCGTTCTCGGCCCTGATGATGGTCGGCTCGACGAAAAAGCCCTCGCGCTCGATGCGCTTGCCGCCGGTCAGGACTTCACCGCCGGCGGCTTTCGCCCGCTCGACCGCCTGCTCGAAGCGCTCGACCGCCTTCTCGTCGGTCAGCGGGCCCATCAGGGTGTCGGCATCGAGCGGGTCACCGATGCGTACCTGCTTGTAGGCCTTGACCAGAGCTTCGGTTACCTTGGCTTCGATCGACTCGTGCACGATCAGGCGGCGCGTGGTGGTGCAGCGCTGTCCGGCGGTGCCGACCGCGCCAAAGACGATGGCCGGCACGGCCAGGTCGAGGTCGGCGGTCTCGTCGAGGATGATGGCGTTGTTGCCGCCCAGTTCCAGCAGGCTCTTGCCCATGCGCTTTGCCACGCGTTCGCCGACCATGCGGCCGACCTGGCTCGAACCGGTAAACGACAGCAGGTTGACGCGCTCATCGTCGATGAAGCGCTGAGCCAGCTCGTTGCCCGGCTCCATGAAGGAAGTGAACACCGGCGGGTAGTCGGTGTCGGCCAGGGCCTCATTGATGATGTTCTGCACCGCCGCGCAGCACAGCACGCCCTTCGGGCTCGGCTTCCACACCGTGGCGTTGCCGCAGATGGCCGAAATGAAGGCGTTCCAGGTGTAGACGGCGACGGGGAAGTTGAAGGCGGTGACCACGCCGACCACGCCGAGCGGGTGCCACTGTTCGTACAGGCGGTGCCCCGGGCGCTCGGAATGGGTGGTCTTGCCGTAGAGCATGCGCGACTGGCCCAGCGCGAAATCGCCGATGTCGATCATCTCCTGCACCTCGCCGTCGCCCTCGGGCTTGATCTTGCCCATCTCCAGCGATACCAGCGAGCCGAGCGCGTCCTTGTAGTCGCGGAGCGCATCGTTGACCAGGCGAACCGCGTTGCCGCGCTCGGGCGCGGGTACCATGCGCCAGGCATCGGCTGCCTCACGCGCGGTCTCGATCACCTTCTCGTATTCGGCCTCGGTCGCACCGCTGACGCGGGCGATGACCCGGCCGTTGGTGGGGTTGATCGACTCGACCAGGTTGTCCTCGCGCACCGACGCGAACTGGCCGGGCCCGAAACAGGCGCCGGGGTTGATGTCCTTCAGTCCCAGACGTTCGAGAAGTTGCTTGTGTTCGCTCATGTCCGCATTCTCCTGGCGTTTCGTGACGTGACAAACCGGGTATTATCGCATCCTGCGGCCGACAGGTCAGACTCCCGGCATGATATTCTCTGGCGTCTGCATTTCCATGAAACTATCAGGCCGGGCCATGGTCAGTTATGCATGTGTGCCCGGTCGCCCTCACAAGGACAGGAATTGCCCCGATGGGCGAGCGGGAAGTCGATCAAGAACTGGTCAAGCGTGTACAAGGTGGTGACAAAAGGGCATTCGACCTGCTGGTTGGCAAGTATCAGCACAAGATCGTCAGCCTGATCTCCCGCTATGTCTCCGATCACGCCGAAGCACTGGACGTCTCGCAGGAAGCCTTCATCAAGGCCTACCGGGCGATCAATCGTTTCCGGGGCGACAGCGCCTTCTACACCTGGCTGTACCGGATCGCCATCAATACGGCCAAGAATCACCTGGTCGCTCAGAGCCGGCGGCCGCCATCCTCGGACGTCGATGCTCAGGATGCGGAACAATTCCAGGTCGATTCGCGTCTCAAGGAACAGGACTCGCCGGAACATGACCTGCTGCGCAAGGAAATCGAGCACACCATTTACCAGGCGATTTCCGACCTGCCCGAAGACCTTCGGGTTGCCATCACCCTGCGCGAGCTCGACGGCATGAGCTACGAGGACATCGCCAGGACCATGGACTGTCCGATCGGTACGGTCAGGTCACGGATTTTCAGGGCCCGCGAGGCCATCGACACGCGGCTGCGGCCGTTGCTGGACAATCAATAGGAAGCGGAACCACATGAGCGAAACGAGCCGGGAAAACCTGTCTTGCCTGATGGATGGTGAACTCGATCGACGGGGGCGCAATTTCCTGCTCAGGCGCCTTTCGGGCGATGCGGACATGAAGGCAAGCTGGAACCGAATGCACGCGGTGCGCGCCTTCCTGCACCGGGAAGGGGTGGCGGGCGTTGACCTGGTCTCGCGCGTGGCCGCGGCGCTCGACGACGAACCGGTGGTGCGTTCGCGCATGAGCCGCTGGCTGCGACCGGTGGCTGGCGGCGCGATCGCCGCGAGTGTCGCGGTGATGGCCATCGTGGGCATCAATTCCTCCATGCTCCAGCAGCAGGCGCCCGGCGCCGCCAACGACGATCAACCCGGCTTTGTCAGCCGCCCGACATCGCTCGACCAGCCGTTTACCCAGTCGGCCGTGCCGGTCAGCTACTCCGAGGACCGACGTGCCGAACGCCAGCGCATCAGCGGTTACGTGCTGCGCCACCACCAGGCCGCCGGCAGTGCCGGTTTTCCGGCCTGGGTGCCGGTCGTGACGGGCCTGGACGACACGCCCGCGGCCGATCAGGCCGACAACGAGATCCAGACTCCGGTCTTTGTCGAACGCTAGCCACGATGCGCCTGGAGCCATCACACACCTGCCTGGTCAGCCTGCTGGCAGGCGTACTGCTGATCACCGCCGCCCCGACGCGGGCCGAGGAATCCGTCCAGCACTGGCTTGACCGCATGTCGCGCGCGCTGGCGACTCTCGACTATCGCGGCACGCTCGTTCACGTGCGCGACGGCCGTGTCGATACCATGCGCGTGATCCACCGCTCCGACGAGGACGGGGTGCGCGAGCGAATCGTTTCGATCGACGGCACGCCGCGTGAAGTGGTGCGGCACGGCGACAGCGTGCGCTGCGTGCTGCCTGGCGACGAGCCGGTCATGCTCGAAAGCCAGCTGACCGGCCGGCTGCTGCCCTCGCTGCCGGTCAATCGCCTGCTCGGGCCCGAATCGGCCTACCTGATGAGCCTGGGCGGGCGTGAGCGGGTAGCCGGCATGATGGCGCGCATCATCCATATCCAGCCGCGCGATGCCTACCGTTACGGTTCGCGCCTGTGGCTGGAGGAACGCACCGGCATGCTGCTGCGCTACGCGCTGATCGACCATGACGGCCGCCAGTTGCAGCAGATGTCCTTCACTTCGCTGGAACTGGGCGTGTCGATTGCCGATTCCGAGTTCGAGCCGGAGCTGACCGGTCACCAGATGACCACCACGGCGTCGGTCGATCAGGCCCTGCGGCCGGCCAGTGCCAACCTGCGACGCACTTCGGTCAGTCCGCGCGTGCCGGGCGGTTTCCGCCTGATCAATGCCGGCCAGGGCAGCGGCAGCGGCGGTGAACCCTTCGAGTACCTGCTCTACAGCGACGGCCTGTCGAGCTTTTCGATCTACATCGAGCCGGCCGACTCCTCGGCCGTGGCCGGGCGCGTGGATGCCATGGGGCCGGTGCACGTCTACAGCACCCAGGCCGGTGGCCGGCTGTATACCGTGGTCGGCGAAGTACCGTCTGCGACGGTCGAGTTCGTCGGCCGCCAGCTACGTCGCGCGGAACGTCGGCGCCCGCGAGGCTGATCGCACGGCGTGAGGTCCATGATCTGGCAGATCGCGCGCGTCGATGCCAGTGATTCCGGTCGGCTGAAGCTGGCATTTTCGAGCCCGTCGATGTGCAGCCGTTGCAGCCGGGGCGAGGGTTGCGGTGCGGGCGTGTTCGGCGGCCTGCTGATGCGCACCGTCACACGCGTCGAGCTGCCCGTCGCGGGGGGCTTCGCGGCGGGCGAGTGGGTGCGCGTGGGGCTGCCTTCCCGGCTGCTGGCGTTCGCCGCGCTGCTGCATTACGGTTTGCCCGTGGCTGGTTTCCTGGCCGTCGCCAGCGCGGTCCACCTGCTGTTCGACCACGCGGCGTGGCAGGACGGGGCAGCCCTGGCCGGCGGCCTGGCCGGGCTGCTGCTTGTCGTGCTGGCAACGCGCCGGCCTGCCTTGCTGGCGATGAACCCCGTCGTCGAACGCTTGTCTTGTACCCGGGACGACTCCAACTCATATCACCAGTGACTGTCAAAGGATCGAGATCGATGTTCAGAACCCTGAAAATTTCAGCCGTTCTCCTGCTGCTCGCCGCCGGCGCACCGGCGGTCAGCGCGCCTGATTTCACCGAGCTGGTCGAGGAATCCATTCCGGCGGTGGTCAACATCACCACGACCCGCTTCGGTACGCGCCCGAGCGAAACGCCGGAAAGCAGCAGCGACCTGCCGGAGGACATGCCGGAGTTCTTCCGTCGTTTCTTCGAGGATCCGTATGGCGGTGGACGCCGCGGCCAGCCCGACCGGATGGGTGGCGGGTCCGGATTCATCATCGAGTCCGATGGCCTGGTGATCACCAACCACCATGTCATCGACGGCGCCGACCGCATCATCGTGCGCCTGGCCGACCGGCGCGAGTTCGAGGCCGAGCTGGTCGGCTCCGATGCCGAAACCGATATCGCGGTACTGCGCATCCCGGCCGACGGCCTGCCGACCCTGGGCTTCGGTTCGACCGACGACCTCAAGCCCGGGGAATGGGTGATCGCGATCGGATCGCCGTTCCAGTTCGAGCAGTCGGTGACCGCCGGTATCGTCAGCGCCAAGGGGCGCAGCCAGGGCGCCCAGCAGCAATACGTGCCGTTCATCCAGACCGACGTGGCCATCAACCGCGGCAACTCCGGCGGCCCGTTGATCCGGACCGACGGCACGGTGGTCGGGATCAATTCCTGGATCCTGAGCTCGCACGGCGGCAATATCGGCCTGTCGTTCTCGATCCCCAGCGAGGTGGCAAGGAACTCGATCGAGCAACTGCGTGAACACGGCCGGGTGTCGCGCGGCTTCCTCGGCGTGCAGCTGCAGGTCGTCACGCGCGAGCAGGCCGATGCACTCGGGCTGGAGCGTCCGGCCGGGGCGCTCATCAATCAGGTCGAACCGGGCAGCCCGGCCGAGCGGGGCGGCGTGGAAGTGGGCGATGTCATCGTCGAGTTCAACGGCGTGCCGATCGACCGCCATTCCGAGCTGCCTCCGCTGGTCGGCATGGAACGTCCGGGCAGCGAGGTCGAGCTCACCGTCTGGCGCTGGGGCGAGCGGCGTACCCTCACGGTCACGCTCGGCGAGCGCGAGGACGAGTCGCTCGACGCGGGTCTGGATGGCGAAGGCGGAGTCGAGCCGAGCAATGCACTGGGCCTGGTGGTCGAGCCGCTCAGCGGCGACATGCGGCGCCGCTACGGCGACCCGGACGGCGGCGTGCTGATCGCCGAGGTCGAAAGCGACAATGCCTACCGCGCGGGCCTGCGTCGCGGACAGTTGATCCTGATGGTCAATAATCAGCCGGTCGGCGGCATGGACGACTTCAACCGTATCGTGTCGGATATCGAGCCCGGCCGGACCGTCGCCCTGCTCGTGCAGCAGGCCGATGGCAATACCGCTTTCCTTGCCTATCGACCGGAGAGCGGCACCGAGCAGTGAGCCGTCACTCGCCCGGCCGGTCGGGCCGGTATAATCGTCGGTCTTTGGCCGTGATCGCCCCCGTGTCGAGCGGGGGCGATCTGATTCAAGCACCGATGGTTACCCGATGAGCGACACCCGCCGGATCCGCAACTTTTCGATCATCGCCCACGTCGACCACGGCAAGTCGACGCTGGCTGATCGATTCATCCAGGTCTGCGAGGGCCTGACCGAGCGGGAGATGGCCGAGCAGGTGCTCGACTCGATGGATATCGAGCGCGAGCGGGGCATCACCATCAAGGCGCAGAGCGTCACGCTCGACTACCACGCCGACGACGGCCAGACCTACCAGCTCAACTTCATCGACACGCCAGGCCACGTCGACTTTTCCTACGAGGTGTCGCGCTCGCTGGCCGCCTGCGAGGGTGCGCTGCTGGTGGTCGATGCCGCCCAGGGGGTCGAGGCCCAGAGCGTGGCCAACTGCTATACCGCGGTCGAGCAGGGACTGGAAGTGATTCCGGTGATCAACAAGATCGACCTGCCGGCGGCCGACCCGGAACGCGTCAAGCACCAGATCGAGGACATCATCGGCATCGACGCCAGCGATGCGCTGCTGGTCAGCGCCAAGACCGGCGACGGCGTACGTGAGGTCCTCGAAGCTCTGGTCCGGCGGATTCCGCCGCCGGAGGACAAGTCCGACGCACCACTGAAGGCGCTGATCGTCGACTCGTGGTTCGACAATTACCTGGGCGTCAATTCGCTGGTTCGGATCAAGGAAGGGCGGCTGAAGAAGGGCGAGAAGATCCGGGTGATGTCCTCCGGCGATGAGCACCTGGCCGACCAGATCGGCATCTTCACGCCCAAGCGCACGGTGCGCGATGCCCTGGGCTGCGGCCAGGTCGGCTTCGTGTCGGCCGGAATCAAGGAAGTGCACGGTGCCCCGGTGGGCGACACCATCACCAGCGCGCGCCAGCCGGCCGAGCGGCCCCTGCCGGGGTTCAAGCCGCTCAAGCCGCGCGTTTTTGCCGGCATCTTTCCGGTCGACGCCTCCGACTACCCGGACCTGCGCGAGGCCCTGGAGAAACTCCAGCTCAACGATTCGGCGCTGCAGTTCGAGCCCGAGACCTCGATGGCGCTGGGCTTCGGCTTCCGCTGCGGCTTTCTCGGCATGCTGCACATGGAAATCGTGCAGGAGCGCCTGGAGCGTGAATACGACCTGGACCTGATCACGACCGCGCCGACGGTGATCTACGAACTCGAAATGACCGACGGCGAAATCCGCACGCTCGACAATCCGGCCGGTCTGCCGCCGGTCAACAAGATTTCCGAGATTCGCGAGCCGGTCATCCTGGCCAATATCCTGGTGCCGCAGGAGTATGTCGGCGGCGTGATCGGCCTGTGCGAGGAGAAGCGCGGCGAGCAGCGCGACATGCGTTTTCTCGGCGGGCAGGTTCAGCTGAGCTACGCATTGCCGATGTCGGAAGTGGTGATGGATTTCTTCGATCGGCTCAAGTCGGCCAGCCGCGGATTCGCTTCCTTCGAGTACGATTTTCTCAGGTTCCAGGCCGGCCCCTTCGTCCGCCTCGACCTGATGATCAACGGTGAACGCGTCGATGCCCTGTCGACCATCGTCCATCGCGAGCAGGCCGAACGCCGCGGTCGCGAGCTGGCCGAGCGCATGCGCGAGCTGATTCCGCGCCAGATGTTCGATATCGCCATCCAGGCGGCGATCGGCTCGCACATCATCGCCCGCTCGACGGTCAAGGCCTATCGCAAGAACGTCACTGCCAAGTGTTACGGGGGCGATATCACGCGCAAGCGCAAGCTGCTCGAGAAGCAGAAGGCAGGCAAGCGGCGCATGAAGCAGGTCGGCAAGATCGAGATTCCGCAGGAGGCCTTTCTCGCCGTGCTGCGCACAGACCAGGAGAAATAGAACCATGCATCTGGATTTTGCCCTCATCCTGACCGTGCTGACACTCGTCACACTGGTCTTCTGGCTGATCGAGCGCTACTACTTCCGTCGGCGTAGTGGCGGTGACGAGGCGCCGCAGGGGGCGCACAAGACCGTCGAGGTGGTTGGTTCGCTGTTTCCGGTGCTGCTTCTGGTGCTGGTGTTCCGGTCGTTCCTGTTCGAACCGTTCAAGATTCCTTCCGGTTCGATGATCCCGACGCTGTGGATCGGCGACTTCATCGTCGTCAACAAGTTCGCCTACGGACTGAGGCTGCCGGTGCTCAACTCGAAGGTCATCGAGACCGGTGATCCCGAACGCGGCGACATCATCGTTTTCCGCTTTCCCGAAGACGAGCGGATCAATTACATCAAGCGGGTCGTCGGCCTGCCCGGCGACACCATTGCCTACCGCAACAAGACGCTCTTCATCAACGGCGAGCCGGTGACCCAGGAACGGATCGGGCCGTGGGTCGGCCAGGGGCTCAACCGCAACGTGCCCGGCAGCAGTCCGGTCGAACGTCTGGAGTATCTGGGCGATGCGGCGCACCGGATCGTGGTCTATCCGTCGCGTCCCGACGGCCGGGTCGAATCGGTCCGGGTGCCGGAAGGCCATTACTTCGTCATGGGCGACAACCGCGATCAGTCGCTCGACAGTCGTTCCTGGGGTTTCGTTCCGGAGCAGAATCTGGTCGGCAAGGCCGTGCGCATCTGGATGCACTGGGATTGCTCGAGAGGCTGTGTCGACTTTGGCCGAATCGGTGATAGAATCGAATGAGGCGGGGGAGACTTCACCAGAGGGACCCGGAATAATGACATCGATACACAACCAGCGTGGATTGAGCCTGCTCGGCTTCATCTTCATCCTGATCCTGGTTCTGTTCTTTACCTATATCGGCATCAAGCTCGTTCCGATCTATCTCAATCACATGTCGGTGGTGAGCGAACTCAGGGCGGTCGCATCGGAGCCCGGTGCCGTCAACAAGCCGCCCAATACCATCCGGCGCGAGCTGATCACGCGACTGGATGTCAGCTATGTCGATCATGTCCGTCCGGAGAACATCACGGTCGAGCGCGGCGAGTCCGTGCAGCTGGTGGTGCGCTACGACGTCGAGCAGCACCTGATCGGCAACATCGACGCGATCGTCCGATTCCACAGTGCCGAACCGCTCCGGAACTGAACGCGACCGACGCATTCCCGGCATCGACTACCGGTTCGAGGACCGCGCCCTGCTCGAGCAGGCGCTGACCCACCGCAGTTTCGGGCCGGGGCACTACGAGCGACTCGAGTTTCTCGGCGACAGCCTGCTGAGCATGGTCATCGCCGAGCGTCTGTACCACCAGCGCCCGCATGCCGCCGAAGGCGACCTCAGCCGCCTTCGCTCGCGCCTGGTGCGCGACGTGACCCTGGCCCGGCTGGCGCGCGAGCTCGGCCTCGGAGACCACCTGCGACTGGGCGCCGGCGAGCTCAAGAGCGGTGGATTCCTGCGCGAGTCGATCCTGGCCGACGTGGTCGAGGCCCTGATCGGCGCGATCTACCTCGACGGCGGTTTCGAGGCGGCCCGGCGCGTGATTCACGAGCTGTTCTCCGAGCGCCTGTCCGACCTGCCGGACGCCGACACGCTCAAGGACCCGAAGACGCGCCTGCAGGAACTGTTGCAGGGGCGTGGCCACGCCCTGCCGGAATACCAGGTGATTGCCGAGACCGGCGCCGATCACGCCAAGTGTTTCGAGGTGGAGTGCAGTGCCGGTGAACTGGCCGAGCCGGTGCAGGCACGGGCCGCCAGCCGGCGCAAGGCCGAGCAGGCCGCCGCCCGCCTGATGCACGAACGACTGGTGGCCCTGTTCGAGGGCACCGGATCCGATACCGCAGTGAACGATCGAAGCAGCTGAGTTGACTTCCATGACCGAACCTCGCAGCGGAACCGTGGCCTTGCTGGGCCGTCCCAATGCCGGCAAGTCCACTCTGCTCAACGCGCTGGTGGGCGAGCACCTGGCGATCGTCACGCACAAACCTCAGACCACGCGTCATCGCATCACCGGCATCGTCAATCGCGAGCAGGGGCAGGCGGTATTCGTCGATACGCCGGGCATTCACCGACGGCGCGACCATGCGCTCAACCGAAGGCTCAATCGCATTGCTTCCGACACCCGTCAGGACGTCGACGTGGTGATCATGCTGGTCGACGCCACGCGCTGGACCGACGAGGACCGGATGGTGCTGGAGATGGTCGGCCAGCTCGAAGTCCCGAAGATCCTCGCTTTCAACAAGATCGATCTGCTCGATGATCGCTCGGTGCTGCTCGAGAAGACGGCCGAACTCAGCGGAGAGGTCGGGTTCGACGCCGTGGTCTATCTCTCGGCGGAGAAGCGGCAGGGCCTCGATGACCTGCTCGACGAGGTGTTTCGTCACCTGCCGGTCGGGGATCCGGTGTTCGACCCGGAGCTGTTCACCGACCGGTCGGAGCGCTTTCTGGCCGCGGAGCTGGTGCGCGAGCAGTTGATGCTTCAGCTCCACCAGGAAATTCCCTATGGCGTGAGCGTGGTGGTCGAACGCTTCGAGCGCACACCCGGGCGGCTCGAGATCGACGCCCTGATCCTGGTCGCCAGCGATCGCCACAAGGGCATGGTGATCGGTCGCGGTGGGCAGGTGCTCAAGCGGGTCGGTTCGCGCGCGCGCCGTCGAATCGCCGAACTGCTCGGCGAGCAGGTTCACCTGGAGCTGCACGTGAAAGTCCGCCGGGACTGGATGGACGACGAAGGCGCCCTCGACGAACTGGGCTACAGCCGGGAGGGCTGAGGCCGCAATGTCCCGGGTCGAACAGCAGCCGGGCTGGGTGATTCACCGCCGGCCCTGGCGTGAATCGAGCCTTCTGATCGAGTTCTTTTCGCGCGATTTCGGGCGCGTCGGACTGGTCGCCCGCGGAGCACGTGCGGCGCGATCGGCCTGGCGCGGCCTGGCCGAGCCCTTCATGCCGCTTTCCGCGTCGTGGTCACGCCGCGGCGAGATGGGCACGGTCACCGCGCTGGAACCGGCCGGCGAGCGGCAGCCGCTGACCGGGCGGGCGTTGTTCTGCGGCCTCTACGTCAACGAACTCGTGCTGCGTCTGCTCGAGCGCGATGATCCGCACGAAGGGCTCTTCGGCGCCTATGCCCGCGTGCTGGCCGGGCTGTCGGCCGGCCGGGAGCCCCAGGCGATGCTGCTCAGGCGTTTCGAGCTGGCCGTGCTGACCGCAATGGGGGTGGCGCCCGATTTTACCGCCGACGCGGCCAGCGGCGAGCCGATCCGGGCCGGCGGGTTGTATCATCTGCAGCCCGAGCTGGGCCTGGTGGCCGTTGACCGAGCCGGCAGGGACGTCTACGACGGTGCGGTGATTCGCGCCGTGGCGGCCGGGACCACGGACGACCGCGAAGTGGCGCGCGCGATGCGCGAGCTGATGCGGTCATTGATCGACCACCAACTGGGTGGCCGGCCGCTGGCGGCCCGAAGTCTGCTCGGCGGCGCGCCCGGTCCATCGTCAGGAGGAAGCGAGCAATGAACCATCCCATGCTGGGTGTCAATATCGACCACGTCGCCACGCTGCGGCAGGCGCGACGCGGTCAGGCGCCATCCGTGGTGCAGGCAGCGCTCGTGGCCGAGCAGGCCGGCGCCGACGCCATCACCATCCATCTTCGAGAAGACCGACGCCACATCCAGGACGAGGATGTGCGCTTGCTGGCCGCGACCATCGGCACGCGCATGAACCTGGAACTGGCGGTGACCGACGAAATGCTCGATATCGCCACGAACATCCGGCCGGCCGACGTCTGCCTGGTGCCGGAACGGCGCGATGAGCTGACGACCGAGGGCGGCCTGGATGTGATTGCCGGCAGTGACCGCATCGCTGCCGCCTGTCGCCAACTGGCCGAGGCCGGGATCCGCGTGAGCCTGTTCATCGACCCCGACCCGGCCCAGCTCGAGCAGGCGGTGGCGGTTGGCGCGCCGGTCGTCGAGCTGCACACCGGCGCCTATTCCGGTGCGCGCGGCCCGGATGTTGCCGGGGAGCTGGCGCGGCTGCGGCGGGCGGTGGAGCAGGGCCGACGCATGGGTCTGGTGGTCAATGCCGGACACGGTCTCGACTATCACAATATCCGGCCGGTGGCAGCCATCGAGGGCATCGCGGAGTTCAATATCGGCCATGCCATCGTTTCGCGTTCGGTGTTCACCGGCCTGGATGCTGCCGTGCGCGAAATGCGCACCCTGATTGCCGGCGGCTGAATGCAATCCACTCTGGTGCCGGGTTAATAGTAGTGACGCAGCACCTGCCGGGTTGCGTGAACGATGCGCAGGAAACTGAGATAGGTGGTGCCCAGCGAGCTGTCCAGTCCCGTCAGCAGTCGCTGGCGCAGCATCTGGCAGGCCTGGGTCATGCGCGTTGCCCCGGCGTAACCGCCCGCGCCGGCCCATTGGTGCAGCAGCTCGGCCGCCTGGCGATAGTCTCCTGTGCCGATCATCCGGTCGAGCTCCGGCAGCTTTTCGTCGAGCTCGCTCGAGAGCATGTCCTGCAACCGGGTAGCCAGGTCGGTGTCGTTGTTGGCCGCAGCCAGAGCGCGGGCGCGATCGATCAGCAGTGTCGGTGCCGACGAAGCATGGGCACCTGTGTCGCAGGCTGCTCGCGGATTGAACAGTGATTCGATGGCCGCGGCCAGGTCCGGAATGGTGATCGGCTTGTTGAGGTAGTCGTCGAAGCCGGCATCGAGCAGGCGCTGGCGTTCTTCCGGGCGTGCGTCGGCGGTCAGCGCAACGATCTGGGCGTGGGCGGAGTGGCCGTCGAGATCGCGTATCCTGTTGGCCGTGGCCAGTCCGTCCATGCGCGGCATGTGCAGATCCATGAGTATCACATCGAAATCTTCGCGCTGGCAGTATTCGATCGCGCTCGGGCCGTCCTCGGCCAGCACGACGCGGGCGACCACCCGGCTCAGGCCGGTGCTGAGAAACTCGCGGTTGATGCGGTGGTCGTCGACCACCAGCACCCGCAGAGCATCGAGCGAATATCGCGATGACTGAGCGTTCATGCCATCCATCTTACCCGAGGCTGTGCCAGGCGGGCTTGCTGGCCACCCTGCTGTCGTGTGCCGTGCTGGCCGACAACCGCCTGGAAATCGAAAGCGGTCCGGGTCGCGCCGGAGCACTGAGCTGGGAGGCCCTGTCGCTGCAGGTCAGCCTGGACGAATCGGGCGGGACCCTGGGCTGGCATGCGCAGGGCACGGGGCTCGAGCTGGCCGGCCAGCACGGCCGGCTGAGTGTCGATTGCGAACACGGCGGCCTGCGCTCGGGCCGACCATGGTGCGAACGCGGTGCATTCGAGTGGCAGCCGGCCGGCGGCGGAAGCGCGATCGTCGGACAGCTGTTCGATCCGGCCGAAGCGGCAGGGGTGGGGCTTGCCCTGGCAGACGATCAGGTTCGGGCGGTGCTGCACTGGCCCGACGGCGAGCGCGAGCTGCAGGCGGCCGTCCGCTTGCGAGGCTTCGATCTGGCCATTCTGCCGGATCCGGTGGCGGCCGCAGTCGGACTGAGCGTGCTCGAAGGACGGGTGGACGGGTCCCTCAGGCTTGACGGAATGCTGCTGCATCTGGACCTGGCGCTGAGTTCGATCGGTTTCGATCGCCCCGACGGACTGTTTGCCGGCGCCGATCTGTCGCTGGGTCTGCGCGGCGAGGTCGGGCTGGATCCGGACAACGGCTGGTCGTTTTCCGTGGCCCTGTCGCAGGAGGCTGGCGAGCTGCTGGCCGGACCGGTCTACCTGCCACCTCCCGATGCGCCGCTGAGCCTGTCGGCTGCCGGCCACTTCCTGCCCGGATCGGGCCTGCGGGTCGAATCGCTGCGCCTGGTCGACGGTGATCAGTTTCAGGCCGGCGGCACACTTGGTCTGGTGCAGGACGAGGGCGGCTGGTCGCTGGCTTCGCTCGACATCGATGACTTCGAACTGCGGCTGCCCGGGGCCTGGTCGCGCTGGGGGGAAGGCCTGGCCGCCACAGCGGGATTCGGTGGTCTGCAGACCTCCGGCCGCCTCGGTGGTGCGTTCTCCTGGCGCGACGGCGAGCTCGGGTCGCTGCGGATTGATGCCGACTCGATCGCTGTCGAGGATGCGAACGGCCGCTTTGCCCTGGCCGGGCTGGACGGTCGCGTCGAACGCGACCGCGAACGCATGAGCGTGGCGCTCGATCTGGCCGCGATCGAGCTGTTCAGCCTGGACTTTGGTCAGACCCGCATGCGCGCCAGCGGCAGCAACGACGACTGGCAGCTCAGCGAGGCGCTGGTGCTGCCCCTGCTCGACGGCGCCGTCGTGCTCGACCGGCTTCGGGTGCGAGCAGACGCGGGGGGAGCGCCACGGGTCGAACTGGATGCGCGTATCGAGCCGCTCGAGCTTGCCGACCTGACCGATATGCTCGGCTTTCCGACCTTCGGTGGCACCCTGTCGGGCCGGTTTCCAGGTGTGCAGTTCGAGGGAGACCGGATTGCCTTTACCGGCGGCATCGATGTGCAGGCCTTTTCCGGGCGCATCGGTCTCGGCGAGCTGGTCATCGAGCGCCCGTTCGGCAGCCTGCCGGCGCTGGCCGCGCAGGTCGAGATCGAGCGCCTCGATCTGGCCGAGCTGACCGGAGCCTTCAATTTCGGCCACATGGAAGGAAAGCTGTCAGGCTGGATGCGCGATTTGCGCCTGCTCGACTGGCGTCCGGTGGCCATGGACGCACGCCTGTATACGCACGAGGATGCGCCCAGCCGGAGGATCAGCCAGCGCGCGGTCGAGAATCTCTCGCGCCTGGGCGGAGGTGCCGCCGCGCTGTCGGCTCCGCTGCTGCGCATGTTCGAGGACTTCCCCTACCGCCGAGCCGGGCTCGCCTGCCGGCTTGACCGGAACATCTGCCATATCGACGGCGTCGCGCCGCACGAATCGGGTGGTTTCTACATCGTCGAGGGTCGATCCCTGCCACGCCTGGACGTGATCGGCCACCGCCGATTGATCGACTGGCCACGCCTGGTCGCGCAACTGGCCGCGATCGCGGGCGGGAGGTGATTGGTTTGTTGGTTTGTTGGTTTGTTGGTTTTTTGGTTTTTTGGTTTGTTGGTTGCTCGGGTTCTCGGTGCGGGTCGAGCGATGTCGGAGGCTAAGGCGTCGCTATCGGATGGTTCCTTTGTAGGATGCGTGGAGGC
>SR_TP_S13solDRAFT_1000427_pt1 | contig 17650 bp, 15 predicted proteins | sample SodReaTP_S13sol_FD_11159 | JGI IMG/M metagenome (IMG submission 11159)
CCGCCAGTCCCGCTACGCGGCAGCCTGCGACTTCTTCCTCGAAGAGCTCTACGGCGGGCGCGATGTGCATGCCCGAGATCGCCAGCTCCAGCGTGTGGTTCCCGTCATGCGGCGCTTTCTGTCCGACCGGCTGCTCGAGGCCACCGGCGAGGCGATGCGCCTGCAGGCGGTCTCCCTGGAGTTCGATTTCGAGCTGGCCCGATTGCTGCTCGACGTTCCGGACATCGGTCAGCCCGAGTACGCACGGGCCTACCGGGCACATGCCGAGTGGGCGGCGCGACGGGAGCAGATCGAGTTGATCGGGTCCCTGGGTGAATTGTTGGACCGGACGGTACAGAGGCCCATGGTGCAACGGCTGGTTCGCGTGATGAGGCGCCCGGCCGAGTTGGGCGGTGTCGGCCGGTTGCAGAGTTTCCTCGAGCGAGGCCTCGATGCCTTCGCGACAATGAACGGCGCAGACGAGTTCCTGGAGACGGTGCGGGAGCGTGAGTCGGCTGCCCTGGCCGCCATGGAACGCGGAGAGGACTGGCCGTTCGAGCCCTGGATCGGCCGCGGACCAGGGTAAATGGACGAATCAGAAGAACTCGTCGATCGGACTGGGGCCCTGGTCAGCCGGCAAGGCAAGCCGGAGCAGCGCACGATCGTCCGGCAGTGCCTGTCCGAGCGCTTCAGCATCGCTTTCGAGTACGGCCATACGCACGCCGCAGTCGTTCAGGCAGTCATGCAGCTGTTCGATCGTGCGTGCATCCAGGCCCGGCAGGCGGACGAGAAGGGCAATGCGTTGTCGGCGAAACTGTCGGGTGAAATCCTGCAACTCGGCGAGCAGCAGCTGCACATCCTCGATTTCGACCGGGTCGACCGGTAGCGCGAGAATGGGCTGCTCGATGCCGGACTCGCGCGCCATTTCCAGGGCGGCTCTGCGCAACAGGCCATGGTATCTGGCTTCTTCCCCGAGCTGCCGGGCCATGCTCGCCAGTTTTTCGTGGTCGGCTTCGAGCGTCGGGTGACGGCTGCGGCCGGTAACCACCAGGACATCGCTGCCATCGCCCTGTCCCGTGGCGGGGATCGCCTGGGCGATGATCAGTGATTCATTGAGCAGCTCGTAGAACTGCGGGGCCTGTACCGGGAACCCGGTCGGGTCTTCGGTGAATCCGACGATGGTCTGTCCGGCCAGGGTTTCCCGACGACCGGCCCTGCGTGTGCCGCTGGCCTGGGGAGCACCCGACTCGACGAGACGAAAGGCATAGTCAGCGATGTGCAGGGTGTCGCCAGGCTTGAGCAGCGTCGGGATGCGAATGCGTTCGTTGTTGACGAAGGTGCCGTTGGTACTGCCCAGGTCCTCGACCAGCAGCTGATCGCCGTCACGCCGCAATTCGAGGTGGCGGCGCGAGATTCGGTCGAGGTTGAGCCGAAGGTGGCAGCCGCGGCTGCGGCCGATGACGCAGGGCAGGCTGGTCAGTTCGAGCGGTTCGACGCCACACCGGGCCGGGTCGAGGGGTTGCAATTGCATGGGGGAACTCATGGATCGATGCCGGTTTCTTCGGTTCAGGAATCCAGTGGTTCCGGCGCGGACGATCGTGCCGGGTCTGCCGAGGCGGTTCGCCAGTGGATCAGGCGCAGCGCTTCATCGAGCAGGATCTCCGGGTCGTCCTCCTGACTGAGGTCGGGAAACTGGACGGCAAAGCGAACCTCGATCGGAACCTCCATGCTCGAAAAACGCATCCGGCTTCCGACCAGACGATGGCGCAGGCGACGCGTGAGCACACGTGCGCCCTCGCGACCGGTGGCCATCAGAATGACGCTGAACAGGTCGTCGGCAGTACGGTGAACGCTGTCTTCATCGCGCAACTCCTCGACCAGGATGCGGTCGAGATTGCGCATCACGGCGTCGGCCCAGTGCCGGCCGAAGCGATTGTTGAGTTGCCAGTAGCCCTGAAACTGGACATGCAGCAGTGCCAGGTCGAGCTGTTGCCGCTGGTGGAAGCTGATCGTCTGCTGCAGCCTCCGGCAATAGCTGGCCGGCTCCTCGGGCTGCTGGAACGGGCTGCCCACGGCCGTGCCCGCCACGAGCTCCGGCGGCATTTCGGCGATGCGCGGGCTCGGCTGGTGGTAGGCGCGGTTGCCCGACACCAGAGCGTGGCGCAGGTCATCCGGGCTGAAGGGTTTGGCAATGAAGTCGCTGGCGCCCTCGCTGATGGCCAGTTCACGCGCAGAGGTTTCGTCGTCGCCGGTGACGACCAGCACCGGAAGCTGCCGGATTCGGGCTTCGGACGACTGGCGGATGCGGCGAATCAGCTCGTGGCCGTCCATCACCGGCATCATCAGGTCGGTGAAGACGAGGTCGATCTGGTCGTCGCGCGTCAGGGTCCGCCAGGCCTGGCGACCGTCTTCGGCCAGAACGACGTCACAATGGCCGTGCAGGAACTTGCTGCCTGCATAGCGCATCAGCCTGGAGTCGTCGACAAACAGCACACGCCGATGCCGGTTGGATTGGTCGATTGCCTGCAGCATGGGTTACCTGCCTGCCCTTGATGACGGCAAGGTGCCGCCTCCCTCCGTCAGGCCATTCTGCTTCAAGCACCGCCCCCGTGCAAGCCGCTCCTACTGCGGCGTGACCTCCCGGACATGGATGCGCTGGCTGTTGCCGTCGAACAGACCGAAGGATGCGCGGGCCTGCGGGTTGTCTTCATAACTGTCGTCGTCGTCGAGATCGTCGCGCAGGAAAGGCCAGTTCCCGTCCAGTCCGAGCCATACATCGACCCAGCCGGGTGAGCCGGGCGCGGTGAAGTGGATCGCACCGACGCCCGATGTCAGGGTGAGCCCGCTTTCCCCCTCGTCGATGGCCGTCGTTCCACCGCCCAGCGAAACCGAAGCGGTTCCGTCGCCCGAATCCCCGCCGGAGCTTTCGAGCTGAACATCGGCGGCCAGGTCAAGCAGGGTACAGTCGTCGTCGCCGTTGGTCAGCCATGTGCTGCCGTCCCAGAACTCGGTCCGCCACGGAAGCTCGAGCGGGCCGAGTTCCGAGCCGATGGCATTGTCGATGACGATACGACCGAAGCGCAGTTCGGTCGCGGCGATGAGCCCGCTGCCGGCAAGCGCGACGCCGTCGCTGTCGATCGGCGCGGTGCCGACTTCGTAGTCGGGATACGGTCCTTCCGGGCTGCTACGCGGCAGGCGCAGCTGCGCGATGGCATCACCCGCGCCCATCACCCAGTCGACGGCTTGGCCCGAGATGTCGGGCGCCGGTGCGCCGTACAGGTTCAGGTCCTCGTCGCCGAGATAGGCAAAGTCCCCTTCGTAGTTGGCCGTCACATGGCCGCCGGCATTGCGGGCGTAGAGGGTAAAGGTGGTATCGAAGCGCTCGCCGATATAGGTGAAGTTGCTGCTGCAGCCGCCGATGCCGGCGCGATCGATGATGTCGCCGTCGCCGAGATGGAAGTGATCCGGGATGAAGCGTCCGAGATGTCCCACCGGCGAGCCCACGACATCGGCGCTGCCGAGATAGGCACCGCTGGCCAGGCGCGGATTGAGCGAGACGATGCCGACCTCGGGCCAGGAGAACTCGCCACAGGCCGTTCCGGCCGGCGCGCTGTTGCCCTCGCAGTCGCTGCCGAAGGTTCCGAAACTGCCGGCCAGGCCGGGCTCGAGGCCACCCGGGGGCGCGATCAGGGACAGTTCCAGGTCGACCCCTTCGGGCGTCGATTCCTGTCCGAAGTTGGGCGTGATGCCGTTCGCGGCATTCTGCGCAATGACCCTGATCTCGAAATCGCTGCCGGCGGTGGTGAAGACATCACCGCTGTGGTCGCTGGCGGCCGGGTTGCCCGGAATGTCCAGAACGAAGCGCGCCGGACGGGCGACGAACTGGTCCTGGCCGATCATCACCAGCCCGGCCTCGTTGCCGCTGCCGACATACTCGGCGTGGACCGCCACCATGCCCGCATCGGGATAGCGCAACTGGAAGGCGCCCACACCATTGGCGTCGAAGTCGATCGGTATGGTCGTGCCCGGCGATCCCGTGGCGACCGGATTGCCGTCGATGCGCACCTGTTCGGTGCCCGTTGCCGGGTTGAGGTATTGCGACTGGAAGTCCACATCCCTGGTCTGATCGTCGAAGCCCGGGACGCACTGATCGGGATTGTTCGGATCACTTCTTGCGGCGGCAATGGTGCCGTTGACGATCGTGTCGGCAACGTGATCGGGGATGTCGATGACGAAGCCGGAGTCGAACCACGTCATTTCGCAATCGGTTTCCACGTTGCCGCCGGTGAAGCAGCGCGTTGCATTGGCCGCGGGGGGATCGATGGCGGCCGCGTTCAGCACGACAAGCCCCGGTGTCGTGTACTGCAGTGAAACCTGGGTGCTGCCGGTGAACGCGACAGGATCGGGCGACCAGTTACCGGCCGGGGAGGTGAAGTCGACTTCCACCGGGTCGGCGTAGAGCGACGTACAGTCGGCGTCCGCGCAGGCCTGCACCGTGATCGTGCTCGGCGAGCAGGTCAGACCGCTTTCGGGATGAATCAGGCGGATATGGTCGTAACCGGTTTCGCAGGGCCAGGTCTGGTCGCGAATGGCGGCAATCTGTCCGGCGTCGAGGACGCCGCTGTATACCCGAAACTCGTCCAGATCTCCGTCGAAGTAGTAGGGGTCGATGCCCGCACTCGTGTTTTCGATGCGGCCGATTCCCGAGTAGCTGTTGCCGATGACATTGCCGCTGCCCGTGTTGCCCGTCTGGTCGAGCACCCCATTGATGTAGATCTCGGTGTCGCCACTGACCCGGTTCCAGGTCAGCGCCACGTGTCGCCAGTTGCCATCATTGATCGGTGAGGTCGACTTCTGGTCCGCCGAGAAGTCGTTGCCGACCGAAATTCCGATACGCCCGGACGGGTCGATCCAGCCCCAGAAGATATCGTCGGTTCCGCCATTCTCCTCGATGCCGGCGATCCCGGGGGATTGCCAGGCCTCGCTGTTGCTGCTGCTCTGGGTGGTGCGGATCCAGAATGTCATCGTGGCCGAATCGTTGAGCGTCTGGGACAGGCCGGGTGAATGGATGAAGCCGCCGCTGCGGAAATCGCCCGATGCCTCGAACGTGGCATAACGGCAGGTGCCCGGGTTGCCGGGAACGGCCGGATCGTCGATTTCGGTATCCGCGCCGCCTCCGCCAGTACCGTGGTTGCCGTTGCCGCTGCTGTCCTCGACTTCTCCGCCGCTGCCGTCCCAGCCCGTCTGCTCCATGCGGTAGTCGACAACGGGTTCGGGCGGTGCAGGCCAGTAGCGAACGATGATCAGGCCGTCGCCCCCGCTGCCGCCGCTGGCCGAGCCGAAGAAATTGGTTGCGCCGCCACCACCCCCTCCGGGTTGCTGGCCCGTTTCGCCATCGACGCCAAACAGGAAAGTGGACTCGGCCCCGTCGCCGCCGTCTCCGCCTCCGGCCGGTGCGGTGGCACCGAGGCGACCGGCAGCGTCGTTGCCATCCGCGCCGGTGCCTGCAGAGGAGCCGCCACCCCCACCTTCGTTGCCACTGGTGCCCGCGCCATCGCCGCCATTGAATACCGCCTCATTGCCGATGCTGTTGGCTGCCAGCCCCCCGGCCGCCCCGTCATTCGAATTCAGGGCGACGCTGCGACCGCCTTCGGCCAACACGGTGCTTGTGTCGCCGAACCAGGACGCTTCGCCCGGTGCCGACGAATTGCCGCCCTGGCCGACACGGAGCGTGAGCGTGGTCCCCGGAGTCACGACGAGCGTCGATCGGGCGTAGGCACCGCCGCCACCGCCACCGGCATTTCTTCGTCCGTTGCCGGCTGTGTCACCACCACGCCCCCCGGCACCCCAGACCTCGACGGTGATCTGCGTGACCCCTGCGGGAACGGTGAAGGAATGGGTCCCTGGCGAATCGAACTCCTGAACCACTTGCTGGGCGGCAGCCGGCGAAGCGGCGAGCAGAGCGATCACGCCGAAGGCGGCTTGCAGGGCGGTGCTGACGGATCTGAAGTACATGCTCATTCCCCCTGGTCCGTGACCTGGCTTCGAACGCTGCGGCGGACCAGGATCGGGCTCGAGAGGGTGCCCTGGCTGGCCGTGACCTCGAGGTTGTAGACAGCGTAGCTCATGCCGCCTTCGCTGACGGAGCTGGCCGTGCAGGTCAGCGTTGTGGCAAAGCCGAACAGTTCGGCGCTGCCTCCGGCCGGGCAGACGTTGCCGGTAACGGCTTGCTGGATACCCGACTCCAGGCGCGCCATGGCCGCGTACCAGGCCTGCTCGGCCAGCGCCGTCCGGGCCTGGCCGAGGTGCTGGGTGCCGGCGGTCAGGGCGACCACCGCAGCAAGCACCACCACCACCGTGATCAGCAGAATGCCTACGAACAGGGCGGCACCGCGTTGTCGCCGGAACGTGATCATGGCGTATTGAGCACCTGAGCCTGGCCGAGCAGGAAGATGGATTCGCCCCCGTCGGCCAGGTCGAGACGCAGGCTCAGAAGGCCGCGTCGGGCCGAAGTGCCGGGGTTGTAGCTGAACTGGCAGGCGACGATCCTGTCGGCCAGCAGCTGGCCCGGGCCGCCGGGGCTGCTGCCCACGCCGTAGCCGGCCGAGCGGCGCAGCTGGCCGGCGTTGCAGTCGTAGCGAACTGTCTCGCTGATGACGTGAAATCGCTGCTGCGGCGAATGCGTGGCAAAGGGTGGGCCGCTGCCGCCGCTGTCGTAGCTGATCGAGCCGGCGTCCGAGGCGGTGACGGCGGCGATGTTTTCACCGGACCAGGCATCGAAGCCGGGCTGGCCGGTGTTGTAGACCGACAGGCAGTGGCCGGCGGGCGTGCCGCAGTCGGTGCCTGGGCTGCGCGCCTGGACGGCGCCGGCTTCGAGCAGGCCGCCGAGTACCTCGAACGATCCGGACGATCGGGCCGGCACGAAGATATCGCTGCCGCCGCCCGGGGCAGGCAGGCGCCGGTAGCGCCCGCTGGCGACCGTCGAGATGAACTCGATCCGGTTGCCCGAGACGATCAGGCTGTTGGGCAGGGCGTTGCGGACTTCGCGCGTGATGCGATTGATGGCGAGATCGGCGGCGTCGACCAGCATGGCGCGCCGTTCGATATCGGCCGCAGCCTGGAAGGGCGGCAGGATGAAGGCCGTCGCGACGACTGCCAGGATGCCGACGAGCACGATCACCAGGATCAGCTCGATGAGGGTGAAGCCGCGCGACTTGGCCCGCATATTGCTCCCGCGTGCGTAGCGAACCGGTTCCAGGGTGCGTCCTGGTGGGCTTTCGCGACCGAGGTGCGCGCAAGCGTATTGGCCGATACGATGAGCACGCCGACCGAGCGAAAGGCCGCCAGGGTGAGCCATTGGGCCGGTACAGTAGCTGGTGGAGGCAATATGCGGGCTAGTCATGAACATAGCCGGTCTCCGCTTCGACCATGATGGTCTCGCCGCTGGCCAGCGTGATATTCAGCCCGCTGCTGGCTCGACCCAGGGCATCGAAAACGACCGTGCCGCCGGCATCGATTTCCCCGCTGCCCGAAAAGGCGCCGCCGCGGGTCGGGTGGGGCAGGGGTGTCGATCCGCCGCCGCAGGCGCTGCCGCCGGCGCCGGTATAGGCCAGGCTGTAGCTGTCGGATGCGGCGTTGACGGTTGCCTGCACGTGGCAGCCCGAACCGATGGCCGCCTTCTGGGCGTAACGCAGGGCGTTGATCAGTTCCGAAGCGAAAGCCTGCCGCTGGAAGCCTTCGATATCGATACGCGGGGCGACGAAGGCGGCCAGGACCCCGACCAGTACCAGGATGATCACCAGCTCGGTCAGGGTAAAGCCATGCTGGGTGCGAGCGTGCATCTCAGTAGGCTCCCCGCTGGCTTTGCAGCGTGTAGTTGATCGCGCCGGCAGCATGGGAGACGGTGACCGTGATCACGGCCGGTGCCGCACCGTTGACGGTGACCGCCACCTGGTAGTCGCCCAGCGCGGCGATGGCGTTGCCGAACTGGTCGTTCGGGGCCTCGTTCAGGCCGTCGTAGCAGCGGATCGAGGCCCAGCTGCCGCGCCCGCCCGTGCAGTCGCCGGGGTTCTCGTCGTGCCGGCGCAACAGGATCTCGTCCATGTAGGCGGTCGCGATCATCCGTCCCTGGGCCTGCAGCATCGGGTCGGCGCTGCGCGCCGAGGGGGTGACGAAGGCGGTCAGGATGGCGGCGCCGATGCCGATGATCACGATCGCGATCACGAACTCGATCAGGGTGAGGCCCGATGCGGTACGGCGATGCGTGGGTTGGCGACGGTCCATTCGATCGGTTCCGGGGCTCAAGGGTTGACGCTTGCATAGAGCATAGCGCGGTAGTCAGACCCCCTGGAATCCCGGAGCCTGGAAGCAGTGGCCCCGCGCGCGGCGGGGCCACATCCGAGCGGCCGTTCCTGGCGTGTGGAGTACCAGGACCCCTGATTACGGCGCGTCAGTACCAATGGCCTGGAAGGTGGCGGTGTTGCCCTCCGGACTGTTTAGCGTGCAATTCACAGCTGCATCTTCGGCCACGGCGGCGGCGTCGATCGTGTAATCGGTCGGCAGGCCACCCTGGATGGTGTTCGCCACGTCCTGGCAGTCATTGACGTTTACATAAGACCCGTTGCCGGCCTTGAAGGCCGCATAGTTGATGGCCGAACCGGAGCTCAGGGAACCGGCCACGCCGGCGACGGCGGCCTGGTCGGCTTCGTTGCTCAGATCGATGAAGCGCGGCACGGCCACGGCGGCCAGGATGCCGAGAATGACGATCACGATGACCAGTTCGATCAGGGTGAAACCGCCCTGGCTGTTGCGAATGTTCATGTTCATGGTGCATTTCTCCTGTTGGAATTTCTGGTTTCTCGGGTCCGGCGGGGACCGCGGTCCAGGCCGGCCTTCGAGGTTGTTCGCGGCACCGATTCGGCCGCAGCTTCTTCCGGTACCGCCTCAGTTTGCGGCAACCTCGGGGTAGTAAATGCAATAGTCATGCCAGATTTCGTGAGCACGTCGGATGCGGCCGGGAAAGGGCCGCTGCCGCGCTCGGCCGCCGACATGCGGCATGCCGGCGCCTGGCGGACTGACCAAATTTGTCAGTTTCTTCGGCGCTCAGGCGGCAATCAGGCCCAGACGCTGGCCCAGCAGGATCAGGCTGCCGAGCAGGCCGACCAATCCGACCAGGGCGATGACGGCCGCGCTGGCTCGCACCGACAAACCGCGCAACCGGCCGTCGGGTTCGATGGAATGCCAGCGATTGGCGGCCGACTCCAGCGGTTTGAGCAGGCTGGGTCGGATCAGCAGGACGATGCCGATCGCCAGGTTGAGCAGCTGTCCGGCCAGCAGGGCCCAGGCGGCGGCCTGCCAGGCGGTGCCGGCGGCAACATCCAGCACGTTGGCGTGCAGGAATCGCCAGGCAAGGAAGACCGCGGTGGCCACCACGACCAGGCCGAAGGCGCGGTGATGGCGGTAGATGCCGCGTTCCACCTGCCAGCGCAGGTTCAGGGCCGAAAGCGCCCGCTCCACGCCGCCACTTTCGTCCTGCACGGCTGTGGGCCTAATCAGTATCGCCAGCGCGCCGACCAGCAGGGCCAGGGCCAGCAGCAGCAGGGCCAGCAGCAGGGTGATCATCAGGACAGCGGTCGCGCTCATGCGGTCTTGACCCGGTTGCGGCCGGACTCCTTGGCCTGGTAGAGCGCGTCGTCGGCGCGTGCGATGGTTCGATGGAAGGGCTCGGAGGGGTGGTGTTCGGCCACTCCGATGGAGGCGGTGCAGGTCAGCGGACCGGCGCTGGTGTCGAACGGCCGCTCGGCGATCTCGAGACGCAGGCGCTCGGCTGCCAGTCCGCCCCCGGACAGATCCGTGCCCGGCAGGATGACGAGAAACTCCTCGCCGCCGAAGCGACCGATGTCGGCCATGGTTTCGTCGACCCTCAGCAGCGAGTCATCCCCGCGCAGCAGGCGCGTTGCCCGGCTCGCCAGCTCGGTCAGCACTTCATCGCCGGCCTGGTGGCCGTGATCGTCGTTGATGCGCTTGAAGTGATCGAGGTCGAGCACGGCCACGCAGAAGGGCTTGCCGCTGGCGTTCGATGCGGCGGCCACCGCTTCGAGCCGGTTGATGAGCCGGCGCCGATTGGGCAGGCCGGTGAGCTCATCGTGCTCGGCCAGGTGCTGCAGGCGCTGGCTGAGCGCGCGCAGTTCGCGATTGCGGCGACTGAGGGTGCGGCGCATATCGGCAATATGCGAGCCGAACCAGGCCAGCCAGACCATCAGTGCGGCGAAGCCGAGCAGTTCGAGCAGCACGACCTGGCTCGAGTTGCCGAGTTGTCCGGTGACGACGTCACGCACGGTGATGAGGGTGTAGCCGGCGACGGCGACCAGCGCCACCAGCATGAACTGGCGCTGGCGCAGTTCGAAGGCACCGAAGAAGGCGGCCATGATGAACAGCATCTGCAGGATGGTGCGCCCTTCGCCCGCCCGGCTGATGATCCACAGACCGATCAGCACGGCCACGAGAATGTGGGCCAGGGTCATGCTGGGGTCGCGAAACCGTCGCGACCAGCCGCTGCGAAGCGCGATGTGGAAGAACAGTTGACTGACCAGCACCACCAGCACCAGCGCGGCCATTTCGATATAGCCCACATCCAGCAGGCCCAGGGCCCAGGCTGAAACGGTCAGCACGGTGGACACGGCCCAGGCCAGCATGGCCATGCGCAGGCGGTGCAGGCGTACGCCGAGCTTGTAGTGCTCGCTGGAGCCTGCCAGCGTCACTGAACGGGCCGGGGCTGCGCTGTATTCGTCAGCTCGCTGGTCTGCGTGTCGTGCCATTGCCTGTCGTGGAGCGCCTCGATCCGAACCTCGCGGATTCTATCCCCACTGGCTCCGCGATTCACTTCGCCGGGCTGGAATTCGACCTCAACGCGCCAGTGCAGATCGACCGGACCGTCGGCATCTCCGCTCAGGTACTGCGGATGGCGAACCCGATAGGCCAGTCGGCCGCTTGCACGTTCGAAGTACCAGGAGCCGGGCACGATGTCGCTGCTGCCCGTTTCGATCGACCCAAGATAGTTGGCCGGGGCGCGCTCGAGCAGACCCATCGGGTTGCTGCCGTCCAGATTGGCGACCGTGTCGAATTCACCGGCCACGATGCGCTCGGCCACGTGCATGCCCAGGGCCGAGCGCAGGGTGCCGACGGTGGTGGCCACGTGAGCCGCCTCGGCGCTGCCGCGAAGCGGCAGAAGCCGCCACCAGGCGGCCAGGAACAGCAGGATCACCAGGATGATGACGATGACCAGTTCGAGCAGGCTGAAGCCGCTCTGTCGCATGCCGAACAACCGTGCCTCAGCCGAGTGCGGCACGCCCGACATCCCACATCGGCAGGAACACGCCCAGCGCCAGAACGAGCACCAGGACGGCCAGGAAGACCAGCAGGATGGGCTCGATGTATGCGCTGAGGTTGCGCAGGTCGTAGTCGACCTCGCGTTCATAGTACTCGGCGGTTTCGGTGAGCATGGCGTCGACATCGCCGGTTTCCTCGCCGATGCCGAGCATCTGCAGTACCAGCGGCGAGAACAGCCCGGTGGCCGCCGCAGTTCTCGACAGCGCCTCCCCGCGCTCGATACCGGTGCGCATGTCGTTGACGGCCTGGCCGATGTATTCGTTCTCGACCGCGCGCGCGGTCAGGGTCAGCCCCTGGATCAGCGGTACGCCCGAACGATAGGTCATCGCGAACGTGCGCGCGAATCGCGCCATGGTGCCCTGGAACAGGATCTTGCCGACAACCGGCAAGCGAAGCTTCATGCGATCCCAGCGGTAGCGGCCGCTTTCGGTCCGTATCCAGCTCCTGAATCCGAGCAGCGCGACGCCGATGGCCAGCAGGATGAGCCACCACCACTCGGCGGTGAAGTTCGATGCCGCGATGATGAGTTTCGTCGGCAGCGGCAGCTCGGCATCGAAGCGCGCGAAGAATTCCGCAAATGCCGGAATCACGAAAGTCATCAGAATGGCCACGGCGATGAACATGGCGACAATGACCATGGCCGGATAGCGCAGCGCCTGCTTGAGGCGGGCGCGGAAGTCGCGCTCGAGTTCCAGGTAGTCGGTCAGCTGGGCAAAGGCCTGTTCGAGATTGCCGGAGCTCTCGCCCACGCGCACGATGCTGACGAACATGGCCGGGAACACCCCGGGATTCTGCGCCAGGCCGCTGGCGAGGTCGCGGCCCGATTCGAGCGCATCGACCACATCGTCGATGGCACGGCGAAGCTGCGGATTCCGGGTCGACTGGCTGACGTTGCGCAAGCCGTGAATGATCGGCACGCCGGCCTTGGTCAGGGTGAACATCTGGCGGGTGAACAGGATCAGGTCGTTGATGCCGGGCCGGTCGAGGCCGAGCTGCCGGCGAAGGCCGTTGCCTTCCTCGGCCAGGCTCGGGGCGGATTCGATTTCGATCGGCGTGATGTCGAGCCGCATGAGCTGCTGCGCAACGGCATCGGAGGAGTCGGCTTCGACCCGGCCATCCACCAGCTGGCCGCGCGCGTTTCGCCCCCGCCATTGGAACGCACTCATTCCGGTGCCCCATCGCTCAGTTCGACCGCGTCCATCTGGCTGTCGAGCAGTTCATCGAGTCCGCCGGCCAGACGGATCACCTCATCGAGCGAGGTGATGCCTTCACGCGCGTAATCCAGCGCGCAGTCGAGCAGGGGTCGGTAACCCTTGTGGCTGCGCGCCAGGCTGGCGAAGGCGGCCGTGTCCATGCGCCGCAGCGCATCGGTGAGCGATTCGTCCATCTCCAGCAGCTCGTAGACGCCGATGCGGCCGCGGTAACCGGTGTTGGAGCAGTAGGCGCAGCCGCGACCGGCGCGGAAGCGGATGCCCCCGGCGTTCCTGTCGCCGAGCCGGGCGCGGACCCAGGCCAGCTGGCCGCTGTCGGGCTCGGTCTCCTGTCCGCACGAGTCGCAGACGCGACGGACCAGACGCTGGGCGATCACGCCATCGAGTGCCGCGGCCACCATGAAGCCCTGGGCGCCCATGTCGACCAGGCGCATGACCGTGGCCGGGGCGGAGTTGGTATGCAGGGTGGAGAGCACCAGGTGGCCGGTCATTGCCGCGCGCAGGCCGATCTCCGCCGTCTCGCGGTCGCGCATTTCTCCCACCATGATGATGTCGGGGTCCTGTCGCAGGGCGGTGCGCAGCACGCGCGCGAAGTCGAGCCCGATCTTGCGATTGACCTGGACCTGATTGATTCGTGGCAGCCGGTACTCGACCGGGTCCTCGACCGTGATGATCTTGCGGCGGGACTGATTGATGTGGTTGAGGGAAGCGTACAGGGTTGTGGTCTTGCCCGAAGCGGTCGGTCCGGTGACCAGCACCATGCCCGACGGCCGGCTGATCAGGCGCCGGATGCGGCGTTCCATCTCGGGCGGGATGCCGAGCCGGTCGAGCTCGAGCAGCCCGGCCGACTGGTCGAGCAGGCGCATGACCATCGACTCGCCGTACTGGATCGGCATGGTCGACAGCCGCACATCGATGTTGTGGTCCTTGACCCGCACCGAAAAACGCCCATCCTGGGGCAGGCGCTTTTCACTGATGTTCAGGGAGGCCATCAGCTTCAGCCGCGTCACCAGCGCCGAGGCGACGCGCCGTCCCTCGATGACCTGCTCCTGCAGTTCACCGTCGACACGCTGGCGTATGCGAAGCACCGCCTCGTCCGGCTCGATATGGATGTCGGAGGCGCCGATCTGAACCGCGTCCTCGAACATCGACTGCAGCAGCTTGACGACCGGGGCATCGGCCTGGCCTTCGTCATCCTCGAGCTGCGAGATGTCGTAGTCGCTTTCGGACAGTTCCTCGCCCAGCTCTTCGGCCAGCGAAGAGATCTCCTCGGTCCGCCGATAGACGATGTCGATCGTCCGCAGCAGGTCGGATTCCCTGACCAGCACGATCTCCAGCGGCTGCTTCAACAGCCGCGTCAGCGCGTCGTAGCCGAAGATATCGGTCGGGTCGGCCATGCCGACCGTCAGCTCGTCGCCTTTCTCGGCCAGCACGATGGCCCGGTACCGGCGCGCATGGGTCTCCGGCAGTCGACGCACCGTCTGGGGCTTGAAATGGTAGTGCTTGAGGTCGATGACCGGAATGTCGAGCTGTCGCCCCAGGAAGTCGAGCAGGTCGTCCTCGCTGACGTGTCCGAGCTGGACCAGCACCCGGCCGAGCTTGTGCCCGGAACGCTTCTGCTCGTCCAGGGCTTCGGACAGCTGGCGCTCGGAAATCATCTTGTGCTGCACCATCAGGTCGCCGAGGCGGATTTTCTGGCGCGGCTTGCGGACGTTGCTCATTCAGTGCTCTCCGTTGACGGGCGCCAGGGCGTCGATACGCTGGCGGGCAAAGCGTGCGGCCTGCGGGTCCGCCCCATCGAGCGCGCGCCGGTAGGCGGCGATCGCATCGGCGGGGCGATCCAGCGACTCCAGCGAAGCACCGAGCCCAATCCAGGTGCGGGCATTGTCGGGCGCCAGTTCGGCCACTTGTCGGTAGAGTTCGGCGGCGGCGGCGTGATCGCCGCTGTGCCGGTGGGCCACGGCCAGCAGCAGGTGAAAGTCCGGCTCGTCTGGCAGTGGCGGCGCATGCGTCATCAGGATCCGCCGCGCTTGTTGCGACTGTCCGCGATCGATCAGCAGGCGACCGAGCAGGGCCGCCAGCGGAGCCGGTCGGTCGGCGAGGTCGACTGCCTGGCCGAGCAGGTCGATGGCCTCGTCCGGGCGCTGCTGCCGCAGCAGCAGGCCCGCCAGCAGTTCGTGCGCCTCGGTCATCCCGGGCTGTTCCCGGATGAGGCGGCGCAGGCGGCTTTCGGCAACCCGCACACGCCCCTGGGCCAGCGCGCGGCGCGCCCCGGCCAGGTCATCATCGCCAAAATCCTCGACATTGGCGCGCTCGATCGAGATCCGGCTTTCGGCCGGTGCTTCATCTTCGTCGCTGGCCGACGGCGGAGGATCTGCAGCTTCGGCTGCGTCGAGCCCGGTTATGGCCGGGGCCGCGGCTGCAGGGACGTGCCCGGGCGCTGCTGCCTTGTCCGCCCCGGGCAGGGATGTCTGATCAGGTGCCGGTTCCGAACCGCTCGCGCGAACGGTCGCTCCACCCTCGGGTGCGTGAGATTCCCGAGCCGGAGTCGCGCCCGTGCCGACCGCGACGGAACGGGCCGCAGTCTGGTCCGAGGATGGCTCCACGGCCGGGCTTTCGCCGAGGGTCGCCGGCTTGGCAGGAGCGGGCGGAACCATCAGGTCCGCCGATGCCAACAGTCGACTGCCGTCGTCCGGAACCGGCTTCGGCCTGTCCAGCGTCCAGTGCACAATGGCACCACATGCAGCGGCCAGGAACAGCCAGGCAGGCCAGCGTCGCCGTGATGGCAGGGAATGTCGGCGGGCGGGCGGGTTCTGCGAAGACGTGCCCCGACTGCCGCTTCGCTGTTCGACTTCCCTCAACACATCGTTGATCAGGCTCATCCCGCGCCTCCCTGCAGCCAGCCCATGGCCAGAAAGGCACCGGCGGCGACCAGGCCCACAGCGGCCGCGCGCGCGGCCGGCTGGAGTCTGGGCCACCACAGTTGCGGCCGGGTGGCATCGGTATCGGCGATCGCGCGACGGACATCGCGGGTATTCACGCTGTCGCTGCCGCGACCGAAGGCACTCAGCAATGCCTTGTCGGCGAGCACGTTGACCAGCCTGGGAATACCCCGACTGGCGCGTGCCAGCCGCAACAGGGCCGCAGTCGAGAATACCCGTCGCGCGGCGCCGGCCTGGCGCATGCGGAAATCGACATAGGCTTTCACCGCATCTGGATCGAGTGCCTGAAGGACGCAGGAGTAGGTGATGCGCTGCTGCAGCTGGCGAAACTGCGGCAGGGCCAGGCGGCGGTCGAGCTCGGGCTGGCCGAACAGCACGACCTGCAGCAGCTTGCGTTGCTCGGTCTCCAGATTGGTCAACAGGCGCACCGTCTCCAGGGTGCCCGCGGGCAATGCCTGGGCCTCATCGATCAACAGGACGGGGCGCTGGCCGGCGGCGACCATTCCGGTCAGCTTCTCCTGCAGAAGCTGGTGCACCTGCTGCTGGGTCGGTCGGGCGGGCAGCTGGATGCCCAGGTCCCGCGCCACGGCAGTCCTGAGCGTACCAGGCGACAGATGGGGATCAGGCAGCCAGGCCGTGACATAGGGTGCAGCCAGTTCGTCGAGCAGACTTCGGCACAACAGGGTCTTGCCCAGCCCGACTTCGCCGACAACCTTCAGAAAGCCCTCGCCCTGATCGAGCGCAACCTTCAACGTCGTCAGGGCTTCCTGTTGCGAGCGCTCGGCAAAGCGAAACGCCAGGTGCGGCGTCAGCCGGAACGGGCGCTGCTGGAGTCCGAAGTGCTCGCAATACATGTCGGGTTGCTCAGCGCGGCCAGAGCTGGTCGCCCATGCTGCCGAGCCGGTCGAGCGAGCGGTCGGCTTCGCGCGACCAGGTTTCGGGCGAATCGATCACGACCGGTCGCAACAGGATCACCAGCTCGGTCTTGACCGTCTTCTCCTGACGACTGCCGAATGCCTGGCCGAGCAGCGGGATCCGGCTCAGACCCGGGGTTCCGAACCGCTTCTGTTCGGACGACTCGCGCATCAGGCCGCCGATCACCACGACCTGGCCGTTGCGCGCGCGGATGATGCTGTCGGACTGGCGCACGCTGGAGAAGGCCAGCGGCAGGGTTTCCTGCTGCCCGGCGACGGTGAAGCTCTTGGTCTGGTCCTGGACTTCGGATACGGTCGGGTGAATGTGCAGGATGATGTCGCCGGCGCGGCTGATCTGCGGCGTCACGTCCAGCGCGATACCGGAAAAGAACGGGGTCAGCTCGACCGAGCTGGCGGCGGTCGTGCTGGCCGCACCGGTTGCCGTGCGGCCGGTGACGCCGGTGACGAAGAATTCATCGGTACCGACCTTGATCACGGCTTTCTGGTTGTTGATGGTGGCCACGCGTGGGCTCGACAGCACCCGCGTGACGCCCTGGGTCTCGAGCAGCTCGATGAAGGCATTGAAATTGCCGGTGTCGGCCGCCAGTACCGTGCTGCCACCGAAGGCCTCGCCCTCGAAGCCCTGGAACACCTCGCCGGGGCGGACGTCGAGCGGGCGTTCCCGGATCGAGGATACGCCGTCACTGAAGATATCGGCACCGGCCACCTGGCCGAAGCCGGTCAGGCGCCCGTCGATGTCTTCCAGCGCGGTCCAGTTGATGCCGGAGCGATAGGCATCGCGCAGCTCCACCTCGACGATCTTGGCCTCGAGAATCACCTGGCGCTGAACACTGCCCTGGATGGCCTCGAGCAGCTTCTGGACCGCCCGGTGTTCGTGCGGCATGGCGCGTACGGCGATGATGCCCGAGATCGGGTTGAGCATGACGCTGCGTCCGTCGGCCGATTCGAATATGCCCAGAATCGCGGACTCCAGCTGGACCCAGAAATCGGATTCGCTCTCGGTTTCGATGCGTGTTCCGGTCGACAGGTCGTTGCGTCCGTCGCTGGTGGCCTGGTTGCCCGTGGTCTGGCCGCCCAATTCGTCCTGCATTGCCGCCGGGCTTTCGGTCGACTGGCCCGAGCTGACCCGGGTGCGCGACGATCCTCTGCGGTTGACGTCGAGGTAACTGACTTCGTAGATCCGGCTTTCGAGTCG
>SR_TP_S13solDRAFT_1000428_pt1 | contig 17636 bp, 14 predicted proteins | sample SodReaTP_S13sol_FD_11159 | JGI IMG/M metagenome (IMG submission 11159)
TGTCCGTCCCGGCCGCCTATCTGGGCGTGATCCTCATCTGGGCCACCACCCCGCTTGCCATCCAGTGGAGCGGCGACGGCCCCGGCTTCCTGTTCGGCGTGACCGCGCGCATGGCCATCGGCGCGGTCCTGGCGCTGGGCTTTGCGCGACTGATGGGGATACGGGTCTGGCGACGTGAGGCCCTGACCACCTATGCCGTGGTGGGGCTCGGAATCTACGGGGCCATGCTGTTCACCTACTGGGCGGCACAACAGATCCCCTCGGGATGGATCTCCGTGGTGTTCGGGCTCTCCCCCATCACCACCGGCGCCCTGGCCCTGCTCTGGCTTCCTGGGCAGGGATTAACCCGCCTGCGTCTGGGCGGCGCCCTGGTGGGCGTGTCCGGTCTCGGGGTAATCTTCGGTGGCGGTGCCGCCCTGGACGAGCGGGCGGTGCTGGGCATCGGCGCGGTGGCGCTCGCCACCCTGATCCACTCGGTCAGCGCCATCTGGACCAAGCGCCTGGGCTCGGGACTCACGCCCCTGGCGGTGGTGGCCGGGGGTCTGGCGCTCTCGACACCGATCTTCCTGATCACCTGGGCACTGTTCGACGGCGTCTGGCCGGCGGCCCTGCCCCAGCGCGCCCTGGGCTCGATCCTGTACCTGGGCATCATCGGCTCGGTGATCGGCTTTTCGCTGTTCTACTACGTGCTGGGACGGGTGGACGCCACCCGTGTGGCCCTGATCACCCTGGTGACGCCGGTGGCGGCCCTGGGCCTGGGCCACGTATTCAACGGCGAACCCCTGGACCCGCGCATCCTCTTCGGCACCGGCCTGATCCTCACCGGGCTCGCGCTGTTCGAGTTCGGTGATCGACTCCTGAGAACAATGCGCCGGGGCGGCGGACTGTGAATGCCTGTCAGGGAGGATGATTCAATCCAGGGCGTCGCTGATCATTCTGTGCACGCCAGACTGGACGCTCAGAATTTTGGCAATCGAGGCGCGAACCCCACTGGATAGGGAGCCATCCAGTGGGGTTTGTAATAACGAGAGAGCGGATTGATGTTCGAGACACGTGCCCAGTAGATGATTTAGAGGCGCCCTCGATCTCTACCCCGCCAAAGACCTCTGGCTTCGCCGTCACCCCCTGTGGCGTAGGTTGGGGGTGAGCACCGCGAACCCCAACAGGCAGAGTCTCACCTCCCGTTGGGCTTCGCGTTGCTCACCCCAACCTACATATCTCTACTGACCTGATTCCGGAACGGCCCGGAAACAGGTCGGCTTTATTTCAGGGCGTCGCGCACCCGTTCCAGCCGGGCCTTCACCTCGCCGGCCAGCTCATGGATGCCCGGCTGCTCGACCAGGTCCAGTACCGCCTGGGGATCCATGAAGGCGACCGTCACGGAACCGTTCTCCTCTTCGCGCACCACCACATTGCAGGGCAGCAGCAGGCCGATGTCCGGCTCGGCGGTGAGCGCCTTGTCGGCCAGCACCGGGTTGCAGGCGCCGAGGATCTTGTAGGGACGCTTGTCCAGGTCCAGCTTGGTCTTCATCACCGCCTTCACGTCGATCTCGGTGAGCACGCCGAAGCCTTCCTCCTTGAGCGCCGCCGTCACCTGGGCCACCGCGTCATCGAAACCTGCCGATACCTTCTTGCTGAAACCGTACATGATCGTTGTACCTCTCGGATGGGATTTACATGTGCCGGGCAGTCTAACCCGGGGAAGGGGATGCCTGACAGCTCATGCCCGGGTGCAGGCAGGCGTCATGGGTGTATCGGCAGAATCACGTCCATACTCAGGACAGGGCCGGACAACAGTGCATAGCTTTTGCCTATAAGAGATATTTAATCATTTGACTAAATAAATAGAACAGCATGGGTTAGAGTCATTCAGACACAGTCAGTAGCCACAAACACCAAAGCAACAAGGAGTAATGACATGAGCGCAACGGATACCAAAAGCGCCGGCAAATGCCCGGTGATGCATGGCGCCAACACCGAGGTGGGCACCTCCAACATGGACTGGTGGCCCAATGCCCTGAACCTGGACATCCTGCACCAGCACGACACCAAGACCAACCCGATGGACGCAGAGTTCTCCTACCGCGAGGCGGTCAAGTCACTGGACTTCGCCGCGGTCAAGCGGGACGTGGAGGCACTGATGACCGACAGCCAGGCCTGGTGGCCGGCTGACTGGGGTCATTACGGCGGCCTCATGATCCGCATGGCCTGGCACTCCGCCGGCTCCTACCGCGCGGCCGATGGCCGTGGCGGCGCCAACACCGGCAACCAGCGCTTCGCGCCCCTGAACTCCTGGCCCGACAACGCCAACCTGGACAAGGCCCGCCGTTTGCTGTGGCCGATCAAGAAAAAATACGGCAACCGCCTCTCCTGGGCCGACCTGATCGTGCTCGCCGGCAACGTGGCCTATGAGTCCATGGGTCTCAAGACCTTCGGCTTCGGCTTCGGCCGCGAGGACATCTGGCACCCCGAGAAGGACACCTACTGGGGTGCCGAGAAGGAATGGCTGGCCCCCAGCGATGAGCGCTACGGCAGCGTGGACGACCCCTCCACCATGGAAAACCCCCTGGCCGCCGTGCAGATGGGTCTGATCTACGTGAACCCCGAAGGCGTCAACGGCAAGCCTGATCCCATCAAGACCGCTGGCCAGGTGCGCGAGACCTTCGCCCGCATGGGCATGGACGACGAGGAGACCGCGGCACTCACCGCCGGCGGGCACACCGTCGGCAAGACCCACGGCAACGGCCGCGCCGAGGACCTGGGACCGAGCCCCGAGGGCGCGGACATCACCGAACAGGGTTTCGGCTGGATGAACCACAAAAATCGCGGCATCGGCCGAGATAGCATGACCTCCGGCCTCGAGGGCGCCTGGACGACCCACCCGACGAAGTGGGACAACGGCTACTTCGACATGCTGTTCGGCCACGAGTGGGAGTCAAAGAAATCCCCCGCCGGCGCCTGGCAGTGGGAGCCCGTCGACATCCGCGAGGAAGATAAGCCCGTGGACGTGGAGGACCCGTCGATCCGCCACAACCCGATGATGACCGATGCCGACATGGCCATGCGCGAAGACCCGGTCTATCGCGAGATCTGCGAGCGCTTCCAGAAGGATCCAGCCTATTTCTCGGAGACCTTCGCCCGCGCCTGGTTCAAGTTGATCCATCGCGACATGGGCCCCAAGGCCCGCTACATCGGCCCGGAGGTCCCCGCCGAGGACCTGATCTGGCAGGATCCGATCCCGGCCGGCAAGACCGGCTACGACGTGGATGCCGTGAAGACCAGGATCGCCGCCACGGGCCTGAGCATCGCCGAGATGGTCTCCACCGCCTGGGACAGCGCCCGCACCTTCCGCCAGTCCGATTTCCGCGGTGGCGCCAACGGTGCACGCATCCGCCTCGCGCCCCAGAAGGACTGGGAAGGCAACGAGCCCGCCCGTCTCAAGAAGGTGCTCTCGGTGCTGGAGCCCATCGCCGCGGACAGCGGTGCCAGCGTGGCCGACGTGATCGTGCTGGCCGGTAACGTGGGCATCGAGCAGGCCGCCAAGGCTGCGGGCGTCAAGGTCAGTGTGCCCTTCGCCCCCGGCCGTGGCGACGCGAGCCAGGAGATGACCGACACGGACGGGCTCTCGGTCCTGGAGCCGATCCACGACGGCTATCGCAACTGGCTGAAGAAGGACTACGTGGTCAGCGCCGAGGAGCTGATGCTCGACCGCACCCAGCTCATGGGGCTGACCGCCGCCGAAATGACGGTCCTGGTGGGCGGTATGCGGGTCCTGGGCACCAACCACGGCGGGGCCAGCCACGGCGTGTTCACCGACAAGGTGGGCACCCTGAGCCAGGACTTCTTCGTCAACCTGACCGACATGAACAACGTCTGGAAACCGGCCGGCGCTCACTACGAGATCCGCGACCGCAAGACCGACGCGGTCAAGTGGACCGCCACCCGGGTAGACCTGGTGTTCGGCTCCAACGCCATCCTGCGCGCCTACGCCGAGGTCTACGCCCAGGACGACGCCAAGGAGAAGTTCGTGGCTGACTTCATCAAGGCCTGGACCAAGGTGATGAATGCGGACCGTTTCGATCTGAAATGATCGGCAAGTGAAGTGCCCCGTGTGCCGCCAGGGATGGCGGTGACCCGGGGAATGCAAAAGGGGACGAAGGGCTGAGCAGCCCTTCGTCCCCTTTTTTTGTCTGAGTCAAACCCGTAGCGATGCAAACCCGGTTTTGTGTGCGTCACCCGGCTGCCGAACGACGCCTTTTCATGCGGTACATATCACCATCCGCATGGTTCAGCAGGGTATCGGCATCTTCACCGTCCTCGGGATAACAGGCCACGCCGATACTACAGGAGGGTATGATCCCGCCGAATTCAGGGCCCAGCGGCTCGGCCATGACCGCGTGAATCTGTTCGACCTTGCTGGAAACGTCATCCGTCGATTGGATGTCCGTCAACAGGACCGTGAATTCATCACCGCCCATCCGGGCCACCGTGTCCGTCTCACGTACGCAGGCCTCCAGCCGTCGCGCCAACAGACAGAGCACACGATCGCCCAGCGCATGCCCATGGGCATCATTGATGATCTTGAAGTCATTGATATCCAGAAACAGCAAAGCCACTCTGCTCTGGTGGCGGTGTGCCGTACGCAGGGCCGTGTCCAGTCGATCATAGAACAGCGACCGGTTGGTCAACTCTGTCAGCGGATCGTGATGGGCGAGAAAACGCAATTCCGCCTCGGCCTGTCTGAGACCCGTCACGTCCCGCGCGACACCGATTCGTACACCTGCCTCCTCGTACCAGCGGGCAGACCACAGGATGTGGACGACACCGCCATCCTTGCGAATATAACGGTTGCTGAAATCGACGTGGGGCTGACCGTTCATGACCCGGATGATGGAGGCCCGGGTGGCCGCCAGGTCATCAGGATGCATGTAGCCGGTGATCGAGGTGCCGATCAGTTCATCCGCACGGTAACCGAGCAATGTCTCACAGGCATCACTCACAAAGGCAATCTGGTTGTCCCCATCGATCACGAACACCGTGTCCAGCATCAGATGGATCAACTTGGGGTAGAGCGCTTGCAGGTCAACAGGCATAGGCCAGGGAAATCCGGTTTACATGTTCCGATTATAGCCCGAGGGCCACTTTGGGAGATCCACAATCCCATCCATACGCTCCGCGAGGCGAAGCGGCTGTCCCTCCAAAGCACTCAGTGCGCATCGGCATCCAGCAACCCGTAATGCATCGCCTCATGATCGGGCATGATGCGTTGCTGCAACACGCGCCACTTGCCGTCCGGTTCCTTCTCCAGCACCACCTCCAGCCCACGGCGTACCACGGTACCGTCGTTGGCCTCCACCCGCTCCAGAGTCTGGAACATGATTTGCGCGTCCGTGGCGGCCCTCATGCGCAGGCCCGTGTAGCTCACGTCCTTGAGCACACCGTCCTTGAACTCATGCTCGCACTGGCGGAACCAGTCGTCGTAGCCGATGGCATCGAAGCCGGGGATGCCGAGCACCCGGACGCGCTTCGACACCAGGTCCATGTGGGCGGGATGGTCCAGGGTCTGGGCGGTGCGCTGCACCGCGTCGATCCACTGGAGGGCGATTTCTCTGGCTTGGTTTTCGTGATTCATGGTTGCCTTGTAACAGTGGAATTTATGTCGGCCGACTTAAGGGCACCTCTAACTATTCTGAGTGCGTCAGATTGGGCGCTCAAATTGGTGGCCACTTTGGGACATCCATAATCCGGTGCATGCAAGCGGGGTAGCTACTCCTTACTCCTTACTCCTTACTCCTTACTCCTTACTCCTTACTCCTTACTCCTTACCCCTTACCCCTTACCCCTTACTCCTACCACCTCACTCCCGAACGAATAGCGCCATGGACTCCACATGGCTGGTATGGGGAAACATGTCCATGACACCGGCGGCCTCCAGGCGGTAGCCGTGGGTGTGCACCAGGGTCTCGGCGTCCCGGGCAAGGGTCGCGGGATTGCAAGAGACGTAGACGATACGCGCTGCACCGAGCCTGCCGACCAGATCCATGACACCGGCGGCGCCGGCTCGGGGCGGATCCAGCAGGATGCGGTCGAAGCCGGCCCGGGCCCAGGGGGCATTGGCAACATCATTGGCGGCCAGGTCGGCGGCGTGGAATTCGGCATTGCTGACGCCGTTATGCACGGCATTGTCCCGTGCCCGGGCCACCATGACGGCCTCCCCTTCCACGCCCACCACCTGGCCGGCGCACCGTGCCAAGGGCAGGCTGAAGTTGCCCAGACCGCAGAAAAGGTCCAGCACCCGGTGTTCCGGGCCCACCTCCAGGAGTTCGATGGCCCGGGGCACCATGGCCCGGTTGATGTCCCGGTTCACCTGCACGAAGTCCAGGGGACCGAAGGGGATGGAGACCTGGAAGGCCGGGTGACCGTAGACTAGGGGATCCGGCTGCTCCGGGTACAGAGAATGCACCGTGTCCGGCCCCTTGGGCTGGAGCCAGACCTGCACGTGCTGGGCCACGGCGAAATCTTTGAGGCGTTCCACGTCGCCATCGCTGAGGGTATCGAGATTGCGAAACACCATGGCGGTGCGGTCCTCGTCGTCCACCGCCACCTCCACCTGGGGGATGCGGTCCCGTGCGTCCAGGGTGGTGAGGAAGTCCCGCAGGACCATGATGCGTTCGCCCACGGACGGGTGCAGCACCTGACAGGCCTCCAGGGCGGCCAGGTAATGGCTGTATCGCTCCCGAAAACCCACCAGCACGCCGCCCTTCTTGGGGACATGCTTGGCGCTGAGACGGGCCTTGCGCCGGTAGCCCCAGGGGCTGGCCTGCAGCGGCTCTAGGATGCGCGAAGGCGCCACCTTGCCCACATGTTCCAGCACCTCCAGCACCGCCTGCTGCTTGGCGTAAACCTGTGCGGCATCGCTCATGTGCTGCAGGCTGCAGCCGCCGCACACTCCGTAATGGGGGCAGCGGGGTTCCACCCGGTCGGGGGAGGCCTCCAAAACCTGTTCCACCCTGGCCTCGTCATAGCGCGGATGACAGGCCACGTAGCGGGCGCTGACCCGTTCTCCAGGCAGGGCGCCGTCCACGAACAGGGCCTTGCCCTCCAGCCGGGCCACGCCCCGGCCCTCGTGGGTGAGAGAATCGATCACCACCTCCACCGGCACCTGGGGCACCGGTGCCGGACGACGCGCCCTGTGGCGAGCCATCAGGCGCGCTTCCCGGCCTGCCAGGCGTCCAGGAAAGCGCTGAGATGGGCCTCAGGGGATTCCGCCAGCATGTGGCGCACCCGTTCCAGCTCCGTCTCCAGGGCCTGCACCGTAAGTCGGCCGCGCATGCGTTCGAAGCGCAGGTAGACCAGGTAGGTGTTGAGTACATCGGTCTCGCAGTAGTTGCGAATGCCGCGGATGTCGCCGGCCAGGTAGGCATCCCAGACCTTGGAGCCGCTCATGCCCATCTTGCCAGGAAAACCCAGCAGGCTGGCCACCTCGTCCAGGGGCGCGTTGGCGCGCATCTGGAATCCGGCCAGCACGTCCATCAGGTCGGTATGGCGCCAGTGAAAGCGGGACAGGTAGTTGTTGTAGCGAAACTCCCGGTCATCGTCGCCCATCTCCCAGTAGCGGGCGGCGCTGACGCCGTGCAGCAGGGTGCGGTAATGGATCACCGGCAGATCGAAGCCCCCACCGTTCCAGGTGACCAGGGTCGGGGAGTAACGCTCCACCCCCTCGAAGAAACGACTCAGCAGTTCCTTTTCAGAGGAATCCTCGTCACCCAGAGACCACACCGCCAGCCGGTCCCGGGTGGCCAGCACCACAGAGATGGCCACGATGCGGTGCAGGTGATGGGCCAGGAAATCATTGCCTGTCTTCTGCACCCGCAGCTGGGCCAGGGCCTTGGCCGCGTCTTCGTCGGACAGGCCTTCCAGACCATGAATGCGTCGTCCGCCCTCCACGTCGGGGACGGTCTCGATATCGAACACCATGATCGGGGTCATGCGGGAAACACCCCCGTGGAAATGTAGCGATCACCCCGATCGCAGATGATAGACACGATCACGGCGTTCTCCAGCCGGGTGGACAGGCGCAGTGCGGCGGCCGTGGCGCCCCCCGAGGACACACCGCAGAAGATGCCCTCCTCGGCGGCCAGGCGACGCATGGTGTCCTCGGCCTCGGCCTGGCCCACCTCCAGGGTCTGGTCCACGCGAAAGTCCTCGAAGATGCTGGGCAGGTATTCCTTGGGCCAGCGGCGGATCCCCGGGATGCTGGCGCCCTCGGCGGGGGTCACGCCCACGATCTGCACGCCGGGATTCTGTTCCTTGAGATAGCGGGAGGTGCCCATGATGGTGCCGGTGGTGCCCATGGCGCTGACGAAATGGGTGATCTCGCCCTGGGTGTCCCGCCAGATCTCCGGGCCCGTGCCCTCGTAGTGGGCCAGGGGGTTGTCCGGGTTGGAGAACTGGTCCAGCACCCGGCCCTTGCCCTCGGCCTCCATGCGCTTGGCCAGATCCCGGGCCCCTTCCATACCCTGCGCCTTGGTCACCGGGATGATCTCGGCGCCAAAGGCCTTCATGGAGGCGCGCCTCTCAGCGCTCATGTTTTCCGGCATAATGAGCACCATGTGGTAGCCCTTGATGGCCGCCGCCATGGCCAGGGCGATACCCGTATTGCCGCTGGTGGCCTCGATGAGGGTGTCGCCGGGCCGGATCTGACCCCGCTCCTCGGCCTTGCGGATCATGTGGAGCGCCGGGCGGTCCTTGACCGAACCGGCAGGATTGTTGCCCTCCAGCTTGACCAGCAGGGTGTTGGAGGTCTCGCCGGGAAGGCGCTGCAGGCGCACCAGGGGGGTATTACCGACGAAGGATTCCAGGGTGGGGTATGAAGTCATACGCGCAAGGGACCGGACAGGGAATGTGAAGAGGCATTATAAACATCACAAAGGGGAGCGTCCCGAACCCATGGGTCTCAAAACAAAGATTAGTACCTGCGCGCGGCGCAGCACCGTCGCCCTGATCACCGGGCTGAGCTTCTCTGTCACCACAGGCCAGGCGGAAATGCTTGCAGCCCTGTCGGAGCATGATTTCTTCACCGACCTGCCCGTGGTGCTCACCGCCACCCGCCTGCAACAGCCCGTGGCTGACGCCCCCGCAGCCGTCACCGTCATCGACCGGGAACTAATCAAGGCCTCCGGTGCCCGGGAACTAGTGGACATCCTGCGCCTGGTGCCGGGCATGATCGTGGCCCGGCACAGCAACAGCGATCCAGTGGTCACCTACGGCGGTCTGCCGGAACGCTACTCGCGACGCATGCAGGTCCTGGTGGACGGGCGTTCGGTCTATCAACCCTTCTCGGGGGGCGTGCTCTGGAACGACCTGGGCCTGGCCATCGAGGACATCCAGCATATCGAGGTGATCCGCGGCCCCAACGCCGCCGCCTACGGGCCCAGTTCCTTCCTGGCCATCATCAACATCATCACTCGGCACCCCGCCGAGACCGCCGGCCAGCACGTGAGCACACGGGTGGGCACCAACGGGGTACGAGACCTCATCGCCCGGCAAAGCAACAGCAGTGAGCAGCTGGATTACCGTATGACCCTGTCCACTGAGCAGGATGACGGCTTTCCCGACACCGCAAGTGCCAAGCGAGCCCGGTTTGCCAACCTGCGTGTGGACTACCGCGTGACACCAGAACACACCTTCAGTACCCGGGCAGGGCTGGGGCGATCACACAAGGGACGTGGCATTGAGAACGACCTCGATCCGGAACGTTCCTACACCACTGACAGTGCCCACGTGCAACTGCGTCTGGATCAGGACGACGCGATGGGCGGTAGCTGGACGACACAGTACTACTATCAGCATACCGACACCCGAGACGAGTACCTGGTGGACTTCATGGGACTGGCCATTCCCATCGACGACAATGTCCGCACCGATCGACATGACCTGGAATTTGAACGACGTCAGCAAATAAGGGAAGGTACGCGGATTGTCTGGGGTGCCAGTGCACGTCATGACCGGGTCACCTCCCCCACTTACTTCGGTGAAAACAGCCCGGTCAGCGATGATCTGTATCGAGTCTTTGGCAACCTGGAACAGTCTCTGAGCTCTGCGGCCACACTGAACCTGGGCGCCATGTACGAGTACAGCGACATCTTCGGTGATCAAGTTTCACCTCGTGCCGCCCTGAATATTCGCGTAAACCCGGATCACACCCTTAGACTGATTGCTGCTCGGGCGACCCGTACCCCCGTCCTCGTCGAGGAAAAGGGGCTACGCGTTTATGACCTGAACAGTCTCGGCATACCCATTGTCGTACCCGTGCTCGTGGCGGAAGGCGGTCTCGAGCCAGAGACAATCCACTATTACGAAGTGGGCCACCACGCAAGTCTCGCAGACTCCGGCCTGGTGCTGGACACAAAGGTCTTCAGCAACCGTGTCCGCCATCTCATCGACGGCTCAGGTCCCAGCTCCATCTCCTTTGCCGACCGCGGTGGCGTCACCTACAGAGGCATCGAGATGCAGCTGGCCTACTGGCTCGGCCCGCGCACCCGCCTGCACGGCGGCCTGACCTATCACTTCACCCGTACCGACTACAGCGATGGACGGGACGGCCGCTACGGCGAGGCGATCCCGCGTCGCATCTTCAACGCCGCCCTCACCTCACAGGTCACGGATCAGCTGCGCCTGTCAGGCACCTACTACCATTATTCAGAGATGAACTGGATCGACGGCGACCCCAGCGATGCCTACGACGGCTTTCTGGACCTGTCCGCAGAGTGGGAACTCAACCGTCACGCACGACTGGGCGTAACGGTGCAGGACATCATGGCGCGCGGCTACGACGCACGGACACCCTCAAATTCGGATATCTACCAGGTGAACCGGCGCGAGACGCGCAGCTTCGCCACCCTGTCACTGGATTTCTAGGACATCGAGGATCGAGAGCTCCGCAAGGATGACGGCAACACGTACACGACCGGGAATTGCACTGCTGATCGGCTGCCTGATACTGGCCGTGTGGCAAACCGTGCTGCCTGGAGATTCCCGGGCCGAGGCGATCCATCAGCCGCCCGACCGGATACTCATGCTGGCCAGCGATGACGGCAGCCTGCATCAGCGCGTGCTCACCGCGATGCAACGCCAGATCGCCGGTAGCCCCGTGGTCCTGTCCCAGGCCGTCGCCTCCACGCCCCGGGGAGATCAACAGCTGGAGGCCTTTGACTGTGAGGGATGCCTGGTGGTGTCCTCCGGGGTCGTGGCCCTGCAGACGGCCCTGGAGCGGATCCGGCGGGCCCGTATCCTGGCCATTGCCATACCGGAGGAAAGTTTCGAACGCATCATGTCGGCACAGTCCTACCCGGCGTCCGTATCGGCCATCTACATGGACGTCTCCCTGGAGCGCATGGTCTCGATCACCCGTGAACGCCTGGTGGATATCGAGTCCATCGGCATCATCAGCGGTGACGGTCAATACCTGCAACGGGAACATGGACGCGGCCATCTGCCACCCGAGAATCTCATGGCACTCAAGGAATACAATGCCGCCGCGGAGGCCGATGTGGTCAAGGTATTTCAGCAGGCCAGTCGGGAAAACCAGGCCATCCTCGCCATCCCGGACCCGCGGGTCTACAACCGTGACACCATCGTCGGCATCATGCTCACCACTTATCGAAGCGGGACACCGCTGATCGGCTATTCCGAAGCCCTTAATCGCGCAGGTGCGCTCATGTCCGTGTTCTCATCCCCCGAGATGCTGGGCGAGGAGGCCGGCCAGCACATCGCAAGCGCATTGGCCGCTGATAGCTGGCAACCGATGGTGCGGCATACTGAGCGCCACATCGTAGCCATCAACCAGCAAGTGGCCCGCTCACTACGCCTACGCATCAAGGAATCCCCATGATGCACAGTTGGCGCATCAAGCATCGTCTCCTCGCCCTGGCCCTCATGCCAGCCCTGGTGATCGCCTTGAGCCTCACCGGCTGGTGGACCGCCATCAAGATCATGGAGCTGCAGGAGCAGCTGGAGACCCGGGGCAACACCATCGTCGGTTTCCTCGCCCCGGCCGCCGAGTACGGTGTCGTCTCGGGGAACCGGGCCCATCTGCGTTCGGCCAGCACGCGAGTACGGGACGAGGCGGACCTGATCAGTATTCGCATCACCGATGCTCAGGGTAATCTGCTCTATACCCACGTCAAGGACCTGCAGGATTCCCAGGGCCTGCACACCCTCTCCGGTCTGCTGTTCGGCCACCGCGTACGCCACTTCGAGGCCCCTGTCGTACTGAGCAGTCTGGATGGCTTCGACTATGCGGGCGGCTTCGGTGAACTGGAACCCCGCGATGACGAGCGGATCATCGGGCATGTGGCCATCAACCTGTCCACGGTCCCCACCACCATCACCCAGACCGAATGGCTGTTGCGCAGCATCGGCCTGATCCTGCTGCTGCTCGGCGTCACCGGGATCATCATCCACCGCCTGGAGCAGCCCATTTCGGCCCCACTTGAACAGATGGCCGAGGCGGTGCATCGCATCGGCCGTGGCGACCTGGATACGCGCCTGGAGACGAAGTCCGGCGGAGAGCTCGGACAACTGGCCCAGGGCATCAACAGCATGGCCGACAACATCCAGCGTACCCAGGCACGCATGGCCGAGCGCATCCAGTCGGCTACCCGAAACCTGCAGGAGCAGGTGGAACTGATCGACGAAAAGAACCGGGAACTGACCTCTGCCCGCGGCAAGGCCGAAGAAGCGAACCAGCGCAAATCCCAGCTGCTGGCAAGCATCAGCCATGAACTGCGCACACCGCTGAGCGCGATCCAGGGCTATGCCGAACTGCTGGAGCAATACGGTGATCTAGGTGGGCGGGAACACAGCTGGCTTGAAATCATCGACAGCTCGAGCCGGGACACCCTCAAACTGGTCAATGACCTTCTGGACGTGGCACGAATCGAGTCCGGTCGCATCAGCCTGCATCGCAGCCAATTCGATCTGGGCCAGTGTCTGTCGGAGGTCATCGGCATCTGCCGCCGCTCACTGCGCGACAGGCATGTGGATGTGACCCTGATCATGTCTGCGGACAGCCCCTCGTGCCTCACCTCCGACCACCTGCGCTTCAAGCAGGTGATCACCAATCTGCTGAGCAACGCCCTCAAATTCACCGCCAACGGCCAGGTCACCATCCACACCGGCCTGCGCAACCAGGGTCGCCAACGTGAACTGGAGATCTGTGTACGGGATTACGGCCCGGGCATCGACCCGGAGGATCTGCCCCACATCTTCGAACCCTTCTTCCAGTCCCGAAAGCCGCAGCCCCATCGCCACAGTGGTGCCGGCCTGGGGCTGAGCATCACCCGCGGCATCACGGAACTGCTGGGTGGCCAGATTCAGGTGGACAGCGCACCCGGCAAGGGAAGCCTGTTCACCCTCACTATGCCCCTGTTCGACAGCGACGTACCGCTGCCCTGCCCACCCCTGCCAGGCGACCTGGGGCTGGTAACTGTCTGGTGTGACGACACGGAAGTGCGCAATGCGCTGCTCAATACCCTTCGAGTCATGAACCTCGAGGCTCAGGCCAGTCTCAATCAGCAGGACTATCTGCGCCAGCTGGACCTCAACCCCCAGGGCATCGGTATCATCTGGCTGAAAGGACTTGAGACCGGCGCGATTGACGACCTGCAGGGCCACCCCTCCCTGCTGGCGCGAACCCTGCTCGCACGCAGTCAGTTGATCCCCGAGGACATCCAGAACACCCTGCTTGCCCGGGGGGTGCGATTCATGCCCCTGACCCTGTCGGTGCATGCCCTGAACCGCGCCATCCAGCGCAGGCTGCGCCCAACCGGAGTCCAGCGGGAGATCGAGGAGGATGATCTTGAGGAAATGCCGAGGCTGGAAGGGCGGCATTTCCTGGTCGCCGACGATAACGCCGTCAACCGCCGACTGCTCAGTGAATTCATCCATCAGCACGGCGGCGAGGTGAAACAGGTCTCCGACGGCGAAGCCGCCGTGCATGCCTACCACGAGCAGAGACCGGAGGTGGTCTTCATGGATGTGCACATGCCTGTGAAAGACGGCATCCAAGCCATGACCGAGATCCGCGCCGAGGATCCTGCGGCCCGGGTCGTGGCAGTGACCGCCGACGCCCGACCGGAGATGCATATCGCCCTGCTGCAACAAGGATTCGATCAGGTTCTGTCCAAGCCCATCTCGGAGTCCGACATCCTGCACTGCGTGGACCACCACAACCCGCCCGTCCGCCTTTCCTCACGTCGTGACGCCGATGAGCACCATGAGGTCCCGCACCCGGTCCACGACGAAGCTCTGGCCCTGCAACGTGCAGGCGGCAACAGTCAGCTGGCCCGGGACATGCTGCACATGCTCATCCGCGACGCTGAACAGGCGCTCACCCAGCTGGATCAGGAGACACCGGAAAACGAAGTGCTGCTGGACCTGGTACACCGCATCAACGGCGGCGCCCGCTACTGCGGCACACCGCGACTGAGCGCCCGCAGCCAGTCACTGGAGGCGGCATTGCGCGACGGCAGGGAAGGTGACGTCCCAGCACTGCTGGGTGACTGGAAAAAGGAAATGCAGACCCTGGTGCAGGGCCGGAACAGTCTTCTGGAGATCCTCGAGAAGCTCAGCGAGACAACGAGCCCTGGAGAATGACGAAGGCCAGGGCATAGTCCCTGTCATCGGAGAGGCTGAGCTGGCTGTCGGTCACACCAAGGTGCCTGGCAGTCTCGGCAGCGCGCCCTGACAACACCAGCAGCGGACGGCCCCTGGGGTCGTGATCCACGCCCACATCCATGAAGCGCATGTGCGCCCCCACTCCGACCCCAAGGGCCTTGCTAACGGCCTCTTTGGCGGCGAAGCGTTTTGCCAGAAAGGCGGCGGGGGACGGACTCGAACGGTATCCCGGCCATTCCACCGGATGCAGGATACGCTCGGCAAATCGCTCGCCGTGGCGCTCCAGCAACCGCGCCATGCGCGGGATATTGGCTAGATCCGTCCCGATGCCCAGGATTATCATTGATCGATACCCGTCAACGGGCCTGATCCATGGCAGAACGCATCGTAGCCACCGCCTCGCCCATGCCGGTAAACAGCGCGCGTGCGACGATGGAATGACCGATGTTCAACTCGTGTAACTGGGGGATACGCGCCACGTCAGCCACGTTGTCATAGTCCAGGCCATGGCCTGCATTGACCACCAGGCCCATGGCCTGGCCATGCTCTGCCGCCGTGCGGATGCGCGCCAGCTGTGCTTCACGCCGGGGACCAGGCGGTACATTGGCATAGGCACCCGTATGCAGTTCCACCACCGGCGCACCGATGCGCCGGGCGGCGTCCAGATGGGACAGCTCCGGCTCCACGAACAGCGACACCTCGATCCCCGCCGCCACCAGTGGTGCACAGAAGGTCTTCAGGCGGGATTCCTGACCCAGCACATCCAGACCGCCCTCGGTGGTCAATTCCTCGCGCCGTTCGGGCACGATGCAACAGGCCTCGGGGCGCAGGCGCAGGGCAATGGCCAGCATCTCGTCGGTGGCGGCCATTTCCAGGTTCATGGCCGTGGTGATCAGTCCTCGCAACTGCTCCACATCCCGATCCTGTATGTGGCGCCGGTCCTCGCGCAGGTGCAGGGTGATGATGTCGGCGCCAGCCGCCTCGACGATGCGCACCGCCTCCACCAGGTCAGGATAACTCGTACCCCGTGCCTGACGGATCGTGGCGATGTGGTCGATGTTCACGCCCAGGCGCAGGCGTGCTTCAGTGTTCATCTTTCATGCCTCTCTCGGCTGTGTTTCTGCCAGGGAACAGGGCCCGGCTCATGATTCTCCGGCCCTGGAGGTGATAATCCAGCAGTTCGCGCAGCAGTCGCTTTGCCTCCTGCAGTGCGCGGGGTGATACCAGGCGGTCGCCCAGCAGTTCCATGAAGGTCTGCCCGTGAACACAGGCGCCTCGGGATTGCTCAAGGGCGCTGGCCTCGCGCAGGCCCCGCTGGGCCTCGTAGACATAGCAGGCCTCCTCATCCAGGGCCCCCGTGTCGACACTCTCCAGCCCCTCACCCAGGAAATGCAGCAGCTTGCGTTCGTAGTGCCTGAGCAGTGGCTCCAGGGGCTGCCCGGAATCCGCCAGGCCATTTAGCGTATCGGCATAGTCCCCGAACAAACCCTCCACAGAGATCTGACGGGGCAGCAGCTTGAGGGCAAGCTCGTTTACGTAGAAACCACAAGCCAGGCGCTGGGGCGTCAGCTGCAGACTGTGCTGTTCTTCGATCAGGCTCAGGGTCTTGAGTTCACCCCGACCCTGCCAGGCCAGTTCGTAGCGGCAAAAGCTGCGCACCCGCTGACTACGTCCGCGATGCAGACAGCCTATGCGCCCCTCGCCCTCGGTAAGCAGCTCGAGGATCTGGCTGTTCTCGCGATAGGCGCGGCCATGAAGCAGGTAGCCCACGCCGCGAATGCGTTCCCGCGACGCGTCAGCCATGGTCCAGATTCCCTGCCACGGCCTGGCTCACTTTCCGGTGTCGATGCCCATGCGGCGGATGGAGTCCACATCCCCCTGCCAGCCTTCGCGCACCTTCACCCACAGCCGCAACATCACCTTGCGTTCCAGCATCTGCTCCAGGGTATGACGTGCAGAGGTACCGACGGCCTTGATCATGCGCCCACCCTTGCCCACCACGATCGCCTTCTGGCTGTCCCGTTCCACCCAGATCACCGCATCGATGTGACTGACCGTCGGCGTATCGCGCCAGGACTCCACCTCCACTGCGGTGGCGTAGGGGACTTCCTGGCCGAGCCGCTCCAGCAGCTCCTCGCGGATCACCTCGGTGACACGAAAGCGCTGACTGCGATCGGTGAGTTCGTCATCGGGAAACAGGTGCACGCCTTCAGGCAAAAAGCCCTGGAGTACTTCCAGGAGCGGTTCCAGGTTGACTTCTTTAAGGCCGGAGACCGGCACGATCTCGGCGAATTCATACATGCCGCGCAGGCGTTCGATAAACGGCAACAGGGCCTCCTTGCGCACCAGCTTGTCCACCTTGTTGATGGCCAGGATCACCCGGGCGCCGGAGGCCTTGAGCATGTCCAGGATCTGCGCATCACCGGTCTCCCAGCGCTCCGCCTCCACCACGAACAGCACTGCATCGGTGTCCGAGAATACTGCCTGGGCCGCCTGGTTGAGCACCCGTCCCAGTAACTTCTCAGAGCGGGTATCGATACCCGGGGTGTCCACCAGCACGAGCTGATCCGGCCCCCGGGTGACGATGCCCAGGATGCGATGCCGGGTGGTCTGGGGCTTGCGGGTGGTGGCGGCGATCTTCTCGCCCACCAAGGCGTTGAGCAACGTGGACTTGCCCACGTTGGGGCGACCAACGATGGCGATGTAACCGCAGCGGGAGGGGGACTGGGATTCGATGACTCTGGCTCCAATAAATCGTTAGATACAAGTGACAAGTGACAAGAAGAATATGGCTTCGGGCTGCCGGGGCTGTTTTAACTTGCCTCTTGCCTCTTGCCTCTTGTAACTAGCGCCCTCATCGCCTCTTCGGCTGCCGCCTGTTCCGCGCGGCGGCGGCTGGTGCCTTCGCCATGAAATGCCTGCGGCTCGTCACCGATGCGACACAGGGCACGGAAATG
>SR_TP_S13solDRAFT_1000429_pt1 | contig 17600 bp, 10 predicted proteins | sample SodReaTP_S13sol_FD_11159 | JGI IMG/M metagenome (IMG submission 11159)
GCGCGCCGCCGGCAGGCAGCAACGACAGCAGTTCCTCACGGCCGGCGCCGGCCTCAACGGCCGCGCGCGCAGCCTCCGCCTGGGCCAGCATGCTGGTACCGTTCTCGCCGAGATAGTACACCCCGCTGGCCTCACCGCGACCCGTGTAGTCGCTCTCGGCGATCTCCACGTACAACGCCTCGACACCGGTGAAGACATGATCGGTGATGTTGAACGGAAATCGGAGTTTCCAGTCTTCCCGGCGGACAGTTAACTGGCGCATTCGCAGTTTCCTTGTGCGATGGTTCCGTTCATGCCAGGTACTGGAAGCCAAGGATGTTCCAGAACCAGTAGAACCAGATCATGAACAGGCCGCAAAGCGCGACGACGGTGTAACGCAGCCGTGCCCAGAGGCCAGCCAGCAGGCCATTTTTCCAAACAGCGAACAGCTTGACCAGCAGCCACAGGCAGGCGATCACGGCAATGATCGGCATCACCAGCCAGAGTTTGAACGATGTTGAAATCTCGCTGAACATACTGTCGCCGGCGATGGAGATCACGGTGACCCCGAGGATCATGGTCAGCCAATTGGCGGCCGAAGCCAATACCGCGCCACGGTAAGCAGACCGATCCGGCGAAGGCCATGTCCTTATCACCGAGCGCTGGAAAAAGCGCCGCAGCAGCACAGCCAGGAACACCAGCAAGGCGATGCCAAGCAGAATGTAATTGAACGTCGGCGTTTCCCACGGCTTGAGCTTGCGCAGCGACATGAACGGCAGGCCGTCCATGACGAATCCGGTGATCTCACCGTCGTCGTCTTCCTGGAAAGCGATCAGGCGCGGGGCCAGGCCAGCGACAATGGTGACGTCCGGGTGAAGTGCACGAAACAGATTCGCCTCGACCTCCGCGTAGCGCTTGGCGTTGCCGGCAAAGCCGACGACCAGCGTGTTGTCCGGCCCGGGTGCCACCTGGACCACACTGCTCATTCGCAAAGCCTTCTCGATCGTGGAGAAATTGGTGCGCCAGAAACCGTAAGCACCAGCGTAGCGCCCAGCTCTCTCGGCAAAGTCCTCCGGGGGTACCGGTGGGGCCTCGTCACGCGGGAAATACTGCTTGTAGAAGGCCGGGAACAGCGCTGACCGCACGGCACCGCCACCGGAACCGGTAAAGGAAGCGAAGAAAGCCAGGTCGTGGGTCTCGTCCACTCCCAGATAGGAGTGGAACCAGCGGGTATCACCTCCGTGGCCCATCACCCGAACACCTTCGAAGTCGGTTTCGTACCATCCCAGCGCCATGCCCATCAGACGCTCGTCGTGAGTGAACTGCAAGCTCAGCATTTTCTCGACCGTTTCAGGCCGGAGGATCTGCTGGCCGTCCAGACTCCCGCCATTCAGGATCGCCTGGGCGAATCGCACCATGTCGGTGGCGCTGGCCGACAGAGCCCCGGCCGGAGCAAAGCTGGCGACGATCTCGAATGGTTTCTCCTCGTAGCCGCCGGCTACGAAGCCGTAGCTGGTAGCCATATTCGCATCCAGGTGCTCGGGCAAGGGCTCCTCGAATGTCGCGGTCTCCATTCGCAGGGGCTGGAAGATGTGTTCGGCGACGTAGTCGTTGAACGACTGCCCGGAGACATTGGCCACGATCAAGCCGGCCAGCGAGGTGGCATAGTTGGAGTAGGCGCTGTGGGTGCCTGGCGGATTGACGCGCTCCTGCCGATAGCGTTGCATCGCTTCCTTTAGCGGCAGCGCGCGGTCCGGATCGTCGACAATCAGATAGCCCATGGCGCCGTCTTCGAAGCCCGTTGTATGCGTCATGACATGCCACAGGGTGATGGGCTCGTCAAAGGTCGCAGGAATCTCTACTTCATCCAGGTACTCGTTGATGTCGGTGTCGAGGTCTAGCTTGCCTTGCTCCACCAATTGCATCACCGCCACCCAGGTGGCTAGCTTGGACACTGAACCGGGCCGGAACAGCGTGGTCTCGGGATCGACGGACTCCAGTTCGACGATGTCCTTGTAGCCATAGCCCTTGGCGAAGATAAGCTCGCCGTCACGGGCAATGACCACAGTGCCGGATGGACTGTTGTTATTTTTCATCAGCGGCTCGACTACCCCGTCGATGAAGGCTTCCAGGACCGCAGCTTCGGCCAGTGCAGAAGCCGATGTGTATTCGCCCGGGCCAACGGTGTCCTGGGCGTTCAGCTCCTGAGCAACCGGCGCGCCTGTCTCGTCCGTTGCGCCGCGCTCTGACGTGTCTTCCGGCCCATCCTGCGCCAGAACCAGGCCGGACAGCAATACCACGACAATGGCGGCGAACGCAAAGCGGTGAATGCAGTTCATGGCCCATCCTCTTTTGAATTTCGTAATTTCGAACCAATGTTACCCGCAGCACGTAAAGCGGGTTAGCTCGATACGACAGAAAAATATGCAGATCCGGTGAACGTCGGTATAATCCCCCAATGATCTACGGTGACGAATACTGCGTACACATGGCGCCCGGCTTTGATCCGGAAACAGCGTCCGCGGCGGAGTTGAGCCGCCTGTTCGATAACGCCCCCTGCATTTCCAGATTCCACTCGTCACCGGACAACGGCTTCATCAACTACATGGGCGACAGTGCGTTGGGAAGGTCGCACTGCTACCGGCTGGATGAAGACCGGATGATCGAGATCAACGACTCTTTCCTGCGTGAGGCAGTCGTGATTCACAACGAAGTTGCCGACCTGATCAGCTTCCAGTTCGTGTCCTCGGTCAAGCGATCCGAATTCCTCGGCGAGCGCAAGAACGTGCATAACCTGGGGCCGGCCATCATCGTTACTGCACTTCCGGGCCACGAGCTCACCTACCGGGTGCCCAAGGTGAACGAGACTATCCGTCATGTGGTGGTCTACACCACCCTGTCCAGTCTGATGGCGAGACTCGGCGAGTGCAGCGAGGACTACCCAGCCTGGCTGCGCGAAATTCTGGACGGCAACCACGACCAATCGCGACAGCGCGTGCTGTTCCTGGAGGACGTCCACCGCGAATTGACCTGGTCGTTCTTCCATCTGCCGGTGTCCGGACGGCTGCTCAATCACTGGATGTTCGCCAAGTTTCATGAACTGCTCAGCATCGGCCTGCAGGTCCTGAAGAACGACCAGGCTTATCTCCACCGTGAGTCGGACATCCCGGCCTTCCCGCGCGGCCACATCATCCGCACTGCCACCACCATACTCAACCGCGAATATGCCAATCCACCAACACTGCCGAAGCTGGCCCGACACCTGGGCATTTCGGAAACCCAGCTCAAGTGCGGTTTCAAGTCCCTGCACGGCACCACCATCCGCCAGTACATCATCGCTCGCCGCATCGAAGCCGCCCGCATGCTGCTGATCGAAAACCGGCACACGATCTCGGAGATCAGCGACATCGTCGGTTACCAGGACCACGCAGCCTTCTCCCGCGCCTTCAGACGACTGAACGGCTGCAGCCCCAAGGCCTGGCGTCAATCCAACTGAAGCCGTCAGTCTGTCGTTTCTGCACAGTACAAAGTCGGTTCTGCCTAGTACTCCCCAAAAGTGCATGTTTACCATGGACAAGTATCCACCGCGGCGATCCCTGCCGGAAGGCCTGCGGAGGTGACAATCCATACCGTGGTCCAGAACCACAGGAAGCCGAGCCACCATGAACCAAGCAAGCGCAGTAACTCTCACCATCGCGGCCCTGGCCTGCACCATCGCTGCCGGGCCGAGCCATGCGGCTGACGCCCTCGGTCAGACGGAGAATGAGCAGATAGAACAGGTCGAACAAGACGAGCAGATCGAGCAGGACGACCGGGCGGCAATACGCGAAGACGTCATCGTCGTCAACGCCTCCCGGCGTACTGAGCGACTGCAGGACGTCGCCATGACGGTGTCCAGCGTCGACGTCAGAGAGTTCATCGATGCCGGTCATACGGGTCTGACCGACATCCTGCCGTTCGTGCCGGGCGTTTCTGTCACCAATACCGGCAGGCCTTTTCTCAATAACGTCTTCATGCGTGGCATCAACGCACAACTTTCTGCGGGCGTGCCCAGTTATGTCGACGAGATTCCTTTCGGCTCGTCCACCGTCTTTACTGCGCCAGCGCCGCTGGATGGCACCCTGCTGGATCTCGGCACTCTTGATGTATTGAAAGGCCCCCAGGGCACGCTCTACGGCGCCAGCGCCCTGGGCGGTCTTCTTCAGTTCAACACCCGCACGCCTTCGCTGGAAGAGCGCTCGGGCAGCGTCTCGGCTAACCTTTCGACCACTCGCAACGGCGGGTTCAACCAGCTTTATCGCGCCAACTTCAACGGTCCGCTGGTCGCCGACAAACTGGGCGCGAGTCTGACGGTCTTCAGTGAAAAGACCAACGGTTTCATCGACAATGAAGTCCTTGGCATAGACGACTGGGACGACTTCGACTATTACGGCGGCTCAGGCAGCCTGCTCTGGGCGGTCACCGACCGGCTGGAAGTGACTGTGCAGGGGCTGTACCAGAAAGCGACCCAGGACGGCACCTCGCAGGTCCAGGCCAACTTCGCCCGGGACATGCCGATACCTGGTTTCGGCGCCGCCGAGCCCATTTTCGGCAAACTTTCAACCGGGCAGGCCGACATCAACCCCAGCGAGTTCGAGGCCTGGCTTGCGGGCCTTACGATCAAATACGACACAGGTTTCGGCGAGCTGACCTCGGTCACCGGCATCCAGGAGATGGATTTCGCGCAGGAGGCCGATGTCACCATTCCTTTCGCGAGCTTTGCCGACCTGTTCTTTCCGGAATCCGCACCTCACACATCGGCGCTTCTGGTGGCCTCCCTGGGCTTCGAGAAGTTCACCCAGGAGCTCCGCTTGACTTCCAATCCCGGCGGCAAATTCGAATGGATTGTCGGTGCGTTCTACGCCCACGAAGACGGCGGCAACATCCAGGACCTGGTGATGACACCCCCTGTTCCGCTGTTCTTTGCCGATTTCCCCTCCACGTACGAGGAAATATCGTTCTTCGCCAACGGCACCTGGAACTTCACGCCGAACTTCGATGTCAGCGTAGGCCTTCGCTATACAGACTACTCCAACGATGTGGAACTGGATACGGTCGGACCACTGATTGCGCCGTTGCCATTGTCCAAGATTGACGACCAGGTCACCAACTTCCTGGTCAATCTGCGCTACCGTCCCTCGGACAACACTTCGTTGTACGCACGGGTGGCGTCTGGCTTCCGCCCAGGCGGGGCAAATTTCCTGTTGCTTGATCCTGGAACAGGTGAGCCGCTGGTCGACCCCTTGTTCGAACCAGACGATCTGGTCAGCTACGAGGCCGGCATCAAGGGCAATCTGGCCAACGGACGCTTCACCTATGACCTGGCCGGCTTCTACATCGACTGGGAGGATTTCCAGATCGGGTTCAGCCGTGCAGGCGTGCAGGTGGTTGGCAACGCCTCCGAGGCGGTGAGTCGCGGCGTCGAGGCTTCGCTGGGCTTCGACGTGACCGACCGACTGACACTGACCGGCGCCGTCTCGTACATCAACGCCGAACTGACGGCCGACGAGCCGAACCTGGGCGGGAGGGACGGCGATCAGCTACCCAGCACGCCGGAGTGGCAGGCGGTGCTGGACGCGAACTATGATTTCAGCATCGGTGGAAGACCGGCCTTTGTGGGTGCATCGTACCGCTACAAGGGCGAAATGCCGGTGGGGGGATTCGATGGCTTCACCGACGCCTCGGGCACGGAGTTTCCATCTTCCGCCCCGCGGGTGCAGCTCGACAGCTTTTCCCTCGTGGACCTGCGGGCAGGCATACGTCTCGCCGACTTTGACCTGTCGCTGTTCGTCACCAATGTATTCGACAAGTGGGCCTTCACCAGCTTCGCGCCGAGCTTCGACGTGATCCCCGTCGGCGCACCCACGCAGCCACGCACCGTAGGTGGAACGGTGCGCTGGAACTTCAACTGACTGGTGCGGGATGAGTCACGAACCGATCAGCCAGGGCAACCCTTCTTTCATCGCCGCGGCGCTGGTCGCGGGCGTGCTGGCTGCAGGATCGGTGCTCGCCGGGCCCGACCGGGCGGCTATTGATCATGTCGTCGAGCGGGCCATGGAGGCCTTCGGTTCACCCGCTCTCACCGTGTCGGTGGTGCACGAAGGCCAGATGGTCTATGCAGAAGGTCATGGCATCCTCGAGGTCGGCGGCGATGTGCCGGTGGATGCAGACACCCTGTTCCAGATAGGTTCGGTCTCCAAGGCCTTCACCACTGCAGCCCTGGCGCTGCTGGCCGATGACGGCAAGCTGAGCTTCGACGACCTGGTAATCGACCACCTGCCCGAGTTCCGCATGCACGACCCATACGTGACGCGCGAATTCCGTATCCGCGACCTGCTGACCCACCGCAGCGGCTTGCCACTGGGCGCAGGTGACCTGATGATCTTTCCGGAGGGCAAGACGACGCGTGAGGAAATCCTTCACGCCATGCGCCACCTCCAGCCCAGCCGCAGCTTCCGCACTGGCTATTCCTACAACAATTCCATGTACATCATCGCCGGTATTGTGGTGGAGAGGTTGTCTGGCCAGTCCTTCGAAGAGTTTGTGGAGAGCCGCCTGCTTTACCCGCTGGGAATGAACGACTGCGCAGCCAGCGTCGGCCGCGCGCCCGGGGACAAGAAGAAAGCGACGCCGCACATGCACGTCGACAATGAGTTGCAGACCACGCCAACCGGCCTGCTCGGCGAAACAGCGTCACCGGCGGGCGGCATCATCTGCAGCGCTCGCAGCATGACCCGATGGATGAGCTTCATTCTAAACGAAGGCGTGAGTGCCGATGGCGACCGCCTAATCAGCGAAGCAAGGTTTGCCGAGCTACTGACGCCGGTGACGATCACGCCTACGCCTGACTATTTGACCGCACATGCCGGGGCCGCGCTGTCCGCCTACGCGCTGGGCTGGAATGTGTCCACCTTCCATGGACAGCCGATCCATTCCCATGGAGGCGGTCTGCTGGGCATGACCACTTTCCTGATGCTTCTACCCCGTGAGAAGCTGGGCGTATTCGTGTCCAACAACCTGATGTCGGCGGCACCGCGTGCGGTGGCCCACGACATTGCCGAGTTGTACCTGGGATTCAACAATGGAAGTGAAGTCGATGGGGCGGCCGGCAACGGGGGTCCCGACCCGGACTGGATCGCCATCGTCCACGAGATTGTCGAGCAGCGCCAGAACGCCAGCGACGATGTCGTGGCCACGGCCATGGCCGGGCGCAATGCCAGCAGCGCGCCCAGCCTGTCATTGGAAGCGTTTGCCGGCACCTATCGCGACCCTTGGTACGGCGAGATCACCCTGACCCTGGAGGACGACGGGCGTCTGTGGTTCCGCTCACCGCGCAGCGAACCACTGACAGGGCCGCTGGAGCATTTCCAGTACGACACTTTCATCGTGCGTTGGAACGATCGTCACATGAACGCCGACGCCTACATGTCGTTCAACCTCAACGCACAAGGTGAGGTGGAGCGCGTAGCCATGAAAGCCGTATCGCCCACCACGGATTTTTCCTTCACATTCCACGACCTTGATCTTCGCCCCGTCAGCGAATCGCCTGAAGATTGATGATCCAGGCCGACTGGACATTCGCCCTGTGGGCAGTGCTGGCCGCGCTGGCCGCACTTGGCTTCTGGGCCGATCGCACGCGCCTTGGCCGCAACGTATCCGGCCTCGCAGTCGTACTGGCGACCGGCATGCTTCTGTCCAACTTCGGCGTCCTGCCCAGGCAGGCGCCGGTCTACAACGTTGTCTGGTCCTACCTGGTGCCACTGGCCATCCCGTTGCTGCTGATGAAAGCCGACCTTCGCCGGGTGTTGGTCGAAACTCGCAGCATGTTGCTCCCGTTCGCCCTCGGCGCGATTGGCACCATACTGGGCGTACTTCTGGGAGTCTGGCTGCTGCCGCTGGGCGAGCATGCGCCCAAGCTGGCCGGCGTTTTCAGCGCCACCTATATAGGCGGATCCATGAACATGGCGGCTGTCGCCCAGGCCGTGGACCTCGATCCCGCTCTGACTACCGCCAGCGTGGCTGCGGACAACGTAGTGGGGGTTCTCTACCTGGCTTTCCTGGCGATAGCCCCCTCGCTGGTGATCTTCCAGCGCTGGTTCCGGGTGTTTGATAACCGGGCTGCGATGACAGCACAAGAACCTGAGTCCACTCAAAACAATGCGACTGATACGAAATCCGCCGTTACACCACTCGACCCTCTGCACCTGGGGATCGCCGTGGCACTGTCGTTCACGATCTGCGCAGTCGGTCAGGCGTTGGCCATGCAGTTCGGCGTAAGCGGCTATGCCATCCTGTTCATCACTGCGCTCACGGTGCTGGTGGCCAATGTCTTTCCGCGCCAACTCAAGCGACTGAAGGGTGACTACGAAGTCGGCCTTTTCCTGATGTACCTGTTCTTTGCCGCCATCGGCATCAGCGCAGACGTGGTGGCCATGATCAGCTCCGCAATGATGATTGCCGCCTTCGCGGCGATCGTCGTCATCTGCCACGCCCTGATGATCTTCGGGCTGGGACGCGTCTTCCACACCGATCTGATGGAAACCGTGATCGCCTCCAACGCTTGCGCCGCCGGCCCGGCCAGCGCCGCAGCCCTGGCGGCCGGAAAGGGTCGTCCGGACCTGGTAGCCCCGGCAATCCTGCTGGGAGTGTTCGGTTACGCGGTGGCCAATTTCATCGGCGTCGGCCTGGCCAATTACCCCGGCTGGGGATGAGGCCGCCAGACGAAGCAAGTAACGTATACCCCTGGAACCTGGAGAACAACCATGAGAATACTTGCCATCACTTTTCTATCGTGGTTTCTGGCTGCCTGCACCGACGAAGCACCCACACCCGAATACGATCTCTTGATCGCCAACGGCCTGGTCTACGATGGCAGCGGCGATCCGCCACGCGAGATCGATATCGCAGTCATCGGCGACCGCGTCGAAGCGTTGCTTCCACGCGGTGAGAACGTAGCGGCCAGGCATGTCATGGATGCAAGCGGACAAGCAGTCACGCCCGGGTTCATCAACGTCCTGAGCTGGGCAACGGAATCCCTGATCGAGGACGGCCGGGGATTAAGCGACACGCACCAGGGCGTAACCCTGGAGATATTCGGCGAAGGCTGGACCATGGGCCCGATGAACGACGCCATGAAAGCCCGGGCGGTGGAGCGGCAAACCCATATCCGCTTCCCGATCGAGTGGACCACGCTGGGCGAGTACCTGGAATTCCTGGAGCAGCGCGGCGTCACGCCCAACGTCGCCTCATTCGTCGGTGCCACCACCGTGCGCATCCATGAATTGGGGGAGGAAGACGTCCGGCCCGATGACGAACAACTCGAACGCATGCAGGAACTGGTACGCGAAGCCATGCGTGAAGGCGCGCTGGGCGTCGGCTCCTCGCTGATCTATCCCCCGGCGTTCTACGCCGAGACCCGCGAACTGATCGCTCTGGCACAGGCAGCCGCCGAGTTCAACGGCGGCTACGTGACGCACATGCGCAGCGAGGCCGACGGTATTGCCGAGGCACTGGAAGAAACCATCGCCATTGGTCGTGCCACCGGGCAGCGCGCCGAGGTGTATCACCTGAAAGCGGCCGGGCAGCGGAACTGGCCGAAGATGCAGCAAAGCATCGAGCGCATCGAGCAGGCGCGCGCAGAAGGCGTCAATATTGGCGCCAATATGTATGCCTATACCGCAGGTGCAACCGGTTTGACCGCATCACTGCCGCCGTGGGCCTCGGCCGGTGGATTCGAAGCGCTGACAGAAAGGCTGCGCGACCCCGAAACCCGCCAGCGGATTGTCGAAGAGATGCGGGCCCCGGCCTCAGACTGGGAAAACCTGATGGAACTGGCAGGCAGTGCCCAGCGCGTGCTGTTGATCGGCTTTTCGAATGAATCGCTCAAACCACTGACCGGCAAGACCCTGGCCGAGGTCGCAGAGATGCGCGGCCAATCGCCCGAGGAAACCGCCATCGACTTGATCCTCGAAGACAATCGGCGTGTGGGCACTGCCTACTTTCTGATGAGCGAGGAAAACGTCGAACTGGGCTTGAGCCAGCCCTGGATCAGCCTCGGCTCCGACGCCGAGTCGTCCGCGCCCGAGGGCGTGTTCCTGGAGACCAGCACCCATCCCCGCGCTTACGGCAACTTCGCCCGCTTCCTGGGCCATTACGTTCGCGAACGCGAACTGGTACCCCTGTCGGAGGCCATTCGCCGCATGACCCGCATGCCGGCCCAGACCTGGCAGCTCGACAATCGCGGCTGCCTGGATCCGGGCTGCTACGCCGACATCGTGGTGTTCGACCCGGAAACGATCACCGACCACGCTACCTTCGCCGAACCAAGGCAACTGGCGACCGGGGTTAATCAGGTATTCGTCAACGGCATACAGGTTCTCGATGAAGGCAAACACACCGGTGCCACACCCGGTCGCGTGGTGCGCGGCCCTGGTTACACCGGCACCAGGCAGTGACAGGATTCTTCGGACGCTTATCCGGCGGTGCCTTCGGGCGCCTGTTACTTCCCGGCATCGTGCTGCAATCGGTATTGATCGGCGGCGGCTACGCAAGCGGCCGCGAAGTGGTTGAATTCGGCGCACGCTTCGGGGTTTATGGCGCCGGTGCGGTCGTCGTGGTCTTTATCGGCTTCATCCTGATGGCCATCCTGACCTTCGAGTTGGCCCGCCTGTCGCGCGCCTACGAATACAAGGCGTTCATGCGCCAGCTCATCGGTCGGGCCTGGCCGGCCTTCGACCTGCTGTTCGGAACCATGGCTGTACTGATCATCGCGGTGATGGCTTCGGCTGCGGCCAACATCATGGGCCAGGTGCTGGGATTGCCGGCGGCCGTGGGAACGGGGCTGATCATTATTGCCGTCGGCACCCTGTGTTACTTCGGCACCACCCTGATCGAAGGCTTCAAGAGTATCGGCACAGGCCTGCTCTACATTGCCTACCTGCTTTTTGCCGCAGTCGTGCTGGCGCAACAATGGCCACAGCTGGGCAGTGCATTCAGCACGGACGGCATGGAGCACTTTCCCCAGGCAACGGCGGGTGCGGCCCTGCTCGCCGGGATCATCTACGTGGGCTACAATCTCGCCGTTTTTCCCACCGTGCTGTTCACCCTGCACCGCCAGCAATCCAGTCGAGATACCTTGACGGCCGGTGTGATCGCAGGGGTGCTGATGACCCTTCCATTTGCCTTGACCTGGCTGTGCCTGCTGGCCTATTACCAGAACCCGGCAGTGTTCGAGGCGCCCGTACCCTGGCTTGTGATGCTCGAAGATGCCGGCGGTGGTTGGCTTCTGATCGCCTTCGCCCTGGTCATGGGCTGGACGCTGCTGGAGACCAGCGTCGGCCTGATTCACGCCCTGCTCGAGCGCGTGGACAATAATCTCGACAGGTCCGGCGGCGGGCTGTCCAGGCCGCTGCGTGGAATCCTGGGTGCGGGCGTGCTTCTTGCCGCAGCCGTCCTTTCCCAGATCGGCATCATTGCCCTGATCGCGCGGGGTTATACGATCATGGGCTACCTGTTTATCGCCCTGTTTGCTCTGCCACTGATGACCATCGGACTGGCCCGCATACTGCGACGCAGCTAGTCCCGATCGAGGCAATCCGGACCGATGTCTTCGATGCGGTTGACGCCGGTCAGGGCCATGGCCAGGCGAAGTTCTTCGCGGAAGCCGGCCAGCAGGCGATTGAGGCCCGGCTCGCCGGCGGCGGCCAGCGCCCAGACCCAGGGGCGGCCGATCAGCACGCCGGTCGCACCCAGCGCCAGCGCGCGAAATACGTCGATGCCGCCGCGAATGCCGCCGTCGACCAGCACTTCGCTGCGATCGCCGACTTCCCGGACGATCGCCGGCAGCTTGGCTGCGGTCGAGGCCACACCGTCGAGCTGGCGGCCGCCGTGGTTGGAGACCACGATGCCGTCGACGCCGGCATCGACGGCGGCCTTGGCATCGCGTTCATCGAGAATGCCCTTGATCAGCAGCTTGCCTTTCCATTTCTCGCGCAGCCATTCGATGTCGGCCCAGGTCACGGTCGGGTCGAACTGGGTGTCGATCCAGCGCCGGAACGAATCCGGGTCGCTGGCTGCGGGCACGTGCGGGTTCATCGTGCCCAGGCTCATCGGGCCGCCCTTCAGCGCCACATTCCACAGCCAGCCCGGCCGGGCCAGCACCTGGCTGATCTTGAGCAGTTTTGCATGCAGCCCCGGTTCGGCCATGCCGTTGCGTGGATCGCGGTGGCGCGGACCGGGCATGGGCAGGTCGACGGTGAACATCAGGGTCCGGCAGCCGGCGGCCCAGGCCTCGTCGATCACGGTCTCGACGATGCCGCGATCGCGAATCATGTAGAGCTGGAACCAGAACGGCGGGTGGTCCGATGATGCGGCCGCCTTGCCGACTTCGTTCAGCCCGCATAGCCCGACCGTCGACAGCGTGAACGGCACCCCGGCGGTGTTGGCCGCGCGCACCGCCTGCACCTCGCCGCGGCGCGCAGCCATGCCGCCCAGTCCGATCGGCGCCAGCGCCAGCGGCAGGCTGCAATCCTCACCGGCAAGCCTTGCCGCGGTATCAATGCCCTCGACATCGATCAGCACGCGCTGCCGGAGCTTGACGTTCGCCCAGTCGGCAACATTGGCCGCCATGGTCCATTCCCGCCCGGCCCCGCCGCTGTAGTAGTCGAACAGGAACCGCGGCAGACGGCGGCGGGCATGGCGGCGAAAGTCTGCACTGGTGACCGGGAGCTGTCGAATCATGATGCTTCCTCCTTGATCGAGCGCGCCGCGGCGCGCGCGGTCAGGATGCAGCCGGGCAGGAAGGTGCCTTCCAGCGAGCGCTTGCCGTTACAACCACCGCCGCCGAAGCCGGCTGCCTCGCCGACGCAGTACAGGCCCGGGATGGGGCGGTTGCCGGCATCGAGCACGCGGCTTTCAAGATCGGTGCGCAGGCCGCCCAGGCTCTTGCGCGTGACAAGCTGCATGCGGATGGCGATGAACGGCCCGGCGCCGCGCTTTTTCAGCGGCGCCGGCTTGCAGGTACGCAAACGGTCCGGCCCCCACTGGCGGGCATGCAGAATGCGCCGGATCTGGTCGTCGTTATGCAATGCGTTGTTGTGGGCGAAGTTGGCATCGAAGGCATCGACGGTGGCTTCAAGCGTGGCTGGATCAACGTCGTGCGAACAGGTCAACCGATTCATCTTCTGCGCCAGCCCGGCCAGGCTGTCGTCGACCAGGAAATCGGGACATTCCTGCCGCATCTGCTGATACAGGCGCTTGTTGCCCAGCAGCAGCTCCTTGAGAAAGGCCGGGAAGCGCTTGTCGCGAATAGCCGGGTTGTGCTCGGCGCCGGAGATCGCGAACTCCTTGAGCACGATGCGCCGGTTGAGCAGATGCCAGGTCCAGGGCTTTTCCTGCTCGGCCACGCGCCGGCACAGCCAGTGGGTGTCGAAGCCGGTCACCAACGGCTCGGGCCCGATGCGCCGTCCGCGATGATTCAGCCACAGCGCCGATTTGCACGGGATGGCCGACAGGCCGTGGCCGTCGAAATGCGGATACGGGTGCGGAAAACCGGCGGCGTAGTTCCACATTTCGCCGGGATTGACGATCCGGCCACCCAGATGCCTGGCGGTGAACTCGTGCAGGCGACCATCGGCAAACGGATGCGCGCCGTTGAGCATGGCAGCCGGGCGCGGCCGGTGTTCGGGCCAGTTCGCGCGCACCTGGGCATGGTCGCCGTTGATGCCGCCGGTAGCCAGCACCACGACCGGGGCTTGAAGACGCACTTCGCCTGCGGTTCGCTGGTCGGTGGCGAGCGCGCCGGTGACCTTGCCGGCGGCATGTTCCAGCGCCTCGACCCGGTGTTCATGCAGCACGGTCAGACGCCCGCCGGAGTCGGCCTCACGCAGGGCCGCGTCCAGCCGCCGAACCAGTTCCAGTGCCGTGCCCCAGACGATGTGGTAGCGCGGCAGCGAATTGCCGTCGCCGAAACGGCCGCGCTCGACCCAGTTGACCGCCGGCATGAACTTGATGCCCTGGCCGGTCAGCCAGTCGTGGACATCGGCGCGCGAACGCTCGACGTAGTGCTCGGCCCAGGCCCGCGACCACCGGTCTTGCGGGTCCAGCTCGCCGAAGCGCAACCAGTCGGCCAGCGCGATCTCCGGCGTGTCGGGGATTTTCATCTTCGCCTGCAGCGGCGTGCCGACCAGCGCCATGCCGCCGAACGCCCAGCGCGCCAGACCGCCGAAGCGCGCGGGAGTGTCACGGTCGACCACGGTCACGGACTGCCCGGCCCTGAGTACCTCCAGCGCCGCGACCATTCCGGCCAGACCGCCGCCGATGACCAGCACGTCGGATGCGATGGCCCCGTTCATGAGCCGACTGGGCACCGGCCGTCCGAGCCTGCCGGCCGGCCTTGCGTGCAACAATCACCGAGATGGGAATACGCCAGCATTGGTTGATGTCCGGATTTGCATACGGCCGCCGGTTCGCGGATGATCGGTCGAAGCCTGCAGACCGGATCATACCAATACAGACATGCGATCGGCCTGGCCGCAGCGCACCCGCGAAGTCGGAGTGCTGCCAGGCGCGGCCCCGGTGCACGATGAGTCCGGGGCGATTGCCCATCCCGCATTGCCAGGCCTGCGGTATGCTCCCGCCTCTCGTGCAGGGGGTGATTTGTCAGCAGTTCGAGGAGGACCGAAATGAGACAACGGACGTATCAGGTTGCGCTGGTCATGGCCATGGGCGCAGCCCTGGCCCTGCCGGGCGAAACCGCATGGGCCCAGACGCCCGCGACTGTCGAGCCGCAGGAAGCGATCGACGCCTGCCGCAAACTCGAGGATACCGAGCGTCGATTGCTGTGCTACGACGCAATTCCCGGCGCGACGGTGACCGCGCGGGAGGAGCTGGCCGAGACACTGCGCGAGGCCGCAACCGGCGTCGATCTTGCGCTTGCCGGCACCGACCCGCAAGACAGCGCCGAACAGGCTCCGGAAATCCCCATCCTGCGCTCGCGCATGATGCGCGATTGGGAGCTGGACGATGCCACGCACGGCGGCCTGTTGCGGGTCAGAAGCTATCGCGCGCTTTACCTGTTGCCGGCGCGCTACACCACCCGTCGCAATCGGTTTCCATCCTCGCCCGCACCCGGTCGCACGGTCACCGAGGCCGAACCGCTGGATTCGATCGAAACCAAGTTCCAGATCAGCTTCAAGACCAAGGTTCTCGACAACCTGGTCGGCAACAACGGCGATGTCTGGGTCGGCTTTACCCAGCAATCCAGCTGGCAGGCCTTCAACAACGACGACTCCTCGCCGTTTCGCGAAACCAATTACCGGCCCGAGATCTTTTCGACCTGGCGCACGGGGTTGGACCTGCCCGGCATGCGCTGGCAATTCGTCGGGCTCGGGTTCATTCACGAATCCAACGGCAGAAGCGAACCGCGCTCGCGCAGCTGGGATCGCGTTTACGCCAACTTCGGCTTCGAGCGCGGTGACTGGCAGCTTTACCTCCGGCCATGGTTGCGCGTGAACAGCGACTCCGATGACGATAATCCGGACATCGAGGACTTTCTCGGCCACGGCGATATCCGCGTCGACTGGCACCGCAATCGACACGAACTGGGTGCGCTGATCCGCTACAACACCAGCACCAACCGGGGTGCCCTGCAACTGGACTGGCATTACCGGCTGCTGGGCGACCTCAGGGGCTACCTGCAGGTATTTACCGGTTACGGCGAGACCCTGATCGACTACAACCATCGCCAGACGACCATCGGCGTGGGCGTCTCGCTGGTTCCCTGACCTAGGCCTCGGGCACAAACCGCTGGATCGCCGGCCGACCGGTGACTTCGGCACCCGCCTGCCCCGGCGACGCGATCGAGATCGTGATCGTGACGGGGACCAGGACCAGGACCAGCCGCAGCCACAGTTGCTTCACGGGCGAGGCCGTCTTACAGACCTGCAATATCAGTGCCCTGGATCAGGCGCAAGTCCACCGGGATGCCCTGTGCGCCGGCCCGTTCAAGATCGGCCGCCAGGAATTCCGGCATCCGGCCGTATTCGGCCAGGAACGCCGAGGCAGCTTCTGCATCACCATCGCCCTGCAGCGTCAGAATCCGTTCCGACAGCGCATCGACGGCCGTGCCGAAGGCATCGAAATCGACCCGGTAGCGTCCGGTCTCGTCATTGCGCCGGAACGCCCCGCGCTCCAGGAAGAAGTTGAACGCGGCCATGTTGGCCCGGCCGTGCGCCGAGGCGGCGCCAAAGCGGGTCGAGCGGAAGATGCCGGCCAGGAACGTGACGTAATGGTCGTGCAGATCGCCGTCCCATTCCCCCATCTCGATCAACTGGCCGATCATGTTCAGGCCAACGATGTCGGCCTTGCCTTCCTCCATCGAAGAATTGAGCGCACCCAGCGCGGCGCGCACCGGGCGGCCGTCGTCGATCGTGAACTTGATGCCCAGCCCGTGGGCGACCTCGTGGAACATGATGTTGGCGAAGAAGGCGTCGAAAGTGATGTGATCGATCTGTTCCCGGTCGATCAACAGCTTGGCGATCGGGACCAGGATGTGATCGAACTTGGCGCGCATGGTGTTCTTGATCTGCAACCGCCGCGTGCCCTTTTCCAGTTGCACCTGCTCGTCGTTGGGCAGGTTGATGGCGATGGTCTTGGCCCCGGCGTTGGCATCGCCGGCGTAGTACAGCGCGTCGTAGGCGTTCAGGTCCGCATCGGTGCCCGGGGTTTCGGCCTTGTAGGCCTCCGGCACCGGCAGCCCGCGCTGCAGCGCCGGCAACAGGCCGGCATAGCGCTCCAGCCGCGCCGACCATTCGCGATCCTTGATCAGCACGAAGGCCTCGAATGCGGTGCGCAGCCCGAACAGGCCGTCCTCGTAGCTCTCGATCGAGCCGTAGACCAGTTCGATGTCGTTGTCGCGCACGTCCATCCAGGCCATGTCGCTGGCCCGGTACTCCCCGGTCAGCAAAGCCTCGGCAAGCAGCCGCAGGTAGTCGGCAAACGCCTCGCTTTCGGCCAGCGCGGCGGCCTCGCGCAACAGCCCGGCGGCGCGCGTCAGTTCATCGGCAAACGCCTCGTGGTAGGGCACCAGCACCAGCTCATCATCGTCGTCGCGCCGGACCAGCGAATATTGGTTGTCCTTGTCGGGATGCTCCCAGGCCTCGTATTCCTCGCGCGTGATGTCCTCGGGATAAAAGCGCGCGCCGGCCGGCTTTTCGACATAGCCGGACAGGAACGGACGGTTGCCGTCCAGCCGGTCCCAGGGCCCGTAGTTGATGCCGATGAAATCGGCCACTTCCGGGTCGTCGGCAAAGGCTTCCAGCAACGTTTCCGGCTCACCGTAGGCCTGGCGCCAGAACAGCGCTTCCATGATTTCCGAGGCCGCGACCAGTGTGCGCAGCATTTTGCGCTGCCCTTCGGAGAGATGCGAAACATCCGGCTTGAGCGCTACCGGGTGATAAATGCCAAGGCGGGTGCGGTCGATCTGCAAGTCCGGCGCCGGCGCCGCAACACGCTCGGGCGCTTCGAGGTGAATCTCATCGTCGGCGGCCGGCCGCTCGGGCCCGTCGGCCGAATCCCCGCCACAA
>SR_TP_S13solDRAFT_1000430_pt1 | contig 17575 bp, 14 predicted proteins | sample SodReaTP_S13sol_FD_11159 | JGI IMG/M metagenome (IMG submission 11159)
CAGCCAGTTCCATCTCCGGGTCCAGCTCCGCCGGCCAGCGATAGCCGAGCAGGCGGGCGACGGCGACCTGGAGCACGGTCTCGTCGGTGCGCAACGGGCCTTCAGCGGTCCACTTTTCTTCTTCGTCCCAGATGACCGAACCGCAGGGGTGGGCGTGGAAGATCCATTGGGTGGGTTTATTGGTAAAGGGCCTTGGTAGATTATTCGGGTACTCTTCAAGTGCCGCTGTACGCAATTGCTCGATATCAACACGAACCTTTGTAAAGGTACCTGCTGTAATAGACATTTTTTTGTCCAATTTCTTTATTTCTTTCTGAAAGAGCCCTGATTTAGCGAACTCCCACAAAGCAGCAAGGTCTTCTTCTTTCTCTGGTCTTATTACTGCAACATTGTCGTCAAAAAACTCGCCAGTATAAGGAGTGAACCTAAAACTTCCGGCCTTGCCTATGGCTATCCCCTTTTTGCCATGAACACGTTGGCCATGATGGCGAAATCCGAATTCACGTTCCGGCTCAAAACTGCCGCCCCATAAAATTAAATCCTGCCTTCCGGAATACATCTCGCAATGTTCGGGACTGTTAAGCCATAGTCGAGCAATGCTTGGCATCGTTGGAAACTCCCAAATCTTTCTAAGATACTGGAAGCCGTCGCCTGATACGCTTCCCTTCCCAAAATCTGAATAGACGGAAAGCGGAGACCCGAAACTCGAATCAAGCTCAAATGAAATTCTATGATCAGGGTTATCTAGCTGCTTCTCTTGCAATGCAGATTGAATATGGCTGGATACAAGTCCCTCTGACTTTCCAATACAACCCCTTACGCTGCTGACATCCATTCCACGATGGGTTTGACTGAGATTGTTGAACGTTATCTGAAGACAGACATTAACAACCTCGCCTCTGATCTCATCGAATGCACCTGGGCCCAGCGTTACTATAAGCCCCATTCCTTTAAGTCTGATGAACGTCTCTCTAAGTCTGCAATAATACTTCAGAAACAACCAATACTGCTGAGTGACAATCGCGCTACAGCCACCTTCGCTTAAGAAATCATGACAGCGCTCCATGAACGTAGACTCTAGCGAAAATTTAGAGTTTGGGTAGTGCATTTCGCAGTAATTCTTTAGCACCCTGCACTGATCGCCGGCCTTCAAATAGGGCACGTTGGTGATAACCAGGTGGTAGCGAACGGACAGCAGTTGCGCGGCGCGGGCAATGCCCTGGGCAACCACGGCAGCTTCCTGTTGTTCCGGGCTTTGCTCCGAACCCAGCGCCTCGTTTAGCGCGCTCACTATTCGATCCGGTCCCAGCAGCTTCGCGGCCTGGGATTTCGCCGGGTTGATCAGGCTGCCCAGTACAGGCGCATCACGGAACGTGTCGTGCAGCCAGCCCAGCGCCAGGCGCAGGTTGTTGTCGCCTTCGGCGAGTTTCTCCCATTCCTTGCGCGCGGCGCGCACTTCCGTGCCCGAGCAGGCCAGGTGCAGGATCGGCAGGGGGCGATAGCCGCCGGCCTCGGGCCAGGACCAGGCGGACAGCGCCAGGGCAAAGGCGGCGATTTCCACGCAGCGCTGGTCCAGTTCCAGACCATGCAGGTTGTCGCGCAATACGACATCGACGGCCTCGCGAGCACTCAGGCCTTCCAGTTCCATGCGCATTGGTACCAGCATCTGCAATGCAGCGACCAAAAAATGGCCGGAGCCGCAGCAGGGGTCGAGGACCTTCAGCTCGGAAAGGTCATTTGGCCACGCATCGAAGGTGCCGGCAGCCGGGGCCCATGCGCCGCTGTCCGTCTTTACGAAGCGCAGGTAGGTCAAGGGCATGCTGGGCAGCGCGGCTTTGTCCCGCAGTGCCTGTTCGCTTTCGGCGCGCTCGAGATCGTCCTGGCTCAATCGCCGGGCGGCCCACCAGGCGCCCAGGGAGTTGTCCAGCAGAAAACTGACCATGTAGGGTTCGGTGAACAACTGGGTCACCGCCGGCAGCTCGTCGGCGCCGATCTTGTTACCCGACGCATTGACGTCGGCCTTCTTCTTCGTCTGCCAGAACTGGTAGACCCAGCCGATGGCATCGGAGGCGGTGAACACGGCCTCGGGCAGTTCGGCCAGCAGGCGTTCGAGTTTCTGGCGATGTTCGGGCGGCAGGATCAGCTCGAACACGGGTGAGTCGGCGCGGAAGATCTGCGGCAGCATGGCCTGGGCGAAGCCAGCGGCCAACTGCCACGGGTCTTGGCCCTGTTCTCGGGCCAGTTCCTCGCATTCAGCAAGCGAAATGGCCACACCCGATTGCGGCTCGATCAGCAGCTCGTTCTCGGCCAGGAAGCGGGCAAACAGCATGCGGTGCCAGTGTTCGTAGGCAACCTCGTGGACCAGGTGGTCGATGGACTGCGTGCCCTTCTGCGGATGACGCAGATCGCCCAGGTGACGGCCGTGCACCCGCAATCGTCGGCGCAGCTCGCGCTGGTCCACATTCATGGCGTCCCAGGGTTCGTGATGATGCACGGCCAGGGCTTCGAGCGCCTGGCGGGCGCCCTGCTCTGCAATGGCGCGCGCACGCACGATGGCGCGTTCGAGCTGTTTGCGAAGATCGGTGGCCAATGGCGGCATGACTGCTTCCCCTATTCCTTTCAGCCCACGATCACCGGGCCCTTGGCCACGGCTTCGATCAGTTTCTGCTCGTGCTCGGCCAGCCACTGCCGCACCTGGTCTTCATCGTTGAGCGTGGCAGTACGCAAGGACACTCTCTGCGCAGTTGGCTCCAGCCGCCGAGCGGCTTCTTCAAGCGCCTGACCGACCCGGCCGGGAATGGCGGCCAGGGCATCGCGGCGAGATGAGAGCGATTGCCGGCGCAAGGCGTCGCGCAGCGACTCGTCAGTCTTGATGTCCGGAGCACTCGGTTCCTGCAGCCCTGCCGTGTTGAGACTCTGCTCCCTGGCGGCCGCATCCAGCGACTGCCAGGTGTCATCCGTTTCAAGCGCCTGCATGGCTTCGGCGTGGGCGGTCTGGATGGCCTGGCTCAGATCGGTCACCTCTGTTCGCAGTGCTGCTGTCAGCTTGGACAGCAGCGGTGCGACATGATCGGTTTCATCGAGCAGGGCACGGCTTGAACGCAACGCTTCGATCTCGTCGAGTATTGGCTCCACGGAAGCCAACCCGGTGGCCTGGCTAGCCAGCTCCTCGAGCAGGCGCCATTGTGGCAGGCGCTTGTTTGTCCGTTCGGCCAGCTTGCCCCATTGCTCCAGCGCCTGTTCCAGATCGGCCTTTGCTTCCAGCATGGTGGCCAGGCGTTCATTGCCCGAGAGTCGCAAGAGCTTCTCGACCAGCGCTGTATCCGGTGGCTCCGGCAGCGGCGGCTGGCCGCCGGCCTGCTCGGCAAGCGTCTGCAAGTGTCGAAGGTACTCTGCCGAGGACATGATTTCCTCGCCGCTTCGAACCGCAACACCCGCTTCCTGAAACAGGCCGCGCAGAGCGAGCCTCTGGGTGGTGCCCAGCGGTGTCTGTTCGGGGCGAAACGTCGCACTCTGGATCTTGTTCTGATCCAACTGCCCCGGTGCCATGGGCTGGCCATTGACCTCGACGTTAAGCGAACCGGCGCGGTGCAAGGCCATCAGGGCAGCATCAATCGCATCCTTCGGCCATCCGAACGGCGCGGCCATAAGTGCCTTGCGCACATCACCGCCGCGCCCACCCTGACCGACGGCGGAGAGCACTTCGCGCGCCACCGGGTGGTTGTCCAGGGGCTTGTCCCAGCCCAGCACCCGGAAGGGTTCGTCGGCGCCTTCGCGGGCGCGTTTCAGGGCGGCTTCCCAGCGCTTGTGGTCACCCTCGGCAAAGCGCGGGAACCGCCGCGCCATGGCGGCCTCAGCCGCTTGTTCCAGCTTGGGCTTCAATGCCTCGCCGAAGACCTCGTTGCCGCCACCCTGGTAAACGCGCGCGCCAGCGATGATCTCGCGCACCAGTTCATCGCGCGTTTGCTCGGCCATGTGCATGCGGCTGCGCATGCTTTCGTACGCTTCCTTACCCTCGTCACCGGCCGGCAGGCCCTTGGCTTCCAGCACCTGGCGGGCGGCTTCGGACTCGACAATGCGCGCCTTGATTTCGTCGTCGGCTTTTTTCGGCAGGAAGACATGCACCACGGGGTCTTCATGGCCGCGCTGCCGGGCGTCGTTCTCGACTTCCTTCTGGGCTGCTGACCAGGCATCGCGCATCCAGATTATGATCTGATCACCGGCGACATCCGGGGCCTCACTGCCGACATGCAGGTGCAGGGTGCGCTTGACCTTGGCCTCGCCATGGGCCAGGCGAATGCCGCCGACCACCTGCTGCACTTGCGCGGCCAGCAACTGATCGCGCTTGAGCGCCAGTTCGGAGTCCTGCTGCCTGATGGCCGCCTGGCGTTCGCGAAAGGCGCGATCCCATTCCGCACCTTCGGTGGTCTGCAGCCGGTATTCTTCGCCGACCTTCATCAACGTGCCGTTCTCCGCCAAGGCTTCGAGCTGTTCGCCAACCTGCTTGCGCAACGGGCCGGAATCGGATTCGAGATCGGACACTAGCAAGTCGGCGACATGGGCGCTGGTGGCGCGCACACCAGTATCCACACCAGCATCCCGCGGTAATTTGTTGATCAGGAATACCAGCCCGCAGATGCGCTTGCGCAGACGGCCGATGTCAGTGCCATCATCAAGCTGGCTGATGCGGCGGTGAATTTCGTTGAGCAGCACACCGGTGTTGACCATGTCCGGGGCGATGACCTCGAACAGGGCGTCGCCGGGAACAACAGCGCCTAGAGGTTGCTCGGCGATGTTCTCCAGCGCCTCGTGCAGGATGCGCAACTGGGAGCGCAATTGACTGTGCGTGCCGGCGGCATCGATGACCCGGAAGCACTCCTCCCAAAAACGCCGGCGGGAGGGCAGCAACGGGTAGTCCTCGATGATGATGGTGCGATCCTCGGTACGCTCGGCCAGACGGGTGCCAATCAACTGTTTGGAAATCTCGCCGCTGTTGCGCTCCAGCATTTCGCGGATGGGATCGACCGCGCTGGGCTTCTTCTGCAGCAGCACCTTGCGGGTGACGGCCTCCACGTCAGCATCGGAAAGCTGCACAGGGATCCTGAATCGGTCGCGCAGCCATTGCAGCAGTGGCGTGCCCGACAGCGAGGCCTGCCCTGAAGCTACCAGCATCACCCGACTGTCAAGCTGCGTCTGGACGGCTTCGGTAATCTCGTTGATGGTGTTGACCCGGTCGCGCGAATCGCCGATGTACTGTTGGACCTCATCAAGCACGAGGATAGTGAGCGGCAGATCGCCGTCAGGCGCCAAGGCGCTGCGCACCGCTGCCAGGAACTGGGGTGTGGTGATGTCACTGGCTGGATTGGGAAAACGCTGGCGCAGGACCTTGCGCATCTCTCTCTCATCCGTGGCCAGGTTCGGATCGCATTCGAGGAGCTGGGCAGCAATCAGTCCGCTGACATACAGGTTGTTCAGTTCACGCTGCCAGTCCTTGCCGGCAGACTCGACCGCGCCCCGAACCTTGTCGAGCCAGCCTTGTTCACGCAGCCAGAAGCAGAACTGCGCCTGGGGGTACTGTTCCGGCAGGCCGCAGGCCCGCAGGATGACCGACAGCACAGTCATGCGAACGTATTCCCCACTGCCGGCCGGCAGCGTACCGGCTGCGGCAAGGGAGGGCTTGCCAATTCGCGTCGCCTTCCCGTCGAGCTCGCGCAACAGCGCCGGGATCTCTCCGGATAGTCCCCGGACCAGGGAGCGGGCAGTGGAGCCGTCGGGAAACTCGGTGTCCACCCACAAATGGCCGAGCATCTTCAGCAGGTGGGACTTGCCGCTACCAAAGAAGCCGCTGACCCAGGCGGCATCCTGGCGAGGCCGGTCCAGTGCAGTGAGGTAACTCTGGAGAATGCGCTCAATGGCACTGGCGTACTGACCCTCGCAGACGAAGGTTTCCAGTTCGGCTCGCAGTTCGCTGATGGAGCGCTCATCCATGGAAGTGGTGATGCGCGCCTGGCCACGGTTGGCCAGCGCGGTTTCCCTGGGATCACGGTCCAGTGTTTCGAAAATCTTCATTCAGGTACCCCCGATTCATGAAGGCTGATGCTGCTGGCCAGGTAATTCCAGCCATCCCGGGCGTCCATTAGCCGCAAGTTGTTGCCGCTCTTGGTGCCCGGAAAGAACACGACGAGACGCCCTCGGATGTCCGGTTCCACGCCCCTGACCAGCTGCGAAATCTGCAGAAATCCGTACAGGGCACTGACACCGGTCAGTGCAACTACGTCCTGATCGCTGGCCTCACGGAGCGTCTGTCGCAAGGGCTCGGTGACATGGTCCTGGAACTCGGCTTCGAGCTTAAGGCCCAGATCCCGTGGATCCTCAAAGTAGGCTTCCCGGTACTCGTCTGCGGCCAGCCACTCGGCAAACCGACTCGTGCAGTCGAATTCGATCCAGCCGTGCCCGGCCGCGCGGGGGCGCTGTTCGAACTCCTCGATGCGTGCTCTCAAGGTCCGCTCGAGCTCTTTTTCATAGATCACCATCACCACGCGCTGGGCGCCGGCCACGGTGCGAGGCCAGGGCACGCAAATGTGCTGCTCGTAGCGGCTGGCGAGCTGTTCAACCTTGCCCATGACTAAAACCTTTCCATTGCTGGATCGAGCATGACCGCGTCAATCTCCACCACACTGCCACCGGTGACCACGTGGATCAGGTTCAATTGCTTGGCCCTGAGTGCAAGATCCAGCAAGCGTGCAGGGCTGACATCCAGAACCTGTGCCCAAGGCGTCTTCAACAGCTCCTCGCCTGCCAGGCCCTGGATGGTACCCAGCCAGAGCGCGAACGCGACGGGGCCGAAGCTCGGCTCGACCCGTTGGCGGATCTTGCGAACGCGTCCCTCCAGGTGCCCGGATTGGGTCCAGGAGCTGCCAGCGTTGCGTGCAACCTTGTCGAGGATGGATTCATTCAGGCGAGACTCGGTTGCCGCGGTCAGAGTGCTGAGCATGGCAGTGCGTGAAAGCTCGGACCCCGGTGAAAGGCCCACAACTGCGGGCGCGGAGGCGCGCAATAGCGGGTCACGGGCCAGCGCACAGAGCAACGCGATCAGCGGACGGCCCGCTTCGTCAAAATCCCACAGGCGTCGGAGAACCCGAAACACGGCGATTCTTGAATCGAGTCCATAGAGTTCACCAAGGCGCTGATTGGTCAACCGGCGATTGGAAACCGTCTGCTTCCCAAGCACATTTTCCTCGACCACCGCTGTGGCGTAGTCCTCGCGCCCGGCATCGGCGGGCATGGCAGCGAGCAGCTCGGACAGCTCCGCAAGCATCATGGTGCGACTGGTGTGGGTTCCCTTGTCGCCAAAACGCAACCCTGCGCGGAGTTGGGAATCCGCATTTTCGGAGGTAGGCCACTTCAGCTTTGCAGATGTCAAAATGGTGTAACCTTATTCGCCGGCAAACTTGCCGGCGAACAATATAATACACTTCAGTATCCGGGTAAAGTGTGCGGTTTTTCGTTTACCATCGCCGGATTCAAAGGCACTAATTCGATTTTTGGCGTTGCTTAGCGGCATGCCGGCGACAGGTCACCGGATCAATCCTGATCAGAGCCCCTGGCGTTATCTCTCTAGGCCGGCGTTAGGAATGAGCATTGCCCGGCGCAAGACCTGATGTGTTCCTTCCTTAATTCATCGCCCTTTGGACGCGGAACGATCCGTTCTGAACCAGATCCACCCTTCCCGGGCGGCCCGTTCCGGAGTCGCTGGTAGTAGGCAGGTGCCGTCAAGGAAATCCATTGCGGTTAGCACGCAAAGCACGGCATCCAGGCAGTGGTCGCTGTCCAGGCAGGCAGCTTCATGGCCGTTCAGGTCGATCTCCCGCGCAACGCCATTCAGAATGTCGTTCCGCAGCGTTCTCGCCTCCGGCTTCTTGTAGCCTCGGGACGGTAGGCCACGTTGTTTGAGTGTTGCGGCGGGATAAACTTCGATCAGCCCGCCGCTTTGGCAGTCGGCGGGGTCAAGTAGGAGCGGCAGTGGTTGGCCAAGGGCGTTGCGCAGGGCGTCGACGACGGCCAAGGCCGCAACTGCAGTCCGGGCGATGCGGTCGGCGCTGACGGATAGCGGCGTCAATCCGGTGTGACGGTGCACAAACCGGTCGGTCTCACGGGAAAACAGCAGCCGAAGCTCGTGACCGAGTGGTTTGCCGGCTCGGTGGGCGGAAAGTGATGTGGTGAATTCCGTCGGCCAACCCAGGGGCGCATCGATGGCGAGCAGTACGGGAACGGAGGGATCGAGCAGATCCACCACCTGCTGCGCGATCGTCCGTTGCTTTTTTCCAGTTGCCAACGAATCGATCCGCCATGCGCCGTGAGACCGACGGGCAATGGCTAGTCCGGTATTGCCCGGGTCCACCGCGGCATCGACGCCCACAATCTGGAGGGGTTCGGGATCGGCGGTTGTCATTGATATTCGGGAGGGTTTTCCAACGCTGCAAGCCGTAAACCACCCGGGGCGCCCAGTGCAGCCTGCCAGCGATAGTCGCAATCCTCGAATTCCCCGTCTTGAACCCACAACCTCGCGCCGCTGGCAAATCCCTGTTCGTAGGCCCATCGGGCAATCAAGAGCGAACGCTCGAGGTCGTTGGATAGTCCGGCATCATCAAATGCCTTGGCCAGGCGGTGCCCTTCGTCCAGGTTCTGCACCCGCCAGCGTTCCAGGTGCGAGACGGCGGCGAGGTGGTCGCGCTTGGCGTTGTTGCAGCCCTTGTGCGCGTGGACGAAGTTGTGGCCCAGGTCCAGTGGATAGCGGGACCAGGGGATGAAGTGATCGAGGTCGCCGGCGCCGCTGACTCGCTTGCCGCAGTAGAAGCATTCGCCCGCCTGGTGGTCCCGCAGTACGGCAGTGAAGCGCTCCAGGGAACGGCGATCGGTTCCGAACAGAAACCCTTCCAGTTCCGCTTCGGCTCCCAGGACTTCCTGGTTGGCGCTTATGCGATGGATCTGGCTAATCCAGCCACCGCGGATCATGCTGGTGAGCATGGGGTGGAAGGCCCGGAAGGCATCCGGCACACCCGGGAGCAGGCGAATCGAGCGATCCCGGTACTCGTCTTCCCGGTAGAGGAACTCGTTCTTTCGGTTGCCGACGGTCTGCAGCTTCCACAGGGGCATCTTGACGATGATGGTCGCGATGCGGCGCAGCAGCGTTGACCAGGCGGCCTGGTCGGCGCGCAGCCGCCCGAGGCGGCCATCAACGAGGGGGCGATACTCCTCGATCCTGCGCAGAACTTCCGCCTGGCCCCTGGTGTTTTGCCTGAGAACATGGTCTTGGAAGGGCCTGGCCTGGTTCCAGTAGTACTCGATGAACTTCTCGGCGATCTGTTCGACGTGCAGCGACAGCGAGCCATCAAATGCTCCGTCATGTTCTACGGAAAGGTCGGCAAGCGCTTGCAGCAAGGCGAACTTGTACGTGGCCACGAAGCCGCCCTCGGCCAACAGCTCCTGGAACTGGCGAAGGAAGCGGATGCCCTGCTCGGGCTTCATTCCGGGTCGTCCCAATAGTTGGCTTTGCCCGGCATCACGTGGCGCACTCCGCCCCTCGGATCATCCTGATCGCCCTTGTAACGCGGGATCAGGTGGACGTGCAGATGGAAGATGGTTTGTCCCGCGGCTCGACCCGCGTTGATGCCGATGTTCCAGCCATCGGGCTGGTGCACGCGCTCGATCTTCTCTCGCACCACGGGGAGCGCCGCGACCACGGCCAACTGCTCGGCCGGCGATGCCTCGAACCAGCCGGCGACGTGTCGGCGGGGAACGATCAGTGCGTGGCCTGGACTGACGGGATAGCGATCCCAAAGGGCGAGCACGTGCTCGTCCTCATGGAACACTTGGTCAGGATCCGGCTCGCAGAAGGGGCAATCTCCTTCAGCCATGGGGTCAGTATCCATGGTTGAATGGCTGCCAACAAGCCGGCGGCCGACTTGGTGGTTCAGTTCGGGTTCTGGGAATTCTCCGCCGAACCCCTTGATTGCACCGTCACCAGGGCGGGGACATGATGTCGCTCATGACCAACTCGATTGCTTTCCCGCTCGTGCTGCTGGCCTGCCTGGTGCTGGTTGGCTGTGCGCGTCATCTCAACGACCCCGGGCGTGACATTTCGGTGCCGGACAAGGGCCATGTGGTGCTGGCTGATCAGCGTTTTTCGCCGCCGGACTGGCCGCAGGCGCTGTATGCCGATGTCTATATTCCGGACGGTAACGGTCCCGATGGCAATCCGGCGGCGTGGCCGGCGGTGTTGGTGGTCCACGGCGGGGGCTGGGAGCGGCGCAGCCGGGAGGATATGACAAGCATCTCCCGCCGGCTGGCCGATCGGGGTTTCGTGGCGGTCAATATCGACTATCGTTTTGCGCCCGGGTATCGCTTTCCGGCCCAGCTTCACGATGTGCAGATCGCGCACCGGTGGATGCGCGACGAGGCCTCGCGGCTGCGGATCGATCCCGAGCGGATTGCCGGGCTGGGGTTTTCCTCCGGGGCGCATCTGGTGGCGCTGGCCGCCCTAGTGGCGGGCACGGGCTCGCCGCTGAATGCCGAGTACGGACCGGACGACGACGGCTATTTTGCGGTGGTGGTCGGCGGCATTCCGTCGGATTTCAGCCTGTTTTCGGGCGGGAAGCTGCTGCGGCAGTTGATGGGCGCGCGGCAGGACGAGGCGCCGGAGGCCTACGCGGCGGCTTCGCCGGTTACGCACGTGCACGACGATGCGCCGCCGTTCTTCATCTTTCACGGCACGCTGGATCAGACGGTGCCTTTCGAGCATGCCCGGGTGCTGTACGAGGCGCTGCGCGAGCACGGGGTGCATGCCGAGCTGTTCCGGATGCGCCTGCGCGGGCACGTCACTTCGTTTCTCACCCGTGGTGGCGCGATGCGAAGTGCCGTGGCCTTTTTGCATGACATGGCGGGCCGACAGGGGGACGGGGAGTGAGTGGCAGCCGGGACTCTTCTAACTGACTGAACTGGCGCGTTTTTTATTGCCATCATTACTGTATTCACGGCTCCTCATCTGCTAATATGACTTTCAGGCTTCACCCACCCAGAGCAATGGCCTCGATCTCCCACCGCAAGTCCGGCGTCAAGTTAACGCGCTCTTCCATTCGGCGAGCGGTGGCCAGTTCTACGGCTATCGAAACGGGACAGAGCGTTAAAGAGCTCGAGCGCAAGCTCAAGCACGGCAAAACCAGGATTCGTCGCGTGTCGCTGGCTGCCGTCAAGGTTCGCTGAATTTCTCGCGGCCTTAGTCTTTCAGGGCTTCGGACATCAGGCCGACCATCGGTCCGTAGTCCTCGTCCAGCCCCTGCTGGATTGCGGCGAAGTAGCGCTCCTTGTCTCGGTCCCATTCACTGTAATCCAGCAGCCCCCGATTGGCCTGCGCGGCCATGACGTCGGCAACTAGCCTCGCCAATCGGCCGTTTCCTTCGCGGAAGGGATGGATCAAGATCAGTTCCACGTGGGTCATCGCCAAGGCTTCGCACAGGGCCGCGTCACTCAAGTCATGGCTGGGCGTGAATCGGTCCAGGCAGGTTTCCTGAAACTCGTCGAGCAGCCTGGGAATCTGATCTGCGGCCGCAAAATGGAAGTCGCCTTTCGACAAGTTTACATTGCGGGGCTCGCCCGCCCAGGGATAGACATTTCCAAGCCACTGGTGGTGCCAGGACTTGAGGTCCGCGACCGTCAGGCGCCGGTCCGGGAAGTGCCTCCTGAATGTGTATTGGTACAGCTGGTCCAGTAGATCCAGTTCGATCTCGTCCATTTCTTCCGGTTTAGAGATGCCTAGCTGGTTGCGGAGCACCTCTCCATTCGATCCCGGCTGAAATTCGGACTGGCTGCCTGAAGCGTCGTAGCGGTTAGTCACAATCCGCGCCCCCCGGTCAGCCCTTCTTCAACCCGCTGTACTTCAGCGCACTTCCCCGCGCCAGGTCGACCGGATACTTCTCCGCGTTGAGCTTCATCTTCTCGGCCACCGCCGGGCCGATGTCGATACCCAGTCGATCGGAGATGGCGGCCAGGTAGATCTGGATGTCGGCGATCTCGTGGGCGACGGCCTGCCTGGCGTTGTCGGGCAGGTTGCGGCTTTCTTGCTGGGTCAGCCACTGGAACAGCTCGAGGAGTTCGCCGGCTTCTCCGGCCAGCGCCATGGCCAGGTTCTTGGGGGAGTGGAACTGTTGCCAGTCGCGCTCGGCGACGAACTGGCGGAATTGCTGTTTGAATTCGGCCAGTTCGGGCCATTCTGGGGTTGAGCTCCCCTGAGAGGAAAGGGTCATTCGCCAAATCCTTTGGGCACCAGATCAATTCTTCGAAATCTCGCAATCGGTCGGCCGTGGCCGGCAAGCCTTGCGCCGCTAGTGTGTCAAGAAATTCGCTGGCGTCCTTCGCGGGGTTTCTGAGGCTATTGCGCTGGGCCTTTGCGGCCTGAACGACCGACGCTTCGCTCAAGTCCATCTGGCACTCCGCAAATCGATCGGGGTGCATGGCTTCGACACCGAATGGATCGAGTGCATGACCCGGAAAGTCTTTCAGATTGAAGGTGACTATGATTTGAGCGTGGGCAACGATGGCGGCAGCAAGTACATGCCGATCCTCGGGATCTGGCAACTCCAGTGCCGGGACAAGGCGCTCATAGTTCTCAACGAGGCAGTCCGGCACCGCAGCATCCATCAGATCGCGGGTGCGCTCGAGCTGTTCCTCGGTGAGGTCGGGGCGATCAGCCAGGAGGTTTCGTGTCCATTCGTCGTGGATGTGCCGGGCCCATCGGGCGGCGAAGAGCCCCGTTCGAGCCAACCGGATCAGGAAGTCACGCAAAGGAGCGGGGTAGAGAACGCATGCGTCGTAGATGACGACGAAACGCACTCTCAGTATCCCATGTCCAGATTCTGGGCCTGGTCAGCGAGCTCCTGAAGTGACTCTTCGGCCTTCTGGTCACGCATTTTCTTGTACTCGAGCAGGTCTTTCAGCCGCACTCGTCGGTGGGTCCCCACCCTGGTGTGCGGAATCTCGTCATTCTCCAGCAATTTCACCAGGAATGGTCGGGAAACATTGAGCATATCGGCCGCTTGCTGGGTGGTCAGCTCGGCATGCACCGGAATGGTCGTGACGGCATGCCCTTGTGCCATTTCAGACAGTAGATTCCGCAGAAGAGAGAGCGCGCTGCGAGGCAGAATCAACTCTTCCCCGTCCAGCTGCACCCGCGCGCGATCGCTTTCCGGGCGCTCGCGCAGCAGACGACTCAGCGCCGCCGCGCTTTCTCGTGCCAGGCTGACCGCTTCCGGACTCGGAAGATCATTAGTGTACTCAACGTTGCTCATTTCATCCTTCCCCTGGTGGTTCTCACCCTCTATGACCGCCAATTTATTCGAAATATCCGAAATCAGCAAGGGCTCTTGCCGTGGCGGGATCAGTTCGGCAGCGCCGAGCTGGGTGCGTCCAGGTCAGAGTATGGGCGGGTGCTGCGATCTCAATCGGCGGGCGGGGCTTTGGGCTAGAGCATCTGCGCTTCGGCTCTCAGAACATCTTGTAGCGGCCCGCCCGGGCTGAGTGGGATTGGCTGGCCATGCTGTCTCGCAGCTTTCTTATGGAGCGAATGTGGCCCCATAGTAAACGCAATGTTTAATACAGACCTGTCTCCGTGCTCATGGTAGAGCCGTCCTGTGCACGTGTAGAGGTCCGTGATCTGGTTTGAGATCTCGTCCGTCGGGGATGTAACCCCGACCTACCCGGCGGGCGAGTCGCCCGCTGGGTTGGGTGGGAGGTTGGCCTTACTCGACCAGCTCCATTTCCTCGATCAGGTGGTCGGCACCGTCGACCTTGTCCATAACCCACAGCATGTAGCGGCTGTCGACGTGGATCGAGCGGGTGCTGCGCGGGTCGAAGTCCCAGTCGGAGTTGACGCTCTCGATGGTGCCGTCGAACAGCAGGCCGACCAGCTCGCCGCGGGCGTTGAGCGTGGCCGAGCCGGAGTTGCCGCCGGTGACGTCCAGGTCGGTGAGGAAGTTGACCGGCACCGAGCCGAGGCCTTCCATTGCCCAGCGGCCGTGGATGCGCTCGCGGATCAGTTCGAGCTGGCCTTCGGGGGCGTCGAATGGGGCTTCGCCTGTGTCCTTTTCCAGGATGCCTTGCAGGGTGGTGAAGGGCGCGTAGATCAGGCCGTCCCTGGGCGAGCCGCCCATCACCGTGCCGTAGGTGATGCGCAGCGTCGAGTTGGCGTCGGGGTAGGCGGCGTAGCCCTGTGCCTGCTGCCAGGCGATGATGGCTTCCATGTAGGCCGGGCGCAGGATCTGCATGCGCCCGGAGCGATCCTTGCTCGCGTGTTCGAGCTGCATGTCCTGCTCGTACAGGGCCACGGCCAGCGCGATGAAGGGGTCGTCGCTGTTCTCGAACTCTTCCGGCTCGGCTTCCATCAGGGCCAGGCGGCGCTCGACGCTGCCCAGTCCGGTTTCGGCGTAGAAGCGATCCAGGGTGTCGGCGATCTGTTGCTCGTTCCACTCCCGCGGCAGCTCGAGCGCCTGGTCGAGGGCGGCGACGCGGACCGGGTCATCGGCTTCGACATACTGCTTGAGAAAATGCAGCCACACGGCCCGGTCGACGGCCGGGTCGTAGCGGCGCTCGAGCGCCTGCATGCCCTGCTCGAAAAAGGCCATGTCGCGTTGCTGATAGCCAGACTCGCGCTCGGCGTCGGGCTTGCCGCGTTCCCTGCTCAGGCGATACAGGCGCTGGGCGGCCGACAGCAGGCTCGAACGGGTGGCGTAGCTGTAGTACCAGTCCCGGCGCGCGGCCTGCGCCGACTCCTCGCTGAGCGCGTCGAGCTGCTCGATGGCCTGGGCAAAGCCGCGGCCGGGCGCTTCGGACTCGATCCATGCATTCAGCGCGGCCTCGCGCTCGCGCCGGCGCTCGACCAGGCCGACGCGCCGGGCGCCGTCGATCTGGCCGCCGAGGTTCTTGTGGTAATTGTTCAGTCCGGCCAGCAGGCTCTCGTACTTGATGCGCGCATCACTGCCTTCCGGCGCGGCCTGCTCGATGGTGGTGATCCAGCCGTCGAGCAGCTCGATCATGGCCGGGTAGCGCCATTCGAAGGTATTGACGACTTCGGCCATGCGCGCGTAGCGCTGGGTCGAGCCGGGGTAGCCGGCGGCCATCACGAAATCACCCTCGTCGAGGCCGGCGGCCGAGACCCTCAGATAGTGCTCGGGCGCATAGGGCACGTTGTCTTCGGAATGTTCGGCCGGCTGGCCGTCGGGGCCGACGTAAGCACGGTAGAAGGCGAAGTCGCCGGTGTGGCGCGGCCACATCCAGTTGTCGATATCGCCGCCGTACTTGCCGATGCTGTCGCCAGGGGCATAGGCCAGGCGCACGTCGCGGATTTCCAGACGGTCGATCAGCTTGTACTGCAGCCCGCCGAAAAAGCTCGAGACCTGGCAGCGGTGGCCGGCCTGCTGCTCACACTCGGCAATGATCTCCTTGCGGCGCGCCTCGATGGTGTCGTAGACGTTGCGACCGGACATGTCGGCGTTGATGCCCTCACGCACGCGCGCGGTGACGTCCTCGACGGCCACGGTCACGTACACCCGCGTGCCCGGCGCGGCCGGCAGTTCGGCTGCCATGTCTTCGGCCAGGAAGCCCGCTTCGAGGTAATTCTTCTCGGCTGAAGAGTTGTACTGGATGGAGCCGCGGGCACAGTGATGGTTGGTCACCACCAGGCCCTCGGGCGAGACGAAGCTGGCGCTGCAGCCACCGAGCGAGATGACCGCACCCATGGGAAAGTCGGTCAGCTCATCGAGGCTTTCGGGGTCCAGCGCCAGGCCGGTCTGGCTAAGGTCGTCGGCGATCAGCGGCAACTGGTCGGGGGTCCACATCCCTTCCTTGGCCCAGGCGGTGCTGGCCAGCGCCAGCAGGGCGGCCAGGATGATCGAAACATGATTCATGGGGCACTCCGGTTTCGGGGGCGTTCGAAAGCGGCAATGCTACCCGAAAAGCAGAATGTGTCGCTTGGCCGGGGTTCGGGTCGCGGAATATCCCGGAGCCGATGGGCTCGTGCGGGCGTGAGCCTGCGGCAGGGGCCAAACCGACGCCGCCTGTCGTCCGCAAGCCCCGCAATCGAGGCCATCGAACTGGCTCAGCCCTGAAGCTATAATCCGCGGGAAGGGGACGGCTGCCGCAGGGCCCAGCGCGCCGGCGGCTGCCGTTCCGATGCCCAAGGGGTCTTTTGGAAACCGATGTCGAGTGCCGGCCTGTTCCTCCGCCTCGCCCTGATCGTCCTGCTGCTGTCGGGCGCGGCGGAGTCGCGTGCCCAAAGCGAGGTGCTGGTGCTCGGCCGCGTCAGCGACAACCCCGCTGCCCACTACGATCGCCTGCGGCCGCTGCTCGACTACGTGGTCGAACGCATGGCCGATGTCGGCATTCGCGAGGGCCGCATCCTGATGGCACCCGATGCCGCAGCCATGGCCAGCTACCTGCGCCAGGGCCAGGTCGACTGGGTCACCGAAACGGCCGGTGCCACGCTCGGCCTGATGGAACGCGGGGGTGCCGAGCCGCTGGCGCTGAGCTGGCGCGGCGGCGAACAGCGCTACTACAGCGTATTCATGGCCCGGCGCGACAGCGGCATCGCCTCCCTCGACGACCTCGATGGCCGCACCATCGCCTTCCAGCATCCGAACTCGACCAGCGCCTACCTGGTGCCGGCCGGCGTGCTGCTCGAGCGCGGCCTGTCGCTGGCCGGCCTGCTCTCGCCGCTGGATCGTGCGCCGGCGAACCGGGTCGGCTACGCCTTTACCGGCGACGAGGCCAATTCGGTCGCCTGGGTGCACAAGCGCCTGGTCGATGTGGCGGCGATCAGCAACCAGAATGTCGAAGACCTGGTGCAGCCGATTCCGCGCTATCGCGCCGACCTGCACATCATCGGCCGCAGCCCCGACTACCCGCGCGCGCTCGAGCTGGTGCGCGGGGACCTGCCCGAGCCGATTCGCCAGCGCCTGCTCGAAGTGCTGCTCGAATCCGGCGACGACCCGGCCGCCCGCGCCGCGCTGGAGAGCTTCTTCCGCACCGACCGCTTCACGCCCTTCACGCCTGAAACGGCGCGGCAACTCGAACGCCTGGGGCCGATGGTCGCGCGCGTGCGTCGGGAGCTGCAGTGAGGAGGCTCGGTCTGCAGGACAAGCTCATCGTCGCGGTGCTGCTTGCCGCCGCGGTACTGCTCGGCACGCTGGCTCTACTGTGGGTCAACGGCACGCGCAACAACGAGGCCCTGGTGGCGCAAAGCAGCGAGGCGATCCTGGACAACGCGCTGGCCGATCTGAGGCTGCGCGGCGAGATCACGCTCGAGCATCTTTCCGAATTGCTGCCCAACCTGGTCTACTTCTACAATTTTTCCGGCCTCGACGCCGCCCTGAGCCCGGTGCTGGCGCGTCCGGAGGTGATCTACCTGCAGGTCTACGATCTCGAAGGGCGACTGGTTCACGACGGCTCGCGCGTGATGGAACGCTTTGGCGAACGCATGGACGACCGGCTGGCCGAACAGGTGATCGCCGCCGTCGGCCGTTCGCCC
>SR_TP_S13solDRAFT_1000431_pt1 | contig 17545 bp, 17 predicted proteins | sample SodReaTP_S13sol_FD_11159 | JGI IMG/M metagenome (IMG submission 11159)
GGCCCGCCGATGGCGCGGCGGCCTACGGCCTTGTCCCGCGCCTTGGGTGTCAGCTTCAGGCCAGAAGCCGCGAGTCCCCCGAGGAGAATGCAATCATCCCTCCAGTCCGCGCCTGAAATCTGCCGCGCGAACGCCGCGCGCTCAGGTGAACATAATGTCCAGATCAAGGGTCGCCCGCGTGTTCAGGTCCTGCTTGTGCTGCTCCAGAAAACGTGCACAGGACGCGCGCCCCGCCTCTTTCAGCGAATGCAGCAAATAGGGCGTGGGCGTCACCTTGCTGGTCACCGAAAGCGTCGTCATCAAGTCATCATCGGCAATCATGTGCAACAACACATCCTTCATCTTGCCACGCTCCATCCGCCCCTCGGAAATCAACCGTTTCACAAACCCTATGGCGCGCAATTCCCGCAACAGCGAGGAATTGAAGCTGATCTCATTGATGCGGTTCTGAATGTCCTGGGGCGTCTGCGGCACAGTATCGCGCACCAGCGGGTTGATATTCACAACCAGAATATCGTCCGGCAAATGCGGCTCGAATAGCGGGAAAAGTGCGGGGTTGCCGGTATAGCCCCCGTCCCAGAATGCCTCTTGCCGGCCTGTTTTCGGGTCAACGAACTCCACCGCCTGAAACAATGTCGGCAAACAGGCCGAGGCAAGAATCACATCGCAGGACACTTCATCCCCCGAAAACACCCTGATCTTGCCACTGCGCACATTGGTTGCCGCAATATACAACTCCGGCCCGTCCGTGCTGCACACCTGGTCAAACCGCAAGGACCGCACAACAGGCTCCAGCGGGTTGCGATACAAGGGCCCATACTGATACGGGCTGGTCACCAGCGCGGCCATGTCCATGGGCGACACCGGCATAAGGTTTTCCATCCACGAATTGATCACCCCGACCGGCGGCAATGCCTGCGCGATCCAGCCGGTCAGGCGCAAATCATGCACGGCCCCCACCTGATGCCATATCTGGTCCAGAAGCGCGCGCGCGCCCGCACGCCCGCCCGCGGCCATCCCCGCCTTCAGGGCCGCCGCATTCAGCGCGCCGGCCGATGTTCCCGATATCGCGGCAATCTCGATTCCGTCATCTTGCAACAAACGGTCAAGGACGCCCCATGTAAACGCCCCATGCGCGCCGCCGCCCTGCAATGCCAGATTGATACGCTTTTGCATAATGCCCCTTTCAACGTCGTATCCTGCCGTCGCGTGCCGAAATGACAGCATCACAGGCGCGACACGTCTCACCACGTCCTTGTATCACCCCGGCCAGTCGCGGAAAAAAAACGCGCGCCCACCAGAGTGTCGACAGCCAGTGCAGCCCCCGGCTTCATCTTGCCAAAAATACTCAATCCAGCCTCGACACCACTTGCGCGCTCAAAGGGCCGTCCAGCCCCCGTCAACCGAAATCGTGGTGCCGGTGATCTGTGCCGCCGCGTCAGAACACAGGAACACGGTCGTGCCCCCGATTTGCTCGACAGTGGCAAATTCCCCCGATGGCTGGCGCGACAGCATGACGTCCTTGATCACTGTTTCGCGGTCCATGTTATGTGTTTTCATCTGGTCGGGGATCTGCTTTTCAACAATCGGCGTCAGCACATAGCCCGGACAGATGGCATTGCAGGTCACGCCTTTGCCCGCAGCTTCCAGCGCGGTGGTCTTGCTTAGGCCGACAACCCCGTGTTTGGCGGCAATATAGGCCGATTTATAGGGGCTGGCCGTCAACCCGTGCGCCGAGGCGATGTTCACCACACGCCCCCACCCTTTTGAATACATCCCAGGCAGAGCTGCCGCTGTGGTGTGAAACGCTGATGACAGGTTGATTGCGATGATGGCATCCCATTTGTCTGTCGGAAACTCCTCAATGCGCGCGACATGCTGAATGCCTGCGTTATTGACCAGAATATCGCAGCCGCCCGCCTTTTCGATCAGGGCGCGGCATTGATCCGCATCGGACATATCGGCCTGAATATAGGTGACTTTGGCCCCGGTTTCCTTTGCCATATCAGTCGCGATCTGGTGATCCTCGGCGCTGTCGGAAAATGAATTTATCACAACCTCGGCACCTGCGCGGGCCAGCTCGCGCGCGACCCCCAGTCCAATCCCCGAATTCGATCCGGTAACAATCGCGCGTTTTCCTGCAAGCTGCATGTTCAACCCTCTTTCATATTTCTCTGCTGTGCAGCATAGACGCAAAATATGAAAATCCAAAGGGAAGCCGGTGCGCAGTTTTGACACGGACCGCCGCGTAAAAAAAACGCCCGCACAAGGCGGGCGTCAGTAATTGAGGCAGGTTTCATACAGGCAAGAAACCTATCGAGCAGTGACTCATATATAGACCTTGTGACCGCGCGTTCCAAGCTAAAAGTTTGAAAACTCTATCATCGGACTGTAGCGTATGGGGAAACTATGCCCTGAACACACCCCCCCGGAGTCACCCGAATGTTATCAGAAATCTATCGAAATACGACCACATCAGCGCTTTTGGCCCTTGTGTGTTTGGCTGGTTCACCCGCATTCGGACAGGCCAGCCATGGCATAGCTATGTATGGCGACCCCGCCCTACCACCAGATTTTGACCATCTGCCCCATGTGAACCCCGATGCCCCCAAGGGCGGGCGCATTGTTCAGGGCGAAGTCGGCGGTTTCGATTCGCTGAACCCGCATATACTAAAAGGACGCAGCCCGTGGCAGTTGCAATATTTGACGTATGAAAGCCTGATGGGCCGGAGTTGGGATGAACCGTTTACCCTTTATGGGCTTCTGGCCGAATCGGTTGAAACCGATGACGCCCGCAGTTGGGTTGAATTCACCCTGCGCCCGGAAGCCGCGTTTTCCGATGGCAGCCCTGTCACTGTGGAAGATGTGCTGTGGTCCTATGAAACGCTGGGCACGCTGGGCCACCCCCGCTATCACGGAACATGGGCGCGGGTTGAACGCGCGGAAATCACGGGGGAGCGTTCCATCCGCTTCACCTTCACGGAACCGGACCGCGAATTGCCGCTGATCATGGGCATGCGTCCGATCCTGCAAAAGGCGCAATGGGACGGGTTGGATTTCGCCGAATCGGGCACATCGGTTATTCCCATCACCACTGCGCCCTATGTCATCGACCGGTTCGAGGCGGGGCGCTATGTCTACCTGAAGCGCAACCCCGACTATTGGGGCAATGACCTGCCCTTCATGCGCGGACAGGCCAATCTTGATGAAATCCGCATGGAATTTTTCGGCGATGGCACCGCCATGTTCGAGGCCTTCACCTCGGGTATGCTGAACACCATGCGCGAAACCAACGCCGCATCATGGAACACGCGCTATGATTTTCCTGCCGTGCAGTCGGGCGAGGTGGTGAAAGCGGAAATCCCGCACGCGCGCCCGTCTGGGATTGCCGGTTTCGTGATGAACAGCCGCAATCCGCTGTTTTCCGACTGGCGCGTGCGGGACGCGATGATTCACGCGTTTAATTTCGAGTATATCAACCAGATCATCAACGGGTCCGAAGACCCGCGAATCACGTCCTATTTCTCGAATTCGGTTCTGGGCATGCGCGATGGTCCGGCAGACGGGCGCGTGGCAGAATTTCTGGCCCCCTTCGCTGATGATCTGCTGCCCGGCACGCTGGACGGCTATGCCTTGCCGGACTCGGATGGCAGTGTCACAAACCGCGCAAATATGCGCGCAGCCACACGCCTGCTGGCCGAAGCGGGCTGGGAAGCAGACAATGCGGGTGTCTTGCGCAACGCAAATGGCGATCCCTTCCGCTTCACCATCCTTCTGCGCCAAGGCTCCAGCGAGGTTCTGGCAATTTCCGAGATTTATTCCGAAGCGCTGTCGCGGTTGGGCATGAATGTCAGCGTCACCCAGATTGATTCGGCGCAATACACCGAACGCACCAACGGGTTCGATTTCGACATGACCTATTATATCCGCGGTCTGTCATTGTCCCCGGGGACCGAGCAGCGGCTGTATTGGGGGTCTGATGCGGCAAATGCAGAAGGGTCGCGCAACTGGATGGGCGTGCAAAGCCCCGCCATTGACGCCATGATCGAACGCCTGCTGACCTCATCAGACGAAGATGATTTCATCGCCAGCGCCCGCGCATTGGACCGCGTTCTGACCGCAGGGCGCCATGTCGTGCCCTTCTGGTTCAACGACCGCGCCCGCATCGCGCATGCGCGCGAATTGCGCTTCCCCGAACGCCTGCCGATCTATGGCGACTGGATCGGCTTTCAGCCAGATGTGTGGTGGTGGCAGGACTAGGGAAACCGCAAGATTTCGGGAGTAGACGCTGTATCGGCGCGCTGACAGGGTCACATGCGTCATATCGTCATGTATGAATTCATAAATATATCTGCGAGCCTTGGAACTGTTCAAAACATCCAGACAGATCCGAAAGGCTTTCAATATGACGATGATCCGCAACACCCTTCTTGGTGCCACCCTGTGCAGTGCCCTTGCAACGACCGCTTTTGCCGATGAGGCCAGCAAGCTTGTCACGGTTGTCACATCCGACAACGCACAAACCCAGCTGATGGCGATGGTGCTGACCACACAAGCTGTCGGGCAAGGCGCGGATGCGCATATTCTGCTATGCGGTCCGGGCGGCGATCTGGCGTTGATCAATGCCCCCGAAAGCGCGACAGCAGGCCAACCGCCGCGCGATGCCAGCCCGCAGGGCATGCTGCAAACCCTGATGGCCAACGGTGCCACAGTCGAGGTCTGCGCCATCTATCTGCCCGGGCTGGGTGCGGACGCATCTGTTTTGCTGGAAGGGGTGGGCGTCGCACAACCCCCGGCCATGGCGGGTGCCATGATGGATATGGCCGCGCGCGTCTGGTCATTCTAGGGTATGTTTCTCAAAAGCGGGAACCGGCATTGAGCTTCTTGAACATGCGAACTCAATAAATAGAGCATGTCTCGTGAATGCGAATGAACGTGACATGCTCTAACGCCGTTTCAGACACCCCCGTCACAGCAGGTCAAATCTGGCCCGGGGGCAAAGTGGCGGCGGGCATCATGCCTGCCGTCAGAACCTGCTTGATCGCAGCGGTTGCCGCCTGAACCTTCGCGCTGCGGTGCAAATCAACATGTGTCACCAGCCAGATCGGCGCCGCCCATTCAGATTGCGGTTCCACCACCTGCACCAGTTCCTTCGGGGCAAGCGCGGGGGTCAGAAAGCCCAGCCCCATCCCGCTGCAAGTTGCATCCTCGCGCACCGTTGTGCTGTTGCTGCGCAACGCAACCTTATAGCCCGCCTGCCGCAGCCATATGTCGAACGGCGCGCGCACATTCACGGCATCTGCGGCAATGAACATATGCGCGCCCAGATCATCCAACCCTGCGGGCGTGCCGTGCCGGTCAAGATAGCTTTGGGCGCCATACAGCCCGAATGGCAATTCCCCCAGCGACTGCACCACATTATCGGGTTCCTGCGGTCGCGGGCCTGCCCGAATGGCAAGATGCGCTTCGCCATATTCAAGTTGCAACACGCGTTCTTCGGTGCGCAGACAAGGGCTAAGGGCCGGATGTTCGGCCATCAGCGCCTGAATGGCGGGCATCAGCAGCCGGCATAATTCCGGCACCGTGGTGATGACCAGATCCCCGCCGATCCCGTCTTGCAGCCCGTGCAATCGCGCTGCCAGCGCATCGAAATTCTGCTCGGCCCCGCCCGCCACTTCCGCCAGCGCCTGTCCGGCCTCGGTCGGGGAATAGCCCTTGGCGTGGCGCTGAAACAGTTTCACCCCAAGCCGGTCTTCCAAGGCGTCGATATGGCGGATCACGGTTGCATGATGCACGCGCAATGCATTGGCCGCGCCACTTACAGTGCCCGCACGCGCGACATGCAAGGCAGTGCGCAATTCATCCCATGGGGCAAGGCTCATGCCAGATAACTCCGTCCAAGTTGATATATGTACGATGGGCTTTCGGCCAACAAGGTGTCAAGCGGTGTCAAACCACGCCGACCAGCGCATCATATTCGGCCTGCAGGGCACGCAGATCTGCGCTGTCGGGATCTTGGCGCAGCGACAGGGCGTCTTCGGCGCGCGACAGCGCGGCTGGTGTCATTACCGGACAGGCGGCGGCCAGTTGCTGCATCTCGCTCAGGTCACCATTGCAATGCAGCACAATATCACACCCCGCCCCCAAAGCCGCCGCCGCGCGTTCGGCAACGCTGCCCCGCAGCGCCTGCATGGAGATATCATCACTCATCAACAGGCCGGAAAACCCGATATCCTGCCGGATCAGGTCAATAATGCGCTGCGATGTGGTCGCCGGTGCGGCAGGATCAATGTCGGAATAGACCAGATGCGCACTCATCCCCATCGGCAAATCTGCCAAGGCGCGAAAGGCCGCGAAATCAGTGCCCTCCAGCGTATGGCGGGGTGTGTCGACAACAGGCAGGTCCAGATGGCTGTCCAGATCCGCGCGGCCATGACCGGGAATGTGTTTCAACACAGGCAAAACACCCCCCGCCAGCAACCCGTCCGCCATGGCCCGCGCGCAGGCAACAACTGTGCCCGCATCCTGCCCGTAGCAGCGGTTGCGCAACACGGCATGCGTCTGTGCATAGGCGATATCGGCCAGCGGCGCGCAATTCACATCAATGCCCGCAGCGCGCAACTCTGCTGCAATCAGGCGGCCACGCAGATACATTGCGCGCGCAGGATCCGCACAGCGCATTGTCTGGTCAAGCGCGGGCATCCATTCGCGCCAATGGGGCGCGCGCATACGCTGCACGCGCCCGCCTTCCTGATCGATCAGAATAGGGGCATCGCGCCCCAGCACATCTCGCCAATCGGCGCATAGCGCGGCCAGTTGGGCAGGCGCTTCGATATTTCGTGCAAACAATATTGCCCCCCAAGGGCGGGCATCGGCAAGGAATTGTCGTTCCTGCCGGTTCAGCCGTGGACCTTCGCAGCCGAAAATAACGGCGCGGGGGGGCTGGCTCATCGGACCAGAACCGGAATGCAATCTATGTTCTGCGCCACAAGGGCCGAACAAAACCGCCGTGCATCGCGTTCATCATCAAAGCCATGTGCCCGCAGGCGGTAGAACACCGACCCGCCGCTATGTGCGGCCTCGATCACGCGGCCACGGTCATCCAGCAAAGGCGAGAAACGGCGCGACAACTGGTCCCATGCCGCACGCGCTGCCGCCGCATCATCATAGGCGCCGAGTTGCACCAGACGCGTTCCCGGCCCTATGCTGGACGGATCGACATCGCCGCCACGCGTCGAGGACAGACCCGCAGCCACGGAACTGGCCACAGACGCCGCGATCGCATCAGCGTCAGAACTGGACGAGACGGAGGCCGCGACCGCTTGCGCCGCAGGTGCAGCGCGGGCGACCTGAGCACCCTGCCCGCGCGCAGGTGGTCTGGGCGAACGTGTCACCGCAAACCTGTTCGGCGTCACAAAGCCCAAGGGCGTTCCACTGAATTCCGGCGTATCCGTTGGCATCGAAACGGCAATAGCGGTCGACTCGTCGGTGTAATCGGACCCGGGCGGTAAAATCTGGTCGGCATGACGGGGCTGCATGTCAGTTGCGCCCAATCCTGTCGGCGGCGGCGCAAGCATTATTGACCCGCTTCCGTCATCGTCTGATGCGCCAGCCAGTTCGTTGATCGCAAGCCCCTGAAACGCAGCCTGACGCCCGCCGGGATCTTCTGGCGCAACGCGCGACGGCCCTTCAAGGGCGCGCACCACAGGCACGCCCGACACATCGCGTTGCATCATCTGCCATGTCCAGACACCTGCCGCCACAACCAAGGCCAGCGACAACACCGCACCGAAAGCATGCATAATGGCATTGGGACGCATCGTCATGGGGGGCGGTGCGCCACCTGCCGGCATATACGCAGGCGGCGGCATCGCGGCACTAGCGCGCATTGCGCCGGCGGGGTGTGAACGGGGCGCGGCACCATAGCCCTGCGCGTCATATCCATAGCCAGCTTGCGGGGGAAACGCAGCTTCGGGCGCATAATGCCCGGGCTGACCGTGATGGCCCGCATATCCGCGCGAGCCGCCATAGGCAGGGTCATGCATAGGCGCATAATCACCAGCAGGATGGGGCGCATGATGCGGTGCATAATGGGCAGGCTGATAGGGGGCATGCGGGAAATCTTGCGCATAGTCCGCGCCATCATCATACCCATGACGGGATTGCCCACCATGACGCATATCACCAGTCCTGCCCGTCACCGGCACATGGCCGTGGGCATTATCTGCGGGGAAATACCTGCTCTCACCCATTACTGCCTCTCTCACATGCGAGGCGCAGATGGACTGCGCCCGCACATATGTTTTTCGACGTCTGGCAAGATGCCTGCTCGACATTGCCGCTTTGGTGCGCTTTTTGCGCTTTTTAATTTTTTCCGGACAGCGCGATATCCGCCCTGTCCGTATTCCGTCACATGCGCGCCGTTCAGCGCATCTCAGTAACCGGAGTAACGCCTAGGATAGCAAGACCCGCAGAAATAACAACGCCTGTCCCGCGCGCCAGTGCAATTTTGGCGGCGGTTGTGGCAAGATCGCCCTCTTGCACGAAACGCAGTGCGGGCGTGTCATTGCCACGGTTCCACAAACCATGGAATTCCGCAGCCAGTTCCGACAGATAGGCCGCGATCCTGTGCGGTTCCTGTGTGCGCGCCGACAGTTCCACAATGCGTGGCCATTCCGCCAGCTTGCGCATCAAGGCCAGTTCGGCAGGATCATTCAGCACATCCAGTTGCGCCGCCGCAAGGGCCGCGTCGTCCGTCACAACCCCCATATCAGCCGCCTTGCGCAACACGGAGCAGATCCGCGCATGGGCATATTGCACATAGAATACCGGATTGTCGCGCGACTGTTCCAACACCTTGTCGAAATCGAAATCCAGCGTGGCATCATTCTTGCGCGTCAGCATGACAAAGCGGGTGACATCCGCGCCCACCTCATCGACCACATCGCGCAGGGTCACAAATGTGCCTGCACGCTTCGACATCTTGAACGGCTCGCCATTCTTGAACAGTTTGACCAGCTGGATCAGCTTGACCTCCAGCGGGACCCTGCCCGCCGACAAGGCCGAGACCGCCGCCTTCATACGTTTCACATACCCGCCATGATCGGCGCCGAATATGTCGATCAGAAGATCAAAACTGCGGTCTATCTTGTTGGAATGATAGGCAATGTCCGGCGCAAAATATGTCCAGCTGCCATCCGATTTCATGATCGGGCGGTCCACATCATCGCCATGTGCGGTGGACCGGAACAGCGTTTGTTCACGCGGCTCCCAATCTTCAGGCGTCTTGCCCTTCGGCGGTTCCAGCGTGCCGGTATAAATCAGGCCCTGCGCCTTCAGCTTTTCAATGGCGGTTTCAATCTGGCCGGTGCCATACAGCGCCTTTTCCGACGAATACACATCCATACTGACCCCAAGCGCGGCCAGATCCGCGCGGATCATGCCCATCATCCGGTCAGTGGCAAAATTGCGCACGGTCTCCAGCCAGACGGATTCCGGCTGGTCAAGAAATCTATCGCCGAATTCTTCCTTCAGCGCCTCGCCCACCTCGATCAGGTATTCGCCGGGATACAGGCCTTCGGCAATCTCGGGGGACAGCCCATGCGCCTCGCGATACCGCTCATAGGCCGAACGCGCCAGAACATCGACCTGCGCGCCACCGTCGTTGATGTAATATTCGCGCGTCACATCATAGCCCGCGAAGGCCAGCAGGTTGCACAACGCATCGCCCACAACTGCGCCGCGTGTATGGCCCACATGCATGGGGCCTGTGGGGTTGGCCGATACGAATTCGACATTCACCCGAACCCCCTGCCCCATATCCGAGCGCCCGAACGCCAGCCCGTCGCTCAGGGCCATTCCGACAACACCCTGCCACACCGCAGATGACAGGCGCAGGTTCAAGAAGCCCGGTCCCGCGACATCGGCGCTGTCAATGCGCGCATCTGCCATCAGGGCTGCGGCAAGCGCATCCGCAATCTCGCGCGGTTTCAGTCCGCCGGGTTTGGCCAGCACCATCGCGGCATTGGTGGCCATATCGCCATGCGCGGGGTCGCGCGGCGGTTCAACTGCGACATTGCTGAAATCAAGCCCTTGCGGCAACACACTGTCAGCGACCATGGCCTGCAAACAGTCCAGCACCAGCGCACGAATATCGGAAAACAGGTTCATCTTGTCCGTCCTTGTTGCTGTCCCTGCCCTACGCCGCAGGCGCGCGGGCGTCAATGCCCGCCAAGCCCTTGTGTTGCGGGGTTTCGGCTGTATGGTTGCGCTAACACATTCAGGATAGGGACCGAACCATGCGCTGGGGAATACTGGGGGCGGCCAAGATCGCCCGAACTGATGTCGCGCCTGCCATCCAACTGGCGAAAGGCGCGGAACTGGTGGCAGTGGCCACGCGCGACACAGACCGCGCAGCACCGTTTCAGGCATTGGCGCCGGAGTTGCAGGTTCACAATAGCTATGACGCCCTGCTGGCAGACCCGAATATTGATGCGGTGTATATTCCGCTGCCCAATCACCTGCATGTCGAATGGTCGCTGAAGGCCGCGCAGGCGGGCAAACATGTGCTGTGTGAAAAGCCCATCGCGCTGCATGCCAACGACATTGACCAGTTGATCGCCGCGCGCGACACCACTGGCCGGCTGATTGCCGAAGCGTTCATGGTGGCCCACCACCCCCAATGGGCGCTGGCGCGTGACCTAATGGCGCAAGGGGCCATAGGCCAGTTGGAACATGTCGAGGGGTGCTTCACCTATACCAACCGCGACCTAAGCAATATTCGTCATATTGCCGATATGGGCGGCGGGGGCTTGCGCGATGTGGGCGTCTACCCTTGCTTTGTGACGCGCATGACAACCGGCATGGAACCCGACCGGCTGCGCGCCGATATCCGCACCCAGAACGGTGTCGATATTTTCGCGCGTGTCTGGGCCGATTTTGCGGATTTCACCATGTCGTTTTACTGCGGCATGATGCAGGCGCGGCGCCAGCAGATGGTGTTTCACGGGCAGGACGGCTGGATTGCGCTGCATGCGCCGTTTAATGGGCCGAATTACGGGGATTGCCGGGTTGACTGGTGCGACGCTGATGGGCAGATCACCACGCGGCATTTCAACAACATCAACCAGTATGCGCTGATGATCGAAGCTTTTGGCCGGTCTGCGCAGACAGGCGCGGAATTTGCCTGCCCGCTGGAAATGTCCAAGGGCAATCAGGTGATGATCGACGCGATCTTTGACGCGGCGGCATAAGGCATATCGCGTAAGGATGAATCGCAAGGCTGGTTGAATGGATCTGAAGGTGGGGGTGTTACGGACATACATAAAGCCCGCGCCATCGGTGGGCCGGGGTCTGCCGATCCAACGTTATAGGAATGCAGTTTATGCAAGCTGCATATCCTTACTTCAAAGGCTTTGTGTGTCGCTGACGAAATCGGCAAGCCGCGGGACGGCCCGCCGATGGCGCGGCGGGCTGAAGCCCTTGATTCCGCGCCTTGATTCTACCTACACAAGCATCAGATCCACAAATAAACCAGACAGACCCCAGCCCGTCAGATGCGCACGCCTTCGCGCCCAGCAAGATCGGTGAAAAACTGCCACGCCACGCGGCCAGACCGGCTGCCGCGCGTGGCCTGCCATTCGATCGCTTCCGCGCGCAGGCGTGCCGGGTCGATCTGCAGGCCATAGGCCGTGCAATAGCCTTGGATCATGGCCAGATATTCGTCCTGATCACATGGATGGAACCCCAACCACAGGCCGAAGCGGTCTGACAATGACACTTTTTCCTCAACAGCTTCGGACGGGGAAATTGCGGACGACCGTTCATTCTCGATCATGTCGCGGGGCATCAGGTGGCGACGGTTCGATGTCGCATAAAGTACCACATTATCCGGCCGCCCTTCGACCCCGCCATCCAGAACCGCCTTAAGGGATTTGTAATGCTGGTCATCATGGCTGAAGGACAGATCATCGCAAAACAGTATGAACCGCGCATCCGCCTTGCGCAAATGCCCCATCAGCCGCCCGATCGAGGGTAAATCTTCGCGCTGGATTTCCACAAGTTTCAGCGCAGCGTCCGGCACCTGCTCCAACACCGCGGCATGAACGGCCTTGACCAGCGACGACTTGCCCATGCCGCGCGCGCCCCATAACAGCGCATTATTTGCAGGCAGACCGCGCGCAAACTGCACAGTATTGGCCAGCAAGGTGTCACGCGAACGCCCGATCCCAACAAGCAAGTCCAGCGCCACACGGTTCACTTGGGTGACGGGCTGCACATGGTCGGGGCTGACATGCCAGACGAAGGCATCTGCCGCGCCGAAATCGGGTGCTGTCTCCGCGACGGGCGAAAGCCGTTCCAGCGCATCGGCAATACGGCGCAGATCAGACGCGGGTTCTTGCGAAATCTTGGCCTCTGATGGCAGGACAAATGGCGGAAGCGTCATTTCTCCTCCTCGACCTCATCAGCGAAGATCTCGTCATCCTCATCCAGCAGACCCTCGCGGCGCAGCTGTTCATTGCGCTTTCTCTCGACCCGCGCGACCAGAAAAATCGAAATCTCGTAAAGGCCGTAAACCACTGCGAACAGGATGATCTGCGTGATGACATCGGGCGGGGTGACCAGTGCCGCCAGTGTCAGAATGCCGACCATCGCCCATTTGCGGCCCGACCGCAGCCCTGCCTCGGACACCAGCCCCGCCTTGCCCATAAGCGTCAGCAGAACCGGCAACTGAAAGCACAGGCCGAACGCGACAATGAACTTGATGGTCAGATTCAGGTATTCCTGCGCGGAGCCCTGAAACACCACGGACAGGGGCGCTGCGGCCTGCCCGCCATCCAGCGCTTCGCCCGTGGCCCCGAATTGCTGGAACCCAAGGAAGAAGTTATAGGCCAGCGGCGTGACAATATAGAATGCAAATGACGCGCCCAGCAGGAACATGAACGGGGACGCGACCAGAAACGGCAAAAACGCACCCTTCTCGGACCGATACAGCCCCGGTGCCACGAACCGCCACATTTGCGTGGCGATGACAGGGAACGCGACCATGAAGCCCCCCAGAAGTGACACCTTGATCGCCACAAAGAACCCTTCTTGCGGGCTAATGAAGATCAGGTCGCAATTCTGCCCGCGATCTGCCAGCGCCGAACACAGCGGCGCAGTCAGGAAATTGAAGATGGGGGTTGCAACGGTGAAGCAGGCCAGCATCGCAACCACAAATGCCAGCACGGATTTTATCAACCGTGACCGCAATTCCGCCAGATGTTCAATCAGCGGCGCACCTTGATCGTCGATATCATCCTTGGCAGGGGATTTTGTCATGTCATGCTCTCAAGCGGCGGCCCTTAGGCTTTGGGTGCCGGATCTGTGGTTGGGGCTGTAGCGGGTGCGCCGGTATCTGCGCCTGTGCCGGCAGGTTGCGCAGCGTCGGCATCCGTTTTGGGCGCACGTTCGCGGCGCACCTGCTCCATCTCGTGCGCGATCTGGTCCAGTGCTGCCTCGTCCTCATCCTCGTCGCGGCTGGCATCTGCGGCGGGCGTGCGGCCTGATTTGCCCTTGGCAGGGCTGTCAGGCTTCATCGGGTCCCAGTTTTTCAGCTTGTCCAACTCGTCCATGCCCATTTTCTTGGGGTCGGTCATCCCGCGCAGGTCGCGTGCGACATCCTTGACGCCACTTTCATCCGCAGCCTCATCCATGGCGCGCTGAAACTCGCGCGCCATATTGCGGGCCTTGGCCGTGAACTGGCCAAGGGTCCGGAACATTTTCGGCAAGTCCTTCGGACCGACGACGATCAGCGCGACAACGCCAATCACCAACAATTCTGTCCAGCCTATATCCAGCATCATACACCCCCTGCATACAGGCGCGACTGGCCCCTGTATGGTGCGTTATCGCACTGCTGCGCTTGCGTGGTCAGGCCTTGTCTTTTTCGCGGTCGGCATCCGGCGTCACGTCACGCGCCGCGTGCTCCGCGTCACCGGATTTGTCGTCCAATTCCTCGGACCCGTCTTTCAGGCCCTTCTTGAAGGACGTGATCCCTTTGCCAACCTCGCCCATAAGGGCGCTGACCTTGCCGCGCCCGAACAGGACCAGAACAACGACTGCGATGATGATAAAGCCCGCCGGGCCAATATTATTGAGCATGATTTTCTCCCTCCGGCCATGCTAACAGCATGACAGCGCGTGTCTACATATTCCATTTATGGATTAGCAACAGGCAATCAAAGCCCCAAATTGGAAAACCTTGAAGATTCCTGTCACATTACCGGAATAGGGGCGTTGCGCGGGCGTTTAAGACCCGATTCGAGCTGGCGCGCGCCGCATAGTGTCGACATTTCCATCAGGAATGGCCAGTTTGCCCCCCGCGCCGCCAACAAAGTGGCGGGGTATCAGTTGATATGCAGGATGCGGCTGAAAGCTGTGGTCCCGCGCACAGTGTTGCGCCCTGCCGCCTTGGCCGCATAAAGGCGCGAATCTGCCTGTGCCATCAGTGCATCGACCGTGTCACATTCTACATCGCATGCTGCAACACCCAGACTTGCGGTGAACACGACCTGCGGGCATTCCGGTGCAACAGCCTGTTCGATCGCAAGGCGCACGCGCTCTGCAATCTCCAGGGCGGTATCTGCATCTGCCGCGATCAGGACGCCGAATTCCTCGCCGCCCAAGCGGCCGAAACGATCCTCATGGCGCAGCTCGGCCTGAACGGCGGCCCCTACAGCGCGCAGCACCGCGTCGCCTGCGGCATGGCCAAAGCAGTCATTCACGGCCTTGAATTCGTCAAGGTCAAACATGATCAGGCTGTAATCAACGCCATTGCGGCGATATTCGGAAACGGCACGCGACAGGTCATCGGCAAACGCGCGGCGCGTCATGGCGCCGGTTAACGCATCACGATGCGCCTGTGTCCACAAAATGGCGTGATCCACGACCAATGCGGCAAAACTGTTCAGCAATGGCTGGGCGCTTGTCGCGAAATCTGCCGCGAAGGCGCGCAGGGTGCCGATACGTTGCGCGTTCTGGACAAGCGGGGCCTCCAGACAAGCATGACCTGCAGGCACAGGTTGCGGTGCATCGCCGTTGAACTGTGCGAAAACATGGGTTGCCCCCGTGGTTTGGCGGATCAGGGCGAACAGGGTTTCAAATCGCGCATCGGCAGGTCCACCCACGGCCATATTTGGCGTTTGAAAGACCGATCCCGTGTCCGGGGCGTCGGAGATTTTTGTCTCTGCGATGATCTGGCGATGGAAACTCATGACGACACCTTGCAACACTTGATGGTGCAGGTATCGCTGTTAACTATGGTCAGGCTTGGGTGCAAAGATGGCAGAAACGGGATGAATATTGACGAAAAATTAACCAAATATGGCAAGGCTGCCACAATTAGTTAACCATGCCTTAATCTGAACACAATGACACACCCACAGGTTGCAATTCGTTGAAATCCATCAACTTTTACTACCCTCGGCGCAAATCGCGGAAATTTCGTTTCTGACGGTCGGTCCACAAAACCTGAAGGTTGATTCCCTCATCGGTCTGCACTTCATGTTCAACCACACCCTGCTGGAACAGCCATGCACGTTCGCGGCCTTGCTCAAACCCTAGGGTCAGTGTTTCCAGATGGCGCACATCATCCAGAATAACAGTTATCGCATCAAAAAACGCATCAAGGCCCTGCCCCGTGACCGAAGACGCCAGAAAAACAGACTCTGTGCGCGTGGCGCGGTTTTTGACGGCCTCGGCCTGCTCGCCCTCCAGCAGATCGGATTTGTTCCACAACTCGACCAGCGGCGTTTCCTTGCGCACACCCAGATCCGCCAGAATCGACCGCACATTCTGCGCCTGCGATTCGGTTTCCGAATGTGCGATATCACGCACATGCACGATCAGGTCGGCCTCCAACACTTCTTCAAGCGTGGCGCGGAAGGCCGCGACAAGCTGCGTGGGCAGGTCCGATATGAAGCCCACGGTGTCGGACACAATCACCTGTTTGCCAGTGGGCAATGTCACGGCGCGCATGGTCGGGTCCAGCGTGGCAAACAACATATCTTTTGCCAGCACATCCGCGCCGGTCAGACGGTTGAACAGGGTGGATTTGCCCGCGTTGGTATACCCCACCAGCGCCACCACCGGAAAGGGCACCTTGCGGCGCGCGGCGCGGTGCAGGTCGCGGGTTTTGGCAACTTTTGACAGTTGACGGCGCAGGCGCACCATCTGCTCATCAATGGCGCGGCGGTCAGCCTCGATCTGGGTTTCCCCCGGACCACCGACAAAACCAAGCCCGCCCCGCTGGCGTTCAAGGTGGGTCCATGCCCGCACCAGCCGCGTGCGTTGATAGCTAAGCGCTGCCAACTCCACTTGCAGCACCCCTTCACGGGTGCGCGCACGGTCCGCAAAAATTTCAAGAATAAGGCCCGTACGGTCCAGCAGCTTTACATCCCATGCGCGTTCCAGATTGCGTTGCTGCACAGGACTTACCGGCCCGTCAATCAGCACCAGATCCACGTCAAGATCCCCCATACGGGTACCAAGTTCGTCAACCTTGCCAGTGCCAAACAGCAAGCCCGGATGCGCCTTTGGCAAGCGCACCACCTCTGATCCGACAACATCCAGACCGGGCAGCGCATAGGCCAGCGCCTCGGCCTCGCCCAACGCATATTCGGGCAACCGGCCCCGGTCTACTGTCCGGATATCGGGATGCAAAACATAAGCGCGGGTCGGGCGCGTGCCCCCCTCGCCACCAAGTTCGGATACATCAACCGGCCCGCGTGCGATCAGCTTTCACCTTCATAAAGGGAAATCGGCTGGCCCGGCATGATTGTTGAAATCGCATGCTTATAGACCAACTGGCTTTGACCATCGCGGCGCAACAGCACGCAAAAATTGTCGAACCAAGTGATTACGCCCTGAAGCTTTACACCGTTAATCAAAAATACAGTCACAGGAACCTTGTTCTTCCGAACATGGTTCAAAAATGCATCTTGCAAGTTCTGTTTGTCATTGGCCATGCGTCTGCCTTTTTGTCTGGGCTTGTTGCTTTACGCAGAGAGCCGCGTCTCCCCATGGCCAACAGTATGAAACGCCAGACAGAAAACTTCCAGACCCGTTGAACCACAAATAAGGGTTTCAAGTGATTTTCTTGCGCCTGTCAGGCGTTGCAATGTTTGCAAAATCGAAAAAACACTAGGATCTGGGCCACAGAACAGACAGCAACAGCAGAAATTCCAGCCTGCCAAGCACCATGCCGACCCCCAGAACCGCCCTGTGCGCATCGCTGAGTTCGGTCCATGTCAGCACCACCGGTCCCGCAATCTGCACCAGCGGGCCGGTTGTCGTCAGCGCCGCCACTGCATAGATCAGCGCATCTTCCATCGATTTGCCCAAGATGGTCAGCGCCGCCATGACCCCACCCAACGCCAGAATAAAAATCAGCAGGAACAGCCACGCAGAAAAGGCGCCTTCGGTGCGCAACCCGCGCATATGCGCCCCGTCCCCGCCTACGGCTGCGGGGTGGACCAAGTGTTCCAACTCGTATCTGGCCTGCCAC
>SR_TP_S13solDRAFT_1000433_pt1 | contig 17528 bp, 17 predicted proteins | sample SodReaTP_S13sol_FD_11159 | JGI IMG/M metagenome (IMG submission 11159)
GCCCCCCCCCCTTCAGCCCAGCATCACCCGCAGACCGGATGTTTGAACCTGATGGGAGAACGCGCCAACAAAAAGGCAGCCCGTGCCGAGCCGCCTTTTCCAATAGGTTTCGCGTTTTTTACAGCTTTTCGGTCAGTTCCGGCACCATGGTGAACAGATCGCCCACAAGCCCGTAATCGGCCACCTGAAAAATGGGGGCTTCTTCGTCCTTGTTGATGGCAACAATGATCTTGCTGTCCTTCATGCCCGCCAAGTGCTGGATCGCGCCGGAAATACCTACGGCGATATACAGATCGGGTGCGACCACCTTGCCGGTCTGGCCCACTTGCCAGTCATTGGGCGCATAGCCGGAATCAACGGCTGCGCGCGATGCACCCACCGCCGCACCCAGTTTGTCGGCCAGCCCTTCGATCAGTTTGAAGTCATCTTCGGACCCCACGCCGCGCCCGCCGGATACAACCACCTTGGCCGAGGTCAATTCGGGCCGGTCGCTGGCGGCCACCTTGTCCTCGACCCATTCCGACAGGGCAGGGGTGTCAGCGGCTGAAATGGTTTCAACACTGGCGGACCCGCCCTGAGCTGCCGCATCAAACGTCGATGTGCGGATTGTCAGAACCTTGGTTGCATCGCCGGATTTGACGGTCTGGATGGCATTGCCTGCGTAAACCGGCCGCTCGAACGTGTCAGCATCGACAATGCCCGACACATCGGACAGCACCATCACATCCAGCAACGCTGCAACGCGCGGCATGATGTTTTTCGCATCGGTCGTGGCAGGGGCCACGATATGGCTGTAATCGCCCGCAAGGCTGACAATCAGCGCGGCGGTGGGTTCGGCCAGACGGTGGCCCAGACTTGCATCCTCGGCGCACAGAACCTTAGCCACCCCGTCGATCTTCGCGGCACTTGCGGCGGCATCGGCGGCGCTTGCGCCCGCGCACAGGACAGTCACATCGCCCAGTTGCGCCGCAGCCGTCACGGCCTTGGCGGTTGCGTCCATGTTCAGCGCACCATCGGTGACTTCGGCCAGAAGAAGAACCGCCATCAGATTACCCCCGCTTCATCTTTTAGTTTCGCCAGCAATTCATCGACCGAGCCGACCTTGACCCCTGCGGACCGCGCGGCAGGTTCTGTCGTTTTCACGATTTCCAGACGCGGGCTGACATCCACGCCGTAATCGGCAGGTGTCTTTTCATCCAGCGGCTTTTTCTTGGCCTTCATGATGTTGGGCAGCGATGCATAGCGCGGTTCATTCAGGCGCAGGTCCACGCTGATGATCGCGGGCAGTTTGACCTTGATGGTCTGCAAGCCCCCGTCCACTTCGCGTGTGACAGTCGCGCTGTCCCCGTCAACCGCCACTTCGGATGCGAAGGTTGCTTGCGCCCATCCGGTCAATGCGCCCAACATCTGGCCGGTTGCGTTCATGTCATTGTCGATAGCTTGTTTGCCGCACAGCACAATTTGCGGCTGTTCTTCGTCGATCACGGCTTTCAGCAGTTTTGCCACGGCCAGCGGTTCGATATCGGTATGCACATCATCAGCGGCATTGATCAGGATCGCGCGGTCGGCCCCCATCGCAAGCGCGGTGCGCAGGGTTTCCTGCGCCTGCTTTACACCGATGGACACGGCGATGATTTCAGTCACAACACCTTTTTCCTTCAGGCGGATCGCTTCTTCTACCGCGATTTCGTCAAACGGATTCATCGACATTTTGACATTCGCCAGATCGACCCCGCTTCCATCCGCCTTGACACGGACTTTCACGTTATAGTCGATCACGCGCTTGACTGGCACCAGAACCTTCATTGGCGTGTATCTCCCTTTAGCAAAGCTTGATTGGTTCTACCGAGTTGCACTTGCAGAAAACAATGCAAAAACGACATGATGGCAAACCCCGACGCCGCGTTACAGCATATGTCTGCGCTAACGGTTTGCGCCCGGAACCCAAAGGATGTCATCTGCGCCGTTGTTATTGGCAATGCGTCCGGCAACGAACAGCCAGTCTGACAGGCGGTTCAGGTATTTCACGGCCGATTCGTTGACCCCCTCGATCGTGGACAGGGCAACGGTTTCGCGTTCTGCACGCCGTGCCACAGTGCGGCACAGGTGGAAATGCGCCGCCAATGCCGAGCCACCGGGCAGGATGAAACTGCGCAACGGTGTCAGATCTGCGTTCATGGCGTCAATTTCGCGTTCCAGCCGGTCCACCTGTGACGGGATCATGCGCAGGGGCGTGTATTCGGCGTCCTTGTCGCGTTCCATATCCGGGCGGCACAGGTCGGCGCCCAGATCAAACAGATCGTTTTGAATGCGTGACAATGCGTCAACCAGATCGCCGCTGGCATGCAGGCGTGCCAGACCCAGCGTTGCGTTCAATTCATCCACTGTGCCATAGGCCGTGACACGTTGCGAATGTTTGGCCACGCGCGCCCCGTTTCCCAGTGCGGTTTCGCCGGAATCGCCGGTGCGGGTGTAGATCTTGTTCAGCACAACCATGGATCAGGCTCCTTTCGAACGGAAATAGGCAAAAGCGACAATCAGGATCACGGCGACGAATTGTGCATACAACCTGTAGCGCATCATCCGGTTGCCGTGTTTGCGGTTGAATTCACCGCCTTTGGCGAACCCGCCGATACCGATCAGCAGCACCACCAGAACCACCAGCGAGGCAAAAGCCGCGATCAGCAACATCGGGTCTTGCAACAACATGTCGGGAACTCCTTATAGATTTGGCTGCAACTTAATCGTCCCCGCGCCGATTGCGAGGGGAAAACCGGCGCGTGCTACAATTTGCCCAGAACATAATCCAGCAGCCGCGTCGGCAGAACACGGCGCAGCCCGCCCAATACATAGGTTGGCGTGGTGACATAATAGCGCGGACGCGGGCGGCGGCTTTCAACGGCGGCAATCAGGCGGCGTGTCACGGCATCGGGGGGCAGTTCAAAAAAATCGGGGTCTGATTTGTCATAAAGCCGCGCCAACAGCGTGTCGCGATACTGCTGCGCGCGGGGGCTGTTTTCCCAGTCGATCCAGCGTTCAAAATGCGGAATGGAATTCTGGCGTATGCGTGATGTTACCGGCCCCGGTTCAATAAGTACGACATGAATTCCGGTGCCTGCCAGTTCCAGACGCAGCACATCAGACAGCCCCTCAAGCGCGAATTTCGTGGCGACATAGGCCCCGCGCCATTTCAACCCCGCCAGCCCCAGAACGGATGAATTCTGCACGATGCGCCCATGACCCTGCGCGCGCATGACAGGCAGGACCGCGCGTGTCAGTTCGTGCCAGCCAAACAGGTTCGTTTCAAAGATGCTGCGCAGCGCGTCGGTGGGCAGGTCTTCCGTCGCGCCGGGAATTGCGAACGCGCCGTTGTTGAATACTGCATCCAGCGTGCCGCCCGTCGCGCCAAGCGTGCGGGCCATGGCGTCATGGATGGTTGCCTTGTCGGTGTAGTCGAGAACGAAACTGTCCAGCCCCTCGCTGCGTAACCTGTCGCAGTCTTCAGGTTTGCGGCATGTGGCAAACACCTGCCAGCCCCGCTTTGACAGGGTGTGCGCAGCGTGATGGCCTATTCCGGATGAACAGCCCGTAATCAAGATGGACGGCATTAGTGGCCTTCCGCTGGGGGGTCAATTCGACCACGATTCCCGCTTGCGATAGATGGTCGAAGGCGCGATGTCCAGTTCGCGCGCGGCCTTCGGCACCGATCCCGCATTGCGCCGGATTGCGGACGTGATCACCAATTCCTCGATCTCGGCCATGGTCATACCGCTTAGGACATCCGCGGGTGTCGCGCCGGAGGGCAGGCCAGTTTGTGTGGCCGCTGTTTCAGCCCCGGCATAACCCACAAGCTCGGGCGGCAGCATCTGCGGGGTTATGGTCGGGCCGTCATGCAACACCACTGCCAGACGCAGCACATTCACCAGTTCGCGCAGATTGCCCCGCCACGGGGCTTTGCGGAAAATCGCAGCAGTGTCGCTGGACAGGCCGGTAAAGGTTTTGCCTTCTTCCTGCGCAATCTGAACCAGCAGATGACGGGCAAGAATATTCACATCCTCGCCACGGTCGCGCAGCGGGGGGACATGCATGGGAATGACGAACAACCTGTAATACAAATCCTCGCGCAGTTTGCCACTGCGCATTTCTTCGGCAGGATCACGGGTTGCGGCGCAAATGACGCGGACATCGACCCTGACGGCTTCGCCGCCGCCAGTTGGTGCGGCAGTGCCGTTTTGCAAGAAATGCAGCAACCGCGCCTGAACGGATGGCGCCATGTCATGGATGTTTTCCAAAAACAGGGTGCCCGCATCCGCCTTGACCAGCGCACCTGCCTTTATCCCCGATGACGGGGCATTGCCGCGTTGTGCCTGTCCGAACAGTTCCGCCTCCTGTGCGTCATGCGGGATGGCGCTACAGTTGAATGTGACAAAACGGTTCGTGGATCTTGCCGATTTCAGGTGCACCGCGCGGGCGCAAAGCTCCTTGCCGGTCCCACTTTCGCCCAGCACGAAAACTGGCGCCATGGACGTGGCGACCGCGCTGATTTTTTCATATAGGTGTTGCATCACCTCGGACTGGCCAAGGAACGTCGAGTCGATGGCATCATTTGCCTGCTTATTGCTGGAAACATCAGCAGGCAAATCACGTTGGCATTCCGCATGCGCGTTGGCGACAGCACTAATCAGGCGGATATCGCCCAACGGCTTGACCAGAAAGTCATGTGCGCCTGCGCGCGTCGCCTCGACTGCGGCATTGACCGACCCGTTCGCCGTGATGACGATAATGCGCGTACTGGGTTGCAGGGCCAGCATTTCGCGCATGACGACCATGCCATCGGAATCTGGCAGCATAAGGTCCAGCAAAACGACGCCGGGTTTTGATTCCGTAAATTTCGTCAGCGCCTCCTGACCATTCGAGGCGCAGATGGCGTTATACCCTGCTTTGCGCAGGATTGTCCGGTAAAGCATCTGCAAAGATGGCGTGTCTTCTACAAGCAGAAGCGAGGACATTGTGGACTGGCTACTCATATTCACATTCATTTACATATTCTCAATACATTGCGACAAGGCGGTTCGAACACGATCACATTCAGCGATCATATCAGGTAATGTAGCGGCAAGCGCCGCGCTGTCCTTACTTTTCGCCAATTTTTCCGCGCGCAAAGCTATTTCCGGTAGAAAATTGGCGCCGACTGTCAGTGACAGGCCCTTCATTTCGTGCGCGATAAGGTGAATAGCATGAAAGTTCACCGCAGGGCCCACGGGAAGATGCGCTTGCAAGTCGTTGTGCAAGCGGGTGAAGTCCTGCTCAAGCTGTTCCGCCAGCGCGGCTGCAACATCACTGCCACCAGTTTCTAGCAAGTCGAGGAACGTTTTTTGGTCGAGCACTTCGGATGTCATAATTTTGCCCAAATTGCTAAATAACTTTTGCGGCCTTAATTTTATCCCATCCCTTTACTAGAGTATAGCCAGCATATTGCAACCTTACGGAGAGCACGCAAGTTTGAGGGTTTAAGGCTTATTGATTAATAAAATTTGACTGTGGCACCAAAGAAGTGGGCTGCCTGTCGTTCAAGCACACAGCCGGTCACATGAGTAAGCGAAGGTTTTGTCGGGAAGTCACATGGCCACGCCCCCATGATTCGGGGGCGTGCATTGCAGGTGGTGGGGCGCGTTTCGCGCGGGTTTCATTCCGCAGATCGTGAGGTATGCGCGGCAATCGGGCCGCGCATGAATTGGTCAGACCTTCGGGTAGCCAAGCCCTTGAAGCGCGTTTGCGATTTCCGGCAGGATCGCGGGATCGTCAATCGTGGCGGGCATCTTGTAATCTTTGCCATCCGCAATGCTGACCATCGTCGCGCGCAAAATTTTGCCTGACCGAGTCTTGGGCAAGCGGTCCACGACAACTGCAAGTTTGAACGCCGCAACCGGGCCAATCTTGTCGCGAACCAGTTTGACGCAGTCACTGACAATGTCTGCATGCGCGCGGGTCGTGCCGGAATTCAGGCACAAGAAACCCAATGGCAACTGGCCTTTCAATTCATCCGCGACGCCGATCACGGCGCATTCTGCGACATCGGGGTGGCTGGCAAGCACTTCTTCCATGCCGCCGGTTGACAGGCGGTGTCCGGCCACGTTGATCACGTCATCCGTGCGCGCCATGATGTAGACATAGCCATCTGCATCCATATAGCCCGCATCACCCGTGGCATAATAGCCGGGAAACTGGTCCAGATAGCTTTTGCGAAACCTGTCTGCGGCATTCCACAAGGTGGGCAATGTGCCGGGGGGCAGGGGCAGTTTGATGGCGATTGCCCCCAATGTGTCGGGGCCGAGCGGGTGGCCGCCTTCATCAAGAACATGAATGTCATACCCCGGCATGGCAACAGCAGGTGATCCCAGTTTGACGGGCAGCGGTTCTACCCCCATCGGGTTCGCCGCTATCGGCCAGCCGGATTCGGTTTGCCACCAATGGTCGATGACGGGCACTTTCAACTGGTCCTGGGCCCATTCAATCGTGTCAGGGTCCGCGCGCTCGCCCGCCAGATAGACGGTTTTCAGGCAGCTCAGGTCATATTTCAGGACGAATTCGCCTTTGGGGTCTTCGCGTTTGACAGCGCGGAACGCCGTTGGCGCGGTGAAGAAGCTTTTGACCTTATGTTCGGAAATTACGCGCCAGAATGTGCCCGCATCGGGGGTGCCGATGGGCTTGCCTTCAAACACAATGGTGGTGTTGCCCGCGATCAGCGGCGCATAGCAGATATAGCTGTGACCCACGACCCAGCCCACATCGGACGCCGCCCAGAACACATCACCGGGGTCGACATTGTAGATATTCTTCATCGTCCATTGCAGGGCCACCAGATGGCCTGCCGTGGGGCGAACCACGCCTTTGGGCTGGCCAGTCGTGCCGGACGTATACAGCACATAGGCGGGGTGGTCCCCTTCAACCGGCACGCAGTCCGCCGGCTCTATGCCATACTGGAACGCGTGCCAGTCATAATCCTGCCCGTCGGTCAGTTTGGCCACTTCCTGCTCGCGCTGGAATATGACGCAGAACGCGGGCTTGTGCGTGGCCAGGTCTATCGCGCCGTCCAGCAGCGGTTTGTAATGGATCACGCGCCCCGGCTCCAACCCGCAGGACGCGGCGATAATGCATTTGGGCTGCGCGTCATTGATCCGCACAGCCAGTTCATTGGCCGCAAACCCGCCAAAGACCACGGAATGAATGGCCCCAAGGCGTGCGCAGGCCAACATTGCCTCCAACGCTTCGGGGATCATGGGCATATAGATGATGACGCGGTCACCCTTCTGCACACCTTTGGCCCGAAGCGCGCCCGCAAGGCTGGCCACGCGGTCGCGCATTTCGCGGTAGGTCAGTTCGCGTTTGGAATGGGTGACGGGGCTGTCATGGATAACCGCGACCTGATCGCCGCGCCCTGCATCAACATGACGGTCCAGTGCGTTCCAGCAGGTATTCACCAGCCCATCCTTGAACCATTCATAGAGCGGCGCGTTTTCGTCAAACGAAGCCTTGGAAGGGGCGCGCACCCAGTCGATTTTTTGCGCTTGTTCCATCCAGAACCCGTTGGGGTCCGAAATCGACCACCCGTGCAAATCCGCGTACCGCATGACTGTCCCTCCCATGAACCTGAACACTGACCATCAGATAGACGACAGGACTGCGCGCGCGCAATCCTGTTAACGGGAACAAAGCATGCGCACCTGCAATAATTTGCATGTCAGCTTTGCAAATTTTTGCAAATCCGGTGTTTTGCGCTTGTCTTTCGGGCGGGCCTTGGTGGGTTTGCAAATTTTGGTGCGGTTTCAAGCCTAGCCGTAGATGGAAACAGGCGTACCCGCCAGCGCCGACATATTCAGCAGGCCACGGGGCGTAATGGACGGGGTGACAATATGCGCGGTGTTGCCCATACCCATCAGGATTGGCCCGACCTCCAGCGCGTCGCCACGCGTTTTCAGGATATTGCGCACCCCGCTTGCCGCATCTGTATTGGCAAATATCAGAACATTGGCGGGTTCTGAAAACCGTGCACTGGGCAGCATGCGCGCCCGCAATGCAGGGTCCAGCGCCGCATCGACATGCATCTCGCCTTCATAGTCGAAATCCAGACCGGCCGCGTCCAATATCTCCAGCGCGGCGCGCATATTGCGCCCCGACGGCGTGTCCAGATTGCCGAACTGGCTGTGCGAGCAAAGCGCGATCTTGGGGTCCAGCCCGAAGCGGCGCACATGGCGGGCCGCCCCGATGGCGGTTTCGGCAATCTGTTGCGGGGTCGGGTTGGGGTGAACCTGTGTGTCGGCAATAAACAGATTGCCTTCTTGCTGGATCATCAGGCTAAGCGCGCCGACAGGGTGGCGGTCCTTGTTGCCCAGAATCTGGGTGACATAGTTCAAATGCCACAGGAACTGCCCGAATGTCCCGCAAATCAGACTGTCTGCATCGCCCCTATGCACCATGATCGCCCCGATGGCGGTGGTGTTGGTGCGCAAAATGGCGCGCGCCAGATCAGGGGTGACCCCGCTGCGTTCCATCAAGCTGTGATAGCTTTGCCAATAATCGCGGTAGCGCGGGTCATCTTGCGGGTTGACCAGTTCGAAATCGCGCCCCGGCTGGATGGACAGGCCCGCGCGTTCCAGCCGCATGTTCACCACCTCTGGCCGTCCGATCAGGATCGGCACTTCGGTGGTTTCCTCCAGCATGGCAGAGGCTGCGCGCAAGACGCGCTCATCCTCGCCTTCGGCAAAGACAATGCGCCGTGACGCGGCGCGCGCGGCCTCGAACACAGGTCGCATGATCATGGCCGAACGGAAGACCGACGCATCGAGCGTGGCCTTATAGGCCGCCAGATCGTCCAGCGGGCGTTTTGCCACACCGGATTCCATGGCCGCCTTGGCCACGGCACTGGCGACGACGCCCATCAGGCGCGGATCAAACGGTTTCGGAATCAGATAGTCCGGCCCGAAACTTAGCTGTTCGCCCTTATAGGCGGCGGCGGCTTCGGCGCTGGTGGTGGCGCGTGCAAGGGCAGCGATCCCTTCGACACAGCCGATTTGCATCGCATCGTTGATTTCGGTTGCGCCCACATCCAGTGCGCCCCGGAAAATGAAGGGGAAACACAACACGTTGTTGACCTGATTGGGGAAATCGGACCGGCCAGTTGCAATAATCGCATCGGGGGCCACTTCGCGCACCTGATCAGGCAGGATTTCCGGTGTCGGGTTGGCCAGTGCGAAGATGATCGGGCGCTTGGCCATGCGCGCGACATGGGCCGCTGTCAATGCCCCCGGACCGGACAGGCCCAGAAACAGGTCTGCGCCGTCAATGACATCATCCAGCGTGCGTTTGTCCGTGGCTTGCGCGAAGGCCGATTTTTGCGGGTTCATGTCCTGTTCGCGGCCTTCATGGACCAGCCCGTGAATGTCGCACAGCCATATGTTTTCACGCCGCACGCCCAGTTTGACCAGCATGTTCAGGCAGGCAATGCCGGCCGCGCCGCCGCCGGTGCTGACAATCTTGATATCCTCAAACGCCTTGCCTGCAACGCGCAGCGCGTTCGTGGCCGCCGCCCCCACAACGATGGCCGTGCCGTGCTGGTCGTCATGGAACACCGGAATGCCCATACGTTCACGGCAGATGCGTTCCACGATGAAACAATCGGGCGCCTTGATATCTTCCAGATTGATCGCGCCAAAAGTGGGTTCCAGCGCGCACACAATATCGGCCAGCCGTTCGGGGTCCGGCTCATTCAACTCAATATCAAAACAGTCGATATTGGCGAATTTCTTGAACAGGACGGCCTTGCCTTCCATCACGGGTTTTGACGCCAGCGCCCCGATATTGCCAAGGCCCAGCACGGCGGTGCCGTTGGTGACCACCGCAACCAGATTGCCGCGCGCGGTGTAGCGGGCCGCATCTTCTGGCTTTGCCTTGATTTCCAGACAGGCTTCGGCCACGCCGGGGGAGTAGGCGCGCGACAGGTCATACCCGTTGGCCAGCGGTTTTGTCGGGCGCACTTCCAGCTTACCTGGGCGCGGATACTCATGATAGATCAGGGCAGGATGGCGGCTGTCATCCGATGGCAGGTCGGTCATGTTGGTCCCCTGAATATTGTTTTGTTTAGTATTAAACCAAATTGCAGCAAGGGCAAGTTCTGCTTTCCGGGCCAACCGATGTTGTGATGATTGTGGTCGCGCCGTGATCGGTCCCTTGCAATGCGCGGCGTGCTGGCGCAAAATCGAAAAGATGGAATTTCATACATGTCAGGGGGCATATGACGCTTTTGGCGGAAGCACGCAGGTTGCGCGACATGGCCCATGCGCCCTATTCCGGTTTTCAGGTTGGTGCGGCGTTGCGCAGTGCTGACGGAAGAATTTTCTGCGGCTGTAATGTTGAAAATGCCGCTTATCCCGAAGGGCTGTGCGCGGAAGCCGGTGCCATTGCCGCGATGGTCGCAGGCGGCGCGCGGGAAATCGCGGAAATTCTGGTCATTGCAGACAGTCCAACCCCCGTCCCCCCTTGCGGTGGCTGCCGCCAGAAAATCGCGGAATTTGCCACAGACCAAACGCTGGTCACCATGGCAACACTGGACGGGCAATGTGTCAGCATGCGCCTGTCAGAATTGCTGCCCGGTGCATTCGGGTCGCAGCATATGGACAAATCCTGATGGCGCGCGCTTTTCTGGTGGTGCTGGATTCGGTGGGGTGCGGCGGTGCGCCGGATGCGGCCGATTTTGGCGATGCGGGCGCGAATACATTGGGTCATGTCATTGCCGCCTGTGCCGAAGGGCGGGCCGAGGGGGGGCGCAGTGGCGCGCTTCAGGTGCCGGTGATGGATGCGCTGGGGCTGGGGGCTGCGGTGCGGCTGGCGTCGGGTATGGCAACGCCGGGATTGTCCGCCACGCCGCAGGGGATGTGGGGTGCTGCGACAGAGGTGTCGCGCGGCAAGGACACGCCGTCCGGTCATTGGGAACTGGCAGGCGTTCCGGTCCCTTGGGCGTGGTCGTATTTCCCGCGGCAAGTGCCAGCCTTTCCGCCGGACCTTGTGGCGCGGATTTGTGCGCTTGCTGGCACTGACGGGATTTTGGGGAATTGTCACGCGGCGGGAATACCGATCGTGCAGGAATTGGGGGAGGCGCATCTGCGCACGGGCTGGCCCATATGCTATACGTCTGCGGATTCCGTGGTCCAGATTGCAGCGCATGAAACGGGTTTCGGGCTGGACCGGTTGCACCGGCTTTGCGCCGATCTGGCGCCTTCGCTGCATGCCATGCGCGTGGGGCGCGTGATTGCACGGCCATTTGTGGGCACGCCACAGGCCGGATTTATGCGCACGGCCAACCGCCGCGATTTTGCCATGCGCCCCCCAACCCCGACATTATGCGACTGGGTTCAGGCCGCAGGCGGGCAGGTGCATGCGGTGGGGAAAATCGACGATATCTTTTCGGGACAGGGCATAACGCAAAAATATAAGGGTGAAGGTGATAGTGCACTTTTCGAACATTTTTTGCGATTGATGGGCAGTGCAGACGCAGGTTTCTTAACTTTTTGCAACTTTGTGGAATTTGATACCCTATATGGCCATACACGCGACGTGTCAGGCTATGCGCGTGCGCTGGAACGCTTCGACAAGGTTGCAGGGCAAGCATTGGCGCAAATGCGCGCGGGCGATATGCTGGTGATTACGGCAGATCATGGAAATGACCCGACTGCACCGGGCACTGACCACACGCGCGAACGCGTTCCGGTGCTGGTGGCGGGCTATGGTGCGCATCAGATCGGGCAGTGTGCCTTTGCCGATGTCGCCGCCAGCATTGCCGCACATCTGGGTGTCCCCGCCGATGGCCCGGGACGGAGTTTTTTGCCATGATGGACCGTCACACGCTTGCCGCCCTGCCAAAGCTGGAACTGCATCTGCATCTGGAAGGGGCGGCCCCGCCTGCCTTCATCCGCGACCGTGCCAAGCGCAACAATATCGATCTGTCGCGGCTGTTCGATGATCAGGGGCAGTATTGCTGGCAGGGGTTTTCGGGTTTCCTGTCCAGCTATGATGCGGCTTGTACGGCCCTGAAAACCCCGCAGGACTTTCACGATCTGACATTGGCGGTGCTGGAAAATTCCGCCAGTCACGGTGTCATCTATACCGAGTGTTTCGTGTCGCCGGATTTCTGTGGTGGCGGGGATTTGATTGCGTGGCGCGACCATCTGGCCGCGATTGACGCTGCGGCACAGACTGCGCAGGCGCAATCCGGTATTGTCATGCGCGCCGTTGTGACCTGCATACGCCATAACGGCCCCGAACAGGCGCGCAAGATTGCCATCTGTGCACAGGAAACGGCGGGCCAGTTCGTCACAGGTTTCGGCATGGCAGGGGATGAGGCGCAGTTTCAGCCCAAGGATTTCATCTGGTCCTTTGATGCGGCGCGCGAAGCGGGGCTGGGGCTGACTGCACATGCAGGTGAATGGGTGGGACCAGATGCCATACGCGCCACATTGCGGGATTTGCGCGTGTCGCGCATTGGCCACGGTGTGCGCGCGATCGAAGATCCGGCAGTGCGGGATCTGTTGGCAGACCGCGGTGTGGTGCTGGAAATATGCCCTGCGTCCAACATCGCGCTGGGGATTTACCCGAAATTGCACGATCATCCGGTTGCCAAGTTGCGCGATGCGGGCGTAAAGGTCACAGTGTCCACAGATGATCCGCCCTTCTTCGGCACCAGCATGACGCAGGACTATAGCGCGCTTGCAGATTGCTTTGGCTGGGGCAGGGATGAGTTTGCCGACATCGCGCGCATCGCGCTTGATGCAGCCTTTATTGATGCGCCTGCGCGCGCAGTGCTACAAAAACGACTGGAGGAAGCATGTCCCACCCCGACCTGACCATTATCGAGCACCCTCTGGTCGTGCATAAACTGTCGATGATGCGTGAAAAATCACTGTCCAGCCGTGATTTCCGCAGCCTGTTGCGTGAAATCAGCCAGTTTCTGGCCTATGAAGTTACGCGCGACCTGCCGTTGCGTCTGCAAACCATCACCACGCCAGTGACTGAAATGCAGGCCCCTGTTCTGGACTGTCCCGATCCGGTTCTGGTGTCTATCCTGCGGGCGGGCAATGGGCTTCTGGACGGCATGCTGGAAGTGCTGCCGACCGCGCGCGTGGGCTATATTGGCCTTTATCGTGACGAGGCGACGCTGCGGCCGGTGCAATATTACTGCAAACTGCCCCCAGAACTGGCGGGCCGGCGTGTTATTGTCGTCGATCCCATGCTGGCAACGGGCCATTCTGCGGCGGCGGCGATTGATCTGATCAAGGTCGCAGGCGCCACGGATATTGTGTTTCAATGCTTGTTGGCCGCCCCCGAAGGCGTGGAGTGTATGGCGCGTGCGCACCCTGATGTGCGCATTGTCACCGCTGCGCTGGACGAATGCCTGAACGAGCACGGATATATCGTTCCGGGACTAGGGGATGCGGGTGACCGGATATTCGGCACATCATAAGCCACGCCACTGCCCGAATCGGGTTTACTTTCAAATACGTTAAAGGGCATGGTCGAAGGGTTGAAGCGGGGGTTTCATGTCTGTCAGATTATTTGCATTTACGAGTGTTTTTTCCATATCCCTGATGTCCGGTGTGGTCGCGCAGACCAACGGGTCCGGTCCTGCCGAAATGCCGCCCGCGGATTATGACGCGCGCGAATTTGTGGACAGTCGTGGGTGTGCGTTTTTGCGGTCCACTTTTGGCGGGGCCGTGACCTGGGTGCCGCGTTTCGGTGCGGACCGCCAGCCCGTATGTGACGCAACCCCCACCATTGTGACCACGCAACCCGCCCCCAATGTCCAACCTGTCCCGCAACCTTCCGGTCCGGTTCCGCCTGCGACCGCCGTCGCAACAGGCAAAGAGCCTGCGCGCAGCGTTGCGGCCCCGCGCAGGGCACCGCACAGGGCCGCGCCGCGCCGCGCCGCAATGCCCCGTCAGGCCGATGCGTCCGGACGCCACCCCGATTGCCCGCTGAATGCGCCCTATGGCCAGGTTGTGCGCACCAGCGATGCGCGCCTGATGGTGCTGTGTGTTGCCCAGCCGGACCAATTCCCCGAAGGTTTGGGCCTTAATACCGTCCATCATGGCCCTGTTGCGCTGCCATCCAACACCGTCATGCCAGCGCCAGCCGCAGCGCCAGCGCAGCCTGTGGCGCGTCAGCATGGCAGCCATTTGCAGGTCGGCAGCTTCCGTGTGCCGCAAAATGCGACACGGTTGCGCGCACGCCTTCAGGCGCATGGTCTGCCAGCCGGTATTCATCATGCGTCGGGTTTGAATGTTGTGACGGTTGGCCCGTTTGCACAGCCGGATCAGGCGCGTCATGCATTGCAACTTGTGCGCGGGATGGGGTTTCACGACGCGTTTTTCCGCCGCTAGGGCAGGCAGGCTGATATTGTAAGCGCTAGCGAAAGGCCCGCCCGCAATGCAGGCCCGTGCGTCAGATTGTCTGTTTGCGTTGTCCGAACCTGCTGCGGCTGACCATCAGCCCGGAAATGATAATCCCAAGTGCCAGCAGGATGCGCGGCGAGAGTTGTTCCGACAGGATCATGACCCCCAGCAGGACCGACCAAACCGGCACATGATAATTGACCTGCGCCAGAAAGCTTGGCCCTGCACTGCGGATGATGCTGATTTTCAACAATGTTGCCAGACCTGTCGGCAACAGCCCCAGAAATAGCAGGGCGAGAGCCGGGCGCGGGCCAGCCATGGCAGGCACCCCTTCCTGAACCAGCGCGGCAGGCAGCATGATGGCACTGGCAACCCAAAGGGCCAGCACGCCAAACGCCATAGGGTGCACATCCGGACAGCGGCGCGTCACGATCGATCCCACCGCATAGCTTAATGCGGCAGCAAGGCAGCCCAGCCGCGCCAGCGTTTCCAGCTCCGATCCGGTGAAGGCCAGAACGCCGGGGCCAATCAGCACCCCGACCCCCAGCAGGCCCAGCATGAACCCGCCAGCCTTGGCATTGCTCAGCTGTTCACCGGGCACCAGAAAATGTGCAAAGCCCAGCACAAACAGCGGAATAGCCGCCATGCTGATTCCTGCGAAACCCGATGTGACATGCTGCTGTGACCAGCTTAGCAAAAAGAACGGCAGCGCGCTTGAAAATACCCCCATCGCGGCCGCAAAGATCCAGATATCGCGCTGTATCGGGATACGGATGCCCAGTATTGCGGCGGTTGCGGTCAATGTCAGTGCACCGATCACAATGCGTCCCGCAGCCACCCAAAGCGGTGCAAACCCCTCAAGCGCGATGGCGATCCCCAGAAAAGAAGCGCCCCAGATCAGGCCAAGCGTGATCAGGGATATCCAGTTGGACAAGGTCGGGGTGCTGGGCATGTCGGGGCCTTTGAAAATGCGTGGTCTTGAACATGTGTAGTGATGCGCGGCAGTGACAAGGATGTCCAGTCTCGAACATGGTAAATACTTGCTTTCAAACCGCGCAGAAGCCCCAAAAATGCCCGAATTTCTGTTTAAGACCAAGCCTGTATCAGGGGGCGATACGATTGTAATGATCAGGGTGGGGGCGTTCAACATTATGCATATTCGCAAAAAGCCTGCTGATTCCAAGGGATTTTGGGCCTGCGATTCCGGCGCTGTATCTGTGGAATGGGTGGTTTTATCAGCGGCAGTGCTGGGATTGGGTGCCTTTTCTGTCGGCCAGATAGGGCAAGGCAGCATGGATCTGGCCAATACCACCCAAGGCAGTTTGCGGTTCTCCCTGTCGCACGATCCCGCACCAGATGGCCCGAGCTATGCGATCCAGCGCCTCTCGGCGGACCAACTAGCGCAATGGACCACAACCTACGCCAACCAGACCGAGGCGCAGCTTCTTGCGTCTGTTCACTTGCGCCATGACCAGTTCACCGCGCATCTGGGGGCGCAGCAATGGTCGCAAGCCCTGCAACGCATCGACTATTACCACATCATCGAACAGGAACTGGTGTCACGGACAATGACGCGCCCGGGTGACCTGCCATCGGCACAGCTGCTGTTCGACATGTATAACGACGCCCGCAGCTAGGTTTGGCAGGGCATAGCCCAAAGTAATTGCCCCCGCCAAACAGGGCGGGGGCAGGGGGGCGCTGTTGCGCAGTGCTTAGTTGCGGTCCTTGTCGACCATTTTCGACGCACCGATCCACGGCATCATCGCGCGCAGCTTCGCGCCGACCTGTTCGATCTGATGCTCGTCATTGATGCGGCGTGTCGCCTTGAAGAAGGGCTGGCCAACAGCGTTTTCCGCCATGAAGTCGCGCACGAATTTGCCTTGCTGAATGTCGGTCAGAACGGCCTTCATCCGCGCCTTGGTTTCGTCATAGGGCAGAATGCGCGGGCCGCTGACATATTCGCCATACTCGGCCGTGTTGCTGATCGAGTAGTTCATGTTGGCAATGCCGCCTTCATAGATCAGGTCCACAATCAGCTTCACTTCATGCAGACACTCGAAATAAGCCATTTCCGGCTCATAGCCCGCTTCGACAAGGGTTTCAAAACCCATGCGGATCAACTCAACCAGACCGCCACACAGCACAGCCTGTTCGCCAAACAGGTCGGTTTCGCATTCCTGACGGAAATTCGTTTCAATAATGCCCGAACGCCCGCCACCAATGGCTGAACAATAGGACAGGCCGATTTCCATCGCCTTGCCGGTTGCATCCTGATGCACGGCCACAAGGCAAGGCACGCCGCCGCCTTTGGTATATTCGCCGCGCACCGTGTGGCCGGGACCTTTGGGCGCCATCATGATCACGTCAACGCCGGGCTTCGGTTCGATCAATCCGAAATGCACGTTCAGACCATGGGCAAAAGCAATCGCCGCACCATCGCGCAGGTTGTCATGCACATATTTCTTGTAGGTTTCGGCCTGCAACTCATCTGGCATGGTGAACATGATCACGTCACACCATGCGGCGGCCTCGGCAATGCCCATGACCTTCAGGCCCTCGGCTTCGCATTTCTTGGCGCTGGCGGACCCTTCGCGCAGGGCCACAACAATGTTCTTCGCACCACTGTCGCGCAGGTTCAGCGCGTGGGCATGGCCTTGGCTGCCATAGCCCAGAATGGCAACTTTCTTGTCCTTGATCAGGTTCACATCGCAATCGCGATCATAATAGACGCGCATGATACTTCCTCCATTGGGTATGCGTAGGTTTCTGCGCAGATCATAAGAGTTTTCCAACGAATTGCGTTTCATATCTCGCACATTTTCAACAAATATGGTAATAATAATTCGCAAAATAAAAAATAGTGAAAAATTCATGCGTATAGACGACAGCGACCGCCGCCTGCTGCGCCACCTTATGGCCGCCCCCGATGCCAGCACCGCACAACTTGCGGCCCGCGCGGGGATGACCGAAGCCACCTGCTGGCGCAGGTTGGACAAGCTGCGCAACGCAGGCATTCTGCGCGGACAACAGGCCGTTATCGACTGGCGGGCTCTGGGCTGGCAGGTCGAGGTCAGTTTGCGCATCACG
>SR_TP_S13solDRAFT_1000434_pt1 | contig 17499 bp, 19 predicted proteins | sample SodReaTP_S13sol_FD_11159 | JGI IMG/M metagenome (IMG submission 11159)
CGCACGGCCCTGGAACAGACCCCGCCGGAACTGGGCGCGGACGTGGCCGAACGGGGCATCGTACTCACCGGCGGCGGTTCCCTGCTGCGGGATCTGGACCGTCTGCTGATGGAAGAGACCGGCATCCCGGTGGTCATCGCCGACGACCCGCTCACCTGCGTGGCCCGTGGCGGCGGCCGGGTGCTGGAGATGATGGACGAACACGGGGCGGACTTCCTCGCGGTCGAGTAATACGGCCTCCACCCGCCCTCCTGACCGGGGAGACCAGCCATCAAGAAGCCGCTGTTCAACCTGGGCCCCTCCCCCGTGGTGCGCCTGGCCCTGCTTGGCCTGCTGTCCATCGGTCTCATGTGGACCGACCACCGACACAACTACCTTCAGGATTTTCGTTCCGGCGTGGCCTTCCTGGTCTACCCGGTGCAGGCCGGTGTGAACCTGCCTGTGCAGGCCGGTGCCTGGGTGCTGGAGCAACTGCGCAGCCACCAGACCCTGGTGGAGGACAACCGCAGCCTGCGCGAAGAGCGGCTGCGCATGAGCGCCCTGATGCTACGTTTCGAGGCCCTGGAGCAGGAGAACGCCCGGCTGCGGGAACTCTTTGAGACCTCGTCCAGGCTGCGCGATCCGCTCATGATCGCCGAGATCATGGCTGTGGACCTGGACCCCTTCCGCCAGCAGCTCCTGATCAACCGGGGCCGGGTCCATGGCGCCTACCCGGGCCAGCCCCTGATCAACGCCCAGGGGGTCGTGGGCCAGGTGCTGGAAAGCCACGCCCTGCACAGCAGCGTCTTGCTGATCTCAGACCCGAGCCATGCCCTGCCCGTGCTGGTCAACCGCACCGGCCTGCGTACCCTCGCGGTGGGCACCGGCAACCCCCAGCTGCTGGAATTGCGCTACATCCCCCCCGCCGAGGACCTGGAGCCCGGCGATATCGTCAGCACCTCGGGACTGGGCGGACGTTTCCCTGCGGACTATCCGGTGGCCGAGATCATTCGGGTGGAACGCATCCCCGGCGAACCCTTTGCCCGTGTGGAGGCCCGCCCCCTGGCTCGACTGGATCGCTCACGGGAGGTGCTGCTGCTGGCGCCGGTCAACGGCACCCCCGAGTCCGAGGAGGTCTTCGGGGATGTCTTCGAAGAACCCGCCGAAGACGCCGTTGAGGAGGTCACCCCGTGAGCGGTTCCCGCGCCTGGATCTGGGTCGTTCCCCTGACCTTCATCATCGCCCTGGCCCTCACCGTGGCGCCCCTGCCCGAGTGGGCCGCCCCCTGGCGTCCTGAATGGCTGGCCATGACCCTGATCTACTGGAGCATGGCCCTGCCCCGGCACTTTGGTGTCGGCGTGGGCTGGGGACTGGGGCTGCTGCTGGACGTGGCCACCGGCGCCCTGCTGGGGCAGCATGCCCTGGGCTTTGCCCTGATCGCCTACCTGAGCATTCGCCTGCACCAGCGGGTGCGGGTGTTTCCCCTGTGGCAACAGGCCCTGACCGTGGGCGGACTGCTGGCCCTGCACCTGCTGGTCGTACTGTGGATCTCCGGCATGACCGGCCGCGCACCGGGCACCTGGCTGTACTGGGCGCCCCTGGTCAGCAGCATGATCCTGTGGCCCTGGGTGTTCGTGCTGCTCAGGGATGTACGTCGGCGCTGGTGCCTGGCGTTGAGCTAGTGGCTAGTGGCTAGTGGCTAGTGGCTAGTGGCTAGTGGCTAGTGGGCAGGATTGAAGTCATGGGTGTTCGCGGTCTCAACCCGTCAATGCCTGTTCATCCCCTCCAACTGCTTTCTGAAGGCCTCGCAGGGGTCGTCGGGTGAGCTGCGGCGGGTGAACCAGAGCAGGTCGTGGGGGGATACGGCGCCGTTGGTATAGTCACTGGCCTCTGACCTGGCAGGATCCACTTCCACGAAGGCCAGGCTGGCAAGCCCACGCTCGGGTGCCAGCCTGGCCAGGTAGGCGGGCACACCATAATCACGTCGCGCATGGGCCGCACCGGCGATCAGCACCACGGGCCCCTGTACCTGGGCCAGCCTGTCGGCCATGTAGGCGTCCCGGGCCCGCTGGGCATCGATCATCCCCCCGGCACGCTCACGGGGCAGATGACCGCAATGGGCATCCACGATGCGCTGTTCCAGCCGTTCCCGCAGCCCCTCCTCCAGGGCCGTATCCAGCCCCAGACGCTGGCGCTCCTGCTCCGGCAGGCTCTCCAGCCCGCCCCGGGCCACGTCCATGGCCCCGCTCCGCGACAGGTTGGCGGCGATGATCTCCAACCCCTCATCCAGGGCGAACTGGACCAGGGGGCGGTAGCCCGACCAATCCCAACCCCGGCCCTCCAGATTGACCCCAGCCGCCAGGGCATCTGCATCCGGGTCGCCATCGCGACGCAGCGCATCGATACGGTCCTGATCCCCAAGATCGAAGATCTCGAAGGCCAGCGCCGGGCGCGCCCCCGTGGACGCCAGGGCACGAATCACCTCCAGTTGGCCGTGATGATGATCCGGGTTGCCATGGACCTCACCCAGCAGCACCACATCGGCCAGTGCAAGGCGCGCCATGGCCTCGGACGCCCGAATCTCGGCAGCGGTCCCGCCCGCCGTCCCGGTCCACCACAACTGCCCCACCATGGGATGATCCCCATGCCTGGGGGCCTCATCGGCCAGGGAGGAGATGGGACCCAGAAAGCACAGAAACATCAGCGCGAGGGTCTGCGTCGCGGAGGAGATCCGCTGGACAGGAAAGGGCATGGGGCATCCTTGGGTGTCAGTCGGGCATCGGCCCGTGAGTATAATGGCTGCGACCATGGCCCGGGCTTCCGGGTTCCAGACACCGAGACATCCAAGGAGCTTTCGATGGACGACAAGACCCGCACCGAGATCGAGGCGGCCGCCTTTAGGCGCCTGCTGGAGCACCTGGACAGCCGCAAGGACGTGCAGAACATCGACCTCATGAACCTGGCCGGCTTCTGTCGCAACTGCCTGTCCAAGTGGTACAGCGCCGCTGCCAAGGAGCGCGGCGAGGACATCGACTACGACGCCGCCCGTGAGATCGTCTACGGGATGCCCTACGGCGAGTGGAAAGAACGCTATCAGCGCGAGGCCAGCACCGAGCAGGTGGCCGCCTTCGAGCAGGCCCGTCCCAAGGACCACCAGGGGTGAGCGACGAGATCCGCTTCATCGACACCGCCCCGGCCCTTGAGACCTTCTGCCGGGAGATCCAGGGTGCCCAGTGGCTGGCCCTGGACACGGAATTCGTTCGCGAGAAGACCTACTACCCGCGCCTGTGTCTGATCCAGGTGGCCGCCGGCCAGTCCCTGGCCTGCATCGACCCCATGGCCCTGCCGGACCTCGGCCCCCTGAGCGAGCTGCTCCACGACCCGCAGGTGGTGAAGGTGGTCCATGCCGCCCATCAGGACCTGGAGATCCTGTTCCAGGCCACCGGCAAGGTGCCGGCACCCATCTTCGACACGCAGGTGGCGGTAAGCCTGCTGGGCCACGGAGACCAGATCGGCTACGCCAAGCTGGTCCAGGTCTTCCTGGACCTGGAACTGGACAAGGGCCACGCCCGCACCGACTGGAGCCGGCGCCCCCTGGAGCCTGAACAACTGCGCTACGCCGCCGATGACGTGCGCTATCTGGCCAAGGTCTATCCCATGCTGCTGGAGGCCTTGGGGGAGAAGGGCCGGCTGGAATGGCTGACGGAGGATTTCGAGAACCTGACCCGGGAGTCGCGCTACCTCCCGGATCCGGACAACGCCTGGCGCAGGGTCAAGGGCCAGAAATATCTCAAGGGCGTGCAGTATGCGGTGTTGCAGGCCCTGACCGCCTGGCGCGAACGCCAGGCCATGAGCGCCGACCTGCCCCGGCGCTGGGTGCTGTCCGATGACGTGCTCACGGAGCTGGCCCGCCGGATGCCGACGGAACACGGTGCCCTGGTGAAGGTGCGCGGCCTGGAAGACAAGGCCATCGCACGCCATGGGGAGACCCTCATGGCCCTGGTGCGCGAGGCCAGCGCCCTGCCCCCATCCAGCTGGCCCACCCCCGTGGGTCCCTCCCGGGGCATCGGCCCGGAACATGAGGAACTGCTGGATGTGGCCATGGGCATCCTGCGCCACCAGGCGCGCATCAACGACATCAGCCCGGCGGCCATCGCCACCCGCAAGGACGTGGAGGCCCTGTTCCGCCAGGATCCGGGCTGCAACCTGCTGCAGGGATGGCGGGCAAAACTGGCGGGCCATGCCATACGGGACTGGTTCGATGGACGCCTGGGCGTGGAGGTGCGCGAGGACCTGATGCACCTGGAGTCACGTCCCGGGCAGTGACCCGGCGCGTCAGTCGGCGGTCGCGGCCTGCACCTGGTCGCGGCCACCGGACTTGGCGGCGTACAGGGCCTTGTCCGCCCGCTCCAGCAGGGCGCCTGGGCTGTCCTCCGGGACCATGCCCGCCACACCGACGCTGTAGGTGACCTGGTACTCGGTTTCACCGAAGCGGTACTTGCCCACCTCCCGGGAGTCCAGCAGGCCCTTGAGCAGCGCCGCCGCCGTGGCCTGGTCGGTGCCGGGCAGCATCACCGCGAACTCATCCCCGCCGTAACGCCCCACCACGTCATAGCGACGCAGACGCCCCGTGAGCAGCTTGCCGGTGCCGCGGATCACCCGATCTCCGGCGGCATGACCAAAGCTGTCGTTGATGGTCTTGAACAGGTCGATGTCCACCATGGCCAGAGACAGCGGCTCGCCGCTGCGCTCGGACTGGCTGAACTGCATGTCCAGACGCTCTTTGAAACTGGTGTGGTTGAGCAGGCCGGTGAGCCCGTCGCGCATCCGGAAGTGGCGCACCAGCCGTGAGCGGGCCACCCGTCCCAGCACCGCATCCAGCAGGTGCTCGTCGCGCACCGGGCTGGACAGGAAGGCATCCCCCCCGTGGCGCAGGGCGGCGAACTGGCGGTCCAGGTTCTGCTCCTCGGACAGGAACACGATGGGCACGTCCAGGGCGGCCTCGTGCTGGCGCAACACCCGCGCCAGATCCATGCCCGAATAGCTGTCCCGGGCCAGATGCAGGTCCATGAGAATCAGCTCCGGGCGAAAGCGATCCAGGGCCTCCAGCAGGTCGTTGCCCGCATCGTGGACCTCCACGGCCAGGCCGGCGCCACCGAGCACCTGGGCGTAGTGGCTGCCCAGCTGTGCCCGATCCTCCACCACCAGCACCCGGTGGGGCTCCTCCTCCTCCCTGCGCAGGGCGTAATCCAGCCGATCCAGGAGGGACTGCATGTCGAAGGGCTTGCCGAAAAAGGCACGGGCCCCGGCACGCACCGCCTGCAGGCGCGCCTTGAGACTATCTTCCTCGGCCACGAAGATGACCGGCACGACCGAGGTATCCAGGAGACGGCTGCGGGAGACCGCGCCGATGCCGCCCGACATGTCGGCGTCCACGATCAGCGCATCGGGGCGCTGCGCTCCCAGATGGGCATCCAGCGACGCCGGGTCGGCCAGTACCCGGCAGGGGTAACCGAAACGGGCCAGTTCCAGGGCAAGGCGCCCGGCCAGCAGTTCATCGTCGGCCAGTACCAGCACACCGGGACCCGATGCCGCCCCATGACCCGGCGCCGCCACGGGCCCTTCACCGGGCCGCTCACCGGGCTTGAGACGGGCACAGCGATCCAGGCGAATCTGCTCCACAAAACCACTCAGGGCCTCCCGTTCGTCCGGCAGCAGATCGCCGGGCATCTCCAGAAGCTCCACCACGTAGCCCGCCAGGGAGGAGGCATGTTCGGCCACCGCCGTGCAGTCATGGGCCCGGGCCCAGGAGGCCAGCGCCTCGGCGCAACGGGCCATGGTCCGGAGTGCCTCATCATCCCGGTCAGAGGCCGCCTGCAGACTGGACCAGGCAGACTCCATGGCGCGCAGGGCGTCGTCCACGAGCGTGGCGTCGGACGCCTGGGAAGGGTGTTGGGTCATGCTTATGCTCCCGTGCCTGGCACGGTCAGGAGGTGGGCCCGGCGTCAGCACCGGACCTGGAGATCACGGCCCTCGCCGTGACGTGCCCCGGGACCCCGGGTTACACTGACGGCACATACATTACGCCTCTTCGGAGCATCCATCATGCAGATTACCAAAGACAAGGCCGTCAGCCTGGACTACGTCCTCACCGACGAACAGGGCCAGATCATCGACCGCTCCGACGAGAGCAACCTGTTCGCCTACCTGCACGGCGCCGGCAACATCATCCCCGGTCTGGAGAAGGCCCTGGAGGGTCATTCCAGCGGCGACAACCTGCAAGTGACCGTGCCTGCCGCCGAGGCCTATGGTGAGCGCGATGACAGCCTCCAGCACACCCTGGACCGCAGCCAGTTCCAGGGGGTGGACGAACTGCAGCCCGGCATGCAGTTCCATGCCGGCAACCCCGACGGTACCGGCATGCACGTGGTCACTATCACCGCCGTTGAAGGGGACCAGGTCACCATCGACGCCAATCACCCCCTGGCCGGCATCACCCTGAACTTCGACGTCACGGTGCGCGAGGTGCGCGACGCCACCGCCGAGGAACTGGAGCACGGCCACATACACGGCCCGGGTGGCCACCAGCACTAAGCCCTCCCAGATAAGCAGAACCCCGCCCTTGAGGCGGGGTTCTGCTTTGGGGCTCAAACTGCGAATAACGGGGATTTCAGCGAGCGATTTCCACCCGCCAGCGCAACACGGGTAGCGGGCGCGTGCGGCCCTTGAGGAACAAGGGATGAGGCAGACGTTCGAAACAAGCGCGACGTTCGGCGTTCAGGGCCTCGTGCACATGACTGGATATCAGCACCTCGCCGCTCTGGGCCTGCTTCTGCAGCCTGTCGGCCACGTTCACCGCATCCCCCACCACGGTGTAGCTGAGAAAACTCTCGGAACCCACGTTGCCGCACACCACCTCGCCCCGGTTGATGCCGATACCCAGGCCACCATCCACGTCCCAGTCGGCGCGCCAGCGGGCACGCAGTTCCTCGAAGGCCAACAGCATTTCCCGGGCACAGTCGAAGGCGCGATGTGATGCATCGGGCTGGTCCAGGGGCACACCGAAACCCACCAGCAGGCTGTCGCCCGCCATGTTGAAGAGCGTGCCACGATGGGCGTGGGCCACCCGGGAGGCCAGGGAGAAAAAGCTGTTGAGCAGGGTAACCACCTGCTGCGCAGGCAGGCGCTCGGAAATCCCGGTAAAGCCGCGCAGATCGGCGAACATCACCACCGCCTCGCGCCGCTCACTACGATTCAGCAGATCATCGTGCGAGCCCTCGGGGGACGAGAGCAGATCATCCACCAGTTCGGCGCACAGGTAACGACTGAACAGCCCGCGCATCTGCTCGCGGCGCGTCAACTCCAGGGCCTCACAGGCATCACGCCAACGCATCAGGGAACGGATGCGGGCGCTCAACTCTTCGGGATAGACCGGCTTGGAGAGGAACTCATCAGCGCCGGCCTCGATGGCCCGCACACGGTCGGCCTGATTGTTGAGCACCGTGACCATCACCACAGGGATCAGCCAGGTGTCCGGATGGGCCTTGAGGCGACGGCAGACCTCGAAGCCGTCCATGCCGCGCATGACCACATCCAGCACCACCCCATCCACCGACTGTTCACGCACACAGCGCAAGGCCTGCTCGCCGCTCTCCGCCTGAATCACCTGATAGCCCAGCAATTCCAGGTGACGGGCCAGGATCAGCCGGTTGACCTCCTGGTCATCCACCACCAGCAGACGACGCCCGGTGGCTTCCGCCTGGACCGTAGCGCTGTCCGTGGATGAGGGGGCAAAGGGCAGGTGTCGGGCGTGCATACAACGTGCTCTATGGTCGAAAGGAACCCTGAGCTTAGGCAGTCATGTGATGCAGGTCATGCTATTAAAGATGATAGACGACGGGGCGCCATGCATGACCGACAAACGGCGGCAGATCGGCATGGCGGGGGTTCAATCGATGGCGATCCACTGCACGTCGATGTGCAGACGACGGTCGGGAATACGACGCCGGTCCTCCTGGATCAGGTGACCGTCGAAATCCACACAGGGGAAGTGTGGCTCCAGATCCAGGCAGCGCCTGTCCTTGCTGCGCCGCTGCTGGCCTTCCCCGACACCAGCCCCGGAGCCAGACCCGGTGGCGAGCAGGTCGCCGGATTTATAGTCTTTGCTATACATATGGTTATGCGTAAAAGCTCACCATTGACGGAAGAGTTTTATGTAACGGACTGAGAATAGGACAAAAAAATGATAGCTACAAGCCATATTCTCCCCTGACGCCGCGTCAGGGTTACACTCCACAGGCAGCCCACAGCAGCCGGAGACGTCCCAATGAGCAGCCATCGGAACATCATCGTCTGTCTGGACCTGGCACCCGATTGTGACGCGGTGCTGACCCGGGCCGCCGCCATGGCCCGGGACAGTGGCGCCCAGCTCACGGCACTACACATCGTGGACCACATGCCTCCCCTGGATCTGGACTATGGCCTCGGTGGCCTGCCCGGTCTGGAGCTGGATCTCCAGACCCTGCTCGACGCTGCAGCCGCGCGCCTGGAGACGCTCATGTCGGACGCCGGCCTGGGTGACACCCCCCGTGAAGTCATCGCCGGCACCCCCAACACCGACATCCCCATCCAGGCCCGGGAACGGGGTGCCGACCTGATCGTACTGGGCACCCACGATCGCACAGGCCTGGGCCGTCTGCTGGGCTCCACGGCCCAGGCGGTGATACGTCATACCCCCTGTGACGTCCTGGCAGTGCACATAGACACCGAAGCGGACGAGTGAACACGTGGTGTCCCACATGGACAACTGGGCCACATTCCGGGAACTGGACCAGGACTGCGAATGCCCCAAGGGCAGCGCCTTTCGGGCCTTCAAAAAACAGCTCGATCAATGGCGGGAAGGTGTGGATTACCAGGTGTTCGAAGCGCAACTGCAGGCCAAGCAGATCGCTCGACTCAAGGAACAGGACAGGCTTTACGGCAACACGATCAATGCCGTGCTGTTATCGCCCCAGGCGGCCCGCGTGATCCGGGCAAGCCTGCTTGAAGGGAATTGCGAACACTAGCAGGCTGTTGAAAAAGGCTCCGGTGGATGCCAGGCAAGGCGGAAAGCGGCGAAAAAGCGCAGTGTAATACGAGTACATGAGCCCAGGTCGCTTAGGCGCTTTGAGCCGATTTCCAACACAGCATGGCGCCGCCCGAAACTTTTTCAACAGCCTGCTAAAGGGCACCTCTAACTATTAGTGACCACGCATCTTGAACACTCAGAATAATTAGAGGTGCCCTAAAAATGGCGTTTCCCCTGACCGGGGAAACGCCTTGAGACAGACCGAAAGCTTCGGGCCCCGGTTCAGGCCACGGCGTAAATGCCCCGACCCTTGGACTTGAGCCGACCAGTGCGCTTGAGATAGGCCAGCGTCTGGCTCAGATTTTTCACATTGCTGCCACTGGCCTGCAGTTGCTCACGCAGTTCCGTGGTGCTGATCTGGCCGGCCTTGGCCACCGCATCCAGTACCACCTGACTGAGGTTGCCGCCGCGGCGACCAGCACGGGCGGCGCCCGCCGCACGGCCACCCAGGGCACGGATCTGGCGATCCAGGGCAGCCAGTTCAGAGCGCTGACGGGCCACCAGGGCGCGGCGTTCCTCGCGCAGCGCCTGGACCTGTGCCCGGCGAGCCTCCTCTTCATGTTCACGCTCCTGTTCTTCGCGCTGACGGGCAATCTGATAAAGTTCTTCGGAAGACAACTCTTCCAGGGACTTGCGCTTAGCCATGTAAAAAAACCTCGACTCGTAAAGTAGAAAGAATACAAACAACAGAATTTTTATTGTGCCAGCTCAAACAACAATATAGACCAAAAACCATCGCAATAACCAGATACCCTAACGGGCATTACATATATTTAACATCCACGCACACAAAAATAGAACCACCTGCAAAACCCGATGGAACAAAACCTAGAATCACAAGCGCGACATCTCACAGACTGTCAGCGCCACAGCATATTGCAATTGGTGGATGCGCTGTATCACAAGGCGGCCCAGCGTTTCGCCTGTGATGCCCAGCCCTGTACGGTGAGCTTCAAGCTACGCGGCCGGGCGGCGGGTCAGTGGCGGCTGCGCAACGGGATGGAAAGCCTGCATTTCAACGAGCGTCTGTTCTGCACAGACCCCGGGCAACACATGCCGGACACCGTGGCCCATGAGGTGGCGCATTCCGTGGTGTATCGCTGCCATGGACGCATGCGGGTGCGCCCCCATGGTCGGGAGTGGCGTGAAGTGATGGAGTATCTGGGTTTCAAACCCCGGGTGACCCACGCCTGTTCAGCGGAGACCCTGGTGCAGGCGCTCGATCATCATTTATATCGCTGCGCATGCCGCAGTCACGCCCTGGGGCCACGCCAGCATCGCAAGGTATGCAATGGCCAGCGGGACTATCGCTGCCGGCTGTGCGGACACACCCTCATCCCGGCGGGATGAGCGACACGAGGTCCCCACGGGCCCGGTTAACGGCCGTGGGGACCGTGCTTACTTACATGGCGAAATCCAGACGCTCTTGAACCGCCTCGATGCCTTTCAGGGCGCATACCTCGTCGCGCTCGCCGCCCGGGGCGCCGGAGACGCCGACTGCACCCAGCAGCGAGCCGGCCGCCTCGATGGGCACGCCGCCCTCCAGCACCAGGATCCCGTCCACGTGATTCATCTCCATACGAATGTCATCGCGATTGGCGCGAAAGTCCGAAGACTTCACGCCAGAGAGGATCACCGCATTGGCCTTGTCCCGGGCAATCTGGTAGGTGAAGCGCGGTGCCAGCACGTCCCGCAGCACGGCCTGCACATCGCCGGCACGATCCACCACCACGGCGGTCACCTGATAGCCCTGGGCACGGCAGGCCTCGACCGAGGCGCTTGCCACATCCCGGGCCAGCTCCATGGACATGCGGTTGACGGAAATCACGTCGTTGGCACTGACCGTGACGGAGCCGAGCACCAGGGCTGCGGCCGCGAAGCATCTGAGTGACCATTTCATCAGGATGACCTCCTTATATATTGTCGATTGTGCGAGGATCTCGCCCCTGCCCCTCATTCGGACACCTTCGTACAGGGAAGGCACTGTCATAGAAACATCAATAAGGCACAAGGTTCCATCAATATCAGTCTCCCGGGGAACCCGAACGAACAGGGATGTCCAACCCCATGAACCCTTCGGACAGAGTTCATGGACTGGATACTGACCAACATCACCACTCTCAGCCTCACGCTGGGGATGATCCTGGCCGGTCTCGCGCTGCCTGCAGCGGTCGCGGTCTTCGTGGTATTGCGCCTGCCCGCGGACTATTTCACCCACAACCGGCGCGAGCCCATCTACCGCCACGGCACCCATCCGCTGCTGGGCTGGTCCCTGGTGCTGCTGAAGAATCTCTCCGGGCTGGTACTGGTGATCCTGGGGATCGTGATGCTCTTCACCCCGGGCCAGGGCCTGCTGACCCTGCTGGTCGGGCTGATGCTGCTCAACTTCCCGGGCAAGTACCGTCTTGAACGGCGCCTGGTGCGTCTGGGGCCGGTAATCCCGGCACTCAACTGGTTACGCGGGCGCTGGGGCCGGGCTCCGCTGATGGATCCGGACACCTAGCCAGCCAGCCCTCTACCGGGTTAGCCCTCAAGCTTCGCCCAGCGCTCAAAGCACTGCGCCAGCTCCGCCTCGATCTGCGCCATGCGCTGCTGTGCCTCGGTGATCTTCTGTGCCGGTTGCTGATAGAAGGCGGGATCGCCCATGGTCTCGGTGAGGCTGGCCTGCTCCTTTTCCAGCACCTCGATACGCCCGGGCAACAGCTCCAGTTCCCGCTGATCCTTGTAGCTCAGCTTCTTCGCCCTGGGCGCCTTTTCAGGCACGGGCACCGGCTTCTTGCCGGTGGCATGAGTCGTCGGCGCGGCGCCCCTGGATGATGGCCGCTGGCGCAGCCAGTCCTCGTAGCCGCCCACATACTCATTGACCTGGCCATCACCCTCAAAGGCGATGATGCTGGTGGCCACGTTGTCCAGGAAGGCACGGTCATGGCTCACCACCAGCACCGTGCCGGGGAAGTCCCCCAGGCGCTCCTCCAGCAGGTCCAGGGTCTCCGCATCCAGGTCATTGGTGGGCTCATCCAGCACCAGCAGGTTGGCGGGGCGGGTGAACAGCTTGGCCAGCAGCAGACGGTTGCGCTCGCCGCCGGACAGGGCCTTGACCGGCTGGCGGGCCCGCGCCGGCTCGAACAGGAAGTCCTGCAGATAGGAGAGCACATGCTTGGGCTCACCGTTGATGTCCAGGCGGTCGCGGCCCTCGCCCACGTTGTCGGCCACGCTGGCCTCCTCGTCAAGCACTGCACGGTGCTGATCGAAGTAGGCAACCTCCAGATTGGTGCCCTGGCGCACATGACCGCTGTCCGGCTTGAGCTGACCCAGCAACAGGCGCAGCAAGGTGGTCTTGCCGGCCCCGTTGGGTCCAACGATGCCCACCTTGTCGCCGCGCAGGATAAGGCTGGAGAAATCCCGGATCACCGCCTTGCCGTCGTAATGGAAACTCACGCCCTCGGCCTCGATGACCATGCGCCCGGAACGATCCGCCGCCTGGATATCCATCTGGGTGGTCCCCATGCGCAGGCGCCGCTCGGCCCGCTCGGCGCGCAGGGCCTTGAGTGCGCGCACCCGGCCTTCGTTGCGTGTGCGCCGGGCCTTGATGCCCTGACGGATCCAGGCCTCTTCCTGGGCCAGTTTCTTGTCGAACAGGGCGTTGGCCCGCGCCTCCGTCTCCAGGGCCTCCTGCTTGCGACGCAGGTAGGTGTCGTAGTCACCGGGCCAGTCGGTCAGCTGACCCCGGTCCAGTTCGATGATGCGGGTAGCGAGACGGCGCAGAAAGGCGCGGTCATGGGTGATGAACAGCAGGCTGCCAGAAAAATCCAGCAGGAACTCCTCCAGCCAGTCGATGGCCTCGATATCCAGGTGGTTGGTGGGCTCGTCGAGCAACAGCAAATCCGGCTCGGTGACCAGGGCGCGGCCCAGCAAGACCCGGCGCTTGAGTCCGCCGGACAGGGCCTTGAATTGCGCATCCGCCGGCAGATCCAGACGGGAGATCACCGTCTCCACCCGCTGCTCCAGGCTCCAGCCATCACCAGCCTCCAGGGCCTGCTGGGCACGCTCCAGTTCGGTCATGGCACGGGCGTCATCGGGGCACTCGGTCAGGTCATGAACCGCACGGTGGTAGCGGCGCACCTGCTCGCCCATATTGCCCAGTCCACCGGCCACCACGTCGAACACACTGCCCGAGGTATCGGCGGGCACCGCCTGTTCCAGGATGGCCACCCGCAACTCGCCCGAGCGCACCACTTCACCGCTGTCGGGCAGCACCTGCCCCAGGATCATCTTCATCAGGGTGGACTTGCCGGCGCCGTTGCGGCCCACCAGGCACAGCCGCTCACCGGGCTCGATGGCCAGATTGATGTGGTCGAGAAGGGGGGCGGCACCGTAACTCAGGGTGACGTCGCGCAGGGTCAGCAGGGGCATGGGCAATCAGACCGGGGAGGTGTTCGGGCCGTCATTCTACGGCATGGGCGGGGCTTCGGTCTGCGCCCCTTGCGGATGGACCACCTCGCCAGGGCCCGTGGCACGGTGGAAACAATAGCCGTTGCGCCCGCCGCGCTTGACCTCGTACATGGCCCGGTCGGCATAGTCGATGACCTGCGCCGGCGAGCTGGCCGTGTCGGGAAACTCGCACACACCGATGCTGGCACCCATGGTGCACGTCGGGCTCAAGGCATCGGCCTCATCGACCGGAAAGGGGGTGGACAGGGCCTCGATCACGCGCAGGGCCACCTCACGGATGCGCTCCGGGCTGGTGAGATCCTCCAGCAGCACGAAGAACTCATCGCCCCCCATGCGCGCCACGGTATCACTTTCACGCACGCAGGACTGCAGGCGCCGGGCCACCTGGCGCAACACCCGGTCCCCGGCCTCATGGCCATGGGTGTCATTGACCGGCTTGAAATTATCCAGGTCGATGAACAGCCCCGCCCCCATCAGTCCGTGGCGTCGAGCCCGGGCCATGGCCTGCTCCAGGCGCAGTTCCATCTGGTAGCGATTGGGCAGATTGGTGAGATGGTCATGGAGCGCAAGATCCCGGTGCCGGTTGCGCTCCGCCTCCAGTTCCTGGCGCCGCAGGTACAGCTGTCTACGCTGACGCTCCAGGGCGTACGCCGAAAACCCGCAGATGGCCAGGGTGGAGAGTAGAAAAAAGTTGTAGCGCGCCAGGGCCTCGTCCATGTGCTGAATGCCGATCAGGAACAGGCCGTTGAACACCGCAACCAGCAGCAGGTTGATCACCAGGGCGCGCACGAAGGACAGGCCGATGAACAGGAAGATCCAGATCATCACCAGCATCAACCCCGCCAGATACTCCATGAAGGCGGCCCCGGACAACTGGGACAACATGAACAAGATGCCGAAGCTGGGCGCCAGGGCGGTCAGGGCCAGGATCCGCTGTCCCTGTCGGCTGAACACCGGCAGGAAGGTGCTTGCCAGGGCGGCGAGCCCGGCGACCATGACCAGCGCCCGGATCAGCCAGAAGACAGGCTGGTGGTCACCACGAAACCCCATATCCACCCAGCCATGGAGCCCGAAGAGCAGGATCCCCACCGCCAGGGCCACACGGGCCTGGACCCGCTGCAGCCCGACGGTTTCGAGGCGGTAATCCCGTTCCACGGTGGCGGGCCGGAACCACAGGCCGAGCCAGTGCATGCGCACGGGCGTTGCTGGACCGGGTGGGGGACTGTGCATGGGACCTCATCTGGACGAAGCAGATACGCCGGGTTATTTTCCCACAGGCGCAGTCAATTATCTTCACCCACCTGCCAGCGCACGGACCGGCCGACCAGAAAAACAACAAGTGGACCCCGCCATGCTGCCTTGCCCCAGATTGCCCGCCCTGCTCACCCTGCTGCTGAGCGCCCTGCTCGGGCTCAACGCCTGCGCCCAGGACAACGGCCCCTCGCCGGAGGTGACGGACATCATCGAACGAGGGGAACTGGTGATCCTCACCCGCAACGCCCCGACCACCTACTACTTCGACCGTGACGGTGAGACCGGGTACGAGTACGACCTGGCCAGCAGCTTCGCCTCGCACCTGGGCGTGACGCCCCGCTTCGTGATCAGGGACAGTGTCGACGAGATCGTGCGCGCCATGGCCAATGGCGAAGCCGACATGGCCGCCGCCGGCCTGACGCGCACCGCCCTGCGCGAGGAGCGTTTTCAGTTCGGGCCCAGTTACATGCAGGTGCAACAACAGCTGGTCTGCCGGCGCGGCGGGCCCACACCCCGCAGCGTGGAGGACCTGGTCGGCTTGAGCCTCATGGTCACCGCCAACAGCAGCTACGTGGAACGCCTGGAGCAACTGCGCAGCGAGGTCCCCGAACTGCGCTGGGAGGCCCGGGGGGACCTGTCCACGGAACAGATCATGGAGAAGGTCTGGAAGCGGGAGGTGGACTGCACCGTGGCCGACTCCAATATCGTGGCCATCAACCGGCGTTACTACCCGGAACTCCAGGTGCTGATGCCCCTGAGTGACGAGGAACCCCTCGCCTGGATGCTGCCCCCCGAGTCCCGGGGCCTGGCCCGGGAGATCGATCGCTGGCTGGTGAACACCGAGGACGACGGCTTCCTGACCATGCTCAACGGCCGCTATTACAGCCACGTGGAGATCTTCGACTACGTGGACCTGGCCCGCTACCAGCGCAGCATCACCGGCCGTCTCCCCCGCTTTCGCCCCCTGTTCGAGGCCGCTGGCGAAAGCCATGAGGTGCGCTGGACCCTGCTCGCTGCTCAGTCCTACCAGGAATCCCACTGGGACCCGACCGCCCGCAGCCCCACCGGGGTGCGCGGCTTGATGATGCTCACCCAGCCCACCGCCGCGGAACTGGGCGTCACCAACCGTCTGGACCCCGCCCAGAGCATCGACGGTGGAGCCCGCTACCTGGCGGACCTGCGCCGACGCCTGCCCGACACCATCCAGGAGCCGGATCGCACCTGGATCGCGCTGGCCGCCTACAACGTGGGCATGGGCCATGTCTTCGATGCTCGCGGCCTGGCCCGGAACCTGGGCCGGGACCCGGACCGCTGGGTGGAGTTTCGCGAAGTACTGCCCCTGCTGGCACAGCCCAGGTATCACCGTGACCTGCGCTACGGCTACGCCCGTGGCACCGAGCCGGTGGAATACGTGCGTCGCATCCGCAACTACGAGGACATCCTCGTCCAGGCACTGGCGGAATAACTACGGGACAGGTGCTTGCCGCAGAGACGCGGAGCGAAAGACAAATCGATTTGACAGGATTTACATGATTAACAGGATTGAATAAGGCAAAGACCCTCTTTTTTTTGAAATCATGTTAATCCTGTCCGATGTTTTCATCCCTCTGCGACAAGCATTTCCCTGCCGGCCGAAGGTAGAATACGGCCAGACAACTGACCCCTGGAGTACCCCGTGAGACTCACCCGCCAGGAATTTCGCGTCTGGCCCCACAAGAGCATCACCCTGCTGGGCATGTCCGGCGTGGGCAAGACACGCCTGGCCCACACCCTGCGTCGCAGCCACTGGTTCCACTTCTCCGGCGACTACCGCATCGGTACCCGCTACCTGGACGAGGCGATCCTGGACAACATCAAACACCAGGCCATGCAGGTCCCCTTTCTTAAGGAACTGCTGCGCTCGGATTCCATCTACATCCTCAACAACATCACCGTGGACAACCTGCAGCCGGTGTCCAGTTTCCTGGGCAAGCTGGGCAACCCGGAGCTGGGCGGCCTGCCGCTGGCGGAGTTCAAGCGCCGCCAGGCCCTGCACCACCACGCCGAGATCGCCGCCATGCGCGATGTGCCCGAATTCATCGACAAGGCACACACCGTCTATGGCTACGAGCACTTCGTCAATGATGCCGGCGGCAGCGTGTGCGAACTGGATGACCCCGAGACCCTGGAGCTACTGGCCGAACACACCCTGCTCATCTACATCAAGGCGAGCAAGCACGATGAAGAGGAACTCATCCGCCGGGCGGAATCCAGTCCCAAGCCCCTGTACTACCGCGAGGCGTTCCTGGACGAACAGCTGCGGGAATACCAGCAGACCCACGACGTCGAGTACGTGGCCCAGATCGACCCGGATGATTTCGTGCGCTGGATGTTCCCGCGCCTGTTCCGCTCCCGAATTCCTCGCTACGAGGCCATCGCCCGTGACCACGGCTACACCGTCACCACTGAGGAACTGGCCCGCGTCGGCTCGGAAGCAGACTTCCTGGCGCTGATCGAGACGGCCCTGGAGAGACAAGGATGAAGGCGGAAGGTTGAAGGATGAATAAACCCCGCCCCTCTCCCTGAAAGAAAAGGAGAGCCCATAGGGCGGCCCGCGGCCGCCATCACCAGAACCCAAACATCGGCAGGCGGGCACGGCCCGCCCTATGTCCCGGAAAAACAAAGGTGAAGGCGGAAGGATGAATAAC
>SR_TP_S13solDRAFT_1000435_pt1 | contig 17477 bp, 9 predicted proteins | sample SodReaTP_S13sol_FD_11159 | JGI IMG/M metagenome (IMG submission 11159)
TCCGCCGCGCGCTTCGCGCAGCCGGCTGACATAGCCGTGGCTGTTATAGATCAGCCGCGTGCCGCGGTTGCCGCCGGCGGCGTCGAACTGCTGGAAGACCCGGCCGAACCGGTCGTAGGTGGTGCGCTCGGTGTAGCTGCGCAGGAAGCCGCCGGCCTCGGCGATGGTGGTGTCGATCTGCTCAAGCCGCCCCAGCGCGTCGTAGTCGTAGTCGCGGCTGGTAGCGTGGCCGATGCCCACACCATCGGCATACTGGGCCGATTCCTCGATCAACTGCCCGAAGCTGCCGGTGCCGGGCGTGTTGCCGTAGGCCCAGGTGGTGGTACCGACCGTGGTGCCGGAACAACTGGTGAGGTTGCTCACCCCGGTGCGTTCGTTCCGGGTGATGCGCCGGCCCAGCTCGTCGTACTCAATCCACGTGCCCTGGCCCCTGGCATCAATCTGGCACTGCAGCTCGCCCAGTGCGTTGTGGCGGTAGCGCCATTCGCCCTTGTCCGGGTCGACCATGCGCTTCTTGTTGCCCAGCTCGTCGTACTCGATCACGATCCGGTCGCTGGTCCCGTTCAGCGGCCCGTCGGTTTCGATCAACTGGCCCAGCGCGTCGTAACGGTAGCTTGTCTGGCCGCCGTCGGCGGCAATCTCGCCGATCTTTTCGCCCAGCGCATTGCGATCGATACGGTGCTGCTTGCCATTGGCGTTGGTGTGCGTGGTGCGGATGCCTCGGTCCGTACCGCTGCCAGCGACCGTGTACTGCCAGGCCTCATAATTCTCGTCCGGCAACATCACAAGATCGACCCGGCCAACTTCATCGTAGACGGTGCGAGTCCAGAAAATGTTCTCAGGCGGCGTGGGACTGCCATCAGGCAATTGTGCAAAATACGGCTCCGAGATCTCCTCCGGCCGGGTGGCGTAGTCGTAGCGCGTGTCGGTGTTGATGCGCTCGCCGCCAAAGCCCCAGACAATCTCGCGTGTCGGCCGACCGAGGGTGTCCTTGCACACCCACGACTGTGCGCCGCCGGCCGAGGTGGTCCGTTCGCGCAAAGCGGTGCCATCCGGGCAGTACTTGTGCCCACCGGCCCGGTGCAGGGTGCGCGTCCAGGCGCCGTCGGGCGTGTAGCTATAGTACGGCCGGCCCATGCGATCGAATACGTTTTTCGCTTCCACGCCAGTGCCGTCGAGCACCCGCTGCGGATTGCCGTAGCGGTCGCGTTCGAGCACCTCGCGCGTGGTCTTGAAGCCACCGGCGACCCAGACGGCTTCCTGGTCAATGAAGCGGCCTGCCGTGTCGTAGCTGCTCCGGCTCCTGCGGCTGCCGCTGATGCCGTCCCCGGTGACCGTGGTCGTGGTCCGGTTTCCGAAACCATCCAGGCCGTAGACCGTGGTCAGGCTACCGCTTGTGTCATTGCAGCTCGATGCGTTGACGGTCTCGCGCGTCAGAATGCCGGTGACCGGGTCATAGCCGAAGGTCGAACGGCGCGTGACGGTCGTGGCGCCGCTGCGCTCGCTGGTGACCGTACTGCAGGTCAGCCGGCCCAGATGCCAGGCTTCAACGTCATCATCGGCATATTCATTCCTGGTAGTCTGGCTGGCGACCCGGCCCGTGGTGCCCGATGCACTGGTATAGGTCGATACGCTGATCCGGCCGACATTGCCGTACTGATCGATGCCGCTGTTTTCGGTCACCACCCGGTGCGTGAACGCCGAGCCACTCAGGCTGCCCTCGCTATAGGTCGGGTTGAAGCTCCATTCCTCGCTGCGGGCCAGGTACGGCCGGACCGGATTGGATGCGGCCGCCTCGGCGTTCGCATTATTGCCATTGCCATTGCCATTGCCATTGCCATTGCCATTGCCATTGCCATTGCCGCTGCCGTTGCCATTGCCGCCGTTGCCATTACCATTGCCGTTGCCGTTGGCCTGGGGCGGAAGGGTGAATTCCGGGTATGCGGTTGCTGTTTCCAGCGCGGCCCATTCGTTGCGGCTGCAGCCCAGCAGGATGCCGGGGTGACTGTCGACGTTAGCGCACGAGGTCTCGGCCCAGGCCGGGAATGACGGCGCGCCCTCACCCAACGGCCAGGGACTGGAGGCCAGGTGCCAGCTCCGCGTTTCCTCCGGCATCCCGATGAACGGGAAGTCCTGGCGATAGCGAGTGCGCGTGAGCATGCCCGAGCGCGGATCGTAGCTGGCAACCTCGCGAAAGCCCAGAAATCCGCGCCCGCCGCCCTGGATGCGGGCCCCAGCATAGAAGTATTCGACCCGGGTTGTGCCGCCGGTATTTACCATCCTGCGCTGCTTGTCGGTATCTAGCACGGCCTGCGGGCTGAGGCTGGTGGCCGCCGAAACCAGGTACATGGGCGTAGCGATATCGTAGACCACGGCACTTTCGGCAAACGACGGCACTGTGCCTCCACCACGGCGCGCATAGACCGAAGGCTGGAACATGGATTTATAGGCAAGTTCGGTCCAGGCGCCGAAGCCGTCGGTGACCCGCTTGAGCAGCCCCAGTGGTTCATGCCGAATGCTGTCGGTCCTGAGATTCTTTCCATAGGCCGGCCGCACTTCCAACGAACCCTTGTCGAAAGGCCCGAACAGCAATTGATCGAGCTTGCCGTTACCGTTGAGGTCGACGAACTGCGATGCATGCTTGGTCAGGTTGCGCGCCTGGGCCTGGGTGCTGAAAACCGCACCAAAGCCGCCCTTGCCGCCGTTGGCCGCGCGACGCCATTTGGCAGCGCGCCAGATCGCCTGGCTGTTGCTGGCCCGGTCCGGGAACAGCGCGTCGGGGTGGCCATCGCCATCAATGTCAACGAGCCGCAGTTGCTCGCGCAACTTCTCTTGACCCGACCAATCATTCTCGCCGGTCGGCAGCACGTGAGCCGGCCCGAACCGATCCGCCACGCCGGTGTTGAGGCGATACTCCCATTTAAATTCGTCCAGGTTGAAATAGAACAGGTCGCCCAGGCCATCCTGGTTCAGGTCCACGATATGCAGGTGATCCATCTTCGGCACATTCACGCCGCCGAACTGATCGCCGCCGGCACGACCGATGACCGCGACACTTGTCAACTGCATGCCGCCGTTCCTGGACGGCTCGCTGCGAAACAACACATATCGCGAGACCTGCTGCCGTACCACCGCGGCCGATGCGGACTCATCGTCTCCATCCTGCTGGCCCGCGCCACCGCCTGCACCTGCAGCGGCTGGAGGCGACTCTGCCGGCGGAGCGGTACAGTCCGCCACACAGAGGATCTGGTCCAGACGAAACACCATATCCGCCCGGCCGTCCCCATCGGCATCGAATACCCGGTTGGCGAGCAGGCTCAGCGTGATGGTTCCATCGGGATCATCTTCGATCGGAAAGTGTTCAGGCTTGATCCGGATGGGAGAGCCTCGCTGCTCCACGAAGTGTGTGGTGCCCTCGATTCCACCCGGATCCGCCGATACATTGCGCGCGATCCGCGGGCTTTCGGCACTGCCCACCCGCGCATCGACCGAGACATCGTGATAGACCAGGTCCGGCAGTCCATCGCCGTCCCAGTCCATCACTTTCAAGACCAGCGCAGCTCCCGTATAAGTGCCCACGGTGACAGGCGGGCCATAGCCATTGCCGCTGCGGAAGTGGGCGACGAAACGCCGCTCATTGCGAATCTGCACGGCGTAGAGCAATTCGTTGTCGCCATCGCCGTTGATGTCGAACACTTGCAGTTGCGGAATCGTGTCCTTTGAACTGACCGCGCCATCCATCAATACCGAGCCTGCATCGGTGACCAGGTAGCTGACCTGCCCGTTGCCGGCCAGGCTCGCATTGCGCCAACGAATGAGAGGCGGATTGGAACCGCTGCGCTTTTCGATCCACAGCAGGTCGGCCAGGCCATTGTTGTTCAAATCCCTCGCCTGCGGCGCAACGATGTCGTCAGTTGAAGACAGGGAAGCAAAGGGTCCCTGGGGCGCACCGAGGACCGGATCGCTCTCATGCCAGTCAAAAGTGGTTGCCGGAAAGCAGGTCGTGCCATTGCACTCCTGGAATGATGCCAATGCGCTTACACCGGGCACCGGCGAATCCCCGCGATAATCCAGAAGGTAGCGCCGCAACTCGCGATCCCCGGCCGGACGATCATCGACCTGACTGATGACACGCTTCAGACGTTTTCCGGTGACCAGTTCCATGCCGGTGACATATCCGTTCAGCCGGTGAGCGGCAGGCATGCTTTCCCATTCGAGTACGATGCTGTTGACGGGCGTCTGGCGCCGGCGGACATTGCCGCCGTATTCGACTAGCGCGAGCAGGGTTTCCACCTGACTGGTGCGCGGGTGCTGGTCCTGCCAGATAAAGCGCATGTAGTTGCCGGCGCTGTCCTGAATGCGGCCGATGTTCCAAGTCCACACCGAACCGCTTTCGAGCTTGCTTGAAACGCGGGCCTGGCCGTCGTCGCTGCCATTGGTTTCGGTCGCACCGTACCAGCTCACGGTGCCATCCTTGCGCCAGACCTGGAACCATTCCGGCCCGTCGCCCTGGTTGCCGAACGAGCGGATGCGCACGATCTGATCCAGTTCCAGGCGGTATTCGGTGCCATCATCGCCGTATGCGCCCTCCACGGCAATCAGTCGCTGGCCGTCCAGGCAGAAGCGGTCCGATTCCTCAAGCGTAATGCCGCCGGTTTCGCCGTCGGTCACATGATTCTTCGCGCAGCGGGTGATGGAACTCACGCCGTCAAGGTTCCAGCCCAGGCCCGCGGCGCCCGTACCCGCCTGGCTGTTGTAGGCCAGCGCAAGCTCCGGAGCCACGCCGCCCGCCGACGGCGCGGTCATGAACGGTATGCGGTAAGTGGCCGCGCCGGACTCGCTGACGCGGAACTCGCCGCGCGTCGCGCCGGTACGCGCGCTGGCAGCATCCGGCGCAAAATTCGGGTCCGGGGCCGGTGACGGCGGACTCTCGACCCCGGCCGAGCTGACCTGGATCGGGTGCGTTCGGGCAATCAGGCCAGAATCCGCGGCTCCGGTGCGGCGAATCTGGAATTCATGATCGGTGTTGACCGGCAGACTGACGTCATGCCCGACTTCATACGGCGCAATGCGGTCAAGAATGCGAACCGGATACCCGTCCGGAAGGGATCTGCGAAAGATCGCAGCCTCGGGGTAGTGCCCCTCCAGCGCCCAGCGCAGTTGAAACCGGCAGTTCTGCCCGGAATCGACCAGGCAGGAGGTCTTGTCGTCTATGCCATCGATGACGGGTTTGATGACATGGAAATGCGACAATTTGGTCATGTTGCGCATCTGGAAGCGCGAGCCGATCTTCACCGATGCAGGTCGGAAATCGGGAAATTTCAGATCGGCCCAGATGCGCCCGGTCCGGTCCCGGCCGGGGCCGACCGGGTCGTACGAGCGGGCCAGGTTCGAACCCGAATCGTCGTCGCAGTCGCCCAGAAAGATCCAGGTAGGCAGAAAGCCTTCCGGCGGCGTGGTATCCGGCGCCGGGCCATCGAACACGGTGTAGCCGCAGAACTCTTCGCGGCTGGTGCTCGGCGGCCGCGTTGTCCCCTGGCCCCAGTCCGCGCGCGCCCAGGCCGGTCGCCCGTCCTGATCCTGGAACAGGAACAGCAACGACTCCTGGTTGCGCTCGATCCACATCGTCAGCGATACGCTTTCATTCTCTTCGCCGTTGTTCTCTAACGTCACCCAGTCGCCCAGCATGTGATCATGCGGTGCAGGCTCTTCGCCAGGCGCGAGGTTGTCGGCAAATACCAGTTCGTCCTCAACCCAGGTACCGACCGGCTGCGATGCATACATGCCACCGACGTTGGTGTGCCAGCGCACGTCCACGCGCTTGTTGTCCAGCGGATCGGGGGTGATTTCGACTTCGCCTTTGATTACATCCTTGCGGGTTCCATCGTCTTTCAGGTGTCGGTAAAACAAGACACCTGAGAACGTCGAAGGCGATTTCTGCTCGAGATGCGCCCACAGCCATACCGGAATGAATCGCCCGATTTCCGGATCATATTCATAGGTCAGCCAGCGCACGAGCAGATCGAAGAACTGTGGCTCAATCGGTTCGGGCCGCTGCAATTGCGTCAGCGAGTTCAGCCACAGCAACTGCCAGGCATTCCAGCCCGTTTTCGTCGACACGAAATTGCCCGGGTGCAGCTCCGCGGCGCCGCCCAGCGAGGCCGCGCCCAACTGCCCGTCTACCGGTTCGGGAAGCGGCGCCGGTTCGACCCGGGCCGATTCGGGAATCCGAACCTGCACCGCATCACTGAAAGCACCACAGGTCCCGCGCTGATCGCGCTGGCTGAGGCAGATCCGGGCGCGTATCGACCGGGTGCCCGGATTCTGGATGAAAAAGGACAGCCCGGATTCCAGACTGGCGAAGGAACGGCGCTCGTCGCCGTCGGCCATCTCGACCCTGAGAAAATAGCCTTCCGCACCCAGCTCGAATTCCCCGGGAAGCGAGAAATCGATGCGAAAGCGGCCGGTTGCGATTTCTTCCTGGTGCAAAACCGCTTCCGGCGCCGGAATGGCCGCTGCCAGGTCATCGGCGTCTACGGTCTGCACGGCGCAGATCAACAACATCGCCCATGCAAAAATCCGCCCGAGGCTGCCGGGCCGGCAGCCGGAATCACGATAATTGGACATTCTGGAATTCCCTCCCTTTGTACTTTTCCGGTGCTGCGCCCGCCCGGGCTGATGGCGCCCCAATGGCGCAGCACCCCCTCACTGCTTGTTGGAGAATCTGCCGGCTTTTGCCTGGGCAGACCATCCGCTCGGGACATTTACTCGGCAGCTTGTTCCGGAATCAGTCACCGCGGCGTGAGAAAGTGCTCAGCCCGCCTTGTGCACCACCGTGCCGTAGCGAGGGGCCGACAGGTGCTGTGGCCGGGGCGTTTCGTGACCGAGCGCACCGGAGGCGTACTCGCCTGTCCGTTGAGGATGCGCGACCGAGCGAAACGCCCCGGACGCGGGGCTTGGCGGCTCCGCAGTAGGTGGGGTGGTGAACAAGGCGGGCTCCGATGCGCCGGAAATGCCCCGGTTCAGCCGTCATGCCCACGCCTAGCCGTTATAATTGCCGACTGGCCAGCGGCGATCGGCTTTTCAAGCGGAATTCATGAGCAAAGATCTGGAACGCAAATACCGGGCTTCCCATCTGTCCGGGCTGAATGCTGCTTTTGTCGAGCAGCTTTATGAACAGTACCTGGACGATCCGAAGTCGGTCTCCGACCACTGGCGGGAAACGTTCGGCGAGCTGTTGAACGGCTCGGGCGACGATACCCGGCACCGCTCGATCGCCGCGCGGTTCGAGGCCCTGGCGCGGCATCGTGAGCAGGCGCCGTCGCCGGTTGCGGCCGAGGATTTCAAGCAGGCGGGCGTGCTGCGGCTGATCAATGCCTTCCGCGTGCGCGGCCACCAGCGCGCGAAGCTCGACCCGCTGGACCTGAGCGAGCGACCGGAAGTGCCCGACCTGGACCCGGCCTTCCACCACCTGGAACCAGGCGATCTGGAGCGCGAGTTCCACACCGGCACGCTGGCCGCGCCCGATCATCTCAAGCTTTCCGGGATCCTCGACATCTGCCGCGACACGTACTGCGGCACCCTGGGTATCGAGTACATGCACATTGCCGATACCAACCAGCGGCGCTGGCTGCAGCAGCGCCTGGAGCGCACCGCCGGGCGCTTCGGGCTGCCGGCCGACGACCGCAAGCGGCTGCTGGAAAAGCTGGGCGCGGCCGAGGGGCTGGAAAAGTATCTGCACTCGCGCTACGTCGGCCAGAAGCGCTTTTCGCTGGAAGGCGGCGAGAGCCTGATTCCGCTGCTCGACACCTTGATCCGGCATTCCGGCAGCCAGGGCATCCGCGAGATGGTCATCGGCATGGCCCATCGCGGTCGGCTGAACGTGCTGGTCAATATCCTGGGCAAGAGCCCGCGCGACCTGTTCGCCGAGTTCGAGGGCAAGATCAAGCACGACGATCCGGCCCGTTCGGGCGATGTGAAGTACCACATGGGCTTTTCGTCCGACGTGCGCACCCCCGGCGGCGTGATGCATCTGGCGCTGGCGTTCAACCCGTCGCACCTGGAAATCGTCAACCCGGTCGTGGCCGGCTCGGCCCGCGCGCGCCAGAAGCGGCTGGGCGACTGGGCGCATGAGCAGGTGCTGCCGGTGCTGATCCACGGCGACGCCGCGCTGGCCGGCCAGGGCGTGGGCATGGAGCTGTTAAACATGTCGCAGGCCCGGGGATTCAAGGTCGGCGGCACATTCCATGTCGTGGTCAACAACCAGATCGGGTTTACCACCTCCAACCCGCTGGATTCGCGCTCGACGCTGTATTGCACCGAAATCGCCAAGATGGTCCAGGCGCCGATCTTCCACGTCAACGGCGATGACCCGGAAGCGGTGCTGTTCGCGACCCGGGTGGCGGCCGATTTCCGACGCGAGTTCAAGAAGGACGTGATGGTCGACCTGGTCTGCTACCGCCGGCTGGGCCACAACGAGGCCGACGAGCCGGCCGCGACCCAGCCGCGCATGTACCAGGTCATTCGCAAGCTCGATTCAGTCTATGACCAGTATTCGAAGACGCTGATCAACGAAGGACTGACTTCGAGCAAGGATCTGGATTCCTGGCAAAAGGCTTTCCGCGACCGGCTGGACGACGGCGAAACCGTGGTCGAACTGGTCGACCCGGAAGACGCCCTGGCCACGGTCGACTGGCAACCCTATCTCGACCGCGACTGGCGCGACGAGGCCGATACCACCATGCCGATCGACAGGATCCGCGAGCTGTCGGAACGGCTGACCACGCTGCCCGAGGGCTTCGAGGTGCACAAGCAGGTCGCGCGGCTGCTCGACCAGCGGCGCAAGATGGCCGCGGGCGAAGCGCCGCTGGACTGGGGCTTTGCCGAAACCATGGCCTATGCCGGGCTGGTCCAGGACGGGCACGGGCTCAGGCTGGTCGGGCAGGATTCCGGACGCGGCACGTTCTTCCACCGCCACGCGGTGCTGTACAACCAGGAAGATGGCCGCTACATCACGCCGCTGACCGAGCTGGCGCGCGAGCCGCACCACGTCGCGATCATCGATTCGCTGTTGAGCGAAGAGGCGGTGCTGGGCTTCGAGTACGGCTTTGCCACCGCCGACCCGACCACGCTGGTGATCTGGGAAGGCCAGTTCGGCGATTTCGTCAACGGCGCGCAGGTTGTCATTGACCAGTTCATCACCTCCGGCGAGACCAAGTGGGGCCGGCTGTGCGGGCTGGTCATGTACCTGCCGCACGGCTACGAGGGCCAGGGGCCGGAGCATTCCTCGGCCCGGCTGGAGCGCTTCATGCAGATGTGCTCGGACAACAACATCCAGGTCTGCGTCCCGACCCTGCCGGCCCAGTGGTTTCACATGATTCGCCGCCAGATGCTGCGCAATTACCGCAAGCCGCTGGTGGTCCTGACACCCAAGAGCCTGCTGCGCCATCGCGATTCGGTCTCCAGCCTGGAAGACCTGGCCGATGGCAGCTTCCGGCTGGTCATCGACGACCCGGCGCAGCCAAAGCCGGACAAGGTCAAGCGCCTGGTGCTTTGCGCCGGCAAGGTGTATTTCGACCTGAGCAAGCAGCGCGCCGACGACGACGGCCAGCCCGACGATGTCGCGATTGCGCGCATCGAGCAGCTCTACCCGTTCCCGCGCGAAGAAGTCGCCGAACTGATCGAACGCTACGGCAAGGCCAGTCAAGTCATCTGGTGCCAGGAAGAGCCCATGAACCAAGGCGCCTGGTTCCAGATTCGCCACCACCTGCAGGCCTGCATCCGAGACGGCCAGACGCTGGATTACGCCGGCCGCCGGCCCTCGGCCTCGCCCGCCGTGGGTTACTACCAGGTGCATGTCGAGCAGCAGCAGCGCCTGGTGCGCGAGGCACTCGGCAGCAACGATTCCGACAATTGAACATCGAGTCATTCCAAGGATTCATCCATGAGTACTGAAATCAAGGTCCCCAACCTGCCCGAATCGGTTTCCGACGCTACCGTCGCCAAGTGGCACAAGAAGCCGGGCGACAAGGTCGAGCGCGACGAGAACCTGGTCGATCTGGAAACTGACAAGGTGGTGCTGGAAGTCCCGGCGCCGGCCGACGGCGTTCTCGAGGAGATCTCCGCCGACGAGGGCGACACGGTCGGCCAGGGCGACGTGCTGGGCCGGATTGCGGCAGGCGATGGCGACGGCGATGCTGACGGAGATGACGACGACGCCGAAGACGAGGATAGTGGCAAGGATTCCGGCAAGAAAAAGAAGAAGAAGAAAAAGACCGGCGGCAAGAAAGCCGACCGGGACGACGATGAAGAAGATGAAAAGGACGACCAGGACAGCGACGACACCGGTGATGCTGACAAGGACAAGGCCGCACGCAAGTCCGACCGGGACGATGCCGACGATGTGGACACCGACGGTCTGGCGCCTTCGGTGCGCAAGCTGGTGGCCGAAAACCGGCTGGATGCAAGCGACATCCCCGGCACCGGCCGCGACGGCCGGATCACCAAGGGTGACGTGCTGAGCTACCTGGCCTCCGGCACCGGCGGCGGCGCACGGCCCGAGGAGCGGGTCAAGATGTCGCGCCTGCGCACCCGGATAGCCGAGCGCATGAAGGAGGCGCAGAACACCGCCGCCATCCTGACTTCGTTCAACGAGGTCGACCTGCACGAGGTCTCGCAACTGCGCGCGCGCTACAAGGAAGACTTCCAGAAGCGCCATGGCGTCAAGCTCGGCTTCATGTCGTTCTTCGTCAAGGCCTGCTGCGAAGCGCTGGACAAGCACCCGGTGGTCAATGCCTCGATCGACGGCGACGAGATCGTCTACCACGGCTATCACGACGTCGGAATTGCAGTATCCACCGAGCGCGGCCTGATGGTGCCCATCATCCGCAACGCCGGCCGGCTGGGCCTGGCCGAAATCGAGCGCCAGATCGCCGAATACGCCGAAAAGGCCCGGGCCGGCAAGATCCAGCTCGAAGACCTGCAGGGCGGCACGTTCTCGATCACCAACGGCGGCGTGTTCGGCTCGCTGCTGTCCACCCCGCTGCTCAACCCGCCGCAAAGCGCCATCCTGGGCATGCACGCGATCAAGCAGCGCCCGGTGGCGATCAACGGCGAGATCGTCGTGCGCCCCATGATGTACATCGCGCTGTCCTACGACCACCGCATCATCGACGGCAAGGACGCCGTGCAGTTCCTGGTCGCGGTCAAGGAAGCGCTGGAGGACCCGGCGAGGATGTTATTGGGGCTCTGATCAGCGACGGCGGCCGTTCTTGCTTGGAGCGAGCAGAAGTTTATTAAAGGCGTAAATGGTAAATGGTGAATAGTAAATAGCAATCAGAAGGCTGCCAACGGGCGGATTTGGTGGTTGCCATTTACCATTTCCCATTCACTATTCACGCATTTCAAAGCCTGAGCCATGCCGCGGGCGGTAGCCACGGCACAAACCCAAACCAGAATCGAGCAAACAAATGTCAGACAAGGAATTCGACGTAATCTTCATCGGTGGTGGGCCCGGCGGGTATGCCGGGGCGATTCGGGCTGCGCAACTGGGGCTGAAGACGCTGCTGATCGACGACCGCAAGGGTGACGACGGCAAGCCGGCGCCGGGTGGGACCTGCCTGAATGTCGGCTGCATTCCGTCCAAGGCGCTGCTGGACTCATCCAAGCACTTCCACCACATCCAGCACGACTACACCGAGCACGGCATAGCGACCGACGGCGTGAAGATCGACGTCGACAAGATGCTGACCCGCAAGCGCAAGGTGGTCAAGCAGTTGAACACCGGCCTGATGCAGTTGTTCAAGGCCAACAAGATCGAGTTCGTCAACGGTCGCGGCAAGCTCTTTTCCGACCGCCAGGTGGAAGTCTCGCCAAACGACGGCAAGAAGGACATCGTGACCGGCAAGCACATCGTGCTGGCAGCCGGTTCGGTGCCGTTCTCGATTCCCAATGTCGAGGTCGACAACGAGAACATCCTCGACAATGTGGGCGCGCTGGAGATTCCCGAAGTGCCCGAGCGTCTCGGCGTCATCGGTGCCGGCGTGATCGGGCTGGAAATGGGCAGCGTCTGGAGCCGGCTGGGTGCGGAAGTCGTGATCCTGGAGGCGCTGGACGAGTTCCTGCCGGCCATCGACCGCGACATGGCGAAGATCGCCCAGCGCGAATTCAAGAAGCAGAAGCTCGACATCCGCATGGGTTGCAGGGTTGGCGGCGCCGAAGTTGCTGACGGCAAGGTCAAGGTGAAGTATTCCGACGGCAAGGAAGACCACGAGGAAACTTTTGACAAGCTGCTGGTTGCGGTCGGCCGCAAGCCGGCCAGCGAAGGTCTGCTGGCCGACGACGCGGGCGTCGAGCTGACCGATCGCGGCATGGTTCAGGTCGACGGCCACTGCCGCACCTCGGCCGAGAACATCTGGGCCATCGGCGACCTGGTTCGCGGCCCGATGCTGGCGCACAAGGCCAGCGAGGAAGGCATTGCGGTGGCCGAGTCCATCGCCGGCCAGGCCGGTCACATCAACCTGGAGACCATCCCCTGGGTGATCTACACCGATCCGGAAATCGCCTGGGTCGGCAGGACCGAGGCGCAGCTGGCCGAAGACGGCGTCGAATACCGCACCGGCAGCTTCCCGTTCGCCGCCACCGGCCGCGGCCTGGCCATGGGCAATCCGGTCGGTCAGGTCAAGATCATCGCCGATGCCGAAACCGACGCCCTGCTCGGCTGCCAGATCGTCGGCTCCCAGGCCTCGGAGTTCATCGGCGAGGTGGTCGTTGCGATGGAATTCCACGGCAGCGCCGAAGACCTGGCCCGCATCGTCCACGCCCACCCGACCCTGTCGGAGGCCGTGCACGAAGCCGCCCTGGCCGTCGACAAGCGCGCGATTCATAAGGCGAATTGATGGTTGGGGTGGCTGCGATGGCGGATCGGAGCCTGCCTGAGCGATGCCGCCTTTGAAGGACTGGAAAAGCGTGAATGGTAAATGGTGAATAGTAAATAGCAAGCAATCCGGAACGGAGCCGGGTGCCATTTACCATTTACTATTTACCATTTACGCCTTTGAGTACAGCATTTACGCTAAATCTCGAGTAACGCCGGAAATCCACCATGACCAACAACATCCCCGAGCGCTTCAAAGCCTTCCGCATCTTCGACGACGAGGACGGCTATCGTGCCGAGATTGTCGAGCAGTCCATCGACGAGCAGTCCGAGGGAGATGTGGTCATTCGGGTGGCGTATTCCAGCGTCAATTACAAGGATGCGCTGGCTGCGACCGGCAAGGGCAAGATCCTGCGTACGTTTCCGCTCAACGGCGGCATCGACGCGGCCGGCACGGTGGTCCGGTCCGAATCCGATCGCTTTGCCGAGGGCGACGAGGTCGTGATTACCGGCTGCGGGCTGTCGGAAAAGCGCGACGGCGGCTACAGCCAGTATCTGCGCGTGCCCTCGAAATGGCTGGTGCCGCTGCCCGCGGGCCTGACGCTGCGCGAGGCCATGGTGCTGGGCACGGCCGGTTTCACGGCTGCGCTCAGCCTGTGGCGCATGCAGTCGGTGGGCCAGACGCCCGAGATGGGGCCGATCGTGGTCACCGGTGCTTCCGGCGGCGTCGGTTCACTGGCCATCGATATCCTGACGCAGGCCGGCTTCGAAGCCCAGGCCATTTCCGGCAAGCTGGATCACTTCGACTGGCTGCACGAACTGGGCGCGACCCAGTGCATCAGCCGCCACGATCTCTACTGGGGTGAAAATCCGCTGGAATCGGCGCACTGGGCCGGGGCGATCGACAGCGTGGGCGGCGACATGCTGGCCGGGCTGACGCGGGTCATCAAGCCCTGGGGCGCAATCGCCTCGTGCGGCATGGCCGGCGGCATCGGGGTGCGCACCACCGTCATGCCGTTCATCATCCGCGGCATCAGCCTGCTGGGCATCAACTCGGCCGGCTGCCCGTACCAGATTCGCGAACAGCTCTGGCAGCACCTGGCCGGCGACTGGAAACCGGCCCACCTGGACCGGATCGAACACGCCGAGGTCGGCCTCGACGGCCTTGCCGAGGTGTTCGGCAACGCGCTGGCAGGGGGTTCGCTGGGACGAACGCTGGTGCGCCTGGACTGAACCCCACCCGGGACCGTCCGGCAATGTCGCGTGTCGGGCTGCAGCGACGTCGATGCGGACAGCAAACCCTCGACCGGACCCGGAAACCGGGGGCACTTTTTGTAGTATTATTTTCAGATTGACCTGCCAGAAAAAAAAGGGACCCACCATGGCCAGAGTACTGATCGTCGACGATTCTGAAACCCACCTTTACTCGATCTCCAAGCTGGTCGAGGATCAGGGACACGAGGCGATCACGGCCAGCGGCGGCGAAGAAGGCGTGCAGGCTGCCATTGATCACAAGCCCGACCTGATCCTGATGGACATCGTGATGCCGGACGTCAACGGCTTCCAGGCCACGCGCAAGATCCAGAAGAACGAAGCCACCGCCAACATTCCGATCATCTTCGTCACCACCAAGGATCAGGAAACCGACCGGATCTGGGGCATGCGCCAGGGCGCCAAGGCCTACATCACCAAGCCGGTCGACAAGAAAGTCCTGATCAAGGCCATGAACGACGCACTGGGAGCATAACCATGAGCATTGCCGCCGGCGAACAGATCCCGCAGTCGCAACTGACGGTCATGACCGAGAACGGGCCGTCTCCGGTCGACGCCACCGAATTGATGGGCCAGGGCACGACCGTGCTGTTCGCCGTACCGGGGGCGTTCACGCCGACCTGCTCGGCCCAGCACCTGCCGGGATTTGTCGAGCATGCCGATGAAATCCTGGCCCGCAATGTCGACCGCATCGTCTGCATGGCGGTCAACGACGTCTTCGTGATGGATGCCTGGGGCAAGAGCGCCGGCGTCGACGGGAAGATCGTCATGGCCGCCGACGGCAACGGTGATTTCACGCGTGCGCTGGGGCTGGAGATGGACGGTCGTGCGTTCGGCATGGGCCAGCGCGCACAGCGTTTTGCGCTGATCATTCGCGACGGCAAGGTCGCCGACGTAATGGTCGAAGGCTCAGGCGAGTTCCGGGTCTCCAGCGCCGAAAACGTACTTACGAAACTTGCCTGAACATCCGGCCTGCCCTGCCGGCCGTGATGCGGTCGTCACGGCGGGTTTTTCAGGTTTGTTGTCTTCGCGGCAGCGGTAATTACCGGCTTTTGTTAATTACCCCGCCTTATTCACCACCCTTCCGTCGCGAGGGGTCGTCAGGCCCAGTGGCTGTGGCGTTTCGCGACCGAGCGCACCGCAGGCGTACTCGCCCAGCTTGTCAATAACGGCAGTTGAGGATGCGCGACCGAGCGAAACGCCGCAGACGCGGGTCTGGCGGCGCCGCAGTAGGAAGGGTGGTGAATAAGGCGGGATTACTGCGTCGGTGTCGAGTACTGAACCGGGTTGACGCCCTGCGGCTCGATCAGCCCGAACTTGAATCCGCCGAACAACAGCGCCACCAATAGCAGCGAAAGTCCGACCCGCCAGCTCAGGCGCCGCACCGTGCGCTCGCCTTCACCTTTGTCATGAACCAGGAAATAGAAACTGGAGGCGAGGCTGTACAGTATCGCGATGAAAAACGCGATGATGATGATTTTCGTCAGCACACTGAGTTCCGATTCGCCAAAACCGCATCCTAACGGATCAATGTCAAACCCGTGACTGCAATTCGCTCTCTCATTCCGCACCTGGCGGCGCTGGCCGTGATCGGAGGCTGCATCTGGCTGGCCGGCTGGCAGCTCGATCGGGCTGAATTCAAGCGCGAACTGATCGAGCGCCACCAGGCCATGGCGGCCATCGACCTGAACACCTCGGCGCTGCCGGAAACATTGCCGACCCGGATCACGGCCCTGGGCCGCTGGGACGCCGCGCGACAGGTGCTGATCGACAATCAGATTCTGGACGGCCGAGCCGGTGTATTCGTACTGACGCCGCTGGTGCTCGAAGACGGCCGGCTGCTGCTGGTCAATCGCGGCTGGGCAGCATGGCCCTCGCGTGCCGGGCCGCCACCAGACCCGAAACCGGAGACCGAAGTCGCCGACATCAGCGGCGTGCTCAATGAACCGCCGCGAGTCGGCCGTGCTCCGCGCGGACGCGATGCGCTGACCGGCGACCAGTGGCCGTTGCTGGCCACATGGTTCGACCACGCCGCACTGGCAGAACGGCTGGACGCAGAGCTTTCGCCGGTGGTCATTCAGCTGGCACCGGAGCATCCGGCCCACCTGACCGGGCGCGCCTGGACCATCGTCAGTTTTGGTCCGCAACGTCACCTGGGCTACGCGCTGACCTGGGCGACCATGGCAGTCACGGTCTTCATTATCTGGCTGGCGTTGAGCTTGCGGGCTCGCCGGCGCAAGACCGGGGCCGCGACTCGGCCCTCCCGGGAATCAGGCTCATGAAGAACAAGCTGGTACCAATCCTGCTCATCGCTCTGTTCGTGGTGCCGATGCTGGCCGCGATACTGCTGCAATCGGACTGGCTGGACTGGCAGCCCGAACCGGAACGCGCGCACGGCACCCTGCTCATGCCGGTGGTGACGCTGGGCGGTTTCGAGGCGACCGATGCGGCCGGCAAGGTGCGAAGCGAGCGCGACCTGCACGGCCGCTGGTGGCTGGTGCGGGTCATCGACGGGCAATGCGACCCGGACTGTCGGCAGCAACTCGACCTGCTGCACCGCGTGCGCCTGGCCCAGGACCGTCATGTCGCTGATATCGCGATGCTTTTGCTGGCATCGCCTTCGCTGGACGCCGAACTGCGCGGCTGGATTGTCGAGTTCGGCCCGGCCTGGATGCTGTTCGAGGGCGCGGCCGCGACCGACCTTCGCGCCCGCTTTCCCGAAGCCGCCGACGGAGCCACATTCATCATTGATCCCGAAGGAAATATAATGGAGAGATTCGAGCCGGGCGCCGATGCCACCGGCATTCGCAAGGATCTCCGCAGATTGCTCACCTGGACGCTACGTGAATAATTCATTTTTCAGAAAGCTGGCCTGGGCGACCACCGGGCTGGCCTTGATCGTGATCGTGGTTGGCGCCTGGGTTCGCCTGACCGATGCCGGCCTGGGTTGCCCCGACTGGCCGGGTTGCTACGGAATGGTGAGCTGGCCCAAGGCCCCGGAGACGGTCGAGCGCGCCAACCTCGAATGGGGCCATGTGCGCGAAGTCGAGGCCGGCAAGGCTTTTCGCGAGATGTTCCACCGTTACCTGGCCGGGATCCTGGGCCTGATGATTCTCGCCCTGGCGGTGATCGCGTGGCGGCGGCGCGGGGAGCCGGGACAACCGTTTGCGCTGCCCAACCTGCTGGTCGCAACCGTGATCTTCCAGGCCGCGCTGGGCATGTGGACGGTCACCATGCTGCTCAAGCCGGCCATCGTCACCGCGCACCTGATCGGCGGCATGCTCACCCTGGCGCTGCTGTTGTGGCTGGCGCTGCGAGTCACGCCGCGTGG
>SR_TP_S13solDRAFT_1000436_pt1 | contig 17447 bp, 14 predicted proteins | sample SodReaTP_S13sol_FD_11159 | JGI IMG/M metagenome (IMG submission 11159)
CGGCCTTGTTCAGGTACACCAGAATCTGCGGCACCCCGACCTGGCGCGCCAGCAGAATGTGCTCGCGCGTCTGCGGCATCGGGCCGTCGGCCGCCGAGACCACCAGGATCGCGCCGTCCATCTGCGCGGCACCCGTGATCATGTTCTTGACGTAGTCGGCATGGCCCGGGCAGTCCACGTGCGCGTAGTGACGGTTGTCCGATTCATACTCGACGTGGGCCGAGGCGATCGTGATCCCGCGCGCGCGCTCTTCCGGCGCGTTGTCGATCTGGTCATAGGCCCGGAATTCACCACCGCGCGCTTCGGCGCAGACCTTGGTCAGTGCTGCCGTCAGCGTCGTCTTGCCGTGGTCCACGTGACCAATGGTGCCGACGTTCACATGCGGCTTGGTGCGTTCGAATTTTGCCTTGGACATGCCTGCTCGGACTCCGTTTGCTTTGTATTTCCCAACCATCCCGCTGTGCGGGATGCGCTATTCTGGTGCCCACGACTGGAATCGAACCAGTGACCTCTCCCTTACCAAGGGAGTGCTCTACCGCCTGAGCTACGTGGGCGACTTTTTCGAACCTGGGTCAGGCTCTCAAGCTGCCGGCTTCGATCTGGAGCGGGTGATCGGACTCGAACCGACATCATCAGCTTGGAAGGCTGAGGTTCTACCCTTGAACTACACCCGCGCAACCTGACCGCACAAACTGGTGGAGGGGGCAGGATTCGAACCTGCGAAGGCATAGCCAGCAGATTTACAGTCTGCCCTCGTTGACCGCTTGAGTACCCCTCCGGAAAAATCTGTTCGAGCCCTCCGCGCGCCCGACCCGTCGTTTCTGGAACGAAGCCCGGAATTGTCGCGCAAAATCAACCCGCAGTCAACAGGGGAATGGAACTTTTCAGGCAGAAATCGGCCGATCGGCTCAGGATGGGGCGCTGATCGCGACGCTTTCGCCGCAGCCGCAGGCATCGGTGGCGTTGGGATTTTCGAATTCGAAGGTGGAATTCAGACCCTGGCGGACGAAATCCACCCGGGTACCGGCCAGCATCGGCAGGACATCGCGCCCGACCACGATCCGGATGCCGTGGTCGAACAGCACCTCGTCGTCGTCGCCCACAGCCTCGGCCAGTTCGACCACGTAGGCCCAGCCGGAACAGCCGGTGCGCTTGAGATCCAGGCGCAGCCCTGCCCCGCCGCGTTCGGCCAGGAACTGCTCGACCCTGTGGGCCGCGGCGTCGGAAAGATGAATCGTGGAATCAGTCATGGGGCAAAGTTCGAGTGCAAGCGGTCAGTTTCCTCTATTATTCCGGTCCCGCGCAGAATTTTCAAACCCGAAGCAGGTTCAACGCATGACCGAGGCATCCATTCAGACCATCCTGGCCGGCAAAGTTCCGGTCGGCTCGCCGCTGACCGTGCACGGCTGGGTCCGCACCCGGCGCGATTCCAAGGCCGGATTTTCATTCATCCATCTCAACGATGGCTCCAGCCTGAGCAATCTGCAGGTGGTCGCCGAGCAAGGCCTGGACAATTACGCCGCCGAGATCCGCCATCTTACCAGCGGCTGCGCCATCCGCGCCTTCGGCACGCTGGTCGAATCCAAGGGCCGTGGGCAGGCGGTAGAACTCCAGGCCGAGCAGATCGAGGTGCTGGGCTGGGTCGAGGATCCGGACACCTATCCCGTGCAGCCCAAGCGCCACAGCTTCGAGTTCCTGCGCAGCGTCGCCCACCTGAGGCCGCGCACCAACACCTTCGGCGCCGTGACCCGCATCCGGCACGCGGCCGCGCGCGCGATCCACGAATACTTCGATCGCAACGGTTACTACTGGGTCAATACGCCCATCATCACCGCCTCGGACGCCGAAGGCGCCGGCGAGCTGTTCCGGGTCTCGACGCTGGATCTGGCCAACCTGCCCCGGCGCGAGGACGGCGGCGTGGACTTCGGCCAGGATTTCTTCGGCCGCGAAACCTTTCTGACGGTTTCCGGCCAGCTCAACGTCGAGGCCTTCTGCCTGGCCATGAGCAAGGTCTACACCTTCGGCCCGACCTTCCGCGCCGAGAATTCCAATACCGCGCGCCACCTGGCCGAATTCTGGATGATCGAGCCCGAGGTCGCGTTTGCCGATCTCGACGATCTGAGCCGGCTGGCAGAGGATTTCCTGCGCTCGGTATTCTCCGACGTACTCGAGCGCTGTGCCGAGGACATGGCATTTTTCGCCGAGCGCATCGAGCCGACAGCGATCGAGCGGCTGGAAAAACTGATCAAAAGCCCGTTCGTGCGCATGGACTACGCCGAGGCCATCCGCATCCTTGAAAACAGCGGGCACAAATTCGAATACGCCCCGGCCTGGGGCGTGGACCTGCAGACCGAACACGAGCGCTACCTGACCGAGCAGCACTGCCAGGCCCCGGTGATCGTGACCAACTACCCGGTCGAAATCAAGGCCTTCTACATGCGTCTGAACGATGACGAGAAGACCGTCGCGGCGATGGACGTGCTGGCCCCCGGCATCGGCGAGATCATCGGCGGCAGCCAGCGCGAGGAACGCCTCGACGTGCTGATCCGCCGGATGCAGGCCGAGGGCCTGGACCCGGCCACCTACGACTGGTTCCTCGATCTTCGCCGCTACGGCACCGTCCCGCACGCCGGTTTCGGCCTGGGCTTCGAGCGCCTGCTCAACTACATCACGGGCCTGGGCAACATCCGCGACGTCATCCCGTACCCGAGAACGCCGGGGAGCGCGCCGTTCTGAGATCTGGTGAAAGGCCTTTTACCGCAGATGAACGCGGATGAACGCAGATTTTTTGGTCAAGATCATCTCCGATCTCTGCCGAAGCCAGGATCTGGATTCGGAAGTTGTATAAGGCTTTCGTAAATCGTGAATAGTAAATCGTAAATAGAAAAGTCAAAACCGGCCACGTTGGGCCGGCCTACTCGGCGCGAGCTCTGTTGGAGTAGGCCGGCGCCACGCCGCCGGCATGATCCTGCCCACGGCCCGGCCCACTCATGCCCCCAAATCTGCCGCGCCGCGGAGCCGCTTTTGACTTTTCTATTTTCTATTTACGATTTACGATTTACGAAAGCCTGAAAAAACCACCCGCACTCAATGACGGCATCGCCAGTGAACGGAGTCACCATCCGCAAACTATCTGCGTTCATCTGCGTTCATCTGCGGTTACGAATGATTTTCCGAACCTGACAACGCCGGACACCTTCGCCGCTGCCTACCCGCGGATGATCTTGCGCCGGATTTCGCCGGAGATGGTGTCGATGGCGAGCACGACCAGGATGGTCAGGATGAGCACTGCCGCGGCCTTGTCGAAGTGGCGGTATCTCAGGGTGTTGAGCAGCACGCCGCCGACGCCGCCGGCACCGACCACGCCGAGTACGGCCGAGGCGCGGATGTTGAGTTCGAAGCGGAACAGCCAGTGGGCGATGATCTCGGGCAGGACCTGGGGCAGGACCGCCCAGCGCAGCGCCATAAGGCGCGAGCCGCCGGCCGCCTCGACCGCCTCGACGGTGCCGAAATCCAGCGAATCGACCACTTCGGCACCCAGCTTGGTCAGCATGCCCACCGACGAGATGCCGATCGCCAGCGCGCCGGCAAATGCGCCCAGCCCGACGATGGGCACGAAGTAGATCGCCAGCAGGATTTCGGGAAACGCACGCGCGGTGGCCGAGATCAGCTTGACCCCGCGCGCCAGCCTCGGGAACAGCACGCGCGAGCCGATCAGCGCCAGCGGCAGGGAAAGAACCGCGGCAATGATCGTCCCGATCCAGGCGATCTGGATGGACTCGACGATGGCCGGCAACACCCGGTCCCAGCCGTAGGCCATGTCGGCCGGCCAGAAGAACGACAGCACCCGGGCCACGCCGGCCGGCACCTCCAGCATGCGCGCCGGGGTGAATTCAATTGCCACCAGCGAGGCGATGAACAGCGCGGCGATGACAAACGTCACCAGCGTGCCGAAACCGACCGGCGGGCCGGGGCGTCGGAGGGGGTCTGTGAGCGAAGTCATGTCAGCCGCTTCCGGATGGACTCGGAAATTTCCTCGATGATCAGCACCGCGACCAGCACCGCCAGGATGATCAGCGTGACGCGCTCGTACTCGAAGTTGGCGCGCTGGGTCTCGAGAATCATCCCGATGCCGCCGGCGCCGACCAGGCCCAGCACCACAGAGGCCCGGATATTGAGCTCGAAGGCGTACAGCGCATAGCTGACATAGTGCTGCATGGCCTGCGGAATGGCCCCGAACTGCACCATCTGCAGCCACGAACCGCCGACCGCGCGCACCGCCTCGCAGGCCCCCATGTCGATCGCTTCCAGCGATTCCGACCACAGCTTGGAAATCACCGCGATGGTAAATACCGTCAGCGCCAGGCTGCCGGCGATCGGGCCGAACCCGACCGCAGTCGCGAACAGCATGGCCCAGAACAGGTCCGGCAGCGTGCGCAGGATGTTCATGAAATTGCGGTCGAAGAACCAGGTGATGCGGTCCGGCGACAGATTGCGCGCGGCCAGCACGGCGACCGGAATGGCCAGGATGCCGCCGACCACGGTGCCGATGATGGCGATGAACACGGTCTCGATCATCGGTTCGACCAGCCGCGGCAGGAACGAGAAATCCGGTGGCCAGGATTCTTCGATCAGCCGGGTTCCACCGGCGATGTTGCACAGAATTTCATTGAGCGAGAAACCGATGCCGTAAGCCGACCACACCGTCATCCCGACCAGCAACAGCACCACGCCTGCCCAGAACGGCCAGTTGCGCGGGGGCCGGGCAGGCGCGCCGGTCATGGGGCGATGGTTCCGCGAGAGTCCGTGCCGGAGCGAACATGCGGTGTCAAACCCTTCGCCTGCAAGCAGGCTCCTACAGCGGAGATGCTTCCACAATCCCAACCGTAGGAGATGCTTCCACAACCCCAACCGTAGGAGATGCTTCCACAACCCCAACCGTAGGAGATGCTTCCACAACCCCTACCGTAGGAGCCTGCTTGCAGGCGAAGCTCAACCAACCGCCCCACCGGTGCAGAAACGCAGCCTCCAAGGCTCATGCACCCTCCTCCAGCAGATCATCCTCGGTGAAATCACGGCCATAGATATCGCGGAAGTCGTCATCGGTGACGGTCGCGGCCGAACCGTCGTAGACCAGTTCGCCAAACCTCAGACCGATGATGCGCTGGCCGTACTGGCGCGCCAGATCGAGGAAATGCAGGTTGACCAGGGTGGTGATGCCCAACTCGCGGTTGATGCGCACCAGGTCCTTCATGATCTGGTGGGTGGTGACCGGGTCCAGCGAGGCGACCGGTTCATCGGCCAGGATGATGGCCGGCTGCTGGGCCAGCGCGCGGGCGATGCCGACGCGCTGCTGCTGGCCGCCGGACAGGTCGCGCGCCTTGACCCAGGCCTTGTCGGTAATGCCGACGCGATTGAGCGCATCCATGGCAATCTCGCGATCAGCCTGCGGCCAAAGACCCAGCATCGCGCGCCAGCCCGGGACATGCGCCAGCCGGCCGATCAGGACGTTGGACATTACCGTCAGGCGCCGGACCAGGCGGAAATCCTGGAAGATCATGCCGACCCGCTTGCGCATGCGTCGCAGTTGACGCCCCGAATGGGTCGATACCGTTTCGCCGTCGATTTCCACGCTGCCCGAGGTCAGTTGATTCAGGCCGTTGACCGCGCGCAACAGGGTCGACTTCCCGGCCCCGGAGGAACCGACAATCACGACGAATTCGCCCGGCCTGATTTCAAGGTTCAGGTCCTTCATGCCGACCGCACCGTTGGGATAGGTCAGGCCGGCGTTGACGAAGCGGATTGCGCCGCCGGTATCACGGTTCTGGGTCATCGGGGTTCCTATCTGCGCACGATCTCGTAGGCGGTGCGGACCGGGTCGTAGGTGCCGGGCTCGAAGCGCTGGAAGCCGTCGATCTCGTAGAGAATCCACAGGATCTTCTCGTCATCGGGCAAATGCGCCTGATCCTCGGCCAGCTTGAGAAATGCATCGGCGATTGCAAGTTTCAGGTCCTCGGGCAAGCCCGGACGCAACTGGACACCGTCGTTGGGAATCATCGGCGCATGGTTGAACACGATGACCTTCTCGCCGATATCGGGAAGCTGGTCGCAGATCATGTTGCGTGCATCCTCGTAGGCCACACCGAAACGGGTGTCGCCGCCGTAGACGGCCAGCGCCGCGGCATCGTGGCCGCCGACGAAGATGCCGTTGACATCCTGGTCCGGGTTGAAGCCGGCATCCATCAACTGCACCATCGGAAAAAGGAAACCGGAAGTGCTGTTGGGGTCGACGAAGGCGACGCTCTGGCCGCGCACCTGTTCGATATCGCCGTGACATTGCAGGAACTTGCGCACCTGGGCCTGGCGTCCGCGCACCCGCGTATCGCAGATCCGCTCGACGGTCTCGACCGGTCCGTCGCAGACTTCCGGATCGGAAGTCATCCACTGGGTGCGGTACCCGGTCTCGCCCTTGCGGGTGGAAATCAGGATGGGCTCGATATCGTAGCGGCGCTGGCCCAGCATTGCGGCGAACGGCGGCAACATGCCGATATCGGCCCGGCCCGAGCCCAGCGCCTCGACCAGGCCGGTGTAGTCCTGCGGCACGAACGAGCGCACCGGCATGCCCAGCTCGGCTTCCAGGTGCTCGGCCAGCGGGTCCAGGTTGTCGACCAGCGCCTCGGCTTCCAGTGCCGGCACCAGACCCAGTACCAGTTCGGTCGGCCAGCCACGCTCGTCGACCTGCTCACCCGGACAGCAAGCGGCCAGCAACGCCGCCAGTGCCGGTGCCAGAATCCATTTCAGCATGCAGTTCCCCGGATTTGAAAGGCGAGCATAGCCTGCCGTGCGCTTGAAATTGTTGCAGTTTGATGAAACCCGGCCGGGCCGCCCCTTTGCGGCCTGTTCAATTTCCGGCCCGTTTACTCTCCGGCCGGCTCCGTGCCGGAGGAAGCTGCATCCACCCCCAGATCAACATATCGTGCACCGTGGCCGGCCGCTACGAACCAATTCGCGGCCCGGACCTCGGATGCCACCTGGGCCTGGCCGGCGTCCGGTTCCAGGCCCAGCCATTCGAACATCCGGTTAGCCGCCTGCTCCGGCCGCTCGAGCAACTCTTCGCGCGGGAACTCGATCAGGTCTGGTGCCAGATGGTCGCGGATCTTCCGCCACAGATCGAGCTCGCGCCGGTATTGCTCGACCAGCGCCCCGGGCTGCAAATAACCATCGACCCGCCATTGCACCGCCAGGTCCTCGGGCTCGGATTGCGGCCACAGGATGCGCGCATCGGGAAAGGCGCGCAACAGGGCCGGGATGGCGCTGGCCTGCCACCAGCCGCCTTCGAGCAGCACATGCCCGAACCTGTCCTCGGGTACGCCACGCAAGAAGCGCTTGCGCGCCAGGGTCAGGGTGTCGCGGGTCATCTCGCGCAACGCTGCCGGTCCTGCCGGCACGCCCAGCGCCTCCAGGCGCCGGTCCATGCCCTGCGGGTCCAGCAATGCTGCACGTTCGTGCCCGGCCAGAGCCGACACCAGAATCTCGCGACCACTACCCGGCCAGCCGGCCACGATCACCGGGGCCGGGCGCCCGTCGTCAAATTTCAGCGATTCAAGATTCTGCCAGCTGTTCTCGTCCAGCCACTGATCGAGCACACCGGAGTCCTGCTGGGCCTGTACCCGTGCCGCATGCGGTGCCGGCCGCCACGCGCCGCGCGACCAGGAAGCCCAGGCCTGCGCCCGATTGCCGGCCAGGTCATGCAGGTTGCCCAGCCGATGAGACAGCACCGCGCGATCGCCCTCGCCCAGAACTTCCGCCTCCAGCAACTTTTCCAGCACGTTGCAGGCGTCGTCGTACTGCCCGGTCTGCTCGCACACCGTGGCCCAGGTCAACGCCGCATCGGGAACCGGGACCTTGCGATCCAGCAACCCGGCGATCGGCTCGCGTGCAGCCTCGGGCTGGTCCGGTGCCAAGCGCGCACGCAGGCTGGACAGCAGCAGCCGGGCATCGCGCAACTTGTAATCATCGTCGGCCTTGACCAGCGATTCCAGCAGCTCCGCGGCGCGTGACGACTCGCCCCTGGCCTCAGCGATTCGCGCCTTCATCAAAATGACTTCGGCTGATTCCGGATCGAGTTCGGTCAGCCGGGCATCCGCCTGTTCGGCCATGCCGGACAGCATCTCGACTTCGACCAGACGCAACTTCAGGTCGGTCTCGTTCGGCCAGCGTTTGCTCGCCTCGCCGAGCATGTTGCGTGCCTGGGCAAGGTCACCGATCCGTTCCAGGCTGATCGAGGCATCGATCACCAGGCGCGGGTGGACGAATTTGCCGGCCATGGCCCGGCCGAACTGCTCCAGCGCTTCGCGGTCCCGCCGCTGCAGAGCCAGCACACCGGCGAGTTCAGCATGCACCTCGACCCGCGCCGGGTTCAGTTCCAGCGACTTGTGAAAGGCACGCTCGGCCTCTTCCAGCCGACCGGCACGCATCAGCACGCGACCGAACACGTCCTGGGCCATCGGGTTGCCGGCATCGATTTCCACCGCACGCACCGCATGCGGCCAGGCCTCCTCGATGCGCTCGAGTTCGACCAGCGCACGCGCCAGCGCAGCCAGCGCAGGCACATGATCGGCGCGCGCACGCAGCGCAGTCTTCAGTTCGGTGGCCGCTCGCTCGAAATCGCCGACCCCCAGCGAGACGATGCCCATGCCGGTACGCGCCTCGACGTGGTTGGGGTCCAGCGCGATGGCCTGGGCGAACTGCTCGCGCGCCAGCGCCGGTTTGCCGCTGTCGATATGGATGCGCCCGAGGTAGTAATGGGTAGCCGGCTGGCCGTCACCGAGCTCGACCGACTTGCCGACCCATTTCAGCGCCTCGTTCAGGTCGCCCTGGGAATGCCGGCATAGCCCCAGCATCAGCGCAAACTGCCAGTTCTCGGGATCCTGTCCGGCCAGGCGACGGAAAAGCTGCTCGGCCTGAAAGTAGTGACCGGCCTGGAACAACCGGTTGGCTTGCCGGCTCAGGCCGGCGTCAACTGCTGACATAGTTCGCTCACGATTCGTTTTGCAATCCACGACTCCAGCCGCCAGTCCGACAGGAATCCACAATGCCCGCCATGCGGCCAGACTTCAATCTCCAGCGCGTCAAGCCTGGGCAGCAGCTCGAAATCCGTGATCGGGATGATCGGATCGTCGGCCGCAGTCACGATCAGGCTGGACACGCTCAGCCCGCGCATGTAGTCGCCGGCAATCGAATACCCTTCGAGGTAGGCCGAAAGATCCGGAAACTCGGTGTAATCGGCAACCAGATGACGCGTCTGCTCGTCAAGCCGGCGGTGCCGAAACCACGAATGCAGATTGTACCGTTCCGGGTACAACTGCTGTTTGCGCCTGAGCGAACGGCGCCATTTGCGCACGAAATACTGCTCGTACAACGGCAGGCCGGAAGCCAGCGCATCGAGCACATGACGCGGCCGGATGACCGGACTGACTGCAATCACGCGATCCAGCCGCGCCTGCCTTTCCGGCGCATGGCGTGCCACGCGCAGCGCAAAATTGCCGCCCAGCGAGAACCCAGCCAGGAATACCGGGCCGGATTCGTGCCGGCCGGCCAGCAAAGCCACCGCATCGAGCACTTCTTCCAGGCGGCAGGAATGAAACAGATCCTCGTTGAGATGATGAGAATCGCCGTGATCGCGGAAATTGAGCCGGAAGGTCTCGAACCCGGCCTGGTCCAGCGCCAGCGCGGTATCCAGAATGTAATTGGACTCCGCACTGCCCTCCCAGCCGTGCAGCAGGATGACCAGCGCGCCGTTGGGCTGGTGCGGTTGATTGCGATACCCGAGCAGACGCACGCCGGCCGGCGTGGTCAGGATTTCGCGCCGGGCGCGCTCGAGGAAGCCGCCCGAGCGCCGCAGGACGCGCCGCTTGCGCCAGGGGCTGGAACTCAACAGCGACTGCAGATGCCGGTTGGCCAGCAGCCCGCCGGGCCGGAATTCTTCCAGTTCAATCCGCGTCATGGGCATACATCCGTACAACTTCCTGATGGGCCAGCCGCGCGACTTCGGTCCGAGTGCGGCCGGCGGTGGCAATCGGCCGGCCGACGAATACCTGGGCCCGGCACGGCGGCCGGGCGAGGCAGGAAACGGCCAGCGGCAGGAGACCCACCCCGGGCGCGAAGACCCGTTCATCGTGAATATCGCCATCGCGCCAGTAGCGGATCGCGACCGGCACCACGGCCACATTCACTCGCAACGCCGGCCCGAACAGGCGGGCATGGAACCGCCCGACCCCGCGCCCGGCATCGATGCCGGCTTCGGGAAACACGCCCACGTTGCAGCCCCGGTGCAGCAGTGCAGCCATGCGGCGTCCGGCTCGCCGGCGCGAGGCGTCGTTCCCGCGCGCAATGAATATCGTTCCCACAGCCCGGGCCAGCCAGCCCACCAGCGGCCAGGCCCGGATATCGGCCTTGGCCACCAGCCACATCGGTGCCAGCGCATGCAGCAGCAGAATATCGAACCAGCTGATGTGATTGGCCACCACCAGCATTGGCGCCGGCGGCAGATCGCCGTGAACCTCCAGCCGCATGCCCAGTACGGCTATCAAAAGCCGTACATAGCCGCGCTGCACACTCGCGCCCAGCGCGGAGGTTCCCAGCGGAATGTCGCGCAGGCCAGGCAGCAGCGCCAGCAGCAGCGCGGGCAGCCCGCAGAGCACGGCAACCAGCAGCACCGGCACACGGTACAGCCAGCGCCAGGGCTGCACGGGGCCGATGCTGCCGGCCGGCGGCAAATTGGCAAGCGCCGGCGGCGTGCTCATGGGCCCGGCGAGTTCAATCTGGCGGATCTGCTGTGCGGTTCAATCACGATGAATTCTTTAAACTACGTCGTTTATTACTCAGCGCTGCATTCTAGCGCCCCTGCCGGGTCGCATCCGGCTGCCTCGCGCCTGCAGGAAGGAAAAGCAGAACTTGAAATCACAATCCAACAGGCAATCCCACAGGATTCATCTGGCAAACCGCGATCGGCAATTTCGTGCGCGCGAAGACGAAACCGTGCTTTCCGCGGCGCTGCGCCAGGGCATCATGCTGCCCTACAGTTGCAGGAACGGCACCTGTGCCAGTTGCAAGTGCCGGCTTGTGCAAGGCACGATCCGCTACCCCTACAACCCGCCCGCGGCGCTGGAACCCGACGAACTCGCCGATGGCGCCATGCTGGCCTGCCAGGCCGTAGCCGACGGCGACCTGGAGATCGAAGCCACGGAAATCGAGCAGGTGGCCGACATCCCGGTGCGCCTGCTGCCGGCCCGGGTCGAAAGCGTGGATGAACTGACCCCGGACGTGCGGCGCCTGCGGCTGAAGCTGCCGGCCGGGAAGCGGCTGCAATTCCTGGCCGGCCAGTACATGGACGTTCTGCTGCCCGGCGGCAAGCGGCGGGCATTCTCCATCGCCTCCAGCCCGGCCGAGCAGGAATTCCTGGAACTTCACGTCAAGTATGTCGACGGCGGCGGCTTCACCAGCCATGTTTTCGAGGACATGCAACCGGGCGAGATCCTGCGGCTGGAAGGGCCGCTGGGCATGTTCTTCGTGCGCCTGGACAGCCCGCGACCGATCCTGATGCTGGGCGGCGGCACCGGCTTCGCGCCGCTCAAGGCCATGATCGAGGACCTGATCCTGGCCGGCGACGAACGCCCGGTCCGCCTGTACTGGGGGGTTCGCGGCGAGCGCGACCTGTACGCGCGCGAACTGATCGAGGACTTCGCCGCCCGCCACCCGGATTTTCTCTTCACTCCGGTACTGTCCGAACCGGACCCGGACTGGCGCGGTCGCACCGGTTTCGTGCACTCAGCCATGCTGCAGGACCATCCCGATCTATCGGTCTGGGAAATCTACATGTCCGGCCCGCCGGTCATGGTCCACACCGCCCGCAAAGCCATCCTGGCCGCCGGCGGCGCGCAAGAACATCTGCACTACGACTCGTTCGACTTCGCCCCGGACGTACCGCCGGCGGATACGCCGTAGGTTGCGCAATCCAGTCGGCGAGCCCGCGAAAAGGCTTTTTTTACCGCAGATGAACGCAGATGAACGCGGATTTTTCAGGTGGCGTTATCTCCGATCTCTGGTGTAGCCACTATTTGCAGCCGGACGTTGTATCGAGCTTTCGTGAATCGTGAATGGTAAATCGTAAATTGAAAAGTCAAAACCGGCTCCGCGGCACGGTGGATTTCGGGGGCATGAGCAGTTCGTAGTCAGGTAAAGGCGCGCAGCGCCTGCATCCGGGAGAGACAGGGGCCGATTCCCCGGATGCGCTGAGGCTTATTCGGGCTACGGTTGCTGTAGGAGCCTGCTTGCAGGCGAACAGTTTGCAGGCCGGATCAGCACGGCATTCGCTTGCAAGCAAGCTCCTACAGCGGGCATTCGCTGCTACGGGAAACGGCCTGCAGTCCCATTCCCCGGATGCGCCACCGGCTTATCCGGGCTACGGTTGCGCAGCGTACACCTGCTCGATCCAACCCAGCATGGTGCGCAGGCATTGCGCTTCGCCGCCGGCCGGGCGGCCGGGGCGGTCGCCGAGGTTCCAGGCGTAGATGTCGAAGTGCATCCAGTCGATGTCCTCGGGCACGAAGTGGTCCAGGAACAGCGCGGCGGTGAGGCTGCCGCCCTGGCTGGTAGTGGCGGTGTTGGAAAGGTCGGCGATCTTCGGCTGGATCTGCTGCTTGTAGGGCTTGTACAGCGGCATGTGCCAGAGCGGATCTTCCAGCGCGAAGGAAAGGTCCTGGATGCTGCGCGCCTGCCCGGCATCGCGCGCGTACAGCGGCGGCAGGTCCTCGCCCAGTGCGACTCTTGCCGCGCCGGTCAGGGTGGCGAAGTCGATGATGCGTGCAGCACCTTCCTCGGCCGCCAGCGTCAGTGCGTCGGCCAGCACCACCCGGCCCTCGGCGTCGGTGTTGCCGATCTCGATCGTGGTGCCGTTGCGCGTGGTGACGATGTCCGAAGGCCGGTAGGCATTGCCGGCAATAGCATTCTCCACCGCCGGGATGTAGACGCGCAGATGAACGGGCAGCTTGAGCCGCATGATCATCTCGGCCAGCCCCAGCACATGTGCCGCGCCGCCCATGTCCTTTTTCATCAGCACCATGCCCGGGCCGGGCTTGATGTTCAGCCCCCCGGTATCGAAGATCACGCCCTTGCCGACCAGCGCCAGCGATGGATGGGAGGCATCGCCCCATTCCATCCGGATCAGCCTGGGCGCGCGGGTCGAGGCCTGGCCCACGGCATGGATGGCCGGGAATTCCCGTTCCAGCTTCTCGCCCTGAATGACCGCGAACTCGGCATCGCAGCGCTCGGCCAGGTCGGCGGCAACCTCGGCCAGCTCGGCCGGGCCCATGTCGCAAGCCGGGGTGTTGACCAGGTCGCGCACCCGAAACAGTGCGTCGCGAATGATTTCCAGGCGCGGGCGAATGGATTCGGCCACCACCAGCCGCGTGTCCAGCGGCTTGCCGGCCTTGTAGCGCTCGAACCGGTAATGCCCCAGCGCCCAGCCGGTCGTCAGCAGGTCGGCATCAATCCCCGCGTCATCGTCCAGCCGGTATACCCCGGCCGGCAGTTCGGCCGGCAGCCCGGCCAGGGTCCAGAGCGGCTGGGCCGGGTCGAAGCCGACCAGAATGGTTGCAGGACTGCCGTCGGCACCCGGCACAACCAGGTGACGGCCCGGCTCACACTCGAAACCGGCCGCCTCGACCCAGGCGCGCTGGTACGGCGCGGCCTGCTCCAGCCAGCCCGCCAGTGAATCGGGTTCCAGCAATACCAGCCGCCGCGCCTCGCGCGCGGCCGAATCGTCCAGGGCACAAAACATGAAAAAGCTTCCGATGAATGACTACCCACAGAGTACACAGAATCCAACAAGTTTTCGGCGTGGCAACAGGCTGATGGTGACTTCGTTCGCTGACGGAGGCGTCATTGAGTGCAGGAAAGTGTATCGGGCTTTCGTAAATCGTGAATCGTAAATGGTAAATAGAAAAGTCAAACCCGGCCCGGGGCTATGGCGAGGGTGTCTTTTTGGTTCGAGATTCCATCCGGGTCAGGATGATCGGGTGATGCCGGGTGAGGGAGGGAGCGTTGCACCCAACTTTCAGCGGACAGTGGTGTTGCCTGGTGGCGAGTCGTGGGTCGTGGGTCGCGGGGCAGATGATGACCTATCAGCTTCTATCCGACGCCGCCGGGTTTCAACCCGCCTTATTCGCCACCGTTCCGTCGCGAGGGGTCGTCAGGCCCAGCGGCTGTGGCGTTTCGCGACCGAGCGCACCGCAGGCGTACTTGATTGTACGTTGAGGATGCGCGACCGAGCTAAACGCCGCAGACGCGGGTCTGGCGGCGCCGCAGTAGGAAGGGTGGTGAATAAGGCGGGCTAAGATACCGGCGAGGAGACGTTTACAAATGACCGAAAAGATTCAATACATTGCACGCGAAGGGCATGCCGAATACGCGGTCGTGCCGATCGATGAATGGAACCGCATCGTCGCGCTGGCCGAAGACGCCGAGGACCTTCGCGCGGCCGACCAGGCAATTCAGGAACTGCACGCGGGCAGCGATGAAACCGTGCCGCTGGAAGTTGTCGAGCAACTGCTGGACGGCAACAACCGCGTTGCGGTCTGGCGCAAGTACCGTGGTCTCACCCAACAGCAACTCGCCGACGCTGCCGGCGTGACCAAGTCGCATATTTCGCAGATTGAAAAGGGCACCAAGACCGGATCGCTGGACTGCATGCGGCAGATCGCCGATCGACTCAAGGTCGGGCTGGACGACCTGCTCGGCACCCGGGACTCTGCCCTGGATTGACAGCACTCCTGCGAGCAGCTCCAGGAATCGGCGCAACAGGCCTTACTCCCAATTTTGGCAAGCGCCCGCCGAATTGCGATTCAGGGCGGTCCGTAAATTGACGCGACAGCGGCGGTGGAAGTTCATGCGCCGGGCAGGATCAGGGCTCTGCCAGACCACGAGCAATCACCCGTTCTGGGTTACCCTTGGCCTTCTGACCCCTCGCTGCATGGAAACGACCTGGCAATGACAGATTTCGGATACAAGGAAGTTCCGCCCGAGGAGAAGACCCGGCTGGTCGGCCAGGTTTTTTCGTCGGTGGCCGACAGCTACGATGTCATGAACGACCTGATGTCTGTGGGCATCCACCGGCTGTGGAAGCGGAGTTTTGTCTCAGGCTGCGGGATGCGTCCGGGGCAGCGGGTGCTGGACCTGGCCGGCGGCACCGGCGACATCGCCGCGCTGGCGCGCCAGCGCGTTTCCCCCGGCGGCAGCGTGCTGGTCGCCGACATCAACCGGGCCATGCTGGAGGCCGGCCGGCGGCGCATGGACGATGCCGGCCGGGTCGCGGATTTCGAATGGCTGCAGGTCAACGGCGAGGCCCTTCCGTTCGCGGATCGGCAGTTCGACCATGTCACCATCGCCTTCGGCCTGCGCAACATCACCGACAAGCCGGCCGCGCTGGCCGAGATGCAGCGCGTGCTCAAGCCCGGCGGCCGGGTGCACATCCTGGAGTTCTCGCACGTCTCACTGAGGCCGCTGGCAAAAGCCTACGACCTGTGGTCTTTCCAGGTGCTGCCGCGGCTGGGCCAGGCCGTGGCCAATGATCGCGAGAGTTACCAATACCTGGCCGAATCCATCCGCCGCTTTCCGGACCAGGAAACGCTGGCTGGAATGTTGCGCGAGGCCGGATTCGAGCGCGTGAAGTACGACAACCTGTCGGCCGGAATTGCCGCGATTCACCGCGGGGTGAAGGTCTGATGGGCCGATATCTCACGCCCCTGCCCGGCCTCATGGCATCGGCCATCGAGTTCGTGCTCAACCAGGCCGCCGCGCTGGATCCGGAAGCCTCCGATCATCTCGCGGCACTTGATGGCCGGTGGCTGAAGTTCGAGCTCGACGGCCTGGCCGTCGATCTCTGGCTGGCCTTTCAAGGCGCGCGATTCCGGGTTCTGGCCGAGCCTGAAGGCGAGGACATGCAAGCCGAAACCCGAATCGGCGGCACGCCGGCATCGCTGTTGGCAATGGCCTTGCCGAACATCGATTCCGGCGCCGATGTGCGCATCGAGGGCAACCCGCGTCTGGCCCAGCAGTTCCAGCAGGCCATGAAACTGCTGGATCCGGATGTCGAGCAGGCGCTGGGCGACTGGTTCGGACCGCTGCTCGGGCCCCAGATGTGGCGCATGGTATCGGAGGCGGCCGAGTTCGGGCGCCATGCCACGCGCACATCGGCTGACCAGTTTTCGCACTGGCTGCGGGAGGAAAGCGAGCTGCTACCGCGGGCCGATGAGTGGCGCTCGTTTCGCGACGGGGTCGACGACCTGCGCGAGGCCGTGGACCGGCTGGAAGCGCGGGTGAAAAGAAGCGCCCGCTCATGATCCGGCGCACGCTGAGAATGTTCGGTATCGCCACGGTGCTGGCGCGCTACCGGCTCGATGAGCTGATCCTGGACCTGCCTGCGCTGAAACTGGCCCGCGCCGTGCGCCTGCTGCCCTGGGGCCGGCGCCGGGTCCGTGAGCTGGCGCGCGGCGCGCGGTTGCGGCTGGCGCTGCAGGAACTGGGTCCGATCTATGTCAAGTTCGGCCAGATCCTGTCGACCCGGCGCGACCTGCTGCCGCCCGATATTGCCGAGGAACTGGCCGAGCTGCAGGACAACGTCCCGCCGTTTCCCGGCGAACAGGCACGCGTGATCATCGAGCAGGAGCTGGGCAAGCCGATCGACCAGCTGTTTGCCACATTCGAAACCGAACCCATGGCCTCGGCCTCGATCGCGCAGGTGCATGCTGCCACACTGCCCGACGGCAGCGAGGTTGTGGTCAAGGTCGTCCGCCCGGGCATTCACACGCGCATCCGTCAGGATCTGGAACTGCTGGAATCGCTCGCGCTGCTGGTGCGCCACTATCACCCCGAGGGCGAGCGGATCCGCCCCGATGAGGTGGTCGGGGAGTTCCGGCGAGTGATCTTCGATGAGCTGAACATGCAGAGCGAAGGTGCCAATGCCAGCCTGCTTCGGCGCAACTGGGAGGACTCCGACGAGCTTTACATCCCGAAGATCTACTGGTCGCACACCGCCGAGCGGGTGCTGGTGATGGAGCGAGTCGGCGGCGTGCCGGTGCGCGATATCGACGAGCTGAAGCGGCGCGGCGTCAACCTCGAACGGCTGGCCACACGCGGTATCCGGGTGTTCTACACCCAGGTGTTTCGCGACAACCTGTTTCATGCCGACATGCACCCGGGCAACATCCGGATTGATACCACCAACCCGGAAGACGCCAGCTACATCGCGCTTGATTTCGGCATTGTTGCCAGCCTGACGCCTACCGACCTGTACTACATCGGCGAGAACTTCCTGGCCCTTTTCAATCGCGATTACCGGCGCGTCGCCGAGCTGCATGTCGAGGCCGGCTGGGTGCCGGCCACGACCC
>SR_TP_S13solDRAFT_1000437_pt1 | contig 17426 bp, 13 predicted proteins | sample SodReaTP_S13sol_FD_11159 | JGI IMG/M metagenome (IMG submission 11159)
ATGTCGGCCTTGTTCAGGTACACCAGAATCTGCGGCACCCCGACCTGGCGCGCCAGCAGAATGTGCTCGCGCGTCTGCGGCATCGGGCCGTCGGCCGCCGATACCACCAGGATCGCGCCGTCCATCTGCGCGGCACCCGTGATCATGTTCTTGACATAGTCGGCATGGCCCGGGCAGTCCACGTGCGCGTAGTGACGGTTGTCGGATTCGTACTCGACGTGGGCCGAGGCGATCGTGATCCCGCGCGCGCGCTCTTCCGGCGCATTGTCGATCTGGTCATAGGCCCGGAATTCACCACCGCGCGCTTCGGCGCAGACCTTGGTCAGTGCTGCCGTCAGCGTCGTCTTGCCGTGGTCCACGTGACCGATGGTGCCGACGTTCACATGCGGCTTGGTGCGTTCGAATTTTGCCTTGGACATGCCTTTATCCTCTAAACGTTCTTATGCGGTTTTCTTGATGACTTGATCTGCAACACTGTTCGGAGCCTCGGCGTAATGCAGGAACTCCATCGTGTAGGTCGCCCGGCCCTGGCTCATCGAGCGCAGGTCAGTGGCGTAGCCGAACATTTCGGCCAGCGGCACATGCGCACGGATGACCTTTCCGGCCGGCGCGTCTTCCATGCCCTGGACCAGCCCGCGACGGCGGTTCAGGTCACCCATCACGTCGCCCATGTAGTCTTCCGGCGTCACGCACTCGACTTTCATCATCGGCTCCAGCAATACCGGGCTGGCCTTGAGCGCGCCATCGCGCATCGCCATCGAGCCGGCGATCTTGAACGCCATTTCAGATGAATCCACCTCGTGGTAGGAGCCATCAAACAGCGTTGCCTTGACATCGACCAGCGGATAGCCGGCCAGGACGCCGTTCTGCAACTGCTCCTGAATGCCCTTGGACACTGCCGGGATGTAATCCTTGGGCACGACGCCACCGACGATCTCGTTGACGAACTCGAATCCGCCGCCCTGTTCCATCGGCTCGATACGGATCTTGACGTGACCGTACTGACCGCGACCGCCGGACTGGCGAACGAACTTGCCTTCAGCCTCGGTCGCCTTGCGAATGGTTTCGCGATAGGCCACCTGCGGCTTGCCGACATTGGCCTCGACCTTGAATTCGCGCTTCATGCGGTCGACGATGATGTCGAGATGCAACTCACCCATGCCGGCGATGATCGTCTGGCCGGATTCCTCATCGGTGCGCACCCGGAACGAGGGATCTTCCTGCGCCAGCTTTGACAGAGCAACACCCATCTTTTCCTGGTCGCTCTTGGTCTTGGGCTCCACCGCCACGGCGATTACCGGCTCGGGAAATTCCATCCGCTCCAGCGTGATCACGTGCGACGGATCGCACAGCGTGTCACCGGTGGTCACGTCCTTCAAGCCCACCGCGGCAGCGATATCGCCGGCACGCACTTCCTTGAGCTCTTCGCGCGTATTGGCATGCATCTGCAGAATGCGGCCGACGCGCTCCTTCTTGCCCTTGATCGGGTTGAACACGGTATCGCCGGAACTCAGCACGCCGGAGTAGACGCGGATGAAGGTCAGCGATCCGACGTAAGGATCGGTCGCGATCTTGAATGCAAGCGCGGCGAATGGTTCCTCATCCGACGATTTGCGGATGCCCTCTTCATCGTTCTCGAGCAAACCGCGAATGGCCTTGACTTCGGTCGGGTTGGGCATGTACTGGACGATGGCATCGAGCAACGCCTGAACGCCCTTGTTCTTGAATGCCGTACCGCAAAGCACCGGAACGATCTCGTTGGCCAGCGTACCGGCACGCAGCCCCAGAATGATTTCTTCCTCGCTGAGCTCGGTCTCGTTGAGATACTTGTCCATGAGCTCTTCGTTGGCTTCGGCCGCCGACTCGACCATGAATTCATGGGCTTCCTGGGCCGCTTCGAGCAGCTCGGCCGGAATCTCGCGGGCTTCGTAACTGGTGCCCATGTTCTCGACATCCCAGTAGATCGCCTTCATCTTGACCAGGTCGATCACGCCCTCGAAATCCTCTTCAGCACCGATCGGCAACTGGATCGGCACCGGGCGGGCACCCAGCCGGTCCTTGATCTGGCCGACCACGCGCTGGAAGTTGGCGCCGGTACGGTCCATCTTGTTGACGAACGCCATGCGCGGCACGGCGTACTTGGTGGCCTGGCGCCAGACAGTCTCGGACTGCGGCTCGACGCCGCCGACCGCGCAGAACACCGCCACGGCACCATCGAGCACACGCAGCGAACGCTCGACTTCAATCGTGAAATCGACGTGGCCGGGGGTATCGATGATGTTGATGCGGTATTCCGGCCAGTCCTTGTCCATACCGGACCAGAAACAGGTGGTGGCCGCAGATGTGATCGTGATTCCGCGCTCCTGCTCCTGCTCCATCCAGTCCATCACGGCATTGCCGTCATGCACTTCGCCCAGCTTGTGTGAAATGCCGGTGTAGAACAGGATGCGCTCGGTGGTCGTGGTCTTGCCCGCATCGATATGGGCCATGATCCCGATGTTCCGATAGCGCTCGATTGATGTCTTGCGTGCCACAATAAACTCCAGAAATCCTTGCCGATCCAGACCTGATCAATTACCAGCGATAGTGGGCGAAAGCCTTGTTGGCTTCGGCCATGCGATGAATGTCTTCGCGCTTCTTCACGGCGTTGCCGCGTTCTTCGGCGGCATCCATCAGCTCGCCGGCCAGCCGCTTGGGCATGGACTTCTCGCCGCGCTTGCGCGCGAAATCGATGACCCAGCGCATCGCCAGCGTCTGGCGGCGGCGCGGCCGCACTTCGACCGGCACCTGGTAGGTCGCGCCACCGACCCGGCGGGACTTGACCTCCACCGACGGCGCCACGGCTTCCAGCGCCCGCTCGATCACGATGATCGGCTCGGCATGGCCACGGGCTTCGATCTCGTCGATCGCACCGTAGACGATGCGCTCGGCCACCGACTTCTTGCCGTCCATCATCACCATATTGATGAACCGGGTCAGCAGCTCGCTGCCGAACTTGGGGTCCGGCAGGATGTCGCGCTGGAAATTTGAATGCTTGCGGGACATGAAAAAATTCCGTTTGTTTCTGGTTTTATTCGAACGCTATGTTTGGCGACGTCGTATGTTCAGGGACTACTTCTTCGGGCGCTTCGCGCCGTACTTCGAGCGTGCCTGGCGGCGATCACTGACGCCGGCGGTGTCCAGGCTGCCGCGCACGGTGTGATAACGCACGCCGGGAAGATCCTTGACACGGCCGCCGCGAATCAGCACCACCGAGTGCTCCTGCAGGTTATGCCCTTCGCCGCCGATGTAGCTCGTCACTTCAAATCCATTCGTCAGGCGAACACGCGCGACCTTGCGCAAGGCCGAGTTCGGCTTCTTGGGCGTGGTGGTGTAGACACGCGTGCACACGCCACGCTTCTGCGGTGATGCTTCCAGTGCCGGGACGTTCGACTTGTATTCCTTCGGACGTCGCGGCTTGCGGACCAGCTGATTGATCGTCGACATGATTTTCCAAACCTTCAAGACAATAAACGACAGACCAGAAATTCCGGTCTGCCGAAGAACGGGAATGTTAGAGGGTTTTGCGGCCTGTGTCAAGACCGATTCGGAAATTCAGAGCTGTTGCGGCGACCGCCGTGGCGCAATTTCTCCGACCCGGGACAGGACCTCGGCCAGCAGCTCCGGGCCGACGCCTTCCCGGTGCATGTTTTCGCTCAGATGGCGGCGCCAGCCGCGCGCGCCGGGGCAGCCGTGAAACAGCCCCAGCATGTGGCGTCCGACCGCCTGCAGGCGCACCCCGCGCTGCATCTGCGCACGCGCATACTCGACCATGGCCGCGACCACCTGCCGACGGCTGTCGGCACCGCGACCCGGCACGATGCACTGCTGCAGCTCGGCCAGCAGCCACGGAGTTTGGTAAGCGGCGCGGCCCAGCATCACCCCGTCGAAGCACTGCAGGCGAGCACAGGCATCATCGGCCGAGACAATGCCGCCGTTGAGTACCACCGGCAGTTGCGGAAAGGCGCGCGCCAGGCGCTCGACCCGGGCGTAGTCCAGCGGCGGGACCTCACGGTTCTGCTTCGGGCTCAGGCCGGCCAGCCAGGCCTTGCGCGCATGCACGATCAGTGCGTCGATGCCGCTTTCGGCCACCGTTTCGACAAAGCGGTGCAGGAATTCCTCGCCGTCATGCTCATCGACCCCGATCCGGGTCTTGACCGTGACCGGCACGGCCACGGCCTCGCGCATCGCCGCCAGACAGTCGCGCACCCGCGCCGGCTCGGTCATCAGGCAGGCGCCGAAACGGCCCTTCTGCACCCGATCCGACGGGCAGCCGCAGTTCAGGTTGATCTCGTCATAGCCGAATTCCTCGCCGATGCGTGCCGCCGCGGCCAGTTCGCCCGGCTCGCTGCCGCCCAGTTGCAGGGCGACCGGGTGCTCGACCGGGTCGAAGCCCAGCAGATGCTCGCGATCCCCGTGGATGACCGCGCCGGTCGTGACCATCTCGGTATACAGCCGCGCATCCGGGGCCAGCAGACGGTGGAAATAGCGGCAGTGGCGGTCGGTCCAGTCCATCATCGGCGCCACGCACAGGCGCCAGGCATGGCGCGGCGCGCGCGCATCCGAAGCCGTCACAATTTCGGCCGGCACGCTCATTCCACCGTACCGCGCGTCAGCCACCACCAGCCGGCCGCGGCCGCGGCACCGGCCAGCAGGACTCCGGCCAACGCCCAGCGCCAGCCGCCGGAGCGTTTTTCCGGCACCCGGTCCAGCACCCGCGCCGGCTTCAGCCCCGGCGCCTGCAACACCATGCGCACGGTGCCGAAACGCAATTCATCGCCCGATTGCAGCGCCACGGGCCCGGCTACCTCGCCATTGACCACGCACTCGCCCACCGGCTCCAGCACCAGTGCGCCGTCGCGCACCAAAATGCGCGCGTGCTCGCCGGCCAGCCCCTCGATGGTCACGTCCATGGCGGCATCCGAACCGATGCGCGTGATCTCGCCCAGCTCGAACTTCCGCCCGGTCAATGCGCCGGAGGCGCCTTTCAATGCATATTTCATCGTTCACCAGTATCGCGGCAGACCGGATCGGGTTCAAGGGGTGCTCCATCTGTTTATCGGATGGTGACTCCGTTCGCTGGCGGAGGCGTCGTTGGGTGCGGGTGGTATTCGGATGGTGACTCCGTTCGCTGGCGGAGGCGTCATTGGGTGCGGGAAAGTGTATCGGGCTTTCGTAAATCGTGAATGGTAAATGGTAAATGGAAAAGTCAAAACCGGGCCTGGCCTGCGATGCCGATGTCTTTTTGAATCGAGATTCCACCCGGACCGGGAGAATCGAGCGATGCCGTGTGAGGGGAAGGTTGCACCCAACTTTCAGCGGGGAGTGGTGTTGCCTGATGGCGAATCGTGGGTCGCGGGGGCAGATGATGATCTATCAGCTTCTCTCCGGCGCCGCCTGGCTTCGAGGAGGCGTTCAGGTTGGGATGCCCTGGTGGCCAGTCCGGTGGCACCAAAGCTACATTGAACCTGAGTTCTTGCCGCAACGCCGATCGACCCGCGATTCGGCAGCAGGCGGCGCCACTCCCCGCCTGCCTCCCCCAGCCGGCCCTCCGATAGAGGGCTGAGTCATGGGCGGAGTCGGACACCTGTTGGCATCAACGCGGTGCGACTTCCAGCCGCAAGTTCGAATCGCGGGGGCAGGCGTTATCGCCAGCGCACCCGATCAGCGATGCGAACGGCTTCCGGGTTGCTGCGGCCCAGGGCTTCGATGGTCAGCGTATCCAGCCGCACCCGGCCCCATTGTTCCAGCGATTGGTGGATGTCCACGCCTTCGACCACCGGATACTCGTAGTTGGCCCCGGTGAAGATCCGCTGCGCTTCATCGGAGGCCAGGAACTCCAGGAAGCGCACGGCGTTTTCACGGTTCGGCGCGTGTCGGGCCACGCCGGCGCCGCCGATATTGACGTGGACACCGCGGTCGTCCTGGCCGGGCAGCATCACGGACACGGCCCTGGCCACGGCCCGCTCGGCCGGATCTTCCGAATCGAGCAGCCGCAGGTAGTAATAATGATTGGCGACCGCGATATCGCATTCACCCGCTGCGACGCCGCGAATCTGGTCGGTATCGCCGCCCTGCGGCGGGCGCGCCAGGTTGGCGACCAGGTCGCGCGCCCATTGCTCGGCGCGCTCGGCGCCGTGAATCTCGACCATGGCCGCCAGCAGCGACTGGTTATAGATGTTGTTCGACGAGCGAATGCAGATCTTCCCTCGCAGCGCCGGGTCGGCCAGGGCTTCGTATGTTGCAACCTGGTCGGGATTGACCTTTTCGGCGTTGTAATAGATCAGCCGCAGGCGCTGGCTGAAGCCGAACCACAGCCCCTGCGGATGGCGCAGATGAGCGGGAATGCGCTGTTGCAGGATCTCGGAGTCCACCGGCTGGAAGATTCCGGCCTGCTCGGCGCGCCAGAGCCGCCCGGCGTCGACCGTCATCAGCACGTCGGCCGGGCTGGCAATGCCTTCGCGCCGAATGCGTTCGACCAGTTGATCCGAGCTGCCCTCCAGCACCCGCACCTCGATACCGGTCTGGGCGGTAAAGGCATCGTAGAGCTGCCGGTCCGCATCGTAATGGCGTGCCGAATAAACATTGACCTCGCCGGCCTGGGCGGCGACGGACAGCAACAGCACCCCTGCCGCAAGACCACAATGCGCAAAAAATTTCGACATGAACGACTCCTTAATTATTGATGGGGCCAGGGGCCAGGGATGAGAGCAGCTGCTGGCCTTTGGCCCAAGTCCCAAGTCCCAAGTCCCGAGTCCCGAGCCCCGAGTCCCGAGTCCCGAGTCCCGAGTTTTTACGAATGCTTCTCATATTCGTTTATACCACGAAACATGCGAATGCGGTTACAAACGATTCTTGTTTACATGATATCTTGGATGTCGAGAACCGGATTTGATCCGGCGCAAATCACCATTTCTTCAACCTCGCTAACGTGCCGCCATGAAACAGGCCCTGGACATCGCTGAACCTGCACCCGCATTCGACCGGCAAGCGTCGGCGGCCGATGAGGCGATGCTGTGGATGCGCGACATCAGCCACGATTTCGGCAGCCTGCGCGCCGTCGACGGCGTCTCCATCGACGTTCAGCCCGGCGAGGTGGTCTGCCTGCTCGGGCCTTCGGGCTGCGGCAAGTCCACCCTGCTGCGCATCGCCGCCGGGCTGGAGGAGCTTCAACACGGCCAGGTACGCATCGCCGGGCACGACATCGGGCGTGCCGGCGGGCGCTGCACACCGCCGGAAAAACGCAATGTCGGGCTGATGTTCCAGGATTCGGCCCTGTTTCCGCACCTGACCGTGCTGGAAAACGTCAGCTTCGGGCTGGATCACCTGCCGGCCAAACAGCGCCAGGCACGCGCCCTGGAGTATCTTCGCAAGCTCGGCATGGCCGAATACGCCGATCGCTACCCGCACATACTCTCCGGCGGCCAGCAACAGCGCGTGGCGCTGGCACGGGCGCTGGCACCCGGCCCGGGGCTGATGCTGCTGGACGAGCCGTTCTCGGCGCTGGATGCGCGCCTGCGCGACCGCATCCGCGACGACACCCTGCACATGCTCAAGAGCGCCGGGGCCGGCACCCTGCTGGTCACGCACGATCCGGAAGAGGCCATGTTCATGGCCGACCGCATCGCGCTGATGAAGGAAGGCTGCATCCTGCAGATGGACCGTCCGGTGGACCTGTACTGCGCCCCGGCCGATCCGTTCGTCGCTTCGTTCTTCGGCGATCTCAACCGCATGGACGCGGTGGTCGACAACGGCATGGTCGACACGCCGGTGGGCCGCTTCGACGCACGCGGGCTGGCCGACGGCACCCCGGCACTGGTGCTGGTCCGGCCCGAGGCAGTGCGCGTGGTCGTGGTCGGCGAACCGTCGCCGGAACACCGCGACACGCACGTCATCATGTCGCGCCTGCTGGGTCGCAACAGCCTGGTGCACATCTGCGTACACGACAGCCAGAACCGCGAATTTCACCTGCACTCGAACATGCCCGGCGTGTTCCTGCCCAGCGAGAACCAGCGCGTCGAACTGCACGTGGACCCGTCACAGGCATTCGTCTTCCCGGCGCCCGAATCTTCCCGGGCAGCGTGATTCCCCGGCCTGGCCGCAACCGGGTCTTCGACGTCCAGACCAGCACCCAGCTTGTCTCGGCTGCCAGCGCCACGCCGATCACGCGCGGCACACCGCGCTCTCCCAGGTACGCGGCTGTCGGCTCGTACAGCGCGACCGCCATGCGATATGCTATATTGCATCAATAGTATGACAAGTGATGGAGATCGGGATGACCACAGTTCGCAAGACAGTCACGCTGACCGATTCCCAGGACGACTGGATCAAAGCGCAAGTTGCCAGCGGCGACTACACCAATGACAGTGAGTACTTCCGTGATCTGATCCGCCGTGACCAGGAAAAGGCCAGTGCGCTGAAAGCCGCCATCGACGAAGGTCTCACCAGCGGTCCGGACAAGCGCAGTCTGGACGATATCTGGGCTGCCGCAGAGGCTCGCTACCGCGCATCGCATGGCTGAATATCGCTTCTCGCGCCGCGCGGCCATGGACCTGGAGGCAATTGCCGAATACTCGATCGCACGATTCGGCATCGAACAGGCGCGAAACTATCGCGACCGGCTAAGGGAATGCCTGGAGCAGCTCGCGGCCAACCCCGGGCTGGGCCGCCGCGCAGAGCAATTGAGCGCCAGACTGCGCCGTTACGAGTACCGCTCTCACATCATCTTCTACCAGGAAAAAGGCGCCGAGATCCTGATTGTGCGTGTCCTGCACTATCGCATGGACGTCAGGCGGTATCTCTAGCAACAAGTTCGAGAATTCCGGGACTCACTCGCCGGCCGAGCCCGGCCGCGACCTGCGCATCGCCATGCTGAGCACGATCACCGGCACGATGCCGACCAGTACGATGCCCAGGGCCGAGGTCGAGGCCTGGGCCAGGCGCTCGTCCGAGGCAAGTTCGAAGGCGCGCACGGCCAGCGTATCGAAGTCGAAAGGCCGCAGGATCACGGTTGCCGGCAGCTCCTTCATTACATCCACGAACACCAGGATGCCGGCAGCCAGCAGGCTGCCGCGTATCACCGGCAGATGCACCCGCCACAAGGTGGCGCCAGCGCTCTTGCCCAGGGTGCGCGCGGCGGCATCCATGTTCGGCGTGATCTTGCCCAGGCTGGCCTCGACACTGTTGTAGGACACGGCCAGGAAGCGCACCACGTATGCGTAGACCAGGACGACCATGGTGCCGGTCAACAGCAGCCCGGGCATGAAGCCGAAACGCTCGCGGGTAAACAGGTTGAGCTGCTGATCCAGCCAGGCCAGCGGAATCAGGATACCCACGGCAATCACCGAGCCGGGAATGGCATAGCCCACCGAAGCCAGCCGGGCCGCCGCGCGCGTCAGCCGTCGCGGCCGCATGCGCACGCCGTAGCCGATCAGCACGGCCAGCGTCACGGCCGCGACTGCAGTGACTGTCGCCAGCTTGAGGCTGTTCCAGGCAAACCCCGCGAAGCGCGTGCCCATGAGCGGATCACCGACCTCGATGTGCATGTGGACCAGCAGCCCCACCGGCACCAGGAAACCGATCGCCAGCGGCAGCAGGCAGGCTGTAAAGGCCAGCGCAGCCCTTCCCCGCCCCAGCCGATATTCGGGCAGCTCGCGATAGCGCGCCGAGGTGTGATGAAACTGCGCCCCCCGGCGCGAACGACGCTCCATGAACAGCAGCAGCAGCACGAACACCAGCAGACAGGCAGCCAGTTGCGCGGCGGCCACCGGCTCGCCCAGGCCGAACCAGGTGCGGTAGATGCCGGTGGTGAAGGTATCGACTCCGAAGAACTGCACCGCGCCGAAGTCGTTCAACGCCTCCATCAGCGCCAGCGCCAGCCCGCCGATGATGGCCGGCCGCGCCAGCGGCACGGCAACTCCGGCAAACAGCCGCCACGGACCCCGCCCCAGCGAACGCCCGACTTCCAGCGCGCAGACCGACTGCTCCATGAACGCCGCGCGCGAGAGCAGGTAGACGTAGGGATACAGCACCAGCGACATCAGCACCACCGCGCCGCCCAGCGAGCGTACTTCGGGAAACCAGTAGTCACCGAAACCCCAGCCGAAGGCCTCGCGCAACAGGCTTTGCACCGGGCCGGTGAATTGCAGGAAATCGGTGTAGGCGTAGGCGATGACGTATGTCGGCACCGCCAGCGGCAACAGCAGGGCCCACTCGAACACCTGCTTGCCGGGAAAACGGCACATCACCACCAGCCAGGCCGTACCCACGCCGATGACCAGCGTGCCGATGCCGACCCCCAGGATCAGGCCGAAGGTGTTGAGCACATAGCGCGGCAACACCGTTTCGACCAGGTGCGACCAGACCTCCGGCGACGGCAGCAGCACCTGCACCAGCACCACCACCACCGGCAAGGCCACCAGCCCGGCAACCGCCAGCGTGATCAGCGTCCAGCCATCCAGCCGGGCGCGCATGCGGTTCAGCCAGGAGACGCGAAAATTTTCAGCGGCTTCAGCCAACAGGATTTCCACCTTGAAACAGATTCGCAATGATACCGCCACGCCACCGTAATCATCTGCAGCAGCAAAATCCGTTTGCGATCACAAGAGCGGAATAATCGCGGTCGGATACCGCTCCCACAACTTCGACCGGGGCTCGATAGTCGCGGCCATTTACCGCGCCCACAAGCAGGCGGTTCCCGGTTCGGCCGCTCGCCGTGCCCGCTTCATGCGAAAATCCATCGCGATGTCCGACCTGCCCAAGATCGATCCCGAGAACCTGATGCAGCGTGACGTTGGCCGGCTGATCGGCCAGCGGCGCCGGCTTGCGGGCAGGAAAGGCGGCGACAGCGCGCCATCCAGGCAGGTCGAGCAGTTTCTGACCCGGCTTGAAGCATCGGCGGCACGCTGCCGGGCGCGTCGCGACAACCTGCCTCGGCCCGCTTACGACCCCGAGCTGCCGATCACCGCCCGGCGCGAGGACATCGTCGCGGCCATTCAACAGCACCAGGTCGTGATCATCGCCGGCGAGACCGGCTCGGGCAAGTCCACGCAATTACCGAAAATGGCGATGGAGGCCGGGCGTGGCGTCCGGGGCCTGATCGGCTGCACCCAGCCCCGGCGGATTGCAGCGCGCTCGGTAGCCAGAAGAGTGGCCGAGGAGCTGGGCAGCGAACTCGGCAAGGCCGTCGGCTTCCAGGTGCGCTTTGCCGACCGGACCTCCGAGGACAGCTATGTCAAGTTCATGACCGACGGCATCCTGCTGGCCGAGACTCATACCGACCGCCGGCTCAACCGCTACGACACGCTGATCATCGACGAGGCCCACGAGCGCAGCCTCAATATCGACTTTCTGCTTGGCTACATCAAGCAGTTGCTGCAGAAACGTCCCGACCTCAAGGTCATCATCACCTCGGCGACCATCGATACCGAAAGTTTCTCCAGACACTTCACCGATGCGCCGGTGATCAATGTCGAGGGCCGAGGCTACCCGGTCACGGTCGAATACCAGCCGCCGAATGACGGCGAGGCGCTGGCCCAGCAGGTCCGGCGCGCGGTGGCACGCTGCGGCAAACTCGATGCCCGTGGCGACATCCTGGTGTTCCTGCCCGGCGAGCACGAGATCTTCCAGGTTTCGAAAACGCTACGGCAGGCCGCATTGCCGCACACCGAAGTGCTGCCGCTCTACGCCCGATTGCCGTCCAGCGCCCAGGATCGGATCTTCGAATCGCATTCGGGCCGGCGCATCGTGCTGGCCACCAACGTCGCCGAGACCTCGCTGACCGTGCCCGGCATCCGCTTCGTGATCGATTCGGGGCTGGCGCGGATCTCGCGCTACGCCACGCATTCGAAGGTACTCCGGCTGCCGGTCGAGCCGGTCTCGCAGGCCTCGAGCAGCCAGCGCGCCGGCAGATGCGGCCGGGTCGCGCCGGGCACCTGCATCCGGCTGTTCGACGAGGAGGACTTTCTCGCCCGGCCCGAGTACACCGAGCCGGAAATCCAGCGCGCCGGGCTGGTCGGCGTGGTGCTGGAAATGCTCGCCCTGGGGCTGGGCGACCCGGAAGAATTTCCATTCATCGACCCGCCGCCACGCAAGTTGATCAACGAGGCCTGGAACACCCTGGCCGAGCTGCAGGCGGTCGACGACAAGCGCGCGCTGACCGCAACCGGACAGACGCTGGCCAGATTGCCGGTCGACGCCCGCCACGGCCGCATGCTGATCAAGGCCGAACAGCGCGGCGTGCTCGGCGAGGTCAGCGTGCTGATCGCCGCGCTGGCGCTGCCCGACCCGCGCGAGCGCCCGCCCGACCAGCAGCAGGCCGCCGACCAGGCGCATGCCGAATTCAGCGTCGCCGGCTCGGATTTTCTCGGCCTGCTCAAGCTGTGGCACTGGTGGCAGGCCACCCGCCGCGAACGCTCGCGCAACCAGGCCGACAAGACCGCCCGCGGCCGTTATCTCAATGCGCTCCGGCTGCACGAATGGGGGCAACTGGTCGCGCAGCTCCAGAACGTTGCTCAGGATGCGCAACTGGGCAGCCCGGACAAGCGCAGCGCACCCGGGAGCCCGAATCCAGCACAAAGTCGCCACGGGAGCCGCGATCGGCAACCGGCGAAAGTGCCAATAGTGCCAATCGGGAAAGTCGGCGAAAACCTCGACGAAGCGCGCGCCGCGGCCATCCACCAGAGCCTGCTGGCCGGGCTGCTCAGCCAGGTCGGCCAGCACCTGGAGGAGGGCGAGTACGAAGGCGCCCGCGGCCACCGCTTCCGGATCTTTCCCGGCTCGACGCTGGCGAAATCGCGGCCAGGCTGGCTGATGGCCGCCGAGCTGGTCGAGACCTCGCGCACCTGGGCACGCACGGTGGCCGCCATCCAGCCCGAATGGCTGGAACGCCAGGCCACCCACTTGATCCGCTCCAGCGTGTTCGACCCGCACTGGGACAAGCGCTCCGGCCGGGTCATGGGATACCAGCGCGTGACCCTGTTCGGCCTGACCCTGGTCGAGAAGCGCCGAACCCACTACGGCCCGCACGACCCCGAGACCGCGCGCGAGGTGTTCATCCGCCATGCGCTGGTGCGCGGCGAGATGAACCACCGCGCGAAGTTCCTGCAGCGCAACGCCGCCTTGAAGCGCGAACTGGCCACCCACGAACACAAGCGCCGCACCCGCGACCTGCTGGCCGACGAACAGCGGCTGGTGGCGTTCTTCGCCGAACGCCTGCCGCCGAACGTGTTCACCGTCAAGGCCTTTTCGCGCTGGTACGAAAAGCTCCCGAAAATGGAACAGGACCGGCTGCTCTACGACCGCGCCACGCTGCTGCGCGAGGACGCCGAACTGGCCGGCGAGGAATTCCCCGACCGGCTGGTGCTGGACAATGAAACCTTCCGCCTGGAATATCGCTTCGAGCCGGGCCACAGCGCCGACGGCATGACCGTGATCTGTCCGCTGCACCTGCTCAACCGGCTTGCCCCAGAGCGCCTGGAATGGCTGGTGCCGGGGCTTGCCGCCGACAAGGTCAAGGCGCTGATCGGCTCGCTGCCCAAGTCCAAACGAAGAGCCTTCGTACCGCTGGCCGATTTTGCCCGGGCCGCGCTGGAAGCCATGGAATTCGGCCGGGGCAGCCTGGTGAAAACGCTGGCCGCAGAACTCACGCGCATCGGCGGGCTTGCCATCGAGCCGGACGATTTCCAGCTCGAACGCATCGAGCCGCATCTTCGCTGCAACATCCGGGTCAAGGACGAGAACGGCACGACGCTGGCGGAATCACGCGACCTTGAAGCGCTCCAGGCCGGCCTCGGCGAGCGTGCCCGAAAGGAATTCATGGCCCGCCAGGCCGCCGACTGGCAGCGCGACGGCTTGCGCACCTTCGGCGAACTGGATTTGCCCGGGCACGTGCGCACCCGCACCGGCCACAGCGCCTGGCCGGCGCTGATCGACCAGGGCGATAGTGCCGGCCTGCGCCTGTTCGACGACGAAAATGATGCCCGCCAGGCCCACCACCACGGCATCCACCGGTTGCTGCTGCTCGCCCTGGCCGACAAGCTCAAGTACATCGCCAAAGCCCACCGCCTGTCTCGCGCCGCGGCGATCGCCTGGACGCGTGTGGGCGATGTCGGCGAACTGGAACGCCGGCTGGCCGAACGCGTCGTGTTCGACCGGATCGACGATGCCTGGGCAATCCGCGACGCCGCCGCATTCAATGCGCTGGACAAGCAACTGCGCGGCACCATCATCGAACATTGCAGCAAGGCGATGGAGCAGCTCGATCGAACGATCCTGGCCTGGCACGAGACCACCCGCCGCCTGGCCGAACTCGGCCCGGCCCAGCCCTCGGCCCAGGCCGACATCGAATCCCAGCTCGACGACCTGGTCTACGACGGATTCGTCGCCGACATCCATACCGGCCGCCTGGCCGAATACCCGCGCTATCTCAATGCGGTTCAACTGCGCCTCGACGCCCTCGAACTCGACCCGCGAAGAGACGTCCAGCGCCAGGCCGAAATCGACCCATGGTGGAATCGCTACCTCGAATACCTCCAGGCCGGCCACCCCTACACCTCCGAACTCGACACCTTCCGCTGGCTGATCGAGGAATACCGCGTGCAGGTCTTTGCCCAGAAGCTGGGCACCAGGGACAAGGTTTCGGCCAGGCGGCTGGAAGAGGCCTGGCAACAGGTCGATTGATCCTGCTGTCCCCGAGACTGGTATGGTTGTTCGTGGAGACCCGCTTCGAAAAATGCCATGAAGCCTCTTTCAAGCACCGGATTCGCGCTGTTTGGAGCCGGGCTGATCGCAATCAGTTACGGTCTGGCGCGTTTCGCCTTCGGGCTGTTCGTACCCCCGATCCGTGAGGAGCTCGGACTGGCGCCGGACATTGTCGGCATCATCGGTGCGTTGCCGCTGATCAGCTTCGTGCTGGCCACGCTTGTTGCACCGATGTGCGCCGATCGTCTTGGCGCGCGCAATACGGCGGCGCTGTCCGGCGGTTTCGGCGCCGTCGGGCTGGTGCTGATCAGTCAGGCTTCGGGCGCGCTTTCGCTCGGCGTGGGCGTATTCGCCTGCGGAATCTGCACCGGGCTGATGATGCCGGCGCTGACGGCCGCCATGCAGGCGCTGGTCCGGCGCTCCCTGCATGGCCGGGTCAGCTCGGTAATGAACGCCGGCACCAGCATCGGTGTGATCGTTGCCGTCCCCGCGATTCTTTTCCTGGCCGGCGCATGGCGCTTTGCATACGCGTCGTTTGCCGTCATGGCGGCCATCGGCGTGGTCGCGACATGGTTTTTCATTCCATCGGTGTCACGCGTCACGCCATCGAACGCTGCCCCGCCGCCCCCCGTCAGCGCCCAGCAATGGTGGCGTCTGTTCCGGCTTTCGCTGTTTGCTTTCATGATGGGCTTTGTCTCGGCCGCGTACTGGATTTTCGCCCCCGACCTGGCCGTCAACCTCGGCGCGCTGCCGCCCGATGCCACCGGCTTTCTGTGGCTGGCGGTCGGCGTTGCCGGCCTTGGCGGGGCCGTGGTGGCCGACCTGGCCGATCGCAACAACCCGCCCATCACCCAGGCATTGATGCTGGTGATGATGGCGGCAAGCCTTGCCCTGCTTGCCGCCAGCCCGGACCGGATCGCGATCGCCGTATTCTCGGCGCTGATCTTCGGGCTGTCGTACATGAGCCTGACCGGGCTCTACCTGATGACCGGCATCCGCCTGCTGCCGGGGCGCCTGTCGCTGGGCCCGGTGCTCCCGTTCATGGCGGTTTCGCTCGGCCAGGCAGTCGGCTCCCCGCTGGTCGGCAAGCTGGTTGGTGAAATCGGGTACGCGGATTCGTTTGCCGTTTTCTGCACCGTCGGCATTCTGGTAGCCATGCTTTCACCGCTGTATCCGCGCTACGCCGAGTACGAAGCCGAGGAACAACCGGAACTGGATACGGGTCTGCAGGCCGCCTACGATTATCAACTCCTCAATGAACAGGGAGAACCGCTTTCACCAATGGATGCGACCACCAGAACAACCCAAAGCGAACCACAGATTGCGCAGATTCACGCAGATTATTGAATTCAAGGGGCTTTCCAGCATAAGGGCATCTATTTTATTGTCTCTGACCAGCATCTGCGAAAATCTGCGTAATCTGCGGTTCCAGAGGTTTTATTCGCCAGCAGTCATCAAAGCGCGGTCGCGGCCATGGTTTCGGCAATGTTCAATGCGGTAATGAGAGCTGTCATTACGTGCCTGGTTGCGGGACTGCTTGCGGGACTGATGGGCGCCTGCGTAACGCTGGCTGCACCGGCAGATTCCAATATGCTGGCCGAGCGGCTGATCCGGGAGATGGAACGAGCCGAGCGGCGCGGCTTTGCCGGGCAGCTTGTGGTCGTGCACGGCGAGGACGTGGTCGTCCGACGCGGGTTCGGGACGATGGCGCCCGACGATTCCCGCCCGTTGAACACCGAAGCAGTCATGCCGCTGGCCTCGGTGACCAAGCCGATCACCGCCGGCGCGGTGCTGGCGCTGGCGGCCGAAGGCAGGCTGGGGCTGGACGAGCCGATCGGCGATCACCTTCCGGGGTTGGCAGACCACTGGGCGTCGGTGCCGATCCGGCACTTTTTGACCCATACGGCAGGATTGCCGGCTGAAATCGTCAATCGCGCCTGGGACGGTGTCGCACGATTCGAACCGGTCGACCGCGACACACTGGTCCGGCGCGTGAACCGGTCCCGGCCCGACCACTCGCCGGGCGCGGCATTCAATTACTCCAATATCGGCTACAACCTGCTTGCCGCCCTGATCGAGGTCGTCACTGAAGAACCATACGAGGATTTCGTCGCCGGCAGCCTGCTGGCCACGGCCGGCGTTCAGGGCATTGGCCTGCGGCGGCCCGGATGGATGCCTGACGAACTGGTGGCCGGCCGGAGCGGTGCGTCGGCCTCGGGCCATTATTTCGACCAGCCCATGCTGGCCGACGGCATGGGCTTCCACCTGCGCGGGGCCGGCGATCTCATGGCCACGCCGGACGGCGTGATCGGCTGGTGGCAGGCAATCCGGCGGCAGGTCTGGCTGTCGCCGCCGTGGCTGGAGGAATGGCTGACACCCCAGGTCACCGAACCCGACGGCAGCAAATACGGCTACGGCTGGAACTTCCGCACCAGCGCACTCGGCCCGGTCATCGGGCATACCGGCCAGGTGCTGGATTTCACCGTGGATTTCTCCTGGTACGTGGATCAGGATCTGCTGGTCTACATCAACTCGGCCAATTCTCGCTTCCCGGCGGATTCCCTGCGCCGCGAATAGTGCTGCGGCTAAGTCGAGTAGCTCATCCATTACTGGACATCGCCCTCACAGAACCGGACGTGCGGCGTTACCGCATCCGGCTCTTCCGAGCAGGTCACCCGGATTGACGT
>SR_TP_S13solDRAFT_1000438_pt1 | contig 17396 bp, 17 predicted proteins | sample SodReaTP_S13sol_FD_11159 | JGI IMG/M metagenome (IMG submission 11159)
GCCGCCGCTTTGATGCGGCAGGTAACGCCGCGGCGCCTGGTCTTGCAGACAGGCGCCGCGGCTATGTGATTATTGACTCAAACCGGATGCCTGCTCTTCACTCAACCCATAGCGACGGCTATGGTTTCGCTCCAGAGCGGCGCCTACGGGAGCAAATCCTTCGCCTGCTCCCGCGATCCCGCCCCGTCACAGCACACAGATCGGCGGCCGCAGTAGAAGGGTGGTTAGATATGCGGGCTAGTACTCGGTGTACTTCTTCGCGCTGCCCCGCACCTTCTCTATCGGGTACTTCCGCTCGTTGAGGACGATCTTGTCTTCCACGGCCTGCAGGAGGTCCACGCCCAAACGGTCCGAGAGGCGGATCAGGTAGATGAGGATGTCCGCCATCTCCAGGCGCACCTCTTCCAGCTTCCCGGGCGGGAGTTCGTCACTCTGTTTCTCGGTGAGCCATTGAAAGTGCTCAATGAGTTCACCGGCCTCGCCGATCAGCGCCATGGCCATGTTCTTGGGGGAATGGAACTGCTCCCAGTCCCTGTCGATGGCGAACTGGCGCAGGCGCAGCTTCAGGTCTTCAAAGGTATCGGGCATGGGTGTCGGCTCTTGATGGGTTGGGTTCAGGCTTTGTCGCCCCTAGCAGGCTGTTGAAAAAGTCTCGGGCGGCGCCATGCTGCGTTGGAAAGCGGCTCAACGCGCCCAAGCGACCTGGGCTCATGTACTCCCATGTACACCGCGCTTTTTCGCCACTTTCCGCCTTGCCTTGCATCCACCGGAGACTTTTTCAACAGCCTGCTAGCCTCACGTGGGGTGTTCGGGTCGAACGTTTGTTGTTTGAAGGCAGGTTTGGGGCGTGCCAACGGGGGTGACCAGCCGGAAGCGACATGTGCCAGCATAAACACGCGCCGCTGTTCTCGGCAAATCATCGGAATTGGTGGACATTCGGGGCGAGGGCAGTGCCCATCGTTGGCAGGCGGCCATGGGCCGCCCTATGGAGCGTAAGTGTCCGGATAGGGCGGGCCGTGCTGACTCAGGACAGCAGGCTTTTCAGATTGCTCAGGTGCGCCTTGCCGGTGATGCGGGCCTCTTCCGGGTCGGGGGGCTTGGCGTCGGGCCAGTCCAGGTGCTCACGGGGCAGTTCTTCGATGAAGCGGGAGGGCTCGCAGTCCATCTCCTCGCCGAAGCGGGTGCGCTTGCGGGCGTAGGTCAGCGTCAGGCTGAGCTTGGCGCGGGTGATGCCCACGTAGGCCAGGCGCCGTTCTTCTTCCAGGCTGTCTTCTTCCAGGCTGACCCGGTGAGGCAGCAGTTCCTCTTCCATGCCGACCAGGAACACGTGGGGGAATTCCAGGCCCTTGGCGGCGTGCAGGGTCATCAGGTGCACTCCGTCGGAGTCGTCCTCGCCGCCGGCGCGGTCGAGGATGTCCATGAGCGTCATGTGACGCACGATCTCGCTGATGTCCTTGCCGTCCTCGGCGCCTTCCTTGGACAGGCGTGTCATCCAGTCCAGTACCTCGTTGACGTTGTCCATGCGCCGGGTGGCAGCCTTGGCGTCGCGGGTCTGGTCCAGCAGCCAGTCGTCGTAGTTGAGCTCGCCGATGAGCGCCCGGGCGACCTTGGCGGGGTCGCCTTCCTCGGCCTTGCGGCCGAATTCCAGCAACCAGTCGGCGAAGCCCTGCAGGCGCTGCACGGCCCGGGCGGGCAGGCGTTCGGTGAGCCCCATCTCGAAGCAGGCGGTGAGCAGGCTCACGTGGCGCTCGGTGGCGTACTCGCCCAGTTTCTCCAGGGTGGAGGGCCCGATCTCCCGGCGCGGCACGTTGACGATGCGCAGGAAGGCGGTGTCGTCGTCGGGGTTGGCCAGCAGGCGCAGGTAGGCCATCACGTCCTTGACCTCGGCGCGCTCAAAGAAGGACTGGCCGCCGCTCACCTTGTAGGGGATGGAGTGCTCGCGCAGCAGCTTTTCGAACACCCGGGACTGGTGGTTGCCCCGGTAGAGGATGGCGTAGTCCCGGTATTCGGTGCGGTGCTTGAACTTGTGTTTCATGATCTCGGAGACCACCCGGGCGGCCTCCTGGTCACCGTCGTTGCAGGGCAGGATGCGAATGGGCTCGCCTTCGCCCAAGGCGCTCCACAGGCGCTTCTCGAATACGTGGGGGTTGTTGCCGATGAGCTGGTTGGCGGTCTGCAGGATGCGGTTGGTGGAGCGGTAGTTCTGCTCCAGCTTGATGACCTTCAGGCGTGGGAAGTCCTGTTGCAGGGCGGCCAGGTTTTCGGGCCGGGCACCGCGCCAGGCGTAGATGGACTGGTCGTCGTCGCCCACGGCGGTGAGCCCCCCGTCCACCCCCACCAGCAGGCGCACCAGGCGGTACTGGCAGGTGTTGGTGTCCTGGTATTCGTCCACCAGCAGGTGGCGGGTGCGGTTCTGCCAGCGTTCGCGCACCTCGGGGTTTTCTTCCAGCAGGCGCACCGGTTGGACGATCAGGTCGTCGAAGTCCACGGCGTTGTAGGCCTTCAGGGAGCGCACGTAGGCGGCGTAGAGCCGGGCCTGGGCGGCCTCCTTGATATCGGCGGCCTGGGACAGGGCCTGCTCGGGGGGGATCAGGTCGTTCTTCCAGCGGCTGATCTGGTGGCGGGCCGGTTCCGGGTCCGTGGGCTCGTCGCCCCGGAAGGTGAGTTCCTTGAGCAGGGACAGGCTGTCGGCGGCGTCGAAGATGGAGAAGCCGGCCTTGTAGCCCAGGGTCTTCAGCTCCCGGCGGATGAAGTTGAGCCCCAGGGTATGGAAGGTGGAGACCGTCAGGCCCTTGGATTCGTCCCGGTCCAGCAGCTTCGAGGCCCGGGCCTTCATCTCCTTGGCCGCCTTGTTGGTGAAGGTGATGGCGGCGATGCGTTTGGGGTCCATGCCCCGGTCGCGGATCAGGTGGGCGATCTTGTGGGTGATCACGCCGGTCTTGCCGGAACCGGCGCCGGCCAGCACCAGCAGGGGGCCGTCCACGTGTTCCACGGCGGCGCGTTGCTGGGGGTTCAATGGGGGTGGGGTGCGGGTACTCATGGGCGGGGCGATTGTACCGGAAGGCGGGGCCTTGAAGGGGGGCGGGATTCGGTGTAGGCGGCGTCAAAAGCCAACCGCGAAGGGCGCGAAGGATGCGCGAAGGACGCCAAGGGGTTTCTGATTAAGACACTTCGCGCCCTTTGCGCTGTCCTTTGCGTTCCTTCGCGGTTGGCTTTTCGGGGTTCGGGACGTCTTGGCAGGTTCGCGGCGGGGTCGCCGCTCCTACGGGGTGAGGTATCATTATTTGCACCATGCTTGTCCTTGACCAGTTCAACTTCCACCACGTCCTTGCCGAGACCCCGGGCACGGCCCTGGTGGTCTTCACGGGGCCGGATTGCGGGGCCTGCCGGCGGGTAAAGGGGCTGCTGTCCGAGATGGTGGCCGAGGGGGAGGCCTGGCGTCTGTTCGAAGTGGATGCGGCCCGGGACCCGGGGCTGGCCCGGGAGTTTGAGGTGTTCCATCTGCCCAGCCTGTTTCTCTACCAGGACGGGCATTACCACGCCCCTCTCCATGCCGAGCCCCTCCCGGCGCGCGTCCGCACGGCGGTGGCCGAGACCCTGGCTCGTCCGGCCGTGGAGGCGCCATGAGCAAGGAGGCCGACTTGAAGGTGGATGTTGTCAGCGGCTGGCTGGAAGGGGTCGAACAGGTGCCTTCCCCCAATTTCGATGAGCGTCCCGGGGAGGCCCCGCCGGAGCTGGTGGTGGTCCATGCCATCAGCCTGCCCCCGGGGGAGTTCGGCGGGCCCTGGATCGATCATCTTTTCACCAACGCCCTGGACCCCGCTGCCCATCCCTATTTCCAGGAGATCGCGGGGCTTGAGGTCTCGGCCCATGTGCTCATCCGCCGGGACGGGCAGATCGTTCAATACGTGCCGTTTCATTGCCGCGCCTGGCACGCGGGGGCCTCCTGCTGGCAGGGGCGGGAGCGCTGCAACGACTTTTCCATCGGCATCGAGCTGGAAGGCTGCGACGAGCTGCCCTTCGAGGACGTGCAATACGTCCGGCTGGCCCAGGTGATCCAGGCCCTGCACGAGGCCTACCCCTCCATCGCCCCGGACGCCATTGCCGGACATTCCGACATCGCTCCGTGCCGCAAGACCGATCCGGGTCCCTATTTCGACTGGCCGCGGCTCTGGGCGGGCCTGCAGACGGGCGACTCCGGTCTTTCCTGAAGGTAGGGCTGAAAGGGCCTTCACCACGAAGCTCACGAAGGGCACGAAGCCCTTGGATAATGACTCTCGCCAAGACGCGGAGGGCGCCAAGAATCTCTATCAAACGAGAATACTTTGCGTTCTCAGCGTCTTGGCGAGAACCCGGTCTTCCATAAACAATCTTCGTGCCCTTCGTGTGCTTCGTGGTTAAACGGGGTTAAAGCGCCCCCAAAGCAGCCCGACCACCCCGCTTATTGATCTGCATCAACTACCCTCTATCAAGATTGGCTAATAGTTCACTCCGGGAACTTTCGGTTTCGCGCCTCATGCGATGCGCGCGGCTATTTCGATAGGGGGACGCTCCATGGAGCAAGCACAGACGTACAACTATAAGGTGGTCCGGCAATTCGCCATCATGACCATTGTCTGGGGCATCGTCGGTATGGCGGTGGGGGTTTTGATCGCGGCGCAGCTGGTCTGGCCGCAGCTCAACATGGACATCCCCTGGCTGAGTTACGGCCGGTTGCGGCCCCTGCACACCAATGCGGTGATCTTCGCCTTTGGCGGTTCGGCCCTGTTTGCCACGTCCTATTACATCGTCCAGCGCACCTGCCAGGCGAGGCTGTTCAGCGACGGGCTGGCGGCCTTCACCTTCTGGGGCTGGAACACGGTGATCGTACTGGCGGCCATCACCTTGCCTCTGGGCATGACCATGGGCAAGGAATACGCGGAACTGGAATGGCCCCTGGCCATCCTGATCGCCGTGGTCTGGGTGGCCTACGCCATCGTGTTCTTCGGCACCATCATGAAACGCCGGGTGCAGCACATCTACGTGGCCAACTGGTTCTTCGGCGCCTACATCCTCACCATCGCCGTGCTGCATATCGTCAACAACCTGTCCATGCCGGTGACCCTGTTCAAGTCCTACTCGGTGTATCCCGGGGCCATGGATGCCATGGTGCAGTGGTGGTACGGGCATAACGCGGTGGGCTTTTTCCTCACCGCCGCGTTCCTGGGCATGATGTATTACTTCGTACCCAAGCAGGCGGGGCGGCCTATCTACTCCTACCGCCTTTCAGTGGTGCACTTCTGGGCCCTGATCTCGCTCTACATGTGGGCGGGCCCCCACCACCTGCATTACACCGCGCTGCCCGACTGGGTGCAGTCCTTAGGGATGGTCTTTTCGCTGATGCTGCTGGCCCCCTCCTGGGGCGGCATGATCAACGGCATCATGACGCTCTCGGGTGCCTGGCATAAGCTGCGCACCGATCCCATCCTCAAGTTCCTCATCGTGTCCCTGTCCTTCTACGGCATGGCCACCTTCGAGGGGCCGATGATGTCCATCAAGACCGTCAACGCCCTGTCCCACTACACCGACTGGACCATCGGCCACGTGCATGGCGGTGCCCTGGGCTGGGTGGCCATGATCTCCATCGGCGCCCTGTATGCCCTGATCCCGGTGTTGTTCGGCCGCGAGCGCATGTACTCCATCAAGCTCATCGAGTGGCACTTCTGGCTGTCCACCATCGGCGTGGTGCTCTACATCGTGTCCATGTGGATCGCCGGTGTCATGCAGGGGCTCATGTGGCGGGCGGTGAATGACGACGGCACGCTCACCTACAGCTTCGTGGAGACCCTGGTGCACATGTATCCCTACTACACCGTGCGTTTCCTGGGGGGTCTGCTGTTCCTGGCGGGCATGTTCATCATGGCCTGGAACGTGTGGAAGACCATCGCCGGGGCGCGCCCCGCGGTGCACACCGTGCCCCAGACTGCGCACTGAAAGGGAGGAGGCGATCATGAGTCATGAAGTATTCGAGAAAAACATCGGCCTGATGGCCATCGGCATTCTGCTGGTGATCAGTATCGCGGGCCTGGTGCAGATCGTGCCCCTGTTCTTCCTCAAGAGCACCACCGAACCGGTGGATGGGCTGCGCCCCTACACGGCCTTGCAGCTGGAGGGGCGTGACATCTATGTGCGCGAGGGTTGTTACACCTGCCACTCCCAGATGATCCGCCCGTTCCGGGCCGAGACTGAACGCTATGGGCATTTCTCCGTGGCCGGCGAGTTCGTGTGGGATCGTCCCTTCCAGTGGGGCTCCAAGCGCACGGGGCCGGATCTGGCCCGGGTGGGCGGACGCTACAGCGATGACTGGCACCGGGTGCATCTGATCAACCCGCGGCTGGTGGTGCCGGAGTCCAACATGCCCGCCTATCCCTGGCTTGAGCGCAACGAGATCAAGGCGGACATCACGCCCCGCAAGCTGCGCGCCATGCAGCGCCTCGGTGTGCCCTACACAGACGAGCAGATCGCCTCGGCGGCCGAGGATGTGCGCGGCAAGACCGAGATGGAAGCGCTGATCGCCTATCTCCAGGTGCTTGGCACCGCCATCCCGCATCGCAGGTGACCGCCATGGGTTTCGGACTGTTACAGGGTTTGCTGACGCTGCTGCTCATGGTGCTGTTTATCGGCATCGTGGTGTGGGCCTACAGCGGCCGGCAGAAGAAACGCTTCGACGAGGCATCCAGGCTGCCCTTCGCGGAAGACGCGAAGCCCCAGGATGACCGCCGCAAAGGGGAGAAGGGAAATGAGTGAACATGACATGAGTGCCTTCTGGCACTGGTGGGTGGTGCTGCTCACGGTGGCCAATATTGTCGCCATCTTCTGGCTGATCCGCTGGACCACCAAGCGGCGCGCCGGCGAGGTGGCCCAGGGTGAGGTGACGGGTCACGTCTGGGACGAGGATCTCTCCGAGTACAACAATCCACTGCCCCGCTGGTGGCTGTGGATGTTCTACCTGACCATCGCCTTCTCGGTCATCTACCTGGCCCTGTATCCCGGGCTGGGGCGTTTTGCCGGTTTCCTGGGCTGGACCTCCGAGGGCATGTACAACCAGGAGGTGGATCAGGCAGAGAGCCGCTTCGGGCCGATCTTCGCCGCCTATGCCGACAGGGACCTGACGGCCCTGGCCGGTGATCAGGAGGCCCTGCGCACCGGGCAGCGCCTGTTCCTGAACTACTGCTCCACCTGCCACGGCTCCGATGCCCGGGGCGCGCCGGGTTTCCCCAACCTCACCGATGGCCAGTGGCAGTGGGGCAGCACACCGGCGGATATCCACCAGAGCATCATGGCCGGGCGCCAGGGCGTGATGCCTGGTATGGGTGACGCCCTGGGCGCGGAGGGTGTGGAACAGGTGACCCAATACGTGCTGAGCCTGTCCGGTCGTGCGGATGCCAATGCAGAACAGGCGGAACTGGGCCGGCCACGCTTTGAGATGATGTGCGCCGCCTGTCACGGCGCCGAGGGTAAGGGCAACGCCATGCTCGGCGCGCCGGATCTGACCAACAACATCTGGCTCTACGGCGGTTCCGCCGGCGTCATCGCCCGTACCATCCAGGAAGGTCGCCTGGGTGTCATGCCTGCCTTCGGGGATTTTCTGGGCGAGGATCGGGTGCATGTGCTGGCCGCCTATGTGTACAGCCTGTCGGAGGAGGGGCGCTAGGCGCCCCTGCAACCCAGATGTCCGATTCACTCAACGTCCGGCAACGGCCCCTTGTTCAGCGGGTGATCAACATCCTGTGGCCCTCCTTCCTCACCGCAGGGGTGGCCAACATCCTGTTGTTCACCTGGATCGACCCGGAGCAGGTGGTCATGTGTCTGTATGACGCGCCGGTGGTCAGCCGCATGGAGGCCTATTCCCTGGGCTTTTTCGCCCTGTGGATCCTGACTGCCGTGGCCAGTGCGCTCACCTGTTACTTCAATCGGACCGGGGAGCGCTGAGGCGCACATCATGCCGGAGCCATCCAGCAAGCGCTCGCCCATGGCTGCCGGCCCGGCGCCGGAAACGGAGCAGGACCAGGAATTTTACGCCAAGCGGGCGAAGCTCTATCCCAGGGAGGTCCACGGCATCTTTGCCCGGCTGCGTCTGCTGGGTGTGCTGGTGCTGCTGGGCATCTTCTATGGTGCCCCCTGGCTCACCTGGGGGGGGCGCCAGGCCATCTGGTTCGACCTGCCCGGACGCAAGTTCCACATCCTGGGCTGGACCTTCTGGCCCCAGGATTTTTTCCTGCTGGCGCTGCTGCTCATCATCGCCGCCCTGTCCCTGTTCTTTTTCACCGCCCTGGCCGGGCGCCTGTGGTGCGGCTACGCCTGTCCCCAGACCGTCTGGACCGAGGTTTTCCTGTGGATCGAACGGCGCATCGAGGGTGATCGCTCCCGGCAGATGAAACTGGACAAGGCCCCCTGGGGTCCCCGCAAGCTGGCCATCAAGTCCGTCAAACACAGTGTCTGGCTGGTGATCGCCCTGTTCACCGGGCTCACCTTCGTGGGCTACTTCACCCCCATCGCCGAACTCACGCCCCGGTTCCTGACCCTGGATACCGGCGGGTGGGAGACCTTCTGGATCCTGTTCTACGGTTTCGCCACCTGGGGTAATGCGGGTTTCATGCGCGAGCAGGTGTGCATTTACATGTGCCCCTATGCCCGCTTCCAGAGCGCCATGTTCGACCGGGACACCCTGATCATCTCCTATGACGAGCAACGCGGTGAGCCCCGGGGCTCCCGCAAGCGGGGCGTGGACCCGAAGCAAAAGGGCCTGGGTGATTGCGTGGACTGCACCCTGTGCGTGCAGGTCTGTCCCACGGGCATCGACATCCGCCAGGGCCTGCAATACCAGTGCATCGGCTGTGCCGCCTGCGTGGATGTCTGCGATGACGTCATGGACAAGATGAGTTATCCCAAGGGGCTCATCCGCTACACCACGGAAAACGCCCTGGAGGGCAAGCCAGCCAGGCTCCTGCGCCCCCGGGTGATCCTCTACGGGCTTTTGCTGCTGGTGCTCATGGCGGGTCTGTTGTTCGGCATCATGAGCCGCAATCCGGTGGGCATCGATGTGATCCGTGACCGCAATGTGCTGTACCGGGAATTGCCCGATGGACGGGTGGAGAATGTCTACACCCTCAAGCTGGTCAACAAGACGGATGTGGTGCGTGAATACCGGGTGAGTATCCGCGACCTGCCCGGCGCCGAGCTGGTGATCGACCGCGCCATGCCCATCCCGGTGCCCGCGGGCGGGGTGGTGGAGCTGCCCGCCCGGGTGCAGGTGGACCCGGCGCTGCTCGCGGGGCCTACGGCCGATGTGGTGTTCGAGGCCCGGGTAGAGGGCTCCGTGGATGCGGGCAACGAACGGCGCGGCCGTTTTGTGGGGCGCATGCAGTGACTCACCCGCTTTCAGCAATCGATCGTTTCAGGGGCCTGCAGGCCTCGCCAACCCAGGATATGACGCCATGCGCTATGTGAAAGAAGACTCAAGCCCCTGGTATCGTCAGCCCTGGCCCTGGCTGCTGATGATCCCCCCCTTTACGGCGGTGGTGATGGGCATGTTGCTGTTGCGTGCGGCCACCCTGGAGCCCGATGGTCTGGTGGTGGCGGACTACTATCAGGAAGGTCGGGCCATCAATGAGGTGCTTGAACGGGAGCGTTTCGCCGCCAGCCTGGGTCTGGGCGGCGAGGTGACCCATGAAGGGGACGTCCTTCGCCTGACCATGGAGGGCACACCCTTGCCCCATGCACCGCTGACCCTGCGCCTGCTGCATCCCACCCGCGCCAACAAGGATCAGGCGCTGAGCCTGGTTCACGATGAGGCCAGCGGTCAGTGGCAGGGGCGCTTGCAAGACCTGTCCAAGGCCCGCTGGCATGTGCACCTTGAACCTGAGGATCGCAGCTGGCGGTTGCGTGGGCGCATGGAGCCCGGCGATTCCAGGGTGCGGCTGTACGCCGAAGGGTGAATTGAAGTGGGAAGTGGGATGTGGGCAGGACGCCCGGGGCTTGAGTGTTGGGATGAGGGTGGTTTCATTCCCCCTTCCAAATTCCCACTTCGTACTTCCTCCAAAGCCCCCCGGGGTTGCGCGGGCCGGTTGCGTGCCCGAAACTCTGGGTTAATCCCCCAAATGTCGGATTGCCCATGTCGCTGATCACCATCCTCATCGCCCTGTTCCTGGAGCGCTTCGCCGGTACCCTGGACGACATGCGTCAGTTCCGCTGGCTGGACGGCTATGCCCGCTGGATGCGCGAGCGACTGGAAGCCGTGGGCATTTCCGACGGCACGGTCCAGTTCGTGATCGCCATTCTGCCCCCGGTGGTGTTGCTGGCCCTGGTGGCCCTGATGGTGCATGGGGTGGTTCTGGGGCTGCTGGATATCATTCTTGGCGTCATCATCCTGCTCCTGTGCCTGGGTCCCCGGGATCTCAACGATCAGGTGGATGCCTACGTGGAGGCCGGGGCCATGAAGGATGAGGAGCGCCAGAAGCGCCACGCCCAGGACCTGCTGGGCAGCGAAGAGGTGCCCGCGGCGCCTCGGGAACGTACCCGGGCCGTGGTGGAGGCCATCTTCTCCGAGGCCAACGAGCGCCTGTTCGCCGTGTTGTTCTGGTTTGCCGTGCTGGGTCCACTGGGGGCGCTGATCTACCGCCTGGGCGGTCTGCTCAAGGCCCCCAGCGAAGATCAGCCTCTGGCCTTCATGGCCGCCGCCGCCCGTCTGCAGGCGCTCATGGACTGGATCCCGGCCCGGCTGTTCGCCCTGGGCTACGGCCTGGTGGGCAGCTTCGATGCCGCCTTCGCCGTGCTGGCCAGGTCCCTGCCCGGCAGCTGGCAGAACATGGGCGAGGAAAATATCCGCTTGTTGCGTGAGGCCGGTGCCGAATCCATGCAGCTGGATCATGTGCGCGGCGACCTGGACGACCCCGGTGAACTCAACGCCCTGGTGGAACGGGCCAACGGCCTGATCACGCGCACGCTGGTGGTGTTCCTGGCCGTACTGGCTCTCATGACCCTGGCGGGTTGGGCAGGTTAAGGGCAGTGGCTAGTCTCAAGTGGCTAGTGGCAAGGAAGACCACCCTCACCCCGGCCCTCTCCCTGAGGGAGAGGGAGAATACAAACACCCTCTCCCGCAACGCGGGGGAGGGTTGGGGAGGGGCCCTAGCCACTTGAGACTAGCCACTTGCCACTGACTTCTCGCCACTGCCCTTATGTTCATAGACCTGCTCCGTCACGGTGAACCCGAGGGTGGTCAACGCTACCGGGGCTGCGGTATCGACGATCCCCTGAGCGAGACCGGCTGGGCACAGATGCGCGCAGCGGTGGGCAAGGTCTCAGAACCCTGGGATCACATCATCACCTCTCCCATGCGCCGTTGCCGGGAATTCGCCGAGGCCTTGAGCCACGAGCGGAGTCTCACCCTGTCCGTGGAACAAGACCTGCGGGAGGTGGGTTTTGGCAGCTGGGAGGGGCGCAGCCCCGAGGCCATCAAGGCCGAGGCCATCGACGAGTATCTCGCCTTCTACAGTGATCCGGCCGTCGCGCGCCCCGAGGGTGCTGAACCCCTGGAGGACTTCGCCGCCCGTGTTCGTCATGCGCTCACCGGGTTGACCGAGCGCCATGGCGGCGAACACCTGCTGGTGGTGGCCCATTCCGGTGTCATCCGCGCCGCCATCACCCACGCCATGGACGTACCCGCCGCCGCCCTCTACCGCCTGCGCATGCCCTATGCCGCGCTCACCCGTCTGCGTGTGGACGAGCGGGGGATGTCGGTGGAGTTTGTGAATCGATAGTTGCTTGAAGGGTGAGGCGTAAGGCGTAAGGCGTAAGGCTTAAGGGATTGGCAGACGTGCCTGCCTACCCCTAACCCCTCACAACTCCATCATGTATCCCAGGGTTGCCAGCAGGGTGAAGCTGCTGAGCAGCACGCCCGTGATGGCAATGCCCCGTCCACGCACAGGTTTGCGCAGGGTGTCGGTGATGGCCCAGACACCCAGGCCGATGGTTATGGCGCAGACGAAGAGCAGGCCGTTAAGGGTGTCGACATCCAGCCAGTCGGTCTCGTCCAGGCTTGCCGCCGCCAGCAAGACGAACACCCCCAGTCCCAAGGCCCACCAGGCCTTGGTGCTGACCGTCGTCGGGGTGGTGGACGCGGAAGGGGCCGGCGGGCTCTGGATCGGCAGCTGTGCCATGAGCCGTGCCTGTTCCAGCTTGTGCTGGGCCTGCTGTCGGCAGAACACCAGTAGAAACTGCAGGAACACGGGCACCAGCACCACGCCCAGGAACAACCATTTGAATTCCCGCAGTTTGTCGATATCGAACACCATGACGCCGGACAGGACCACCAGTCCGGCGATGGTGATGAGCAGGAAAGGGTGCTCGCGAAGGTGCTGGACGATGTCCTTGACCACCGACATCGACTGGTTGGAATCTTCAGGGGGCGAGGTTTGTTCGGACACGTTGAGCCCTCCGTGGGTGGTCCATGGAGGGAGTTTAGTCCGTTGTCACGATCCGGTGTGTCAGGCGGTCAAGGGCCTGCCCGGCACCGTGCGGTGCTCGGTCTTTAGCGAATGCGATAAGCTGCGTGGCAGGCCACGCAGCTCTGGGTCACCGCCCGCAGGGAACGAAACGCGCGCAACTGATCCCCCTCTTCCGCCGTGCGGGCGAACTGGCTGGCGGCGCGATGCATGCCGGTGCCGATCTCGCGCATGGGTGCGGGCATGACCTGGGCCATGTGACTGGCACCGTGGCTTTCCAGGGAACTCATGCCCAGGCGGAACTCGGCCACCCTGGCGGCGGTGTCGAAGTCTTCCTGGTTCAGGGCCTCCAGGATCTCGTCGATGGCCTCCAGGTGATCGCGCATGTTGGCCAGCATGTGCTCCTGCATCATGGGCGGCATCTCCACCATTTCCCGGTCGTCCGCCTGGGACAGGGCAGGGATGAGGAGGCTCAGGGTCAGAAAGGTGCTGCCCAGGATCTGTTTCATGGTGGTCCTCGATGAAATCGCTCGGCTTACATGTCTGGATCATAGACGCCTCGTGGGCCCGGCACTATGATCCGGGTCGTAGGGCCTTCAGATGGCTGTGAGACTCAGACGCTTGCCCGTCCTGCTGGGTAGGCGTAAGACGGCTCTCTCGCAAAGGCGCCAAGGCGCCAAGAAGACCTTTATTAAGATGCTTTCCTTCCCTGAACCACCATGGCTAACATCCCCTCACCCCTCACCCCTCACCCCTCACCCCTCACGCGCCCTTCGGCACCGCCTTCACCGAGTAATACAGGTTCTCATCGATGACCTTGAACAGGCGGTCGATGTTGGGGTGTTTGCCGGGGTTGTCGTGGGCGTCCTGGACGTGTTCGGCGAACAGGCCGATGGCGTCACGGGCGGCGCTGGGGCCGAGGCCGCCGTGGTCCACGGCGACCTTGTAATACACGGCCAGGGAGCCCTGGCTGCCGGGCTGGTTTTCGATGCTGGCCTCGGGCGCGTAGCCGTCGCCGTAAAGCTCCAGACGGGCGATGTGGTCGATGGCGGGAAGCTGCTTGAGGTTGTCCTGGAAACTGGCCATGGTCGAACTCCGAATGATGATCTGGATCAATAGAAAGCCATTTCCTTCGGCCCTGGGCCGTCGGAAACGGTTATTGTGTCACGTTATCTTGCGTTGACGGCCCGTGACTGCACGTTGTTGCGAGTCCGTGGCCGGTAACTGACAGGGAATGTCCAAACCGGATTATTATATCCCCGTGACCCTCCGCTTTGCCTCATCGTCCCGCGCCCCTGTGACTGTCGCGGGTCTGCTCTCTGTTGTCATGCTGCTGATCTGCGCGCCGCTGCTGGCCGGGACGGCCGATACCCTGCGCCTGGGTGTTTTGGAGTATCGCGCCGAGGGGGACGTACTGTCGCGCTGGTCGGCCACCGCGGCCTACCTGGACGAGGCATTGCCGGATCACCGGGTGGAGCTCCAGCCCCTTGATTTTGACCAGGTGGAGCAGGTGGTGGCCCGGGGCGAGGTGGATCTGGTGCTGGCCAACCCTGCCCAGTACGTGCAGTTGGAGCATCGCTATGGTGTCCGTCCCCTGGCGACCCAGCGCACCGGAGTCGGCGGTGTCGGTCAGCTCTGCTGTAAGTTTGGTGCCGTGGTCTTTGCCCGGGCGGAGCGCGATGAGTTACGCGGTCTGGCGGATCTGCGCGGTCAGCGCCTGGCGGCGGTCCATGAGCAGTCCTTTGGCGGTTACCAGATGTTGCTGCGGGAATTTCAGGATCAGGGCCTGTCCCTGTCCCGGGGCCCCTCCGTGGTGGACCATCTGGGGGACCACGATGCGGTGGTGCGTGCGGTGCTGGGCGGGCGCTATGACGCAGGCATTGTGCGTACCGGGGTGTTGGAGTCCCTGGCCGGAGAAGGGCAGTTGCGCCTGGCAGAGATCCGGGTGGTGGGTGCCGGGGGTGGGGCCCAGCCCATCCCCCTGCGCCAGAGCACCCGTTTGTACCCGGACTGGCCCATGGCGGCCCTGTCCCATGTGCCCGTGTCCGTGGCCAACCAGGTGGCCGTGGCACTGATCTCCATGCCCGAGGGGCATCCCGCCGCCCTGGCGGCCGGCATCCAGGGCTGGTCGAGCCCGCTGAATTACCAGTCGGTGCACGAATTGCTTTACCAGCTGCGTCTGGCGCCCTACGACACCACCCGTACCCTGACCACGGCCGAGGTCTGGGCCCGCTATCACTGGGTCATCCTCCTGTCCCTGGCGGTGGCCCTGGTGCTGGCCATGGCGGTGTTCCATGGCCGGCGTCTGAACAATCGCTTGTCGGAGGCCGGGCGTCTGTTGCAGACCCGGGTTGAGTTACGCACCCGGCACCTGGATATCGCCAATGAGAGCCTGCGGGAGGAGGTGGAGCAGCGCCGCAAGGCGGAGGCCGAGGTGCAGGAACAATCCCGTCGTCAGTCCCTGCTGCTGGAAACGGTGGACGAAGCCATCTTCGGTCTGGACGGGCAATGCCGCGTGCAGTTTGCCAACCCGGCGGCCGAGGCCCTGGCCGGCAGCACTGCCCAGCAGATGCTGGGCCAGCCCCTGTCCCGGGTGCTGCAGATCCGCGACGCACAGGGCAGGCCGATCTGGGAAGAGGGCCCGGCCTGTTTCAGTCACAGCCTGGCCCGGGGCGAGATGCTGCGGGCCTATGATCAAAGCCTGCAGCACATGGACGGGCGGGTGAGGATCGTGGACTTCTCCTTCAAGCCGGTGTTGCAGGCCGGCACGGTACGCGGCGGGGTCTTCAGCTGCCGGGATGTCACCGACCGCCGGCGCATCGAGGAAGATCTGCGCCTGCACGCCCGGGTGTTCGATACCGCCACGGAAGGGGTGATGATCGCCGATGTGCGGGGACGCATCCTGAGCGTGAACCGCGCCTTCGAGCAGGTCACCGGCTATGGCCGCGACGAGGTGGTGGGGCGCAATCCCAACATCCTGTCCTCGGGGCGCCAGGACAAGGCCTTCTACCGTAAGATGTGGGAGGCACTGGCCCGGGATGGCCAGTGGTCCGGGGAGATCTGGAACCGGCGCAAGGACGGTGAGGTTTATCCCGAATGGATCACCATCAGCACCATCAGGAATGCCCAGGATGAGGTGACCCATCACGTAGCGGTGTTCTCTGATATCAGCGCCATCAAGCGTTCCGAGCAGGAGATCGATTTTCTCGCCAACCATGATCATCTCACGGGCCTGGCCAACCGCACCCTGTTCGAGGATCGCCTGGGGCACGCCATCAGCGTGGCCGAACGTCATGGGCATCACGTGGGCCTGTTGCTGGTGGACCTGGATCGTTTCCGCCTCATCAACGACGGCATGGGCCACGGCGCCGGCGATGCCCTGTTGCGCGAGGCCGGTCGCCGTCTGCGCCGCTGCGTGCGGGATGCCGATACGGTGGCGCGTCTGGGTGGCGACGAGTTCGGCGTGATCCTGGAGGGACTGGTGGATGCCCAGGACGCCGGTGTCCAGGCCGAGCGCATCCTGGAGGCCATGCGCGCCCCCCTGGTGCTGGGCAATCACGAACTGTTCAGCACCGCGAGCATCGGCATCGGCATATTCTCCGCCGACGGTACCGATGCGCCCACGCTGATGCGACACGCCGACACCGCCATGGCTCTGGCCAAGCGGGAGGGGCGCAACAACTTTCAGTTCTACACCCAGGCCCTCACCGAGGCGGTGTTCTCCCGCCTGAGTATCGAGATCGGTCTGCGCCATGCCCTGGAGCGGGACGAGCTTCGTCTGCACTACCAGCCCATCCAGGCGGCCGGCAGCGGCCATCTGGCGGCCATGGAGTGCCTGATGCGCTGGGAGCATCCCGAGCGGGGCCTGGTGTCCCCCGGGGTGTTCATTCCGGTGGCCGAGCAGAGCGACCTGATCCTCGCTCTGGGGCACTGGGCCCTGACGAACGCCTGCACGCAGCTGCGGGCCTGGCAGGATGCCGGTCTGGATGTGGTGCCGGTGGCGGTGAATATCCCGGCGCGGCATTTCCGTCAGCCCGGCTTCGTGGCCGAGGTCCTTGAGGCGGTGCGCGTGGCGCGGGTGGACCCGGGCAAGCTCATCATCGAGCTCACCGAGAGCGCGCTGATGGAGCCTGTCGCCCTGGCGGTGGAGCGAATCGATCAGCTGCGCGGGGCAGGGGTGTCGGTGGCCATTGATGATTTCGGCACAGGTTACTCATCCCTGGGGTATCTGCAGCGCTTCCACGTGAATTACCTGAAGGTGGACCGCTCCTTCGTCAGCGGTCTGCCCACCGATGCCAATGCCCGTGCCATCACCGAGGCGCTCATCGCCCTGAGCCACAGCCTGGGGCTGGAGGTGGTGGCGGAAGGGGTGGAGACCACCGCGCAGCTGGAGTATCTGCGCGGTATCGGTTGCGACAAGATCCAGGGTTATTTCACCGGCCGGCCCGTGGCGGCCGAGGTGGCTGCCAGGCTGTTGCCGGGGGCCGGGAGCCAAGGGCTCAGTCAGCCAGGCTGACAATCCCGCCCAGCACCTGGCGCATCTCCTCCAGACTTGGATAGCGCGCCTCCCATTCTTCCGCCAGCCCGCCGTGGCAGGTCAGGCCGCGCATGTCCGGATGGCGCTCAGAGTGCAGCCGGTAATGGACCAGCCGGCTGATCGGGGGCGGTGAGCCATCATCCTCGCCGGCCAGCATCAGACCCAGGGAGGCCACCATCACGGGGGTCGGCTGGCGCACCACCTGTACCTCATCCTGGCGCTGCCCGGTGACCAGGAAGGTGTCGGGCTCAATGCGCCCCGTGCCGTCGCTGAGGGTGGAGACCTCGAAGTTGCAGTGGGGGTAGTACTGGTTGACCGCCCCCTTGGGGATGACCTGGCCGTCCTGCATGAACACCCGGGCATGGCCCGAGGGGATG
>SR_TP_S13solDRAFT_1000439_pt1 | contig 17366 bp, 14 predicted proteins | sample SodReaTP_S13sol_FD_11159 | JGI IMG/M metagenome (IMG submission 11159)
GGGCTGGGCGTTGCGTTGCGTGGCACGTCAGGCGGAACGGGCCGCCCCGCCGTTCCCTCCCGATCCACGCTGGAAGTGCGCAACGCCGATATCGGTGACGAGGTGGATCTGCGTGCGGTGCGTGCGAGAGATCCTGCCAAAGGCAGTGATCGACCCGGCCCGCCCTATGGGGTTCCTCCTGAACCGTACATAGGGCGGCCCATGGCCGCCGTTGACTGGCAGACGGCAGACGGCGGACGGCGGGCACGGCCCGCCCTATGGGGTTCCTCCTGATTCGTACATGGGGCGGCCCATGGCCGCCTGCAGACGGCTGTGTAGGTCCTGATTCGACGCTGGCGCCAGATCAGCGTCTTTGTACGTTTCCGCGCAGACGAGTGGTGATATTTTCGAGAGACTCCCCAGTACTTACCTGTGGAAGCCAGTCGGCATCCACCTATGTCCCACCACAGCAACGGGGAATCATCATGAATACACCAGTCACTAGCGACCACTCCACCACCGACCGTCTCACTGAGCGCGCCCACGAATCCGTAGACCAGGTCGCCAGGACTGCTGGCAAGGCCGAGGAACGGATCCGCCACGAGGCCGCCGATGCGCAGGCCCGTGCAAAGGAGGTCGGGCACAAAATCAAGGAACACTCCGACGAAACCCTGCACTCCATCAGCGTCTACGTGCGGAAGAATCCTTTGATCTCCCTGGGTATCGCCTTTGCCGCGGGGAGTTTGCTGTCTGCCATGAGACGTCGTTCGTAGTGTCTCGTCGCAAACAGTTGAACAAGGAGGCCGCGCAGCTGCGCGGCCGAATCGAACGTCGCGCCTGTCGAATCCACCTGCGTATCGACAGTTTGATTGACAGGGTGCGGGGCTGGGTCCGCAGTCCTTTCGCACTGCCCATCGCATTTATCTCTGGGATGGTGGCCGGACGCCTGCATGTGTCCAATATCAAGTGGGTCTCCGGGCTCCTGGTCGGCCTGGCCAGCCGGGTGAAGGCCATGCAAATGGCCACCCACCTTATCGGCTCGGCCGTTCGCTGACCCTGCTCACTTCTCCTGTGACTGCTGCCCAGTAGCGTCAAGCTGAGAGCAAGCATGGTTGAGCAGGCTCTTCAATGCCGTCCGGATCTCACGAAACGCCCGGTCTCGTGTGATGCGCCGGGACGTGGCTAGGCCGTTTGGCCTCGGGACACGCGAAGCCTCATGACCAGGGACAGCAGAACATGAAAAACAAACATCTTGCCGGAGGCTTGGCCCTTCTCCTCGGATTTGGCCTCGGGGGGACGTCGGCTCTTGCTGTGGACGGCCTCCAAAGCGACCCGCAGCGAGGGGAAGTCGTGGCAAAGACCTGTGTTGCCTGTCATCAGGCCGATGGTTCCGGGCGGAACGTGCCGAACGGTGAATCCTGGCCGCGACTGGCTGGTTTGCCGCAAGCCTACATTGCGCGGCAGTTGAGGGATTACCAGGAAGGTCGCCGCCAGAACAGCACCATGGCCCCGTTCGCCAATATGCTGGATGACCAGGGTATTGCCGACGTGGCTGCGTACTACGCCGGGCTTTCGGTGACCGAGGGCCAGGGGGGCGAAGACGTCGATGACGCCACCCTGGCGCGGGGCGAGGAGCTGGCCCTGCGTGGGGACTGGAACCAGTACATCGTCAGCTGTCAGAGCTGCCACGGGCCGGGCAATGCCGGGGCCGGTGGCGTGTTCCCGGGCATCGCGAGTCAGCATGCTGGCTACATCGCCAGGCAGCTGAATCAGTGGCAGAAGGGCGAGCGGGACAACGATCCGCAGGGCCTCATGGCAGCGATCGCCAAGCGCATGAGCGATGAGGATATTCAGGCCGTCTCGGCCTGGCTGTCCCGTCAACCTGTCACATCGGCACAAGGGGATACGAAATGAAGCTTCGCAAACTCACCTTGATGACGGGTGCGATGGTTCTGCTGGCCGGTGCTGCGAGCGCTACCTGGGATGTATACAAGCCCCTGTTCGAACTCGGTTATGCCGAGCCGGAGGAGGATCAGCTCGTGCATATTCCGCCGACGCTTGAGGATCTCGAGGATGCCGACATGCGTCCGGAGCTCAAGGCTGTGATCCGGCGCGGACATGACCTGTTCGTCGATACCCAGCAGCTGCGCGGCCGGCACGTGTTCAACGATCTGAACTGTGCCAGCTGCCACATGGACGCAGGGCGCCAGCCCTTCAGTGCCGCCCTGTGGTCGGCAGCGATCACGCTGCCCGACTACCGTGGCAAGAACTGGCAGGTGAACAGTCTCGAGGAACGTGTGGTGGGCTGCTTCACCTACTCGATGAATGGCAAGCCGCCAGAGTACGGCAGCGACACGATGCTGGCGATCACCACCTATATGCAGTGGCTGGCCAAGGGTGCGCCGGTCTATCCGGACCAGGAGATCTACGGGCGTGGCTATGGATCAGTGGACGAGCCGGAACAGGAGCCTTCCTACGAACGCGGCAAGGAGGTCTTTGCACAGAGATGTTCGATCTGTCATGCGGAGGACGGTCAGGGGCTGAAGCAGGACGGGAAGGTGGTCTTTCCGCCCTTGTGGGGCGATGGCTCCTACAACTGGGGTGCCGGGATGTCGCGGATCAATACCGCAGCGGCCTTCATCAAGCACAACATGCCGCTGGGCCAGCCGAACTCGCTCAGTGACCAGGAGGCCTGGGACGTCGCGTTCTACATGAACAGCCAGGAACGGCCGCAGGACCCGCGCTACACCGGCGATGTGCACGAGACCCGGGAAAAGCACGCCAATTTCCACGGGCAGACCGTCTACGGGACCGTGCGTGAGGTGGATGGGCACCTGCTGGGTGATCACGACAACACCGGTGAAAAGGGTTTCCTGCGTCCGGAGATACTGCGCTCGCGCACCTTCGACTGACGCGATCATCTCCCATCAGGTTCGCCGGGAGGACATCAACGCCCCGGAACGCTCATCGTTCCGGGGCGTTTTCGTTTCCGCCTTTGGGGCAGACCAGTGCAGTGAGCATAGGGCGGCCCGTGGCCACCTGCAGTGCACATAGGGTGGCCCGTGGCCGCCGGTTGGGTGGCAGGTGGCTGAACGGCGGGCACGGCCCGCCCTATGGGCTTTCCGCCTGTGACGTGCATAGGGCGGCCCATGGCCGCCGGTTGGATGGCAGGTGGCTGAACGGCGGGCACGGCCCGCCCTATGGGTTTTCCGCCTAGGGCGGCCCATGGCCGCCGGTTGGGTGGCAGGTGGCTGAACGGCGGGCACGGCCCGCCCTATGGGTTTTCCGCCTGTGACGTGCATAGGGCGGCCCATGGCCGCCGGTTGGATGGCAGGTGGCTGAACGGCGGGCACGGCCCGCCCTATGGGCTTTCCTCCTGTGACGTGTATAGGGCGGCCCATGGCCGCCGGTGGATGGCAGGTGGCTGAACGGCGGGCACGGCCCGCCCTATGGGTTTTCCGCCTGTGACGTGTATAGGGCGGCCCGTGGCCGCCGGTGGATGGCAGGAGTCTGAACGCTGGGCACGGCCCGCCCTATGGTTGAAAAGGCCGTTCACCTGTCGCAGGTAGCGGATCAGCGCCTCTGTTCGTTGCCGCGCAGACAGGTGGTGTCATACGCGAGAAACTTCCCCGGTACTGACCTGTGGATGCCAATCGGCATCCACAGGTGTCCCACCCACAGCAACGGGGAATCACCATGATTACATCAGCCAGTAGTGACCATTCCACCACCGACCGTCTCTCCGAGCGCGCCCACGAATCAGTGGATCAGGTAGCCAATACCGCAGGCAAGGCCGAGGAACGGCTCCGCCACGAGGCCGCCGCTGCGGAGGAGCGTGCCAGGGAGGTCGGTCACAAAATCAAGGAGCGCTCTGACGAAACCCTCAATACCATCAGCGTCTTCGTGCGGGAGAATCCTGTGCTCGCCCTGGGTATCGCCTTTGCCGCAGGGAGCCTGCTGTCTATCTTGGGACGTCGGTCGTAGCGTCCGTTGCTAGTGGTTGAGGCAGAAGGCCGCGTAGCTGCGCGGCTGAATTGACCGTGGCGGCGGTCGAATACGCTAGCGTATCGACCGCCTGATCCGACAGGACTGCGGGCCGTGGCCCGCAGTCCTGTCGCAATGTCCGTTGCCTTTGGATGTGGGGTACTGCTGTTACGCCTGCACGTGTGCCGGTAATCAAAGCTTCCTACGAACTACTGGTAGGCCATGAAAGCAAGGTGAAAGCCATGCAGACCGCCGCCACCAACCTTATCGGATCTACCGGCCGCTACCTAGCTCACTGCCCCTGTGGTGGTTGCCCTGTCGCGTCAACCTGAGAGCGAGCATGATTGAGCAAGCTGTTAACGCTGGCCCGGCTCTCACGAAACGTGAGGTCCCTTGTAATGTGCCGCAGCCGCCAGAAGGCCAGACCCGCAAGCACCAGGTGGCCCAGCGCTACCGTCAGCAGGGCGCCCGTCAGGTTGAAGGCCTGGAGACTGGCCAAGGCCATCACAAGGGCCGCCCCGGTAAACACCCAGACGCCCACCAGTAGCAGCGCAATCACCACGGTGAGTCCGATCATCGCCAGCACTGTGTGCCCGAACAGCCGTGTCTCCACCACCACGAGTCGAACCATGTCAGCTGATATGGACTTCAGGGTGCGCGTGATATCACGGATGCCGTCGTTAGCACCGTCCGGATCTTGGGAGGGTTCTGCTTCATTCATGATGTCGCATCTCGGTCGCTTAGTGTGCGTTTCAGGCTGGTCTTGATCTCGCTCCAGATGGCTACGAAGAACGCCGTGAGGGGCACCGCCAGTACCATGCCGGTGATGCCACCCAGGGCCGTTCCCCAGAAAAACAGGGAAATGACCACGACTGCAGGGTGCAGGCCCGAGCGGTTGGCCATGATCTTCGGTGTCAAAAGCCAGCTCTCGATCAGCTGCACCACAGCGAACGCCAGTCCGGTCAGGAGCAGTAATTCGACCCCGCCGTCCGGCTGCAGATAGGACATGGGCAGGACCACGAGGAGGCCGATCAGGGTGCCCAGGAAGGGGACGATATTCAGCAGCCCAAGGATCAGCCCAACAAGCACGCCGAACTGCAGGCCGATGAGCGTAAAGCTCATGGCATACAAGGTACCCATGATCACGGCGATGATCAGCTGACCCTGAAAGAAGGCGGTGACGTATTCTACAAACACGTCCATGAAATACAGCACCTTCTGCTGGGTGGTCCTGTGGAATATGGATAACAGCTCGGATGCCTTACCTCGGAGCAAGTCACCGGAGAGCAGGGTAAAGAACAGGAGCAGGGGTACGAAGCTGATACCCGCCAGAAGACCCAGATAGGACATGATGGTTCTGCCCGGGTCATCAAGGCCTGGGAGGACTGGCTTGGACTCCTCCCCACCACCGCTGTTCTCCATTCGGGAGGCAATCATGGAGCTGAGTTCCGGGAAGTGAAGAGAGAAGCGTGCCTGCCAGGTAGACAGTATGTCGGGCAGAACAGTCATCAACTGGACCGCCTGACGGACGACGGTGGGGACAAGCATAAAGATCAGGGCGCCGATAGCCAGAAAGAAGGTTACCAAAAGGAGAGTGATGGCCAGCAAGCGGGGTAAGTGAAGCCGTGTCTCGAGAAACTCCACCACAGGATAAAGCACCAGCGCCAGAATGCCGGCCAGGGCGAGCGGCAGGAGCAGGTTGTAGAACACACCTAAAATCCACCCGAATGCCCAGACGCTGACTGCGATCAGAGCGGTCAGGGCAACCAGTGAAAAAACCACCGCCGTGTAGCGGAACAAACGAAGCTCAAACGCGTTAAACAGTCGTTTTTCCGGGCTTTTCGCCGGTGGGTTGTGATCGGTAACCCTCGCCCCAGCAGGTAGGGATTCCCGCATGTCGTGTGCCAATGCAAAATCCTGCGTTAACTGCGTGTGGATTTGCCGGACAGCAACAATCCAACGCCAGCCACAGCAGAAATCGCGCCAAGGATCAGGAACCAGATGGTGGAGTCAGTGAAGCGACCTGTCACAGCCTCTGACACCTGATCGCCCAGGCTTTGGGATGACTGATACGCTAGGAACAGCAGGATCAGACCCACAACAAGCAACACAAGAGCCAGAACTTTATTATTCGACATTTGAAACTCCTTTGGGTGGCTTGGGGGCCGTTCGTTAAATGTCCATGCATGCTGCGATGGAGGTGAATCAGGGGGTTGCCGAGGCCATCATATTTCGCAGAGATACTTGGCCTCATCCGCGTACTTGACCCGGGTAGTCGGGACCACCCGGGTCAAGTACGCGGCCTCCTGGGTGGCCAGATTATCTGGCGTAGTATGACTCGACAGTCGAGTTCCAGGTGGTATCAGCCATATTCGGCCATTGATCCTTGTCGAAACCAGGTGCGTTCTTCAGGCGTTCGAGATCCACGTCAAGTATGAAACGCTTGTGTTCCTTGTCTTGTTTCAAGGCCTTCCAGGGCACAGCGAAGAGGCGATCGCCCATGCCAAGAAATCCGCCTGAGGCCAGGACTGCATACCGGATTGTACCCTCGGAGATATCGAGCATAATGTCAGTGATCTTGCCGAGATTCTCATCCTGCATGTTATAGACGTCGTCACCGGTGATGGTGGAGGCGCTCAGCAACGTAGCACCTGCCTGCGTGTGAGCAGCGTTATCGGATCTGATATTCGGTTGTGTGGTTGTGATATTCATTTCGTTTCCTTCTTCGCAGATTTCGTGGTCTTTTTAGCATCGCTTTTGATGTCACCGTACTTGGCTTCGACCTTGCCGGCATGCTTCTCGGCTTTACCCTTGTACTCGGTGCTTTTATCGCCGGTCACCTTGCCGACAACCTCCTTGACCTTGCCCTTCGCCTCGTTTGTATGACCTTGTACCTGATTCTTGTTCATGTGCTCATCTCCAGGTGGTTGATTGGTACGGGTTCTGCCTCTTACCATGAACTCACGTAGATGCAGGGTGAGCATGTCAAGGTATTTCAAACCCCAGAACCGGTCTGTGCGCTGTCTAACTTATGCGGATGGATTCATACAGAGGAATGACCGGAAAAGCAGCCCGTATATCATTGACTGCTATTGAATCTGCCCCTTGCCGGGGGGCGGTGGCTCGATGTGGCTCATGTGTGGCATCAGCGGGATCAATACCTGTCGAACGGGCGATTCATAGGGATTCCGTTGCCAGCAAATGATGCATGCGTAGATAGTCGCGTCGATATTGCCCTGCAAGTCGAATCTTCTGTGAGGCGTTCAAAATCTTTCCTGATATCTGGAAAAACCTCTTTTCTTCCTCGCGCAGATGATGATGGACTTTATGAGAGAGCGCCTTGACCTGCTTGGTCCAGGCCTCACCAGATGGATCCACTTCCTCCAGATGCTCTACCAGTTCGTCGATCTGATGATGCTCATGCAAGGCATGACGACTCGCCGCCAGGCCCATGTCGTGCATGAGCAGAGGTACATACAGATAGCGCTCCTCAGCTGCCTCATGCGCAGCAAGTTCGTGGCGTACCCGTGTGAAGAGGTCAATGCGCCTCTGACTGCCGGGCTTGCTGCGCATAAGCTTGCGAAACAAGGCGCGTTGAATCTCGTGACTCTCACGCAGGGCGTCGTAGATGTTGGTTTGGGGCATGACAAGAACTCCGTTAACTTATCACTGAACGAGGTGCATTGATGTATGCAACTCGGAATCAAAGCTGGGACTTGATCGGCAAAAGGATCTTTTCTGACAGTCTTTCGCGCAGCGGACGGCTCTTCCAATGGGTATATGAATATGCTTCAGCCGACAGGAGATCTTCCTCGAAGACCGTCGTCATCTGGGCAGCAAAGTCGCTGCTGTAGATATTCATGCTCGCTTCGTCATTGAGTCGAATCGAACGAATGTCGAAGTTGGTAGAACCCACAGAAACAAACTCAGAATCAATGATGAGCAGCTTGGTGTGCAGCATGGTCGGCTGGTAGACGTGGATCTCTGCGCCTGATTTCAGCAGATCACCCCAATCGGCCTTGGTGGCAATCTTGACGGTAAGAGAATCTATGTGCGGACCAGGTAACAAGATACGTATTCGAACGTTACGGGCGCGGGCCGCGATCAAGGCCTCGAGTAACAAGCTGTCAGGTACGAAGTATGAGGCCGCAAGGTCGATCGTCGTCTCGGCTGCCGAGATGGCAAGCAGATACATCAGGTGCATACTTTCGCTACCGCCGGATGGCGAGGCAACAAACACGTGCGCGTCCATGTCTCCCATTTCCACGAGGGACGGAAAGTAGCTCGTACCGTTAAGCACCGCGCCTGTGGTCTTTATCCAATTGTCATTGAAGGCCGCTTGCAGCTGCGCGACCACGGGCCCTTCAACTCGGTAGTGGGTGTCTCGCCATTGGTCGGGATTATCTGCATCGCCAGTCCACTGATCTGCGATGCCTACTCCCCCGGTGAACCCGATGCGACCATCGACTACCAGCAACTTGCGATGGGTTCGGTTATTCATGCGGCCCAGGTTGTACCAGTGAAGAGGACGATATCGATGCACTTGCACACCAGCGGACTGCATGGTCTCGATCAGGGACTGCTCCATTTTGACGCTGCCGGCCCAGTCGATGGTGACGTTGACTGCCACACCCGATCGGGCGCGTTCAGAAAGGGCATTCGAGAACGCTTCACCAATCTCACCTGACCAGTAAATAAATGTCTCGAACGTGACCGATGTCTGTGCAGAGCGAATGGCCTGAAGCATTGAGGGAAATATCTCGTCGCCATTCTGTAGCGCAGTCACCTGATTACCGTGCACGATGGCCGGTCCCAGCATGACAGACATTTCACGCCTAAACTGAGCATCCGAGACCACGTGACGATGCTCAATCTTGCGCTCCAGGACCTTCTCTGAGGTCTTGAAGTTCTGCATCAAGATCAGCGTCAGGCTGGTGACCAGTACAGTGATCACAATAACCCAGAGCATGGATAGTCGACTCCCAGTCAATGCCATCGCAGGTGGCCTCTGATTATGAAATGTAGGAATTATTCTCGATAAACGCCTCGCTCAAACCTTCCTCTGATCACATCTTCACAGGCATACGGTCATACGGTCATGTCTGTATGAGCGGCGTAGTCTGTCTCTGTGTTGTCGGGTGTGACGAGTATCCGACATAACGTCTGGATGGTGCGATGCCTGCCGATGGGGGTCGGTACGGAATCGCACATTGTGCTTTGGTGTGTTCATTTCAAACCGATGGCGGTGTGTTCTGTGCGGTATCGAACAGAGAAACGTTGGACGCGGGTGACACTTACCAAGGACCGGTATAAACATTTCATACGGATGCGTTTGTTAGCGCACAGAGAGGGCTAAAGGGTGGTGTGATGATCACTGTCGCATTACGGATCGAGCAGCCTCGCCGTCGAACGACACGGAAGCATTATTCCTGGCGAATAGACGAATGCGCCTCGACTCCATACCCATACCCAGTGTGCATCAGGCGCGGACTATGCTCACGCGAAGAACATGTTGTAACTGTGAGCGCCAAGAAGCTTCTCCCATTATTCCCATATTCCCGGAGTTGACCCATGACGACCAAAAAAAAATCCGCGCAATCGCCGCGAGTCAAAGGTAAAGGCAAAGGCGAGAAGACCTTCACGGCAGCCTCGGGAAACGTGGGGGTGCTCAGATCAAACGACGTCGTCGCGAAGCAAGCAAATGAAATGGACGACTTTGTCGCCGAGATGGCTTACAACAGCAGCAAGGAACTCGAGTACGGGCATGACAATGCCGTGTCACCACCTCACGGAGTGACGGTAGAGCCTGGCTCCAGTGCTTTGACCGCTGGCACGACGACTGAAGGAAGTAAGAATGATAAGACCGGTGGCGCCGCGCGTCTGGGAACAAATGCCACCGTCGCTTCGCTGGATAGGGTCAGGGTAGATGCCAGCGATCGACCGTTGACAACCAATCAAGGCGTTCGCATTGGAGACAATCAGAACACGTTGAAAGTCGGATTGCGTGGGCCATCGTTACTCGAAGACTTTATACTGCGGGAAAAGATTACACACTTCGATCACGAACGAATCCCGGAAAGAATCGTCCACGCGCGTGGATCCGGCGCGCATGGGTATTTCGAGTCCTACGGTACGCAGAGCAAGTACACGCGGGCCGCACCGTTCTCAGAGAAAGGAAAGGTTACGCCCGTGTTCGTGCGTTTCTCTACAGTGGCCGGGGAACGAGGTTCTAAAGACACCGCGCGTGATGTGCGCGGTTTTGCGGTGAAATTCTATACTGACGAGGGAAACTGGGACCTGGTCGGAAATAACATGCCTGTCTTCTTCATACAGGACGCAATGAAGTTCCCGGATTTGGTCCATGCCGTCAAACCAGAACCACATCATGGCATGCCTCAAGCGGCGTCGGCGCATGACACGTTCTGGGATTTCGTGTCACTGATGCCTGAGTCTACTCATGTCTTAATGTGGGTCATGTCAGACCGTGCGATACCAAGAAGCTTTCGCATGATGCAAGGATTCGGTGTGCATACCTTTCGTTTGGTCAATGATCAGGGTGAATCTGTATTCTGCAAGTTCCACTGGAAGCCACTCCAGGGGACACACTCTCTCTTCTGGGACGAGGCAGTGAAAATATCCGGCGCAGACCCGGACTTTCATCGGCGTGACTTGTGGGAAGCCATCGAGTCCGGGGAATTCCCGGAATGGGAGCTTGGGCTTCAGATATTCACTGAGGAACAGGCGGAGGGGTTCAGCTTTGATGTGCTTGATTCGACCAAGATCGTGCCTGAGGAGCTCGTCCCGATCATTCCTGTCGGGCGCATGGTTCTTAACCGAAATCCTGATAACTTCTTCGCGGAAACCGAGCAGGTCGCCTTCTGCACGGCGCATATTATACCGGGTATCGACTTCTCCAATGACCCCTTGCTTGCCGGTCGAATCCACTCCTATGCCGACACACAGATCACGCGACTTGGCGGCCCGAATTTCCACGAAATACCGATCAATACACCGCTAGCCCCGGTACAGAACAATCAGCGCGATGGCATGCACCGTCAGGCACTGCATCGTGGACGCGTGGCCTACGAGCCGAATTCTTTGGCTGGTGGCTGCCCATTCCAGGCAGGTTCGACCGGGTTCGTTTCCTTCCCCGAAGCCATTGCCGAAGACAAAGTGCGTGGAAAGTCAGAGAAATTCGCCGAACACTATGCGCAAGCCACATTGTTCTTCGAGAGTCAGACGGATGCCGAAAAAGCGCATATCGCAGCCGCTTTCCGTTTCGAGTTGAGCAAGGTCACAGTCCCAGCCATACGTGAGCGTATGTTGTCCTCATTAGTGAACGTTTCACACAAACTCGCCGCAGAGGTCGCGGGCGGATTGGGTATGGAGGTGCCCGATGCCATGCCTAAGGCCATCGCCGATCCGGCTCCGCCAGAGGTAACAGAATCTCCGGCGCTTTCTCTGATGGCGCTGCCGGGTGAAAAAGGTATACGCACACGTCAGATCGCCGTGCTGGTTGAAGAGGGTGTCCATCATGCCTCGTTAGTCAATCTTTATAGTGCCCTGGTCGATGCGGGTGCAGTCGTACATTTCGTGGGCCCACGAGTAGGCATGTTCGTCGGCGACTCCGGCGACGTGATTGAAGCGGACAAGTCGATGGAGAATTCTCCCGCCGTCCTTTTTGATGCACTGCTGCTTCCCGATGGAAGCGAGGCGGTCCAGGCACTCGCGGACAACGGGCATACCATGGAGTTCGTCAAAGATACTTTCAGGCACTGCAAAACCATACTCGCCCTGGGCGCCGGACGGGAGCTGTTGAAAATGGCAGGTCTCGGATCAGTCATTGATAAGGACCCGGGTATCCTTCTTGGGGCGGGTGAAGACGCCGCTGATATGGCGGTTGCCTACATCGAGAAGATCGCCGCCCATCGCCATCTATCTCGTGATAGCGACCCGCCAATGATTTAAGAACAATAACTGTTCGCTGTCCTTGTGGTCGAGGCTGTGCATCACCGGTGCTCAGGCCTGTTAATGTCAAGCATCATGCGATTCCATGGCCAGGCACAAGCAACGGTATAGACCGGGCTGAGAACCTGTACGAGGACGCGCACAAACTGTGCGCAGATACATGACTCTTAGGTGGCTATCAAAAGCTCATATGCAGGATATAACAGATGTTCTTTAGTGGATGGGACAGTCTGGTCCGCACCTTGATTGCAGGTGTTTTGGCTTACGTAGCGCTCGTCGTATTCCTGCGCATTTCTGGGAAGCGGACACTCTCCAAGATGAACGCCTTTGACCTGGTAGTAACCGTCGCTCTCGGCTCAACCCTGGCGACTGTACTGCTGGCCCAGGATGTCGCCCTGGCCGAAGGGATGACGGCCTTCGCCTTGCTTATCGGTCTGCAGTTCGTCGTTACATGGTCCAGTATCCGAGTCCGATGGGTGCGGAGGCTGGCAACTGGGGAGCCGCTGATGCTGCTTTATAGCGGCGAGTACCTACCAGCGGCCCTGCGGAAAGCACGGGTGACCGAAGACGAAATCAGGGCAGCGGTCCGCTCGGCAGGTGTCGACTCGTTAGACCAGGTGCGTGCGGTCGTCCTGGAGACCGACGGGTCTTTCAGTGTCATCCGACCGAGCGAGGGTGGTCAAGAATCCAGTCTCGCGGGTGTCAGCTGAACCCTGCCGGTAGTATGTCTCGATGTCGTTTCAGGGTGGTGCGGAAACGCAGTGTTGAGTCACCTCTTACGTTACGTGATCCATTCCTGCCAAATAAGCATACAATCAATAGTTGATCTGAAAATTGACATATCCGAGGGCGCGCAAACACTTGTGATGTCTCTTCGATAAATTCCGGTATACGGCCAGGGCTTCCTTGACCGTCACAAATTCTAGCAAGGAGCGTGTCATTAGCATTAAAGCGTTCAGATTCGCGGCGCACACACGCACTACGCTGCACCATCACCGGGATACCGAGCCACTGCGCGCGGAGCTGTTCAGTATCGAGCAACTCAAGCGTCACGCAGTCACGCTGGCTGACCAGCATGTGATCGATCCGCGTCCGGGCCCGGACCGGTTGCTGCCACGCCTGGCTGACAACGCTCGTGTGCTGATGGAAGCATATGACGTAGTCACCGCCGCCTCCACCCAGGGACAACGGATCGTGCCGGCAGAGGCCTGGTTGCTGGACAACTTCTACCTGATCGAACAGCAGATCACCCTGGCACGTCGGCACCTGCCGCGCGGCTATAGCCGGCAATTGCCCCGGCTTGCCGCAGGCCCTTCGGCTGGATTTCCACGAATCTATGAACTGGCGCTTGAGCTGATCTCACATATGGACGGCCGCGTCGACAGTGACAACGCCACCCAGTTCATTGCCGCCTACCAGACCGTCGAGCCCCTGAAGCTGGGCGAGTTGTGGGCCTTCCCGATCATGTTGCAGTTGGCGCTGTTGGAGAACCTGCGTCGAGTCGGGGTGCGTATCGCTCAGCGGCGTGAGGAGCGCGATGCGGCCATCAGCTGGGCGGATCGTATGCTCGAGGCCGCCGAAACCGAGCCAAAACAGCTGATCCAGTTGCTGGCCGAGTTCGCCCATGCCGATGTGCCTCTGACCGCGTCGTTTGTGGAGGAGTTCTACGAACGGCTACAGGCGCAAGGACCGGCCATGGCCTTCGTGCAGACCTGGGTCGAGCACAAACTGCTCGACCAGGGGGTGACCGCAGTCGGCCTGTCGGAGGCGGCCGGGCGTACCGCCGCGGCCAACCAGATTTCCATCGCCAACAGCATCGGCAGCCTGCGCTTCATCGGTGCCATGGACTGGAAGCAATACGTCGAGTCGCTCAGCGTCGTCGATCAGACCCTGCGCGATGATCCGATGGTAATGTACGCCAATCAGGATTTCGCCACCCGTGACCGCTATCGGCACATTATCGAGGACGTGGCGCGACGCAGCACCTGCAGCGAAATGCGGGTGGCACGCGAAGCCGTCGCGCTAGCCCGGTCAGCCGTAATGACACAGGGTTTGCATGATCGCAGCGCGCATGTGGGTTACTACCTGATCGACCAGGGGCGCCCACAGCTGGAGCGTGCGGTGGACTGCCGGTTGTCGTGGAAATCCAGGGTCAGCCGCATGGGCAGGCATATTCGCCTCCCCCTTTACCTCGGCACGATCCTGTTGCTCACGCTGATCTCGACAGCGGCCGCGCTGGCCTTGCTTGGCCATGATACGGGCGGGGTCCATGGGAATGACTGGCATATCTGGCTGTTCGCTATTCCCCTAGTCATCGGCGCCTCGGCGCTGGCTGTGCCGCTGGTGAACCTGCTGGTCACCCTCGTTCTGCAGCCACATACCCTGCCAAGACTGGATTTCTCCCAAGGGATTCCAGAGAACCACCGCACCATGGTGATCGTTCCCACCCTGCTGATGAAACCGCAAGATGTCGATGATCTGCTCGAAGCAATGGAGATCCGCTACCTGGGTAATAGAGACCCCAATCTGTTCTTTGCCCTGCTGACGGACTTTGCCGATGCAACCGAGCAAACCCTGCCGGAAGACAAAGCCCTGCTTGAGTACGCGCGTGCTGCGATCGAGGCACTTAACACGACTTATAGTGATGATCGCCCGTGTATCTTCTATCTGTTCCACCGGCCACGGGTGTGGAACCCATTCGAGCGGGTGTGGATGGGCTACGAGCGAAAGCGCGGCAAGCTGGAGCAGTTCAATGCCCGGCTCAGGGGCGAGGCACAAACGGCCTTCTCTGACATCGTCGGAGATCAGTCCCTCCTCGGATCGATCCGATACGTCATTACCCTGGATACCGATACACAACTGCCACGGGACGCTGGACGTACCCTGGTTGGAAACCTGGCCCATCCGCTCAACCGGCCGGTGTACGATGCCGGCAAGGGCCGCATCGTCGAGGGCTACGCGATCCTTCAGCCGCGCGCCTCGATCAGCCTGACCAGTGCTGGCCACTCGCTCTTCACTCGGCTGTACGCGGGCGATTCGGGCATCGACCCCTATACCCGCGAGGTGTCTGACGTCTATCAGGACGTCTTTGGGGAAGGCTCCTTCATTGGCAAGGGTATCTATGACGTTGATGCATTCCGCCAGGCCGTCGATGGCCGTTTCCCTGACAATCTCATCCTTAGCCACGACCTGCTGGAAAGCGGCTATGCGCGTTCAGCGCTGGTAACCGATGTCGAGCTCATCGAGGAGCATCCGCCCAGTGTCACCATCGACGCCAGTCGGCGCCACCGGTGGATACGCGGTGACTGGCAACTGACCGGCTGGTTGCTGCCACGGGTTCCGGGCCCTCCCGAGCCAAATGGCTTGAAGGCGGAGCGGCAGGCGAACCCGCTCTCGGTCCTGTCGCGGTGGAAACTTCTTGACAACCTGCGGCGCAGCCTGGTGGCGCCTGCGTTGCTCGTCCTGTTGGTCGGTGGCTGGTTGTTGGGCCCGGGGGATGTGTGGCACTGGACCTTGCTGGTCTTGGCAGTGCTATTTCTACCTACCTTGCTATCTGGCGTAATTGAACTTGCGCGTAAGCCCGATGAATGCGACTGGCGAGTGCATCTGAACCTGACCGGCAGATCCGCGGGCCGCCCGCTGCTGCTCGCCATACTGACCCTGGCCTTTCTGCCCTATGACGCGCTGATCTGCCTGGGGGCCATCCTGCGCTCGGGGCTGCGTATGCTGTTCACGCGGCGCGGCCTGCTGCTGTGGAAACTGCCGTCCTACGCACGCCGAAATGCAAGCAGCACACTGGCCGAATTCCTCCGCGAGATGTGGATTGCGCCGCTGCTCGCGGTGGCGCTCGTCGTGGCATGGGCCATGACAGGCCAGACGACGGCATGGCTTTCTGCTGCCCCCATCCTGCTGTTCTGGCTGTTGGCACCCGTGGCCGGTTGGTGGATTAGCCAGCCCCTGACCATCCCCACCCCGGGTCTGAGCGTTGACCAGGAAGCATTCCTGCGGGCTTCTGCGCGGCGCACCTGGCGCTACTTCACGGACTTTGTCGGTCCTCATGACAACTGGCTGCCGCCGGACAACTTCCAGGAGCATCCGACCCCGGCTATCGCATCGCGCACCTCGCCCACCAATATCGGTATGTCGCTGCTGGCCGACCTGGCAGCGGTCGATTTCGGTTACATCACAGTAGGGGAGTGCCTGCATCGCATCGACAGAACGCTCGCCTCGATGGAGAAGCTTGAACGATACCGAGGACATCTTTACAACTGGTACGACACGCGCACCCTGGAACCACTGCACCCGCAGTATGTCTCGTCGGTCGACAGCGGAAACCTGGCCGGTTGTTTGATCACCCTGCAGGCCGGACTGGCTGAGATGAAAGATGAACCGGTGCTGTCGTCAAACGCATTTCAGGGGCTGCAGGATACCCTGCAGGTATTCGCCGAGCAGTTGTCTGGGTCGCCCGATCCGGATCTTGCAAGCAAGATCAAGGCACTCCAGGACAGGCTGCACACTTTCACACTGAACGGCTCGCCCCAGACACTGGCTGGCGTTGAGCATGCGTTGGATGAGATCCATAGCGCCGGGGGGGAGTTGGTCGACTGGCTGTCGATGGATACCGGTGGTGAGCTGTATTACTGGGCGCGGGCATTCGACCTGCAATCCAGGGCACTTCGGGATGAGATTCGGCTCCTGGTATCTGAGCCGCAGCAATTCAGCACGATCCCGACGCTGGCGCAATTGGCAGGGGCGCACGCAAATAGTACCGATGCCCGTTCGACCCTTGCGGCAGAACGGATCGGTGCCATCGACGATCTGGAGCATCGTTGCCGCGCACTGGCGGCGATGGATTTCGAATTTCTCTACGATACGGCGTGCGGCTTGCTGGCCATCGGCTATGACGTGGGTGAACGACGCCGCGATCCTTCCTGTTACGACCTGCTGGCATCGGAAGCGCGCCTGGCCAGTTTTCTCCTGATTGCACAGGGACAGCTGCCGCAGAAGCACTGGTTCTCCCTTGGACGCCTGCTGACCAGTCATGGCGGTGACGTCAGCCTGATCTCATGGAGCGGCTCGATGTTCGAGTACCTGATGCCGCAGCTGATCATGCCGAGTTACCCCAATACCCTGCTACAGCAGACCTGCAAGGCCGCGGTGTCGCGCCAGATCGAATACGGCCGACAGCGCGAGGTGCCGTGGGGCATTTCCGAGTCCTGCTACAACGCTACTGACATGCACCAGGTCTACCAGTACCGGGCATTCGGCGTGCCCGGCCTCGGCTTCAAGCGCGGTCTGGGCGACGATCTGGTCATCGCGCCTTACGCCAGTGCCCTGGCGCTGATGGTGATGCCGCGGGAAGCCTGCCGTAACCTACAGAGGCTTGCCGCTGAGGGGTTTCTCGGTGCCTATGGCTTCTATGAGGCGGTCGACTA
>SR_TP_S13solDRAFT_1000440_pt1 | contig 17366 bp, 14 predicted proteins | sample SodReaTP_S13sol_FD_11159 | JGI IMG/M metagenome (IMG submission 11159)
CTCGCCGTTATTGGACATCATGCCGGACAGCGCTTGATATACCATTTCATTGCCCCGCCACTTCGCCAGCGGACCGTCAGCCCCGAAGGGCGAGATTTCGACACATATAAGGCGGTCAATCCCAAGGGCTTCTATCGCCGGTGTCATGCCTTGGGCGACGACAATAACATCCGCGTCATGGGCAAGTTTGCCAAGCGCATCGGCGGAATGCGGAAAGGCGACGGCCTTCTTCCCCTTGTTGATGTGCATATGGGTCAACGAACGGCCCTGCTGATCAAAAGGGCCAATGCGCTGGACTGCGGACCCATCGTCCGGTTCTGCCAGCAACACCTCTGCGCCGAAGTCGGCCAATAGCCTGGTGCAGTACTGGCCGGCGATCGACCCGCTAAGGTCAACGACACGAATCTGGTCAAAAGCTGCGTTCATTCCCGTCCTCCTGCTGGCAGGTTAGAAAAGACTGCATCCGGATGCAAGAACAAATCCATGAATTTTTTCGACTGAACTGTTGACATGCAGGCACTGGGGTTGTCTTGAAACAGTGTGGATATAAAACGAGTGCAAAAAAATGGACCGAAAACCATTAACGTCCAGACAACTGGCAAAACTACTTGGGGTAAGCCAATCTACAATATCCAGAACTTTTTCTCGCGAGTCGAGCGTTTCGCCCAAGACGCGTGAAAAGGTTCTGAAGGCGGCAGATCAGTTGGGATACCGGCCAAATGCAATCGCTAGAATTCTGTCAAAGCATGAATCAGATATTGTCGGTGTTGTGACGGCTGATATTCTTAGTCCGTTCTATCTTGATCTGCTAAACCAGCTTTCTGTCAAAATGCAGAAGAACGGGCTTCATCCGCTGCTGTTCAACTTGCCAGCCGGTGCCGATGGGGCAGACCAGCTTGATGTGTTGCGTCAGTATAATGTCCGCAATGTTATCGTCATATCAGGCCGGATTGCCAGTTCGGCTGTTGCAAAATGGGCAGAGGATGGGCGTTCGGTTATCTTGATCAATCGCAAGATGGACGCGAATGTTGGCAGTGTGCGCTCGGACAATACCGCCAGTTCCAAGCTGGTCGCGGACCATTTCAACGATCTTGGGATGAAACGGGTCGCGTTCATTGGCGGGCCTACGGGAACGCCGACCAGTATGGAGCGCGAGGCGGCATTCACGCAACGCGTTGCAGAACTGGGCATGACCCTGTGCGCCATCGGCGGCGGACAGGAATATTCACATGAAGCAGGGGTTGAAGCAGTCAAAAGCGTCATAGGCAAAGAACCCGAAGCGATCTTTTTTGCAAATGACCGCCTTGCCATAGGCGGAATGTTTGCCCTGCGCGGCGAGTTGTCGTTGCGTGTGCCCGACGATATTTCGATCGTTGGGTTTGATGACATCGATATGGCCGCATGGACCGGGATTGAACTGACAACAGTTCGTCAGGATGTCACCGCAATCACGGATGCCGCCATGACGCTGCTGGAGGCCGCGATACTGGGGCAGCCCGGTGCAACAGACTCTGTCGAGATCCCTTGTGCATTGATTGAGCGAAAAACCACCCGAGCGCGGCGCAATTCCCCGGCTTAAGGGGGCGCTGGCGCAAGAAACAGTGCTGAGCCGGTGGACGGGTCCTTTGCGTGCGTAACCCCTGGCCTTGTGCATGTGGCCGTGGGGGCGTGTTGCCAGCAGTTGTTCGAATGCGCGGGTCAGACCATCATTCTGCGGGGATCTTTGATCACCTGTGTCATGTGGCTCATGAACCTTGCGGCGTCTGCGCCGTTGATTGCGCGGTGGTCATAGCTTAGGTCCAGCGGCGTCATGGGCACGGGGCGGGGGGTGTCGCCGTCCCAGATCGTGACAATTTCGGTGCGGGTAATGCCAAGGATCGCCAGTTCGGGCGGGTTGACGATGGGGGTGAATGCGGTGCCGCCAATCCCGCCCAGATTGCTGATGGTCATGGACGCGCCGCCCATCTCGTCGGGTTTGATCTTGCGGGCCTGTGCGCGGGCGGCCAGATCGGTAATTTCGGCCGATAGCGCCCATAGGCCCTTTTGGTCGGCATCGCGGATGACGGGCACCATCAACCCGTGGGGCGTGTCCACGGCGATGCCGATATGGACATACTCCTTCAGGGTCAGGGTTTTGCCGTCCGGTGACAGGGAGGCATTGAAGCGCGGAAAGGCGCGCAGGGTCTGTGCCAGCGCCATGACATGGAAGGCCAGCGCTGTCAGTTTGATACCGCGCGCCTGTGCGTCTTGCTTCCACGCGCGGCGCAGCGCCTCAATTCCCGTCATGTCGGCGCGGTCGTGATGGGTGACTTGCGGGATCAGCGCATTCGCTGCGCCCAGATTGCGCGCGGCAACCTGCGCAAAGCGGCTCATCGGTTCATGGGTCACAGGGCCATAGGCAGCATGGTCCACATCCCAGTAACTGGTATCGCCCGCAGGCATAGCGGGGGCGGATGCGCCCAAATCTTCCGGCCCCATTGTTTTGCGGCCCAATTCGCGGGCGCGGGCGTCGATATCGACGCCTTTTTCCAGTGCCATGCGCCGCGTGCTGGGGCTTGCGATAATGTCCGACATGTCTGCCCCCTTACCAACTGGCCGAGATATATTGCGTTTCCATGAATTCCAGCATCCCCTCATGCCCGCCTTCGCGCCCAAGTCCCGATTGCTTGGTCCCGCCAAACGGCGCGGCGGGGTCGCTGACAAGCCCACGGTTCAGGCCGACCATGCCGTAATCCAGCCGTTCACACACTTGCAGCGCGCGCTTGAAATCGCCACTAAACACATAGGCCACCAACCCGTATTCGGTGGCATTGGCGCGGGTGATGACATCTTCTTGGTCGGTGAATGTCTGGATTGCCGCGACTGGTCCGAAGATTTCGTCATGCACGCAATCGGCCGTTTCCGGCACGTTCGACAGCACCGTGGGCGGGTAGAAGAACCCGCGCCCGTCGGGCACCACGCCGCCGCATTCCAGCGTCGCGCCCTTGGCGACGGCATCGGCCACGAATTCTGCCACCTTGTCGCGGGTGGCGGCATTGACCAGCGGGCCGACATCCACGCTGGGGTCGCTGCCATCTCCGACCTTCAGGGCGGACATGGCGGCACTTAGACGGCGGGTGAATTCGGGCGCGACCGCTTCATGCACATAGATGCGGTTCGCTGCCGTGCAGGCCTCGCCCAGATTGCGCATTTTGGCCAGCATTGTGCCTTCAATCGCCACATCCATATCGGCATCATCGAACACGATCACGGGCGCATTGCCGCCCAGTTCCATCGCGGGTTTCAGCACCTGATCGGCGGCGGATTTCAACAGCGTGCGCCCCACGCCGGTGGAGCCGGTAAAACTGACCACCCGCACGCGGGGATCATGCAGCATGTGATCGACCAGCGCGCCGGTGCGTTTGGACGGCAGCACATTGACCAGCCCCGCAGGCACGCCCGCTTCTTCCAGCAGCGGCATCAGCGCCAGCATGGTCAGCGGCGTTTCCGATGCGGGCTTGATGATGACCCCGCAGCCTGCCGCCAAGGCGGGTGCGATCTTGCGCGTGCCCATGGCCGCCGGATAATTCCACGGCGTGATCAGCACGGCCAGCCCCGCCGGTTTGTGCTGCACCATGATGCGCGCGCCCGATGCAGGTGCGTGCGTGATCATCCCGTCCGCGCGCACCGCTTCTTCCGCGAACCAGCGGAAGAATTCGGCGGCATAGGCAGCTTCACCGCGCGCATCCGCGCCTGCCTTGCCGTTTTCCAGCGTGATCAGATGGGCGAAATGGTCCAGCCGCGCGGTCATCAATTCCCACGCCTTGCGCAACACCTCGGACCGTGCGCGCGGGGTCCGCGCCGCCCAGTCGGCCATCGCGGCCTCGGCGGCATCCAGCGCCTTGTCCGCATCGGCAATGCCGGCAGACGCGACCGAGGCCAGCACCTGTTCAGTGGCGGGGTTGATGACATCAAACCGCTCATCCGTTTTGTGCCATGTCCCGTTTATATAAAGATCGGTGTAATCCATAAGAACCTCTCGAAGGCGTCAAAGCAGGTGGCGCAGCGGATCGTGCATGCGGCCTGCGAATTCGGAAAGAAGGGCGATGGCCTGATCGGGCGCAAGCTGCGCAGGTGTGCATTCCAGCACCAACGCCAGACCTGCGCCGCGCGCCAGAATGGTCAGAACGGGCCTGTCCTCGGCACCTATGGAAATACCCGACAGCGCACTCATGCGCAGATCGCGCACGCGCAGATCGGGCGGGTTTTCGGCTTCTGTGACCGCCGACAGGCTGCGCGCTGCGGGAACATCATAGACGCGGCTTGCGCCAAAGCGTTCCACCGCCACGGTCGCCGCGCGGTCAAGGCTGGCACCGGCAAGCCCCGCAAGCAGCGCATCAGCATCGTGCAGCCCATGCACATCGGCGGCCCATTGTGCGAATGCCGTGAACCCGTCTTCGGGGCAGCCAGCTTCCAGCCGGATAGTTGACATGGCCGCGCTGGCTTGTGGCGCAGGGGCCGTCGCCGCAAGGCTTTCCAGAACGTCCAGATCGCGCATATGGAATGGTTGCGGATGACCCGCCTGCACCAGTTGCGCCAGATCCAGCCCCTTTTCCAAAGCCACACGGCGCAGCTTGGGAGAGGCGAGAATGCGGCCCCCGGCAGGGGCGGGCGCGGCTTGCGCGGGCTTGGCGGGTGCTGCGGGCTTGGGGTCCGGTGCGACATCCGCTTTCGGGGCCGCTTTCGTCGCAGGGGCCGCCGCAGCCATCCCGCGCGCCACCGGCGCATCGGGCTTGTTGGAAGCGATCACGGCCACGACCTGCCCCACTGGCACCGCATCCCCGGCCTGCGCCAGTGTTGCCGCCAGATAGCCGCTTGCACCTGCGGGCACTTCCATTGTTGCCTTGTCCGTCTCCACCTCGAACAGCAGATCGTCGGGCCCGACCTGCGCGCCCAATTCCACCAGCCAGCCGACCAGCACGCCGCTGTCTTGCGCCATGCCAAGTTGCGGCATGGTGATCTGTGTGCCCTCTGGCAGGGCTTCATCAGGGGCAGATTGTGGCGCGGGTGCAGGGGCAGGGGCATCATCATCCGCGCTGTCAGAAATCCGCGCGATCACCTGCCCCACAGGCACGTCCTCGCCTTCAGCCGCCGTCACATGGGTCAGGTACCCGCCGGCCTGCGCCTCGACCTCCATCGTGGCCTTGTCGGTTTCCACCTCGAACAGCGCGTCGCCCTTGGTCACGGGATCGCCGGGCGCTTTAAGCCATTGTGTCAGGCGCCCCGCATCCTGTGCCATGCCCAGTTGGGGCATTGTCACGTCATGCGGCCCGAAACCGGAGGTTTCATTACGCGGCATGGATCAACTCCCCGCCGCACAGCTTGCGCGCATTGGCGGCCACCTGTTCCGGCGTGGGCACGGTCAGATCCTCCAGCGCGGGGCTGAAGGGAACGGGCACATCCATCGCGCCCATGCGCAAGACCGGCGCATCCAGATGGTAAAACGCTTTCTCGTTCAACCGGCTGGCAATTTCCGCCGTCACGCCGTAGCTTTGGTGCCCCTCATCAATGACAATCGCGCGGCTGGTTTTCCTGACGCTCTCGATCAGCGTCGCTTCATCCAGCGGCACAATCGTACGCGGGTCAATCACCTCGGCGCTGATGCCCTCAAGCGCCAGAATCTCGGCCGCACTCAAAGCCACCTGCACCATTGACGAGGTGCCGATCAGGGTAATGTCGCGCCCCTCGCGCTTCACATTGGCCACACCGAAGGGGATCAGGTACTCTTCTTCCGGCACAGGGGCCTTATCCTGATACATCAGCTTGTCTTCAAAAATCACCACCGGATTGTTGTCGCGGATGGCGGTTTTCATCAGCCCCTTGGCCTCATAGGCCGAAGACGGCATCGCCACTTTCAGCCCCGGAATATGCGCCACCAGCGCTTGCAAGGACTGGCTGTGCTGGGCCGCCGACCGCCGCGTGGCCCCCATATTGGTGCGCAGCACCATCGGCACGGTCAGCTTGCCGCCCGACATGTAATGCTGCTTGGCCGCCTGATTGCACAGCTGGTCCATGACCAGATAGATGAAATCGCCGAACATCAAATCCACAATGGGCCGCGCGCCGGTCATCGCGGCCCCCACCGCCAGCCCCACGAAACCCGGCTCCGAGATGGGCGTGTCGATCACGCGGTCTGTGCCAAACTCCTCGACCAGACCGGACAGCACCTTGAAGGGCGTGCCCGCTTCGGCCACATCCTCGCCCATCAGAAACACCGAGGCGTCGCGGCGCATTTCTTCGGCAATGGCCTCGTTCACGGCCTGCGACAGGGTTATCTCGCGCATTGTCATTCCTCCTCAGGCCGCAAAAACATGCTGATCTACTTCCGATGCATCGGGGTAGGGCGCGGCCTCGGCATAGGCCACGGCCTCGGCTGCATCACGCTCCACCTCGGCATTCAGCGCGTCCAACTCTTCTTCTGTGGCGATCCCTTCGCTGACCAGATGCGCGCGAAACCGGATGATCGGGTCGCGGTTGTCCTTCCACTCCTTCTCCTCGGCCTTGGAACGGTAGTATTCGCGGTTGATGTCGCCCACATGGTGGCCGTGATAGCGATAGGTCATCAATTCCATGAAGAACGGCCCTTCGCCGCGGCGCGCCCGCGCGACCAGTTTGCGCGTCAACTCATTGACCGCCAGCACATCCTGCCCGTCCACCTGATGCGCCTCGATCCCGAAGGCCTCGGCGCGCGCAGTGATGGACCCCGCCGCGATTTCCTCGGTCTTGGTATATTCCGAATAGCCGTTGTTTTCGCAGGCATAGATCACCGGCAAGCTCCACAAGGCGGCCATGTTCATGACCTCATACATCAGCCCCTGCGCGGTCGCCCCGTCGCCAAAGAAGCACACTGTCACATCATCCGCGCCTTGCAGTTTCGCGCGCAGGGCCGACCCGGTCGCAATCCCCATCGAGCCGCCGACAATCGCATTGGCCCCAAGGTTGCCGTGGCTTTGATCGGCGATATGCATCGACCCGCCCTTGCCGCGGCAATAGCCCTCGGCCTTGCCCAGCAACTCGCAGAACATCGCCCTGAACTCCGCCCCCTTGGCCACGCAATGGCCATGCCCGCGATGGGTGGAGGTGATCCGATCCTCATCGGTCAACGCCTCGCAGATCCCGACCGCAACCGCCTCTTCGCCCGAATACATATGCGTCAGGCCGGGCATTTTGGCCGACAGGTATAGCTGGTTGGCGTTATCCTCAAATGTGCGGATGCGCACCATCTGGCGGTACATCCGCAGGTAATCTTCGGTATTTGTCTTGGCCTTGGCCATCGCGATGTCCTTTCAGGGTCACGCATCCCGGTTTCATCTTGCAAAAAATACTCCCGCCGGAGGCCACGCCCCGGCAGGGGCGTTCAGTAGCGGTTCGCAATCGGCAGTTCTTCCGCCGGAAACAGGCTGATCACTTCGCAACCGGTCTCGGTCACAACGACCTCTTCCTCGATCCGCGCGGCGGAATAGCCGTCGGTGGCAGGGCAATAGGTTTCCAGCGCGAAGACCATGCCGGTCTTGATTTCCATCGGGTGGTCCAGACTGATCGCGCGGCTGATGATGGGCCGCTCGTGCAGGGCCAGCCCCAGACCGTGGCCGAATTGCAGGCCAAAGGCGGATTGTTCATCCGGGAAGCCGAATTCTTCGGCCTTTGGCCAGACCTCGGCCACTTTGTCGGTGGAAACCCCCGGTTTGATCATGGAAATGGACGCATCAATCCATTCACGCGCCTTCACATAGGCATCATTCTGTGCGGGCGTCGCGCGGCCAATGTTGAAGGTGCGATAATAGCAGGTGCGATACCCCTGATAGCTTTGCAAAATATCAAAGAACGCTTGATCACCGGGGCGGAAATAGCGGTCGGTGAAGTTATGCGGGTGCGGGTTGCAGCGTTCACCCGAAATGGCGTTGATCGCCTCCACATCATCGCTGCCCATTTCATACAGCATCTTGTTGGACATCGCCACGATGTCATTCTCGCGGATGCCGGGTTTCAACTCCTCATAGATCATATGATAGACACCATCGACCATGGCGGCGGCCTGTGTCAGCAGCTGGATTTCATCCCAGTTCTTGATCTCGCGCGCGGCCAGCATGATTTGCTGACCATCCACGACATTCAACCCCTCTTCTTGCAGGGCGTGGAACATGGCGGTTTCGGCGTAATCCACACCCACCGGCATGTCGCCCATGCCCGCATCGCGGATCAAACCAGCAATTTCACGCGCATATTTCCGCATCAACCCGAATTCGGGCGGGATGGTGCCGCGCATGCCCACCACACCGGCGCGGCAATGGTCGGGCACCAGCCAGTCGCTGAATTTCTTGTGGTGCATCGCGGCCGACCCGAAATCCCACACATAGGGCGCATCATCGCCCGTCAGCAGGCAGAAGCGACACATCTTGTCGCGTTCCCATTCGCCGATCTTGGTGGCCGACACATAGCGGATATTGTTCACATCGAACAACAACAGCGTGCCGGCATTGGACGCCTGCAACGCCTGACGCGTGCGTGCCAGCCGGTAGCGGCGCAGGCGGTCATGGTCGATCCGGCGTTCGAAATCCACCGAAGTGTGGCCCCATGCGGGCAATCGCCCTTCCCAGCGCCAGTTCGGCTCAAGATCTTGGGGCGTCAACAGGTTGGGCATCAAAGCTCGTGACATAAGGCTACTCCGTCCAGTGCATGCGGCGATGCACCGATTGTCTGAAAGGTGAATTGGGGAATGTGGCGTGAGTGCGTTACTGGATGCACCAGCCGCCATCGATATGGATCATCTGACCCGTCATGTAGTCGCTGTCGGAACTGCACAGGAATGCGGCTGTGCCCTTCACATCATCGGGGTAGGAGACACGCTTGATCTGCAGCGCATCGCGCACAATGTCGTCATAGGCTTGGCCTTCACGGTCCTTGAAGCCGATTTCGACCAGATCTTTGTCCAACTGTTCCCACAGCGGGGTGACAACCACGCCCGGCGCGTAGCCGTTCACTGTAATTCCGTGTTCCGCCAGCCCGATCGCGCCGCAATGTGTCAGCGCCAGACAGCCATATTTCGACGTGCAATAGACCGTCACATCCACCAACGGCTTGCGCGACGCGATGGAGCCGACATTGATCAGCTTATAGGGGTAATCCTGCTTGCCCTGCGCGATCATCTGGCGGGCGGTTTCCTGCATGCCCAGCCACATGGCCTTGGTGTTGACATTCATGATCATGTCCCAGTTATCTTCATCGATATCCATGAAGAACCGGGGCTTGTTCAGACCGGCATTGAACAAGCCCACATTGATCATGCCAAACGCGTCAACAGTGGCCGCGACGGCTGCTGCATTGTCTTCGCGTTTGGTGACGTCCATGCGCACCGCGATCGCGCGGCCATTGCCTTTGGCGTTGATCTGGTCCGCAAGGGTCTGCGCCGCGTCCAGATCCAGATCGCCAAGGCAGACATTCGCGCCCTGTTCGGCAAAGTGCTCGGCATTGCAGGCCCCCATGCCGCGTGCTGCCCCTGTGATCAGAATGTTCTTGCCTTTCAGGCGGGTGGTATCCATGGCGTCCTCCTCAGCGCAGCTAGGTTGTAAAAGCGGTTTCGGCCCGTGACTGGGCGCGTTTCAGCGCGTCGCGCGGTGATGTGACCCCGCGCAGCATGTCGTGCATTTCCTGACCGCAGATCTCTATGATCTCGGAAATTTGGGGAATGGGCGGGCGTGGCCAGTATTGCAGTTCATCCCGAAGCGACATCGCGTCCACCGCCTCGAATATCGGCGAGATGCGGCGCACCTCGGGGTCTGCGCCCACTGAATAGCGCGGCGCAGTGCGGCTGCCGTTCAGCACATAAAGCTTCTGCGCGGCAGGTGATGTGAACGCGATCAGCGCTTCTGCGGCCGCGGCGCGTCGTTCTGGTGCCAGATTGGCCGGAATGCCCAAAACATACCCGCCAACGGGCGCTACTGGATGTCCTTTCGGGCCAGCGGGATGCGGCAGATACCCCGTGTTCCCGTTGGCAGGCGACTGCGGGTCGCGTTCAAAATATGGCGCAAGCAATGTGTAGCCATAGGCCATAGCAATCTTGCCAGATGCGTAGGGGCGCACGCGTTCATACCAAGACATCGACAGGATGTCGGGGGGCGAATACTCCATCAGCTTCAGCAGATATTCGCAGGCATCCAGCGCAAGCGGCGTGTCAATCGTGGGGATCAGATCCGTGCGCGTTGCCGTATCTGCGCCGAACCCGCCAGCGATTGCGTGAAGGTTGACAATGGGCTGCCCGAAATCGGCACAGGTCATCAGAAACTGGTGACCCAGCGCGGTGCCGCGTGCGGCGTTCCACGCGATTCCATATCGCCCGCGTTGTGGGTCGTGGAAATGGCGCGCGGCCTCGATCACTTTGTCGGCGGTGTCGGGGGGCGGAAGCCCCGCATCCGCGAACAGGTCCTTGCGGTAGAACAGCAATTCCGGCGTTGTCTGGCTGGGCACGCCATATGGCCGTCCCCCCCAATGCGCCGCCATCCAGCCTGCGGTGTGGAAATCGGGCGGGTCCAGACGGTCTGTGTCAACGCACGCGTCAAGCGCCATCAGGACACCCTTTTGGGCAAACTCACCGATCCAGGGCAGGTCAACAGCGATGATGTCATACTTGCTGAAACGGCGTTCTGAATTGCGCAGGGCCTCAATGCGCAACCGGTCTATTGAAAAGGCGCGCTGGCTGATATTGGTGCCGATAATCTGTTCAAACTGGCGCTTCAGGGTGTCCATGACCATAAAGGTCGGATCGCCATGCACCAGAACACGCAGCCCGCCGCCTAATTGAAGTGGTGCTGGCAACACTTGCGGCGGCGCGATTGACTGGCTGGCGGGAAGGTAGGACGCACCGAAGTAGTATTCTTTGTCGCTGACCGGGGCGCTGCCCGCAGCTTCGGCACCCAAGCGCATGATACGGTCGGCAAACTGGCGCCAGTTCGCCATCAGGCGGTCTGTCGGATGCAGCGAAAATGACCGGCCGGAACGGGTGCGCGCCCGCTGTTCGACCAAACCGCTGTCCAGCATGTCCCGCAATTTGCGTCTGGCAGTGGCGTAGGGCACCTCAGAGGCCGAGATCAGCATTGTTGCCGTTACGATTTTTCCGCTAAGATGCGCCCGAAGCAGGGCTACAACCATGTTCAGATACGGATTCGGATCGGCAATTTCCAACGCAGTGTCCAGCTCGGCATTGACCGCTTCCAGAAACGCCAGCGCAGCAGGCAACGCCGAGGGTTCGGCTGCACCAGCCGGCCGGGCGTGCTTTGCCACCCTTGAGAAATCTTCTTTTTGAATATTTCCCATCCGCACGTCACTATTCTTTCTTTGGTTATGGGGCGTCGTCATGCCCTTGCGTGATGCAGCCACTGAGCTAACTCCTTCAAGATGTCCAAAACTGACAGATCATCATATGGACGAAATGTTCAAAATGAACAAAAATATGTCCAAATTGACGATATCCGTGGTGTTGTGTGGGGCGAAAGGCAGCAAGACTTCAGGGGTTGCTACGCATGTTGGACGCGCTTGAGGGAAAAACGCGGAATGCAGGGACGTAAGAAACAAACCTATGGGAGGACTACCATGAACAACACCAGAAGAATTCTGCTTGCCAGTTGTGGCGCCTTCGCGATTGCGGGGGGCGCTTCGGCGGATACTGTCCGCATCGGGATCACCCAGAACAATGTCGGAATCGACAGCTACCAGACAACATATGAGCAAGCCTTCATCGAGGCGGCAGAAGCCAACCCGAATGTCGAGGTGATTGTTCTGGACGCTGGCGGCGATGTGGCCCGCCAGATCAGCCAGATGCAGGACCTTATCCAGCAAAATGTTGACGCGATCATTATCTGGCCAACTGATGGCCAAGCGCTGGTGCCCGCCGTGCGCAATGCGCATAACGAAGGGATTCCGGTGGTTGTGACCAATTCCAACATTGCCGACGCGGGTATGGAATTTATTGCGGCATTCTCCGGTCCGAACAACATTCAGCAGGGTATCTACTCCGCTGAAATGATGTGCGATGCATTGGACGGCGAAGGGCAGATCGTGCAGATCACGGGCATGCCGGGCTACACCACAGCGATTGAACGCCAGCAGGGTTTTGATGAACGTCTGGCCGAAATGTGCCCGGGTGTGACGCAGCTTGATATCCAGCCGGGCGACTGGAACCGCGAACGCGCGCAGCGCACGATGGAAACCTTCCTGACGCGTTTTGACAACATTGATGGCGTGTATTCAGGCGATGACAACATGGGTGTTGGCGCATTGAATGCCGCACTTGCTGCCAACCGCGCCGAAGGTATCGCATTCATTGGCGCGACCAATTTCGCGGTCGGGTATGATGCGATGGCGCGCGGCGAATACTGGGGGTCGGTGTATCAATCCCCCGTGGATGACGCGCGTGCAGCACTTCAGACAGCGCTGGACGTGCTGGCGGGCGAAGATGTGCCGAAGCTGAACTATTTCGACACGCCCAAGATAACACAAGACAACATGGACGAATTCGACCGTCCCGTGTTCTGATGTGATACAGTAACGCAAAGGGGCGCGCGCGTGCGATGATTGTGCGCGCGCGCCAATCCGGGCAACGGGTCTATCCTGTCGCCTGACGCGCTGGGGAGAGCGCGAATTCAGACTTTCCGGGAGGAGCCAGATGCTGATGACCCGCCTCAAGGCTGGGGGCCCTGCGATTGCAAAGCAGGGAATCCTTGTGGCCTTTATCGTGTTCATGATTGCGTTTTCGCTGATGTCCGACAGGTTTCTGTCGGTTGATAATTTTATGTCGGTTTTCCGGCAATCCGCGATTATCGGGGTTATGGCCCTTGGGGTTACGATTGTGGTGATTGGTGGGAATCTGGACCTGTCCGTAGGCTCTATGCTGTCGTTTGCGACGGTTCTGGTCGTCGATCTGCATGACAAGATCGGGCCGGAACTTGCCATTCCCGTGATGGTGCTGGCCACCTTATGCCTTGGGGCCATAAACGGGTTCCTGATTGGCATATTGCGGTTGAATTCATTGATTGTGACGCTGGGCATGCTTTCGGCCATTCAGGGGCTGGTGCTGATCTATAGCGGTGGGCAGAATGTCGATATTGTTGACCAGCGTGGCACATGGTTTGCCGTGTTCGGGCGCGGGGCGGTATTTGGCATTGCGACACCGATCATCATTTTCGGCGCTTTGGCGCTGGTGTTCCATGTGATCATGACCACCATGCCCTTCGGGCGGCGCGTTCATGCTGTTGGCGGCAACCCGACGGCGTCCGTCTTCTCGGGTATTCCGCGGTCGCGTGTTGTGTTTATGACCTATCTGATCTCGGCGCTTTGTGTCGCGATTGCCGCGATCATTCTGGGCAGCCGTGTGATGGGATCGCAGAACAATGTCGGGCAGGGCTATGAATTGCAGGTTCTGGCCGCGGTCATTTTGGGGGGCACGTCGCTTCTGGGCGGGTCCGGCAGCATTCTGCGCACGGTTCTGGGCGTGTTGATGCTGGCCTTCATCCAGAATGGGCTGATCCTGATGGGGCAGCCCTATTACACGCAATGGCTGGTAACCTGGGCGGTTATCATTGTTGCGGTCTGGCTGGACGTCGCTGCCAAACGCGGCCGCCTGTTTTCACCCATAGCATGAGGTCCGCAATGGCATATCTTTATGAAAACCCGTTGTTGCGCTGGCTTATGCGCAATCCGATCTGGGGCTTTGTGCTGATCGTTTTCATCTTCTTCAGCCTGTCGAGCGAACATTTCTTTGCGGCGCGCAACCTGCAAAACATTCTGGTGCAAACCTCGACCATCGGGTTGATTGCCCTTGGCATGACATTGGTTATGATCAACGGCAATATCGACCTGTCGGTCGGGGCGACATTGGCACTTGCTGCGGCCTTCGCGGTCGATGTTCAATCCTGGGCCATGTTTGCGACATGGGGGAACTGGCAAATTCTGCCTGCCGTCTGTCTGGCGCTGCTGGTCGGCATTCTAATGGGCGCGATAAACGGCTTCATTGTCTGGAAAACCGGGGTTGATGCATTCATCGTGACGCTGGGTGCCATGCTGGGCATTCGCGGGTTGGTGTTCGTCTACACGGGCGAGCAGTCCTTCTATGCCATGAATTTCGCCTATTCGGATTTCAGCGCGCTGTCGGTCGGCCCCTTGCCCGTTCTGGCGTTGATTTTCCTGCTTTGTGTGGGCGGCGTGCATTGGTTGCTGTCGCGCACTGTGCATGGACGCAATACCTATGCTGTCGGCGGCAACCGAGAGGCGGCGGTCAATGCCGGTATCCGTGTCGGCCCGCATATGATGATCAATTTCATGATTATCGGTTTTTTGGCTGCGCTGTCGGGTGTGCTTCTGTCCACCCAGATGGGGGCGGCGACCCCCAATCTGGGCCGCGACTATGAATTGTGGGTGATCACGGCAGTGGTCCTTGGCGGGACCAAGCTGACAGGCGGCAAGGGTGATATCATCGGCACATTGGGCGGTGTTCTGGCCATTGGCATTCTGCGCAACGGTATGAACCTGATGCAGGTGCCCGCCTTCTATGTCTATGTGATCCTTGGCAGTATCCTGATTGCCGTGTTGTTCCTGGACAAACGTTTCAACCGCACGACAGATGGGGGGCTGCGCCTATGAGTGACCAACAGCAACCGGCCTTGCGCCTTCAGGGCATTGTCAAAACATTCCCCGGTGTTCGGGCCCTTGATGGTGTTGATTTCGAGGTGATGCCCGGCGAGGTTCACGCCCTGCTGGGCGAGAATGGCGCGGGCAAATCCACCCTGATGAAGGTGCTGGCAGGCATGTATCAGCCCGACGAAGGGCAGATCCTGATTGCAGGGCAGTCTGTGCAAATGACCACGCCCATTGAAGCCAAGGCGCAAGGTGTGGTGCTGATCCATCAGGAACTCAGCCTTGTGCCTGAAATGTCCGCCGCCGAGAATATCTACTTGGGCGAACTGCCGTTGAAATCCTTCGGGCGGGTGAACTGGGCAACGCTGGAAAAACGCTCGAACGCGATTCTGGCACGGCTGAAATGCAACTTCAGGGCCGAAGTCACGGTGGCGAACCTGTCGATTGCCAACCAGCAGATGGTGGAAATCGCGCGCGCGCTGACCGTTGATGCGCGTGTGGTGGTGTTTGACGAACCCACCGCATCACTGACGGATGCCGAAAAGGTTGTGTTGTTCGACATTATCAACGACCTGAAATCGCAGGGCGTGGGTATCGTCTACATCTCGCATCGTATGGACGAGATATTCACCCTGTCCGACCGCATTACAGTGTTGCGTGACGGCGCTTATCGCGGAACCCTGACCACCGCGAACACAGATGAGGATGAAGTCACCCGCCTGATGATCGGCCGCAGTCTGGACCTGTCGCGGAATGAAGCTGCGCCGAAATTCGGGAAAACCATGCTTGATGTGCGCAACCTGTCCTATTCTGGCCTGTTCGAGGATGTCAGCTTCACAGTGCGCGCCGGCGAGGTTGTGGGGTTTTACGGGCTGGTGGGCGCTGGCCGGACCGAGGTTGCAGAAACCCTGTTCGGCCTGCGGACCGCCAGTTCAGGGGACGTGCTTGTAGGTGGCGAGAAGGTCACGATCACCTCGCCGCGCGATGCGATTGCGCTGGGCATTTCGCTTGTCCCTGAAAACCGCAAGGAACAGGGCCTTGTGTTGCAAATGAATTGCCGTGACAACATGACATTGCCACAAGTGCAGGACCTGACGGCGGGGCCGTTCGTGTCACAAGGCGCGGAGTTGGCAATCTTCGATCAGTATCGTGACAGGCTGGCAATCAAGACACCAAGCTGGAAGCAATCTGTCGGCGTGCTGTCGGGCGGCAACCAGCAAAAGATTGTCATCGGAAAATGGCTATCGATGCAGCCGCGTGTTCTGATTGTTGATGAACCGACACGCGGGATCGATGTGGGGTCGAAATCCGAGATCCACCAGCTTTTGCGTGAACTGGCCGCGCAAGGGTACGCTGTCGTGGTGATAAGCTCGGAAATGCCAGAGGTGCTGCGCGTTTCCGACCGGATCATCGCCATGTATCACGGGCGTATCATGCGGGAATTCGACATTCAGGACGTGACCGAGGATTCGCTGGTGCAGGCAATTTCAGGCATCAAGGCAGAAGAACCCGCCTGATATTGGCTAAACGCAACCCGCGCTGGAATTCTGCCGCCGTTCCCCAACAAAACCAGTGCCCCGCGCCGGATGGCCGCCGGACAATTAGCCTGTCCGGTTTTTATGAACACGCACTTGCATCTTTTGGTGTGAAACAGCGCAGTTGCACGCAATCGCATAAACAGATTCGCAGTAAGGCGCGGTCCGGCATTGGGGGTCGGATGCGTAGCACTTCTTAAATCAAGCGTAGTACCATAGGGTTAAAGTAATAATTCCTTGGTCTTATAAGGAATTCAGTCAATTCATTAAGTCTTGCACCAATAGACCCACAAAGGCTTTCCTTACTTAATCGGCACGAAAGGCTGATCCCTATACACCGGAAGTTGGAGAGAGTTGAAATGACAAAATACATGGTACAGCATTTTAAGAAATTCCTGAAACAGGAAGATGGCGCAACCGCGATTGAGTATGGCCTTTTTGCGGCTTTGATCAGTGCGGTGATTGTTGGTGCAGTGGCGACGCTTGGAGGGTCCGTGAATGCTGCCTTTACAAGCGTAAACACTGAGGTGTGTGACGCACTTGATGACGATGCGCCGGAAAGCTGCCCCTGAATAGAATGAATTTTATTCATGCCCAATGCCACGCCTAATCCGTGGCTTGCTTATCCTCTCGCTCACTAACCAAACAACAGTGCGGTTGGGGTAAATGCCCCATCCGTGGAAGGCAATAAAACCTTTCCTTTTTATATCAGAAAAGAAAGTAAAAAGCCATGGCCCCTTCGCAATCCCCCCCCAGTTTCGCGGCCTATGTCTTTTCCAAACAGGCACGGGATGTCGCGCAGGATACCGCGCGCCTTGGGGGGTGGAGTGATGACAACATCCACGGGGGCGGGCTTGCGGGGGCGGCGCGGTTGGTGGCGGACCGCCCGCTTGCGCAGCACATGATCGCGGAAATCGGCAATGAAAGCCTGTCGCAAGCCTGCGAGAGTGTGACGGAAATCGTGCGCTCCGGCACGCGGCTGGTGGTTGTGGGCCAGCATGACAGCATCTGCACCTATCGCGCGTTGCGGTCGGCGGGCGCGCTGGAATACCTGCCCTTTCCGGTGCGCGGCAGTGACGCGCTGGCCAGTCTGACGCAGAAAGTGGCGAATGCCGACCAGCCGGTAAAACGCGCCCTGACGATTGGCGTTGTCGGGTGCAGCGGCGG